>Ga0307409_100000274_pt1 | contig 20897 bp, 20 predicted proteins | sample 322Ometagenome_2_FD_203888 | JGI IMG/M metagenome (GOLD analysis project Ga0307409, IMG submission 203888) | Maize rhizosphere microbial communities from greenhouse at UC Davis, California, United States - 322HYB-O-2 | ecosystem: Host-associated > Plants > Roots > Rhizosphere > Soil | place... | reverse complement strand
GGTTGTCACGGGGGGGGCGGTATTCCATGATTCGCCCAGGCTCCCCGCCTGCTTCTGGATTCTTTTTTGCGGCCGGCACCCACGCCGGCGGCACCCCCCCGCTACTCTTCAAATTTGGTAATCCCCTGGCTTGTCGTGATCACCCGACCGGGCAGCCGCGCCAGCCGGGGCCGCCCCCGTGGAGTTTTCCCGGTTACGGTCATAAAAGATACGCACCCCCGCGGAAGGCGCGGCGCCGGCCTGTTGCAGCAATTGCGAGGCGCGCAACAGCGCCCGCTTGGTGCTCATCGTGAGGTTGGCCTCGGCCGGAAAAATATTTTCAACGCCAATCTGCTTCCGCGCCCCGCTCTTGCGCAGCACCTTTTCAACATCGGGATTGATTCCGCTCACCAGCAGGTGACGTCCGGTTTGCCCCAGATAATCGTGCAACTGCAGCAGCGACATCACGGACGTGGCGTCGAGATGGCGGGCGTTCTTCATGCGCAGGATCACGATTTTGATCCCGCTGTCGCCGGCCAGCAGCCGCACCTGCTCCTGGAACAAATCGGCCGCGCCGAAGAAGAGTTCACCCTCGACGTGCACGATCGAGATCGCCGAGTTCCCCCGGTTTTCAGAGCCATCCAGCTCGGCGAGTTGGCCTTGTTCGTTGAAGCCATACTCCACCAGTGACGGAGCACTCGCCTTCCGAAGAAAAAGAGCGAGCGAAAGCCCCACTCCGACGTAAATCGCGGTGTCGAGCTTGAGAAAAAACGCCGCGAGCAACGTCACCGCGAACACAACCGCATCCGATTTGGTGGATCGCCATGCGATGCGGATCTGCTCGCGATTAATCATCTTCAATCCGATCCGGATCAGGTGGGCGGCCAGACTCGGCACCGGAATGTAATTGATGAGCGGCGCCACGAAAAAGAGCGCCCCCAGCACGATCACACTGCTGAGCAGCGCTGCGATTTGGGTCTGCGCTCCGCTCTGGATATTTGTTGCCGAACGGGCAAATGAGGCCGAGCCGGGCATCGCGCCGAACAGGCTGTTGGCGACATTGGCCGAGCCCATCGCAACCAGTTCCTGATTCGCATCCAGACGCTGACCCGACTTGGCCGCCAACGACTTCGAAATGGAAACCGCCTCCAACATGCCCAAGATCGCGATCGCGAGCGCCGCGGTGATCAACGGTGGAACGACCGCCCAGTTCGATGAGTCAAACGGCATGCCGATAAACGACGGGATCGCCGCCGCCAGTGAACCTTCGTCCTGGATCGTGCGGATACCCAGCACCTGCAACCCGAGATATTGCGTGAGCAACGAAAGAAAAATCAGTCCGATCAACTCCGAAGGCCAACGTGGCAGCAGCCTCTCGATCACCCAAAAGATAAGCAGGGTCACGACACCCATGCAGATCGGAAACGGATTGAAATTGAGCGGAATGATATGCGCCGACGCGGCCATAAACATGTCCCACACCCCGCCATGAACGACGGCCGCCCCCATCAAGTTTGGAATCTGACTGAAGGCCAGGAGCAGCCCGATCGCCGTGCCGTAGCCGATGATCACCGAACGCGAGATGAACTGGGTGAGCTTGCCCATCTGCGCCAGGCCCGCGATCACCTGAAAGACGCCGATCAGCAACGCCAGCACGAGCGCCAGCTCAGCGGGTGACAGGCTGCCTCCGCTGAGGGAATGCAGTGTTGCCGCCAAGATGATGCTGATCGAGTTCGTCGGCCCGAACACCATGTGTCGCGACGAGCTGAACAACGCGCAGACAAACCCGCCCACGACCACCGACATGATCACCATCAGCGGCGGCAACCCGGCGATGAGCGCGAAGCCGATCGCCTGCGGAATCGAAACGAGCGACACCGTCGAACCCGCCAAGAAGTCCGCCTTCAGCTTTGCCCAGGTGTAGTAGGGGATCTCATCGGCAAGCGGGAAACGTTGGCGCAGCCAGGCGCTCGAAAAGCGCCTGATGTGGCCAACGGTTTCGGCCGCGTTGCTCGTGGTGAACATCAGGCCAACATTAAGCCTCAACCCCGAGTTTTTCCAGAATACGCTGCAAATCCTCGTTACCCGAGTAGGCAATCACGATCTTGCCCTTTTTCGGCGTGTGCTGGACGGCGACACGCGCGCCGAAATGCGACGTAAGTTTTTTCTCGATACCAATGATCGCGGCTGCATCGGCGGCCGCCAGCTTGCGAGCCGAAGACGCCTGCGCGGAGGGAGCGGGCGCGCCCGCCTTCTTGGCCTGCAGCAGCTTTTCCGTGGCACGCACGCTCAAGCCGTCCTCGATCACGCGCCGCGCCAGCACCGCGCGCTGCGCGACATCCTCGACGCCCAGGAGGACCTTCGCATGACCGACACTAAGAATGCCCTTCGCAATGTAGCCCTGCAGCTCCGCGTCGAGCGACAGGAGGCGAAGAGAGTTGGCGACTGTTGCGCGGCCCTTGCCCACGCGCTCGGAGGCGGCTTCCTGCGTGAGGTCGAAATCGCGAATGAGGCTCGCGTAACCGTAGGCTTCTTCAAGCGGGTTCAAACCTTCGCGCTGGAGATTTTCAATGAGTCCGAGAGCCGCGGACGATGCATTGCTCGCTTCCACCAGGCGGACCGGGATCGTCTTGATCTTGAGCAGTTGAAACGCGCGCCAGCGACGTTCGCCGGCGATGAGTTCATACTTGTCACCGGCCTTGCGCACCACGATGGGCTGCAACAAACCCTCGCTGCGAATGCTCTCGGCCAACTCGGCCAACTGCGCGGGCGAGATTTCGCGACGCGCCTGGTAAGGACTCGGCACAATCACATTCACCGCGATTTCCGCAAAGCCCGGCGCCACGGGAGCGGCGGGAGCCGGAGTCGGCGCGGCGACCGGGGCGGGAGTTGCGGATTTGGCGGGAGAAGCGGCGGCAATGAGACCACCGAGACCGCGACCGAGACGAGATTTAGGAGCTGCGCACATGAGTGTTATTTACCACCGGGGATGAAGAGCGTGTCGCCAACGCGAACCTTGGTGGGATCGGTGATTTTATTGGCGTTGAGGATATCGGCCAGTTTGCCGCCCGTCTTGCGGGAGATCGTCGAGAGCGTGTCCCCTTTTTGCACGGTGTAGCTGATGCCCTCGGAGGGGAAATCGTTGCTAAACGTCATCGGGGCGGCGGGGCGCGCAGCCGATCCCTTGGCGAGAGATTCGAGCGCGGCGTTGGTCGCGTCGCCAAGCTTCTTGATCTGAGCCGCGGCGCTCGCGGCCGTGGCGGCGTCGCCGGCCTTGATGGCACGATCGAGCGTGGCCACCGCATCATTGAGCTGCTGGACGGAGGCGAAGGCTTGGGACTGGGCGGCGGCGGCGACCTGTTTGCGCAAGGCCTCGTTGTCGCGCTCGAGGTCTTCCACTTTCAACGTAAGCGCTCCGACTTTTTGGGTCAGCAGCCGGACATCCTCGCGCAAGTTGGCCAGTTCGGTGCCCACGGATTGGGCATTCGCCGTAAACGAGATCAGGGCGAGGCCGGCGCCCCAGAGAAGAGGTTTCAACATGAGCGAGGACTTTGCGGAAAGATTTTGGCGAAAACAAGAGCTAGGGTTGAACCGCGCGCTTGTAAGGAAACGGCGTGCCGGCGACGAGCAGCGGCAACGGGCGGGACGGCAACACCGTTCCCGGCACAATCGGCGAACCGCGCAAAAACTCGGCGGCGGGAAGCATCTTCCCTCCTGGCTTCTGCAAACGCAGGCATCGCAACACCCCGCTGCCCGTGGCCACCAACAAACCCTCGGCATCCGAGCCCAAAACAACCCCAGACCGCTTGTCACTTAATACGTGACAAATATCCGATTCCGCAGGCACGTCCGCGAGACCGATTTTGATGGGCTGGCCGGCGACCTCCACGGTGCATGCCGGCCAGGGGAACAGGCCGTTGATGCGGGCGGCCAAAACCGTCGCAGGCGCGGTGAAATCGAGGCAACCGTCGTCTTTGATCAAACGACGGCAAAAGGTCGCCTGGGCGTGATCCTGCTCAACAAACGCAAGGCCGCCCCCGGCGAGCTTCGGCAACGTGCGCGCGAGCAGTGGCACACACGCAGCCGAGAGTTTGTTCTCAACCTCCAACGCCGTGTCGCGCGGAGCGACAGGCACGCGCTCGACATCCGCCACGGGGCCGGCGTCGAGTTGGCGCACGATGCGCATCAGAGACACCCCGGTCTCGCTCTCACCGTTGGCAATGGACGTCTGAATCGGCGAGGCACCGCGGTATTTGGGAAGCAACGACGCGTGCAGATTGAGCGTGCCAAAGCGCGGCGTTTCGATGAAGTCCTGCCTTAAAATGTGCCCGTAGGCCATGACCAGCGAGACATCGGCCGAAAACGCGGCGAGTTGGGCCCGCACCTCTTCGGTAATTTTCTCCGGCTGGTAAACCGGCAGGCCACGGGCGAGCGCCCACGCCTTGATGCCGTTGGCGGTGATCTTTTGTCCACGACCAACCGGACGGTCGGGCTGGGTAAACACCGCCACCACGCGAGCGATCGCACTCCCCTCGCCTGCCAGCCACTCCAGCAAAGGAAGCGCGATGATATCGGAGCCGAGGAAGACGATTTTCAGCGGTGCGGGCATCGAATCAAAGTAGCCCGCGAGCATGAGCGAGCGGACGGGGCAATAGCGCCATCCACTCGCTCACGCCCGCGGCCACGATTTACTTCAGCGTCTTGATCCACTTGCCGACCGCGACGGCAAGCTCGGCGAACGCGGCATCGGTCGAGGGCTTCGCAAGACCGTCAAAAATGCCCCAATGCTCCACATGCGTGACGGACTTGCCGGGCTCCAGCTTCACGAGCGGGCTGAGCGTCTCCAGCTCGATCATCTTGCCGTTGGTGAACACCTCGAATGGGCATCCGCGATCTGGATACGTGGCGTCCTTGATGACCGGCGCATATTTGACGAAGGTCACGCCATCGACCCAGTAGGCGGACCAACCGAGATAATCGGTGATGCCAAACTTCTGGGCGATCTTGGCCTTCGGCACGTCGATGCCGATGAAGTCGCGGTGCAGGTCCCACACGGGCAGCGAGAGATCGGTGTAGGTCCAGGGCACGAACGAATACGAGGGCAGCAGGTCGCCATCGGCATGGTCGCCCTTGGGCAGCAAGGGGAGAACGGCATAGCCGCCCGCGCGGAACATCGTGAGAGCCCAGGCGGCCGTCTCGACGGCCCAGAGTCCCTGGTTGGTCAGCGCATGCGTGACCTTCACCGTGCGCTCGCCAAGCACTTCGATTTTGACGGCCTTTTGGAGGCCGGTTTTTTCCTCGGTGGGTTGCGCGAGTGCGATGCCGTTCTTGAGCGGCTTGACGGCCAGCGGAGCGTCATCGGGCTGGTAGGTGCGCACGATGTGCTCGGGCGAGTGCCAGAGACGGTGGCCGCCGCGCAGATAGTAGCCGTGATAGCGCTCCTCATTCTCCGGGAATTGGAGAAAGAGGTTGTCCGCTTTCTTGCCGGCAAGGGAGCGCAGCGACACGATGCGAGGGCCAACCTCGGTCGTGACGGCGAGCTCAAACGCCGAGGTGGACAACACGACGGCTTCGCCACCGCGGTAATCAGTCTTCGAGTGTTTCATGGGTAAAATCGTCAGCTGCGGCGGCCTCTTCGCCTTCCTTCCACTTGGGAACATGCGCCTCGGGATGCTCTTCCTTGAAGATAAGACCGGCCTTCTTGGCTTTGCCCGAATACGCCGTGCCCGGCTCGTGCTTTTCCTTGCCGACGAGCTCGAAATAAATCGGGCAGCCGTTCAGTTCGAATGCATCGACGAGACCCGCCTCCAGGTAGCGACGGTATTGTTCGGTGAGTTTCTCTTCGCGGTTGCAGAAAATTTTGATGCGGAACGGACGATTGCCCGTCTGCAACGCGTAGTAGGCACGGAAGCGTTTGCCTCCCACCGCGGGCGGCGGTGTGCGTTCGGTGAGGAAATTGATCGTCTTGTTGAGCTTCGCCGTGGGGATCTTGGTATCGAGCACGCGGTTGAGCTTCACTGCGGCGTTCAACATGCGATCCACCTCGTAGCCGGTCATGGCCGAGGCGAAAATCACCGGCGCGCCCGGCGTGAAGAACAGGCTGTCGAAAATGGAGCGTTCGTATTTTTTGCGGTAATCGCGCTCGCTGGCGAAGCCATGGATCGCGGCCTCGGGCGCGCAATTGGGGTCCTCGCCCTTCTTAAACGCGTCGCGAACGACGTCCCATTTATTGACGACAATCACGATGGGCTTGCGCTCTTTCACAGCTTCACCGGCGATGGCCTTGTCCTGCTGAGTGACTCCATCAATCGCGTCGAGCACGAGAAATACCACGTCGGTTTCCTTGATGGCGTCGAGCGAACGCAGGCGGGAGAAATATTCGACCGGCGAAGCGAGCTTCGTCTGGGTCTTGATACCCGCCGTGTCGATCAGGCGAAACGGATACATCTTGCCGTTGCGACCCTTGAACTCGAACGGCAGGGAGATGGCGTCGCGCGTGGTGCCCGGGACGTTGCTCACGATGAGGCGATCGCTCCGGAGCAGGCGGTTGCTCAACGAGGATTTGCCGACATTGGGGCGTCCAATGAAGCACACGCAGAGCGGATCGGCGGCGGTCTTCTCCGCGGGTTCGACGTTCTCGGGCACCGTGCCGATTCGCTTAAGAATCTCTTCGCGCAGGTAGCTCTCGCCGCGTCCGTGCTCGGCGGAAACGCGGAGAGGTTCGCCCAGACCAAGGCGGTAGGCTTCGGCGAGGTCGACCTTGTCGTCGTCGAAGTCGGCCTTGTTCACGACGAGCAACACGTCCTTCTTCGACTTGCGCAACATGCGGGCGATGTTGACGTCGAGAGCGGTCATGCCCTCGAGACCGTCGATCACGAAGAGGATCAATTGCGCGGTATCGATGGCGAACTCGACCTGCAGCTCGGAGGCCTTGGTGAGCGCGGCAAGCGTCGTGTCGTTGTCCTTGAAACCGAGACCGCCGGTGTCGAGCAGCGTGTAGCCACCGTCCTCAATCTCGGCGGAGACCACGTCGCGGGTGACCCCGGGCTGGTCGTGAACGATGGATATGCGCTTCCGCGCCAGCCGGTTAAAGAGGCGGCTTTTGCCGACATTGGGTCGGCCGACGATGACAACGGAGCGGTTCATGATTGTATAAACGGTAAGAGATAAAGCCGGCCGAGGCCTTAGCCCAGCCTATAAATCAAAGTCATGAAGGCCAAAAAGTCGCCGGAGATCAGAGGCCCTGACCCGTGGTTTCTTTGAAGCTGGCAGGCAGAATGAAGATCGCGCCGGGCAGCACCTCGGGCTTCACGCTCGTCGCGATGACCTGGAGTTTCGCATCCGGAGTCACGCCATCTATCCTTAGAGGCACGCCTTCAATCTGACTTAAAAACTCCGAACCCGCGGTCTTGCCAAATTGGAGCCGACGCAGCGTGCGTGCATCGAGGCCCTTGATTTCGTTGGTCGCCCAAACCGCGTAGGTCATCTTCTCCTCGCCACCCACCGTCTCAACCCGGTAACGCCGGCAGGTGTAACCCAGAATCCGGGCGGTCTCGGTCATGGGCGTGACCTTGTAATTTCCCACCGCATCTTTCAGCGGGTCGGCGGCCAGCTTCTGGTAAGTGCCGGCTTTCCGGTCGATTTGGTAAGAGAGATTTTTATCGGCAAGAGTGAGAACTTCAGTCGGCGTGAGCCCGCCATCGGTTTTAACGAGGGCTCGCGGGCCTTTGATTTGGAGAATGAATCCCTTCGGGAAGAGTCCGCTTCCCATGCCGTCCATGGCGTCTTGCGCAGCTTTCAACGCGGGGTCGGTCATCTCGACGCGCAGCGACCACTTGAGGGTTCCGGAAAACTCCTGGGCCGAGAGCGAACCAGCCCCAAACGTCGCCACGAGGACGAGCAGACTCAGTATTTTTTTCATGCGGTGATGCGATTTAGCGCCCAGCTAAAACGCATCACCGCACCCAGGGCAATCCGGTTACTTTTTCGCGCCTTGCACGAATCGCTCCATGCGATCGCAGGCGATGATGAGCTGCTCGTAACTGGTCGCGAAACACGCGCGCACATGACCGGTGCCGTTGACGCCAAACGCGGTGCCGGGCACGACCGCGACCTTCTGCTCCTTGAGCAGACCCACCGCGAAATCCTTCTCCGTCATGCCGAGACCTTTCGTGCTCGGGAAGGCGTAAAAACTTCCGCGCGGCGAGTGGCACGTCAGACCGATCTCGTTGAAACGGCGAACCACAAGGTCGCGACGGCGATGATACTGGTCGCGCATTTCACACACGTCATCCCAGCCATGCTCGAGGGCTTCGAGCGCGGCTTCTTGCGCGATGATCGAGGCGCACATCATGGCGTATTGGTGCACCTTCATCATCGCATCGATCAGCTCGGAAGGTCCGCACGCGTAGCCGATGCGCCAGCCGGTCATCGCGAAGGCCTTGGAAAAACCGTGCAGGAAAATCGTGCGTTCCTGCATGCCGGGCAGACTGGCGATGCTGGTGTGCGTGCCGTCAAACGTCAGCTCGGAGTAGATCTCGTCGCTCAACACGAGGAGGTCCTTCTCGCGACAGAAGGCGGCGATCGCCTCCAATTGCGCCCGATCGCACGTGCCACCCGTGGGATTGCACGGGAGGTTAAGCATCAAAATCTTGCAGCCTGGCACCCACGCGGCGCGCAACGCCTCGGCGGTCAACGCGAAGTTATCCTTCGCGTAGGTCGGCACCGCCACGCCTTCGCCGTGCACCAGCGTGATACTCGGGTGGTAGGAAACGTAGCACGGCTGGTGATACATCACCTTGTCGCCGGGGTTGCAGAAGGCGCGGAAACACAGGTCGAGCGCTTCAGAAACGCCCACCGTGATGATGACCTGATCCTCGGGGCGGTAGTTAACCCCGAAGTGTTCGGTCACGTAGGTCGAAACCGCACGACGCAGCTCGATCAGGCCAAGATTCGACGTGTAATAAGTTTTGCCCTCCTCAATCGCCGTGATCGCCGCCTTGCGAATGTGCCACGGTGTCACGAAGTCGGGTTCACCGACACCGAGCGAGATCACGTCCTGGCCCTTCATTTTGGCCACGAGTTCGAAGAAGTCGCGAATGCCGCTCCTCGGTAGCGTCGCCACATGGCTGGCTACCCAGCGTTTGCTGGTGGTGCTCATCGGGATGCTCCGCTCAGGGGCTGACGTTGAGGCGGTCGTTCGAGCCCTCGCCGCTGTCGAGCAGGAAGCCGCCTTCCTTGTAGGAGCGCAGGAGGAAATGGGTGCTCGTGGACACCACGCCGCCAAGGGTGGAAAGCTTTTCCGAAACGAAGGACGCCGCCTTCTGCAACGTCGGAGCGCTGACAAAAACCAGCAGATCGTAGCCGCCCGACATCAAATAGCAGGACTCCACCTCATCGAACCTGGCGAGACGCTCGGCCAGACGGTTGAAACCGCCGCCGCGTTCAGGCGTGAGCTTTACCTCGATGACCGCCCGCACCGCCGCACCGGCCGCCTCATCGCGCGAAAGATCGAGCACCGGGCGCCAGCCGAGGAAGATTTTATCTTTTTTCAGCTGCTCCAGATGCTGTTCAACATCGGCAAGGGACAGACCAGCGACTTGCGCCATCTGCGCGGTCGTGAGTCTACCACCTTCGAGCAACAGCTTGAGAACAGGGTTCATGGGACCGGCAGAATCACAGAAGACGAAACGACTAATCCACACTAAATTTCAGGAATGACACCCCATTGAAAAGGAGCTCACCCGATGTTCATTCCTGAAAAATGAGTGTTCATTAATGCCCATTAGTGGTTTCACTCCGCTTTCCTTTCCCATGTTCGAGTCACTCACCGACAAACTCTCCTCCGCCCTCCGCAACCTCCGTGGTGTCGGCAAACTCACCGAAGACAATATGGCCGACGCCCTCAAAGAGGTGCGCACCGCTTTGCTCTCGGCCGACGTTCACTTCAAGGTTGCCCGCGAGTTCATCGAGCGCGTCCAAGCCGCCTGCGTGGGCCAAGAAGTCATCAAGTCCGTCACCCCCGGCCAGCAGATCGTCAAAATCATCCACGACGAACTCGTGCGCCTGCTCGGTGAAGGCACGACCGATCTTTCCACCGCCCGTCCGCTCAAGGTCTTGATGGTCGGTCTCCACGGCTCCGGCAAAACGACCTCCACGGCCAAACTCGGCAAGCTCCTCAAAAAACGTGGCTACCGTCCGTTCGTCGTCGGCTGCGACGTCTATCGCCCCGCCGCCATCGACCAGCTCGAAATCCTCGCGAAACAAGAAGAGCTGGGTTTCTACAGCGACCGCGTTTCCAAAGACGTCCCCGCGATCGGCGTCGCCGGCCTCTCCGCCGCGCAAGCCGCCACCGCTGACGCGATTCTCTTCGACACCGCCGGTCGCCTGCAGATCGACGCCGATCTGATCGAAGAGGTCAAAAAACTCCGTGAACGCATCAAGCCCGACGAGATCTTCCTCGTGGCCGACGGCGCCCTCGGCCAGGAGGCGGTCAACGTCGCCAAAGCCTTCCACGACGCGCTCGGGCTCACCGGCCTGATTCTCACCAAGCTTGACGGCGACGCCCGCGGTGGCGCGGCGCTCTCGATCAAGTCGATCACCGGCGTGCCCATCAAATTCATCGGCACCGGCGAAAAGGTCGCCGACTTCGACACCTTTTATCCCGACCGCCTCGCCTCGCGCATTCTCGGAATGGGCGACGTCGTTTCGCTCGTTGAAAAAGCCCAGGAAACCATCGACCAAAAAGAGGCCGAGAAGATGGCGGAGAAACTCCGCAAGGCCGACTTCAACCTCGAGGACTTCCTCGCGCAGATGCAGCAGATCAAAAAACTCGGCTCCATGCAGAGCATCATGGGAATGATGCCCGGCATGAGCGGCATGCAGCTCCCCGACAACGCCGAGCAGCAGATGGGTCGCACCGAGGCCATCATCAAGTCGATGACCCTCCAAGAGCGCCGCAAGCCCGAGATCCTCAACGGCAACCGCCGCCTGCGCATCGCCAACGGCGCCGGCGTGAAGGTCTTGGAAGTCAACCAGCTCCTGAAGCAATTCCAGCAGATGCAAAAAATGATGAAGATGCTGAAGGGCGGCGGCGCGAAAAAGATGATGCGCCAGATGGAAGCCATGAAGGGCCGTGGCGGTTTCCCGGGCATGTAAGCCCCGTCCACACCGATTGGACGCATGCTCAAACTCTGCATTTTCGTCACCTCGCTTGTATTGAGCTACGTCTTCTGGTGGGGCTCCGACACGCTTGGCCTCTCCTTCTTTGCCGCCTTCCTGATCAGCGGTGCCGGAGCCATTTTGGGCTGCTGGCTCGGCTGGTGGCTGCACGAGCGTTTCCTGCGCTGAAAATTGCACCGGAATAATCCGGACGACGCTCCAACGGTCGTGTGCTAAATTTCCCTGATGCGACTGAACACGGCTCAACTCTACGAACGCGTGCTTGCGAGCGACACGTCGTATAACGGACGGTTCTTCTTCGGCGTCACCACAACCGGCATTTACTGCCTGCCCTCGTGTTCCGCCCGCAAACCGAAGCCGGAAAACACCCGCTTCTTTCCGACCACCGAGGCCGCCCGTGCCGCCGGTTTGCGTCCCTGCAAAAAATGCCACCCCGATGACTTTGCGCGCGGTGCCGATCCCGTCTTGGAAAGCATCGAGCAACTCGTCGCCGAGATCCGCCAAAACCCCGCCGCCTTTGAAGACGCCCGAGCCATCGTGAAACGCTCCGGCTTTGGTCCGACGCGTTTGTTCGAACTCTTCCGTCAACACTACCACGCCACGCCGGCCGACGTGCTCCTCCGCGCCCGTCTCGACATGGCGAAACGCGCATTGCTCGCGACTGGCACCGCGCTGGCTGACATCGCCTTGTCTGCCGGCTTCGAATCGCTCTCGATTTTCCACGAGCACTTCCGCGCGTTCAACGGCCTGACTCCCCTTGCCTACCGCGAGCTGCGCTCCGCGCGTTCGTTTGAGATCACGCTGCCCGCCGGTTACCCGCTCGCCTATCTCAAACGCACGCTTGGTCGCGACCCGCACAGTTTGACCGAGCGCCTCGATGGCGACGTTTACACCACCGTCGCACGCCTCGGTCCCGAGCAATCGCCCACGCTGCTCACACTGCACCTTTCACCCACGCAAGTCCGCGCCGAAGTCGACTCACACGCGCCCGAGGCCCAGGCCCTCGTGATCGCGTTGCTCGGCCTCGATCAAGATGCCGCGGCCTTCGCTCGTGTCGCCCGCAAACTCGGACTCGCACGTCTCGTTGCCGGTCGCACCGAACTGCGCGTCGCGCAAACACCCTCCGTATTCGACGGCCTGCTCTGGGCGATCATCGGACAACAAATCAACCTGCCCTTCGCGTTTCAGCTCAAGCACCGCCTGATCGCTCTCGCGAGTCGTCCTTTTTCTGATGGCCTTTACGCACCGACCACCGCCGCCGACATTGCCCGCCTCGACCCCGAGCAACTGAAACCGCTTCAGTTTTCGCGGTCGAAAGCCACCTACGTCATCGACACCGCCCGTCTCATCGTCGAGGGACGACTCAACCTCGCCGACCTGCGCGGCATGAGCGCCACCCGGGCCGAGCGAAGCTTGCTCGCCATCCGCGGACTCGGCCCGTGGTCGGTCAACTACCTCATGATGCGCTCGCTCGGTTTCGCCGACTGCGTTCCCCTCGGCGACACCGGCGTGACCAGCGGACTCCAGTCGCTGCTCGCGCTTGAGAAGCGCCCCAACATTGATGCCACCAAACGCCTCATGTCCGCTTTTTCTCCGTATCGCAGCCTCGCGACCGCGCACCTCTGGCAGCTCAATCAACCCACTCTATGAAGAAGACTGAGGCCACATTTCACGCCGCGACCTTCGCCACTCCCTGCGGCCCCTTCTCCGTCGCCGTCAACGCGACTGGCTCCGCCGTCGTGGCCACCGCCTTCGGCGACCTCACCGCGCTGCGTTCCCGCCTCAAACCCATTTGTCACTTAATAAGTGACAAACCTGCCTTGGTCGCTGCGGTTCGGACAGAGCTGGAAGAGTATTTTGCCGGTAAACGGTCTCGCTTTTCGGTGCCGCTCGCCGCGCACGGAACCGCATTTCAGCAACGCGTCTGGGCAGCACTCGTCGCGATTCCCTTTGGCGAGACCCGCAGCTACGGGCAACTCGCCGCCGAACTTGGCAATCCCGGGGCCTCGCGCGCCGTCGGTCGTGCGAACGCCACCAATCCGATCTGTCTGCTCGTGCCCTGTCATCGCGTGATCGGTTCCGATGGCTCGCTTACCGGTTTCGCGTTCGGCGAAACCATCAAGCGCCAGCTCCTCGATCACGAAGGCGCGTTGCCTGCGCCCTTGCTGTAGGTAGGGACGTCTCTCCGAGACGTCCGCTCCCGATCCGGACGCCTCGGAGAGGCGTCCCTACCTCGACGCCCCGATCAGGGCGTCCGCCAGGCGCTTGAGCTTCGTGTGATCCTTCACACCCGGCGTGGCCTCCACACCGCTGTTCACGTCCACAAAATGGGTGCCGCTGTGAGCAATCGCAGCAACCACGTTGTCGGGCGACAAGCCACCGGCCAAGATCCACGTATGTTGAGCGTAGGCCTGTTGATGACGAAGGAACTTGGCCCAGTCGCCCGTCTGGCCGGAGCCGCCAAAGCCGCCCGTGTGAAACGTATCGAGTAGAAACGTGCCGGCCAGCGGCAGCCAATCCGTCGCCACATCTTCGCCGGGGGGCAACTTGGGCGCGAGCCACAGCCGGTGAGCGCCAACTTGCAACGACCAGCCACGAATCACATCCAGCGGCGTCGTATGTGAAAAATGAATTTGAAACAGATCGAATCCCGAGGCCGCCACTTCGGCCAATTCATCGGTTGACGGCTCCACCAACACCGCGACGTGACGCGGCCCCGCAGGCAGCTCCGGAGCAAGCGCCTTGTAGTTATCAAGCGACACGTAACGCGGTGACTTGGGATAGAGAATAAAGCCCAGATAATCCGCGCCCAACTTCGCCGCCACGCGTGCATCCTCCGCACGGGTCTGCCCGCAGACTTTGAGTTGGATACCGTTGATCATGGTCGGGAGCTAAAACCACTCATCAAAATCACGGAAGGGTTAACCACGAAACCCACGAAATACACGAAAACGAATTCCGAGTTGTTTTCAGAGGCTCGGCTTTTCGTGTCTTTCGTGTGTTTCGTGGTTAACTCCGACTGCCTCAAAACGCGTTCACCGCCGCGATCACGTGATCGACCTGCGCATCCGTCAGCTCGGGGAAGATCGGTAGGCTCACGCACGTTGCCGCGGCTTTCTCCGCCACCGGAATCGAGCCCGGCTGATAGCCGAGTGACGCGTAGCAGGCCTGTTGGTGCAGCGGCACGGGATAGATCAGGTCGGTGCCGATTTCGTGCTTCGTGAGGTGCTCGCGTAACGCATCGCGACGCGGATGGCGGATCGTGAACTGGTGATACACGCTCGCGCCGTAATCCACTGTCGCGGGCAGAACCACGTCGGCGAGTTTGATGCCCGCGAGGTAACGCGCAGCGATGGCCCGACGACGCGCGGTCCACTTCGCAAGATGCGGCAACTTCACGTTGAGCAACGCGCCTTGGAAACCATCCATGCGGAAGTTGAAGCCCACCAGGTCATGGTAGTAGCGACGTCCCATCCCGTGCACGCGCAGGAGCTTGGCTTGCGCGAAATGGGCATCATTTTTCGACACAAGCGCGCCACCCTCACCGCAGCCACCGAGATTCTTTGTCGGATAAAAGCTAAACGTGCCGACATCGCCGAGCAGACCGACCGGCGTGCCTTTGTATTTGGCTTCCACGGCCTGTGCGCAGTCTTCGACCACGAAGAGATTGTGCTTCTTCGCAATGGCCAGCAGCGCATCCATCGGAGCGGGTTGGCCGAAGAGGTGAACGATCACGATGCCCTTGGTTTTCGGAGTGATCGCCGCTTCGACCGCCGCAGGGTCGAGATTGAAAGTCTTCGCGTCGATATCGACGAACTTGGGAGTCGCTCCGACATAGCTCACGCCCCACGCCGACGAGATGAAGGTAAACGCAGGCACGATGACCTCGTCACCCGGCCCCCAGCCCGCGATCACCGCGGCCAGGTGCAATGGCGAGGTGCCGCTGTTGACGGCCAGCGCGCGCGGATAGCCAAGCGTTTTTGAAAAATTGGCCTCAAAGTCTTCGACATCCTTGCCGAGACAGAAGCGCGTGGCGTCATAGGTCGCAGCGAGCGCCGCGAGCGCCTGCTCGCGAAGGGCTTGATGTTGAAGCGAAAGGTCGAGGAACGGGACTTTCATGGGTAAGGAAGCACCAAACCAAGAACCCCGCGAAAACCAAACCTGTTTTGAGCAACCCGAAAAAACCTTCGCGGTCTCTGCACCTCGGACGACGAAACGGTTCCATCAGAATACCCCTGTTTCCAGTTCACCTAACCCCCGGCGTATACATCCAATGGACCAAGACCTCGACCGACTCTCCCATGACGAACTGATCGCCGAAGTGAAAAAACTTCGCGCAGGAATCCGTGAGCACCGTGACAGCACCGGCCACAATCTCTGCTGGCATCACCCGCAGCTGTGGAGCCTTCTGCCTGAGAAAGTCACCCCCAACGTCGTTGTGCCCGACTGGCCACAGTTCTTGCGGGGGTGCTTACGCTACCGCGAATCCCTCGACTCCCAGCTGCCAAACGCACCCCGCATCGGCGAAGAGTTCGCCGCGAAGCGAAACTCAGCCGGTTAACGGTCCGTTCAGCGCACGCTGATCTCCAACGGCAGGCGGGCATAAACACCACGCGGGTCGTTGAACTGTTGCAGCGTCTTCACCTGCGATTCGAGGCTTTCCACCACTTTCGAGACCAAGTCGCTCTTGGTCGTCTCCGGACGGCGGACGTCTTCGAGCCAGCTGGATAACAACTCGGCGAAGGTCTGTGACTGGGGAAACTCCGTCAGCGTGTAATCATTCTCCACCGCGGCAGCTTCCGCCGCATGGGCGATGGCGTCATCCAAGCCGCCGAGTTCGTCCACCAACCCCAGTTTCAAAGCCTCGCGCCCCGACCACACGCGACCACCAGCGATGGCCCGCACGGCGTCCGGCTCGAGCTTACGGCCTTCGGCCACTTTTCGTATAAACTCCCCATAAATCCACTCCACCATGCCTTGGAAAATCTCCAGTTCCGCCGGGGTCTTCGGACGCGAAATCGTGAAAATATCCGCATACTTGCCCGTCTTCACTCCGTCCCACGTGATACCGAGATCGTTGGCCAGTTTTTTGACATCAAAATGAATTCCCACCACTCCAATGGAGCCCGTGATCGTGGTAGGTTCGGCAAAGATGCGACTGCTGTAGGCGGAAATCCAATACCCGCCGGAGGCCGCGTAACTGCCCATCGAAACGATGACCGGCTTCACCTCTTCGGCGAGCCGCAGTTCCCGCTGGATGTGCTCCGAGGCGGTCGCCGAACCGCCCGGGCTGTTCACACGCAACACGATCGCCTTCACCGAATCGTCCTGCCGTAGCGCGCGCAATTCACGGGCAAACCGTTCGCCCCCCACTTCGTCCGGATTGCCCTCGCCATCAACAATCGCGCCTTCGGCATAGATCACCGCGATTTCGTTGCCGGAGTGACTCGGGGGCTCGGTCAACGTGTGCGCGTAATCGGCCAGATCCACCTGTTTGAACGGTGTGTCGGCATCCTGGATGTCAGTCGCGGTCTTCAGTTGCGCGATGACCTCATCGCGATAGGCGAGCCGGTTGACGAGCCCCGCCTTCAGCGCGGACTCCGGTTTGATGATGCCCTCGGCATCGACCAGCTCCTGCAAGCTGGCCGGGGTGATCTTGCGATCATCCGAAAGGTCGATGAGCAGGTCGCTCCAAAGGTCACCCAGCAGCTTCTCCATTTGCTCGCGGTTGGCCGGACTCAGGTCCTTGCGCACAAAAGGCTCCGCGTAGGATTTGAAATCGCCCACCTTGGTCACCTGCACACCCACGCCGAAACGCTCGAACGCACCCGCGAAAAACGTCGGTTCGCTCGCCAGGCCCGGGATCACCAGCGAGCCATAAGGGTCGAGCACCAGATCGGTCGCGCCGGCGGCGATATAGAGGTCTTTGGTCGTCGCAAAATCCAAATACGCCACCACGGGTTTTCCTGATTTCTTGAAATCAGCCAAGGCCGCGCGCACTTCTTTGAGTGCGGCAAATCCAGTTCCATAGCCCTCGGCTTCGAGGCTGCCGCGCAACAACACGCCGGCGATCTTCTTGTCCTTGCCCGCTTCCCGCAGCGCACGCGTGATCGTGCGCAATTGCAGGGTTTGTGATTCGCCCCCGCCAAATAACGCCGCCGGCCCGACGCCGTCGAATTCGGGAGGCGCATCGGTGATGTTCGCACTCAGATCAAAGACCAGGTAAGAGCCCGACTCGAAGGTTGTTACCTCGGGTTTGAAGGTCGAGAGCGCCACGATCAGGCCAAACGAAACCACCACGACACCGGTGATCGCCAGCGCCAGCGCCGCCAATGTGCCAAGGAAGGACGCGAAGAAATTCTTCATAAAGGTGCCGCAGCGTAGCCAACACCTCTCGCACCGCCAGAGCTTTTCAACAATCCGGCACGTTCTTCGCCATCCTCCACGTTACCGGGGCTTGCTTTCACAGGATTGCGGTCCTGCGCACACCGCTCCAACTATGTTACCAATGTCCGAGCAAAAAGACCTGCTGACCACCAACCGCAAGGCCCTCACGATCAATCTCGATGAGCCCAAATACGGCACGTTCGCCGAGATCGGCGCCGGCCAGGAAGTGGCGCGCATTTTTTTCCAGGCAGGCGGCGCGGCTGGCACGGTCGCGAAATCCATGTCGGCCTATGACATGACTTTCAGCGACGCGATTTACGGCAAGTCCCCGCGCTACGTTTCGCGCGAACGGCTCAGCCTCATGCTCGATCACGAATACACGCTGCTGCTCGAGCGTCTCGGCGACAAACGCGGCGCGACGACCACGTTTTTTGTTTTCGCCGACACGGTGGCAGCTCGCAACTACAAGGGCACCAACGAATGTCACGGCTGGCTGGGCATCCGTTTCCAGACCGAACCTCACGGCCCGCCCAGCGAGATCGTGATGCACGTCCGCATGTGGGATAAGGATAACGTCCTCCAGCAGCAGGCGCTCGGCGTCGTGGGAACCAACCTCATCTACGGCGCGTTTTATTACCGGGATACGCCCGAGGAGCTTATCAAGTCGCTCCTCGATAACGTCGGCCCCGAGCGCATCGAGGTGGACATGCTCAAGATGAGCGGCCCCGCCTTTGGTCCGGTGGACAACCGACTCATGTCGCTCTACCTCGTGCGCCACAAACTCACTAACGCCGTGATGTTCGGCGCCGGCGGCGAGGTGCTCCAGCCCTCCGAAATCCTCTATAAAAAAGCCGTGCTGGTGGAGCGCGGCAGTTTCCGTCCGGTCACGCACGTCAACGTGGACATGCTCAACTGCGCCTGCGCCCAGTTCATGCAGGAGCCGCAGGTGAAGGGCAAAGATCTCGTCGTGCTCATGGAAATCACCATGAACAACCTTCTGGCCTCCGGTGAACTCGATGCGCAGGACTTCCTCTCCCGCGTCGATCTGCTCGGTGATATTGGTTTCACGGTTTTGATCTCGGACTACTCCGAATACTACCGCCTCACGACCTACTTCCGTCGTTACACGCAGGAAATGATCGGCGTGGCCATGGGCATCAACAACCTCGTGGAAATTTTTAACGAGAAGTATTACGAAGCGCTGCCCGGCGGTATTCTGGAGAACTTCGGCCGCCTCTTCCGCAATGCGGTGAAGCTCTACATCTACCCGATGCAGCAACTCGCCTATGATCGCTACCTGGCCGACGGCCACCCGGCGACCTCCGCACCTTTCCCCGGCGACAAGGTCGCGGGTTCGCCCTTCACCGCCAACGTGCTCATCAACGCGAAGAATCTCCAAGTCGAGGCCCACCTGAGCAACCTCTACGCGCACTTAATGGAAAACCACTACATCGAGTGCATCGTGGGTTTCGACAAGTCGATCCTCGGCATCTTCTCCCGCGACGTGCTCCGCCGTATCCATGCCAACGATGCCACATGGGAAACGATGGTCCCGCCCCCGGTCGCCGCCGCCATCAAAAAGCGCGGCCTGTTCGGCTACACCAATAAAGCCGCTGTCGTGAACGCATAATCGTTCACTAAAAAACGCCCCGGACGCGGCTGAAAAATTTCCGTGTCTTCCGACGATTCAGTGGGCAACACTCTGCCCTTTCATCTCCATGCGCTTCCACAAATACCACGCTCTCGGCAATGACTACATCGTCTGCGATCCCGTCGATTTCCCCCAATGGAAAAACGGTCCGTCTGTCGATGAGATCCGCGTGATCTGCCATCGCAATTTCGGCGTCGGCTCCGACGGCATTCTCTGGGGCCCGCTCCCCTCGGCCAAGTCCGAGTTCGGCCTGCGCATCTTCAATCCCGACGGCTCCGAGGCTGAAAAGTCCGGCAACGGCCTGCGCATTTTTTCGCGTTACCTGTGGGACAAGAAGCTCGCCAAAAACCCCGTATTCACCATCGAGACGCCCGGCGGCCACGTGCAGTCGGTCATCAAGGACGACGGCAAGCTCATCACGGTCGACATGGGTTCGGTCTCTTTCGTGAGCACCAAGATCCCGCACGTCGGCCCCGAGCGCGAGGTCATCAACGAGCAGATCACCGTCCTTGATCGCACGTTCATTTATTGCTCCGCCACCATTGGCAACCCGCACTGCGTGCTGCCGCTGCCGGAAGTCTCCGCCGAACTCGCGCACAAATACGGCCCGCATCTCGAAACGCACGCCAACTTCCCCCGCAAGACCAACGTCCAGTTCCTGCAGGTGCTCGACCGCAAAAACATTCGCATCGAGATCTGGGAGCGTGGCGCCGGCTACACGCTGGCCTCGGGCAGCAGCTCCAGCGCCGCCGCTTCGGTGGCGCACAAGCTCGGTCTCGTGGACGCCAACATCACCGTGCACATGCCCGGCGGCCAGATTGGCATCGAAATCGGAGCGGGCTTCGCGATCCGCATGACCGGGACCGTCAACAAGGTCGCCGAAGGCGTGATGCATCCCCAGTTGTTCGATGTGAAAGTCTGAGCATCGGAAGGTAGGGACGCCTCTCCGAAGCGTCCGGTTCGGAGATCGAGCTTTTCGGAGCGGACGTCTCGGAGAGACGTCCCTACCCTCAATCACCAACCATCGACCCGCTGTTTACCATGGACCTGCCGAATCGTCGATGGCTACACCACACCCCGCCTCCTTGGGTGAATGATGCGACGTTTTTCATAACGGTCTGTTGTCAGAAACGCGGGCCGAACCAGCTCTGCATCCCGACTATCGCGGAGCCTCTGTTTGCTTCGGTGCGCCACTATCATGAGACGCTCCGCTGGTATGTGCATCTGTGGCTGCTGATGCCCGACCACCTTCACGCTTTGGTCGCATGCCCGCGCACCGAGGACCTGAACAAAGTAATGACTGCGTGGAAACGGCATACTGCCCGCCAACAGGGGATCATCTGGCAAAAGGGATTTTTTGATCACCGCTTGCGCACGGATGAAAGCTTTGAAGAGAAGGCGTCCTATATTCGCATGAACCCCGTGCGGAGCGGATTAGTCATCCAGCCCGAGGAGTGGCCGCATGTGTGGACTCCACAATGACGGCGCACGATTGACGGATCGGTGTTTGTGGTAGGGACGCCTCTCCGAGGCGTCCGTGTTCGGAGGTCGAGCCTTTCGGAGCGGACGTCTCGGAGAGACGTCCCTACCTTCGAGCGATCACCCTACCCTCGATCAGTATTTCACCGAACATCCATACGGCTGCGTGCTGCTGGTGGCCACCGGCTTGCCGGCTTTGATCGCAGCCAACGCGGTGGTG
>Ga0307409_100000269_pt1 | contig 21139 bp, 20 predicted proteins | sample 322Ometagenome_2_FD_203888 | JGI IMG/M metagenome (GOLD analysis project Ga0307409, IMG submission 203888) | Maize rhizosphere microbial communities from greenhouse at UC Davis, California, United States - 322HYB-O-2 | ecosystem: Host-associated > Plants > Roots > Rhizosphere > Soil | place... | reverse complement strand
CTCGTCCCCCGCCCCTCGCCCCTGCTCTTACTGCCTGTCCGACAAATGCTCCTGCACGATCGCCCACCGCCCGCCGCGCCGGGCGAAGACGGCGGTCCAGACGCCGCCGACGACGTGCGGGTCGCCGCGGGGCGTGCGGTGGGTGATGGCGTACGTCGCCGTCAGGACTGCGGCGTCCGGGCCGAGCACGTCGACGTGCATGGGCCCCCACGTCCAGCGCGGGTCGCGCATGTTGTGGCCCACGTTCTCCCAGAAGGCCCGGATCCCCGCCTCGAGCGAATCGCGCGTCGTCACGACCTGGCCCGCGCTCGCCGACACCACGCGGCCGCTGTCGGGGTAGAGACTCATGAGGCTCGCCACGACGTTCGGCTTCGACAGGTCGCCCGCGGCCACCATCAGCCGCCGCAGGGTGTCGGCGACCGCCGCGCGCTGAGCGGCGGTCATCGTCGCGCTCTCCGCCGGCCGGCAGGCGACGACCAGGACGGACGCGACCGCCGGCGCGACGAGCCGCACGAGCCGGGCGGCCGCTCGCTGCGGCAGGCGGGGCCGCGCGCCACCGGGCGGCCGCTGGGTCGGGTGCCGGAGGCGGGTCGGCGGGGGGTCAGTGACGCGCATGCGCGCTCGGGTGTGTCATGTCGCCGAAGCCGGACACGGGTGCGTCCGCGTTAGGGGACACGGCCTTCGTAGACTGCCTGGATCGGGCAACAACGCCGGGCCTGATGAATGCACGCCGCACGCCAGCCACCTTGAGCGTTGACTCATCGCCCCGCCGACCGCGCGACGCACGCGAATCGAGGTGGTGAGGTGGCGGCGGGGAACGCAGGAAGCAAGAAGGAGGAGGAGCCAGTGCGCACCTTCGTGAAGCTGGCGGTGCTCGCCGGAGCCGCCGCCGCCCTCGCGTGCGACGGGCGTGGTCGCGAGCCCGGCACCGACGAGCTGAGCGCCGACCTGCGCCGTGACCTCGACCTCGCGTCGTCCGCGAGCCTCGGGCTCGCTTCGTCGGCCCAGCCCTATCAACGGATGCGGGTCGTGTCGGCCATCGAAAAGGTGCCCGTCGCCCGGCACCCGACGTCGACGGCGAGGGCGCCGGACCCGCGCCGCGCCAGGCCGCGGCGTGCGACGCGCCACGCCCACGCCAAGACGCCTGCTCCCGCGCCCACGGTGGAAGTTGGCGACGCGGCACCTGACGTGCCCGACGAGCCAGAGGCGCCCACGACGGTGGCTGAGACTATGCCGGCCACCGAGCCCGACGACGCCGGCGAGCCAGCGGGCGCAGGGTCCGGGGCGCCCGAGCCACAGCCGGCGCCGCGCCCCAGGCCCATCCCGATTCCGGTGGGTGGCGGCGGAGGCGGGGGCGCCTATCCCGGCCGCGGTCCGGGGCAGGGTCCGATCGGCGACGTGATCGGCGTTGCCGTCGGCGTGGTGATCCGTGGCGGACACGCCGGCATCGACCACTGCGACGAGCGCGACATCGCGATCAACCGACGCTTCCCGGTGTTCAACCCGACCATGGGCAACCCGACCTTCCCGCGTCGGTGAGCCACCTCGCCGTCGTCGCTCCGCGCTCTTCGCTGTGCGGGCGCGGTGGGAGGACGGCGTAAGCGCTGAATCTCGACGAGTGAGCACGATCCGGGGACGAGGCCCGGCCGGCGCCTGCATGCAGGCGCCGGCCGGGCCTCGCCGCGTCGGGGGGGCCGCCGGTCGTCCCGCGACAGGCGGGCACCAGCCCCTTTCGGCATGCGAACGGCAATATACTTCTACGCTCAGGACGTCCACCGCTGCACCGTTCTGCACTCTTGCCCGCCGCCTGCATGCCGAAGTCGCAGCCTGTCGCCGGTTCCCCCGCGGTCCTCAACGGCGAAGAGCCCCTGTCCCCGATCGAAGCGATCTGCGCCAAGGCCGACACCCTCTTCCGCTCGGCGTGCGAGTGCTGCCGACAGCACGAGCGGCTCGCCCGGATGGTCGAGATCTCGACGGTCGACGCCGAGCAGCGCACCACCACCGAGCTCGTGAAGCTGTGTGACGCCGCGCTCGCCAAGGCCGCCGCGGCGTACGAGAAGTGCACCGCGCGCGCGCACCCGAACGGCGACGACGAGGCGTGGTGGCACAAGGCGAACGCCCTCTGGTACGCCAGCCGCGAGTACCTGCGCCGGAACTCCGAGAGCGAGCGCGCGTCGCGCCATCTCAATCCGCAGTCCGCCACGACGTTCGGCGAGCTGCACATGGATTACGAGCTCGAGGCGTCGGCGCTGCTCGCCCTCCAGCAAGCGGTGGACAGCTACCGGAAGTCGCGCCCGGACGCGGTGGATTGTATGCCGCGGCGATGACCGCGGCGCACGCCAGGGAATCGCTGCGCACGCTGCTCGGTGGGATCGTCGACTACGCCGGGCTCTTCCCGCCGGCGGGTCTCGACATGCCGGCGGCGGTCGCCAACTACGCCGCCTACCGCCAGGGGACCGACGCCTGGGCACTCGGCCGCTTCGTCCTGCCGGCGGCGCGCCTCGAGGCGTTCGAGAAGGAGAAGGAGTGCGAGGCGGCGCCTCGTGCCGGCGCCGAACCCTGGCGCTTGAGCGCGCTGCTCGGCCCCGACGTGGCCGGCGACGTCGAGCGAGTACGCTCGTTCAACGGCCGGAACGCGGGGCGCGCCGTGATCAACGCGCTGGAGCTCAAGGCGCACGACCTGGCGGCGCTCGAGCGTGCGGCACGCTCGCTCCCCACGGGGACCGAGGCGTACGCCGAGCTGCCGGTCGATGCCGACGTGCGCGCGCTCGTCGTGGCCGCCGGGCGCACCGGCCTGCGCGCCAAGGTCCGCACCGGCGGCGTCACCGCCGACGCCTTCCCGACGAGCGCGCAGCTCGCACGCTTCATCGCCGCGTGCGTCGAGGCCGGCGTGCCGTTCAAGGCGACGGCCGGCCTCCACCATCCGCTGCGCGCCGTCTACCGGTTCACGTACGAGCCGGGCAGCGCCACCGGAACGATGTTCGGCTTCCTCAACGTCTTTCTCGCCGCGGCCCTGCTGTGCGCGGGCGGCCCGGTGAGCGACGCGCAGGCACTGCTGGAGGAGACCGACGCGTCGGCCTTCGACATCACCGACGACGCCATCGCCTGGCGCGGGCACCGCTTCGACGTCGCCCGCCTCGCCGCCGCACGCGGCCTCGCCGTGTCGTTCGGGTCGTGCTCGTTCCGCGAGCCGATCGAGGAACTCCGCGCGATCAGCGAAACGACAGAAGCGGGCCGCGGATGAACGCGGATGAACGGGGATTGGTCATTCGTGGTTGTCATCCTGAGGGAGCGCCAGCGGCGCGACCGAAGGATCTGGGCTCGTTGGGCGGGGGGCCTCCGCTCGCCACGAGCCCAGACCCTTCGCCTGCGGCTCAGGGTGACGGCAAGTGCGCTCAGGGTGACAGCGGCGCCTGGAGCGATCCGCGTTCATCCGCGGCCACGTAGCTGACTTCACTCCAGCGACACCGAGTTTGGCCGACGCCGAGTCACCGATCCCCGCACTGAACCACACTCACGCCCCCGACCTGCGGAGCTGGGTGGAGTCCGCGAACGAGCCAGGCACCGACTTCCCGATCCAGAACCTTCCACTCGGTGTCTTTCGGCACGTTGGCGAGCCGGAGGAGGAGCCGCGCGTCGGCGTCGCGATCGGCGATCAAGTCTTCGACGTTGCCGCCGCGCTGCGCGCGGGGCTGTTCGCCGTGGACCGGAGCACGCCACAGGCGCGCGCCGCCGCCGAGGCGTGCGACCTGCCCTGGCTCAACGCGCTCATGGCGCTCGGGCCGGAGTACGCGTCGGCGCTGCGCGGGCGGGTGAGCGAGATCCTGCGCGCCGGCGCGCCCGAGCAGGCCGGGGACCGGTCGCTCGCCGAGCGGCTGCTCGTGCCGATGCGCGACGCCGAGCTGCTGCTACCCGCGGAGGTCGGCGACTACACCGACTTCTACGCGTCCGTGCACCACGCGACGAACGTCGGCAGCATGTTTCGTCCCGACAACCCGCTCCTGCCGAATTACAAGTACGTGCCGATCGGCTACCACGGGCGCGCGTCGTCGCTGGTGGCGAGCGGCTGGCCGGTGCGTCGGCCGGCCGGACAGCTCAAGGGGCCCGCCGACCAGGCACCGGTGTTCGCGCCGAGCCGGCTGCTCGACTACGAGTGCGAGGTCGGTTTCTTCGTCGGGCCGGGCAACGCGCTCGGCGAGCCGATCCCGATCGCTGACGCCGAGCGCCACCTGTTTGGCGTCTGCCTCGTCAACGACTGGTCGGCGCGCGACATCCAAACGTGGGAGTACCAGCCACTCGGCCCCTTCCTCGCCAAGAGCTTCGCGACCACCGTGAGCCCGTGGGTGGTGACGGCAGAGGCGCTGGCGCCGTACCGGGTGCCGGCCCTGGAGCGTCCGGCCGGGGACCCGGCCCCGCTCCCGTACCTCGACAGCAGCGAGGACCGCGCGCACGGCGGCATCGCGCTCGCGCTCGAGGTGTTCCTCGCGACGCGGCGGATGCGCGAGGAGGGCGTGGCGCCGGCGCGACTCAGCCGCGCCAGCTTCGCGGAGATGTACTGGACTCCCGCGCAGATGCTGGCGCACCATGCGAGCAACGGGTGCAACCTGCGGCCGGGCGACCTCCTGGCGAGCGGCACCGTCTCGGGCCCCGGGCGCGACGCCCGCGGCTGCCTCCTCGAGCTCACCTGGCGCGGGGCCGAGCCCATCGCGCTCCCCACGGGCGAGACGCGGAAGTTCCTGGAAGACGGCGACGAGGTGATCATGCGCGGCTCCTGTGAGCGCGCCGGGTACGCGCGGATCGGGTTGGGCGAGTGCCGGGGCATGGTCGAGGGATGAGTGGCGAGTGGCGAGTGGCGAGTGGTGCCGACTCTCGCCACTCGCCACCCTTCACTCGCTTCTACTACATTTCCCCCATGTGCTCTCGGGTCGCCCGCCGCGCCGCTGCTGCGGTCGTCATCGTCATCGCGGCGACTGCGGCTTGCGTCGACAAGGAGACGGCGAGGCGTTCCGTGTTTCCGCTGAGGACTGGCGGGCCGAGGCCGGACGAGCTTCCGGCCATGCTCAACCGCGAGCCGCCGTTCCGCTACCCGGCGGCCCTGTACGCGCAGAAGGTGCAGGGGAACACGACGCTCCGCATCTTCATCGACACGCTCGGCTCCGTCCACCCGGAGTCGACGCTCGTGGCCGAGAGCTCGGGCTATCCGGCGCTCGACTCGGCGGCCGTCGCCGGCGTCCGCGAGCTGCGCTTCACCCCCGCGAAGCTGCACGGCGCGGCGATGGCCGTGCCGATACTCTTTCCCGTGTACTTTCGTCATCCGGAGGCCCAGCCTCTGCCGGGCGACACGGTACTGCGGGGAAGAGGGACGAGGGACGAGGGACGAGTGCGAGCACCCTAGCCTCTCGCGCCATCCTCGTCCCTCGTCCCTCTCCACTCGTCCCTCCCCATGGCCCAGACCTCCGTCCCCTCACCCACCGTCGAGCGCAACCGCCACCCGTACCAGTCCGTGCTGGACACGGTGGGATGGACGCCGCTCATCCGCCTCACCCGCGTGACGCGCGGCATCCGGACACCGGTCTTCGGGAAGGCGGAGTTCTTCAATCCGGGCGGGAGTGTGAAGGACCGCATCGGCCTGCCGATCATCGAGGCGGCGGAGCGGTCGGGCGCGCTCAAGCCCGGCGGGACAGTCGTGGAGGGAACGAGCGGGAACACCGGCGTCGGCCTCGCCCTCGCCGCCGCCCTGAAGGGCTACCGGTGCATCTTCACGATGCCGGACAAGATGTCGCAGGAGAAGGTGCGGCTCCTCAAGGCCTTCGGCGCCGAGGTGATCATCACGCCGACCGCCGTCCCGCCCGACCACCCGGACAATTACGTCATGATGGCGAAGCGGATCGCGAGCGAGACGCCGAACGCCATCCTGGCGAACCAGTTCTACAATCAGGCGAATCCCGACACCCACTACGCCACCACCGGGCCCGAGCTGTGGGAGCAGACCGAGGGGCGGATCACGCACTTCGTCGCCGCCGCGGGCACCGGCGGAACTGTCACGGGTGTCGGACGCTTCCTCAAGGAGCAGAACCCGAACGTCAAGATCATCGCCGCCGACCCGGTGGGGTCGATCCTCGCCGAGTACTGGCGGAGCAAGGGGGCGAACAAGATCGAGGCGACGCCGTACAAGATCGAGGGGATCGGACAGGACAAGGTGCCCGGCACGCTCGACATGAGCGTCGTCGACGACTACGTGACCGTCGGCGACCGCGAGGCGTTCGCGATGGCGCGCCGCCTGACGCGCGAGGAGGGGCTGTTCGTGGGGGGCTCGTCGGGGCTCATCGCCCACGTGGCGCTCAACGTCGCGCGGCGCGTGGACGACCCGGAAGCCCTCGTCGTGACGTTCCTGTGCGATACGGGCGAGCGCTACCTCTCGAAGGTGTACAACGACGAGTGGATGCGTGAGAACCAGATGCTCGAGCCCGACCGCGCGACGCTCGGGCACTTGCTGGAGACCAAGGACCCCACCACCGCCGCCGTGGTGAGCGTGGCGCCGGGCGCGACCCTGCGGCAGGCGCTCCGCCTCATGCAGCTCCACGACGTCTCGCAGCTCCCGGTGATGGACGGGGCGAGCTGCGTGGGGAGCGTGAGCGAGTGGGTGCTGACGGGGAAGAGCCTCGAGAACCCGAAGCTCCTCGATGCCACGGTGAGCGACGTCATGGACGCGCCATACCCCATCGTCGACGCCGGGCAGCCGGTGGACTCGGTGATCAAGCTCCTCTCCAAGTCGAACCCGGCAGTGCTGGTGCGGTCCGGCGCGCAGGTGGAGGGAATCGTCACCCGCTCGGACGTACTGCACTACCTGATGGCGCGCTGAAGTGCGGCTCTCGGCTCTCGGCGAACCGCTTTCGGCGAATGACTCGCGGGCGTGGACGGGCAGTGATGACGGTCAGTATTTATGACTAACTTGCGTCGTGTGACGCCGGTCACGGCGCGAGGTGTGCGGTGGCCGCTCTACTCCAGGGTTTTGGCGATCGATCCTGGTCATCGTCTGTCGATTGCAGGCCGCTGATCGCCGATCGCTCACTGCCGACCGCTCACTGTTCCTGAAGAGAGCTCTACATTGAAGATTACAGTCCTCATGGGCGGCGCGTCCGCCGAGCGCGACGTGTCCTTCGCCTCCGGACTCCGCATCGCGCGGGCGCTCCGGACGCTCGGCCACGAGATCACGGCGGTGGACCCTGCGGGCGGCGTGCTCGACGCCGCCGCCGAGGTGCGGCTGCTGGCCGAGGGGGTGGGGACGGCACCACCATCACTCGACGCGCTCGCCGGCATGGGGCGGTCGTCGCTGCTCTCGACGCTCCTCTCGATGCCGGAGGTGACTGGGGCGGACGTCATCTTCCTGGCGCTGCACGGCGGCCAGGGGGAGGACGGCACCGTGCAGGCGCTGCTCGACATGGCCGGCGTTCCGTACACCGGGAGCGGCCACCTCGCGAGCGCGCTGGCGATGGACAAGGATCTCTCGAAGGTCCTCTTCCGCGCCGCCGGCGTCGCCACCGCCGAATGGGTCATGGCGCCCCCGGGCGACGAGCCCGTGAACGCCGCCGAGGTGGTGGAGCGACTCGGGCTGCCGGTGGTCGTCAAGCCGAGCAAGCAGGGCTCCACCGTCGGGCTCACCGTCGTGAAGGAGATCGGCGCCCTGGAGGCGGCCGTCACCCTCGCCCGGCAGTACGACGACGAGGTGATGCTCGAAGCCTTCGTGCCCGGCCGCGAGCTCACCGTCGCGGTATTGGGCGACCTGGCGCTGCCAGTGGGGGAGATCATCCCCGTGAAGGAGATCTACGACTACGAGTGCAAGTACACGAAGGGGATGGCGCGGGAGGAATTTCCCGCCCAGCTCTCGCTGTCGGAGACCCTTCGCGTGCAGGGGCAGGCGCTGCTCGCCTACCAGGCGCTCAAGCTCGGCGGCTGTGCGCGCATCGACTTCCGCATGACGCCGGACGGAGAGTTCTTCTGCCTGGAAGCCAACACGCTGCCGGGTATGACGGAGCTGAGCCTCGTTCCTCAGGCGGCGGCCGCGAACGGAATCAGCTTCCCCGAGCTGTGCGGGCGCATCGTGGAGCTCGCCCTCGGCCGACCCTCCGGCCGGAAGGGCACTGCCGGGGCGGGGACGGCGGGAGCGGCGGGGAACGCGAGTACCGCAGGCACGGCGAGCCGCGCGAGCAGGACGACCCGGCAGGCGGCTGGCGTCGACTCGGGGGCGGACGGGGAGGGCCAGTGGTAACCATGGCGCGTCGCGCCCCGCTCTCGGCCGCACTGGCGGCGGGGATCCCGGCCGGCATTCAGGGGCATGGCGTCTGGTGTGGCCGCCGGCAGCTCTTCGTGCGATTCGCGGGCGAGGCCGAGACCGCCACCATGTACACCGCCGACCGGCTCGCCGACGAGCTGCGCCGGCTGGTCTCGCAGCGGCGCATTCACTCGGTCGCTATCTCGGGCCGTGACCCCCTGGGGAGCGCGGCATTTCTGGCGGCGACCTTCTTCGCCTACCGCCCCGAGCTGCCGGTGATGCTCGACACCGACGGGCAGCGCCCGGAGGCGCTCCCGGGGCTGCGGCAGCACTTGACGATGGTGCAGGTGACGGTGGACTTTCCTGGGTCGAAGCCGATCCTCGACCGGGCGGTGGAGAGCCTCGCGGTCGCCGCCGGGGTGGGGCACACGCACGCCCTCGTGCTCGCCCCCCGCCCCGACACGAGCGAGGTGCAGATCCTGCGCGTGATCGAGCAAGCGCACCGGGCGAGTGACGGCACGATGATTGTTGTTCATCCCCACGCCCTCCCCGAGACCGGGGCGCCCGACCGGCGGTGGTCGGATCTGCTCGACCATGCCCTGTCGGTCCACGCCGACGTCCGCATCACCCTGCGCCTCCCGCCGCCCCTGGGCATGCGGTGAGGCGAGGGACGAGGGACGAGGACGAGGGACGAGCGCCTAGAGGGTGAGGGGAGCGGGAGTGTGGTCGTCAGGATTTGGTAGGGTACGACGAGGTTGCGTAGGTAAGGGATTTCGTGGCGGGCAGCGCGGCATTATCGTTTCCCCCCTCGTCCCGCGTCCCTCATCATTCGTCCCTGGGTTCAGGAACCACCGTCCCGCGCTCGTAGTATAGAAAAGGCTGTCGCGCTCCGGCGCTCTTTCCACCAGCAGGCCCTGCATGTCCTACGCGATCTCCGAGGAGCACGACCCCCCACGCATCACGCCGGCCGTGCAGTGGTTGATCGGGACCAACGTCCTGACCTTCTTCCTGCAGCTCACGGTCGTGAGCCCGGCCGACATGCAGGGGGCGCTCGGCTTCGAGGTGCGGGACCTGCCGGGCGGGTGGTGGAAGGCGCTCACGTACATGTTCGTGCACGGCGGGTTCCTCCACCTCGCCGGCAACATGTACATGCTCTGGCTGTTCGGGCCGCGCATCGAGCACCGGTGGAGCCCCGGGGCCTTCGCGCGCTTCTATCTTCTCTGCGGCCTCGGCGCTTGGGCGACGTACCTGCTCTTCTCGCGCGATGGCGGTCTGATCGGCGCCTCTGGGGCGGTCTACGGGGTGATGGTCGCCTACGCGATGATGTACCCGGACGCCGAGCTCTACTTCTTCCCCTTGCCAGTGCGCGTGAAGGTGAAGTGGCTGGTGGCGGCCTACGTCCTGTACGACCTGCTCATGTGGCAGCTCGGGCAGACGCGCACCACCGGCACCGCCTATCTCGCCCACGTGGGCGGGGCACTGACCGGGTGGATCTACATGCGCACCCGCGCGGCTCCGACGCTCGACCAGTTGCGGCAGCGCATCTCACCGGTGCCCGACGTGCCCGACGACACGCCGCGGGCGATCCCGCGATCGCTGCCGCGCCCGCGGGAGCGCGACTCGGACATCGACGAGATCGTGGCGAAGAGCAAGGCGGTGATGACCAAGCGTCCCGCCCCGCTGCCGGCCCCGCCCAAGCCCGCGGCGCCGCGCCGCAGTGACGAGTTGAACCTCGTGCTCGACAAGATCTCCGAGCACGGCCTCGACAGCCTCACCACCGACGAGCGCCGCCTGCTCGAGGAAATGTCCCGCCGGCTGCGGAACGACTGAACTGCCAGTGGGAAGTGAGAAGTGGCGGGTGGCGAGTTCTTTGGACTCGCCACCCGCCACTTCTCACTTCCCACTGCCCTTAAGGAAGAGCCCCCCGGTCGCTCGATGAGCGCCGGGGGGCGATGCCGCCACGCCGTTCTCGCGGCGGCGTCGGCCGGCGCAGAGGGCACCGGCACAGTCCGTAAAGATTAGTAGCGCTCGGTTCGGGTTCTGTCCAGCTCCCCCGGGAATTGCCGCGCTGTTCGAGAGCAGGACGATCGACCGGCGCCCGGGTAAACACGTCGCAAAACGTTGGGCTGCTCAACCGCTCGGCCTGTCAAGTCTGGCGTGGAACGACCTCGGCCGGTAGGATGGGCGCGCGAGCGGCCGGCGCGTGGCCCTCGCCCCCGGTCGCCGGCGCGGTTCCCCAAGCGGCCTGGACCCACCTGTTGGAGGCTCCGTGCGCCCCTCGCTCCGCATCCTTGCCGTCCTACCCGCTACTCTCGGTACCCTCGCTACTCTCGCTAGTCTCGCTCTCCTCACGCCCCGGCCACTCCTCGCCCAAAAGGGTGACAAGGAGCCGAAGCGTCCCAGCCTCAGCGACCGCGCCGATACCAACGACTGGCAGGCCTACTTCCAGTACGGTATGCAGGCCATGCGCCAGCGGCCGGACAAGGCGGCCGATGCGTTCGCCTGGGCAGGGCGGCTCGACCCCTCCCGGGCCGAGCCGCTGTACGCCGAGTGGGCGGCCCGCTGGATGAGTAAGCCGCGCGTGCTCGCCGAGTACTTCCAGGGCGCGGAGTACGTCGTGAACTCGGCCGACGTGCAGCGCCTGGACTCGCTCTACTACCGGGCCACGCTGCGCAACCCGTTCATCCACCAGAGCCTCGTGCGGCTCATGCTCGCCTCGGTGTACGACAGCCGCTACGGCGCCGGCCACTGGGAGTGGAGCACCGATCCGGAGAACCTCGCCTGGCTGGCCTACACCGAGGGGCGCTTCGAGGACGCCGCGCGCGGCTTCGGCGACGCGCTCGCCAAGGCGCCGCGCAAGGTGGACCTGCACCTCTACCGCGCCCGGGCGCTGTTCATGGCCCGCGACTTCGACGGGACCCTCGCCGAGCTCTCGGTGCTCCTCGACGATCTCCGCAAGAAGGACCGCAAGCGGCTCGTCTACTTCTACGACTCCAAGGCGATGTTCGAGTACTCCGCCGGCATCACCCGCCTGATGAAGGGTGACCACGCCGGCGCGCGTGAGGCGTTCGGGCGGGCGCTGACCGAGGACCTCTCGTTCTACATGGCGCACGGCGCGCTCGCCGGCGCGGCGCTGGCGCAAGGGGACACCGCCGCCGCGCTCGACGAGTACGCGCTGGCCGTGCAGATCCAGGGCGCCGACCCGGCGTTGCGTTCGGACTACGGCTTCGTCCTCCTCCAGGCCAGACGGCCCGCGGAGGCTGCCGAGCAGCTCACGAAGGCGGTCGCGCTGGCCCCCCATTACGCGCTCCCGTACTACTACCTCGCCCACGCCGAGGACGCCCAGCAGAAGTACGCCGAGGCCCTGACGCACTACGCGGCGTTCGTGCAGCGGGCGCCGGCGGCGTACGCCGCCCAGGCCGCCCAGGCGAAGGAGCGGATCACCGTGTTGAACGACGCCTTCGCCGCGCCCGGCGGGGGCGCGGTCAAGTGAGGCTCTCGATGCGTGTACTGCGTACACTCCTCGCGGCCGCCGTGCTCGTGGCGGCGCTCGCCGCTACCGCCACCACGGCCGCCGCGCAGAAGAAGGGGCGCGAGCCGGAGCGCCCGCGCCTGGCGGCCGGCGCCGACACGAACGACGCCGAGTCGTACCACGAGTTCGCCATTCGGCCAGACGTGCCGTGGAAGAAGAGCTACGACGCCGAGTACTGGGCGTACCGCCTCGACCCGCTGACGCCTGCCTACCTGTACGGGCAGTGGATGTCGCTCTGGTACAAGCAGTCGCCGGAGTGGCGCGACGAGTTCCGCGCCGGCGCCGAGTTCATCGTGAAGTCGAAGGAGGCGCGGGAGCTCGACTCCCTGTTCCTGGAGGCGCAGACCCACGACCCCTTCGTCCACCTGTACAACACCGTCTGCTACGTCCCCGAGTGGATCACTCAGGTGCGGAGCGCGGTGACCCGCGCGTACGTATACTACGACGGGGGCTGCTACGCGCGGGCGGCCGCCACCTTCGACACGGCGCTCGCCAAGCACCCCAAGCGTCTGAGCATGCGGCTGGACCGCGCGCGCGCCTCGTACTGGGTGGAGCACTACGGCAACGCGATCAAGGAGCTGCGCATCGTCCTCGACACGCTGCGCGCCCGCGACCAGAAGAAGCTGGTGCACGCGTACGAGTCCAAGGAGATGCTCGAGTACATGCTCGGCGCCGCGTACGCGCGCGACGGCCAGTACGCGCTGGCGCGCGAGGCGTACGGCCGCGCCCTCGAGGAGAACCTGTCGTTCTACATGGCGCACGCGCACCTCGGCGACGTGGCCCGCGCGCAGGGCGACATCGCGACCACCGTCCAGGAGTACGAGACCGCCGTGCAGCTCAAGGCCGACGACGTGGCGCTGCGCCACGAGTATGGGCGCGCCCTGCTCGACGCCCAGCCGCGCCGCAACGAGGACGCCGAGGCCCAGTTCCGGAAGGCGATCGAGCTCAACCCGTACTTCGCGACGAGCTACTTCAACCTCGCCGTGGCGCTCGACAACCAGGACAAGAAGGCCGAGGCGGTGGAGCAGTACAATGCGTACCTGGCGCGGGCGCCGCGCGACGCCGCCAAGCTGGTCGCGCGGGCGCGGGAGCGGCTGGCGGCGCTCACCACGGCGTCGAAGTGACGACCACATGGAGGGCCGCCGCGGCGCTCGTCGCCGTGGCGGCCGCCGCGCCGCTCGCGACGCCACTGGCGACGCCGCTGGCCGCGCAGCAGCCGGGCGACAGTGCCAAGCGCGTCATCAAGGCGCGGTCGACGTATGAGGACCTGCAGATGTTCAGCGGGGTGCTCAACCAGATCCGCGTGAACCACCCCGACTCGGTCGACACGCACGAGCTGATCATGGCGGCCATCCAGGGGATGGTGCAGGCCGCCGACCCGCATTCGTGGGTGGTCACCGCCGTGCGCTTCGACGCGGAGAAGGAGCGGCTGCTGCGCGACCGCAAGCTCGCGCCAGTCCCGGTGACGTTCGTCTTCCACGAGGGGGCGCCCGTCGTGGTGAGCGTCGCGCCCGGGTCCTCGGCCGCGGCGGCCGACATCCTGCCCGGCGACGAGCTCGTGGCGATCGACGGCGCCCCGGTGCGCGCCGAGAGCGAGTACGAGCTCGAAGTCACCCTCGCCGGCCAGCGGAAGTCGTCGGTGCGGCTGACGCTGGAGCGGCGGCGAGTGGACGGCTCGCTCGTGCAGCTCGACCGCACCGTGAAGCGCGAGCGCGTCGACGAGCAGACGGCCGTGCCCGCCGCGTTCATGCTCGACCCGCAGACCGGGTACGTGCGCATCACCACGTTCAGCAACGAGCACGTGGCCGACGACCTGCACGCGGCCCTCGGCCGCCTGGAGAAGCAGGGAATGAAGCGGCTCGTGCTCGACGTCCGCGACAACGGCGGCGGCATCGTGCGGGAGGCGGCGCAGATCGCCGGCGAGTTCCTGCCCAAGGGCGCGATCGTCTACACGCAAGCCGGGCGCAAGGCGGACGTGGCGGACACCGGCCGCGTGGAGCGCTCCTTCTGGAGCAAGGAGAAGCGCTACCCCATCGTCCTGCTCATCAACCGCGGCTCGGCCAGCGCCTCGGAGCTCCTCGCCGGCGCCTTGCAGGACCACGACCGCGCGCTCGTCGTCGGCCATACGAGCTTCGGCAAGTCGCTGCTGATGCAGGGCTTCCCGCTGCCCGACGGCTCGGCGTACGTGATGGTCATCGGCCACGTGAAGACGCCGTGCGGTCGCGTCATCCAGCGACAGTACCGCGGGCTCACGGTGCGCGAGTACCGCCGGCGCGCCGGCCGCGAGCGCGACGTCGCCGGCCGGCCGGCGTGCAAGACCGACGGCGGCCGGGTGGTGTACGGCGGCGGCGGGATCTACCCGGACGTCGTGCTGCCCGAGCCGGCGCCGGCGCCCCTCTGGCTCGCGCGCCTTCGTGAGGAGGCCGTGGCGCTCGAGTGGATCGCCGGCCACCTGAGCGCCAGTGGCGGGAGCTACCCGTCGGCGGAGGCGCTCGCCACCAGCCGCACCGCCGCCCCGGGCGCCCTCGCCAGCTTCCGCGCGTTCGCCCTGGAGCAGGGCGTCAACGTGCCGGCGGGCGCCGACGCCGACCGCCTCATCACCGACGAGATCCTGCTGGGCGTGGCACTCGCCAAGTTCGGCGAGCCCGGCTACTACCGGGTGGCGGCCGCACTGGACCCCGAGGTCGGCGCCGCCCGCGAGGCGTTCGGGAAGGCGGCGGAAGTGCTGACGGCAGGGACGAGGGACGAGTAAGCGAGGGAAGAGTGGCGAGTGGCGAGTGGCGAGCGGCGAGACGAGCGGTGTCAGGTTGTGGGGATTTGGTATTAGCTTTTCTCACCACTCGCCACTCGCCACTCATCACTGTAGTTCATGCCCCGCCCCGAGATCCTCGAGACCTTTCCCAATCCGTATCCCGGGCGCGACTACGAGATCCACATGGTGTGCCCGGAGTTCACCTCGCTCTGCCCGCTCGGCGGCGTGGAGAGCGACGCTTCCGATCTCGAGCTGCTCAAAGGGGGCGCCCCGGACTTCGCGACGATGCTCATCACCTACATGCCGGGTGACGTATGCGTCGAGCTCAAGAGCCTCAAGCTCTACCTGTGGAGCTTTCGGAACGACGGGATCTTTTACGAGCGCGCCGTCAATCGCATCCTCGACGACCTCGTGGCGAAGACGCAGCCGCGCTGGATGCAGGTCGTGGGGGACTTCGCCGTGCGCGGCGGCATCAAGTCGGTGATCACCGCGAAGTACGGGGCGAAGATGGAGAGCGGGAGCGGCTGACCGGCGCGGCGCGATGCGCCGGCCACGCGTACGTACCCGCCACGTTGAGCGGTCCCGCCTCGCTCGCCAGCGCGCGGACCGCCGCGCGTCCGCTCGCGCTTCCCGCCGCGTGGTCGAGGAGGACGAGCGCCCGGCCGCTCGCCGCCCCCTCGCCCGATCGAGGCGCCGGCCACGAGAGCACGCGGGCGCGGAGCCTCTGGTTCGCGTCGACGCCGCGCGCGGCGCGGCCGAGGGCGCGCCGCACGGCTCGGCGGAGCGAGCGGGCGTCGCCCGCCCAGCGGGCGAGGAGCGCGGTGCGCGCGGGGAGCCCGTCCGGCGGCGGCGCGGGCGTGGCACCAACCGCCAGGAAGCGCGTGCGGTTGCCGGGTCGGTCCTCGATGCCCTCCGCCAGTACGGCGAGCCCGTAGCGCTCCGCCGCCTGGCGACTGGCGATGGCGGCTGTCGTCGGGTCGCCGGCGGCGGCGACGTCACGCGCGGCGCCCGCGGTGTCGTACGCGTCGACCGCCGCCATCCACGCGTGTGCGGAGAGAAAGCGGCCGCACTGCGCGAGCGCCACCGGCTGGCTCATGACGCGGGCGACGGCCTGGATCGTCGCGCCGGGTGGGGCGAGCAGACAGTGCCGCACGGGGACGCTCGTCTCCCCGACGACCCGGATCCGGCCTCCCGCCTCGAGCGCGTCGGCGAGCGCGTCACAGCTCGCCGCGATCACGCCGGCGACTCGGTTCTCGAACGGGAGGAGTCCGAGCTCCACCGTCCCGCGCTCGACAGCGCGCGCGACGTCGGCGAACGTAGCCATGGGCACCGGCTCGACCGCACCGCGCCAGTAACGGAGCACGGCGCCTTCGCTGTACGCCCCCGGAGCGCCCTGGTAGGCGACGCGGACGCACGGCGACGCCGGTCGGTCTCCCTTAGCGCTGGCCATGCCGCGGTCCGTGCGGTCGTGAAGCCAGCGAAGCGCCGGCTGGCAGATCGCGATGAGCCGCCATGCTGTCGAACGAACCTTGGGTCTCCGTGCCCATTCCCGTTGGTACCACGCGCCGATGGCCCGAACATGGCGCGGTGAAGTGGACGTTATTGTGGGGCCCCCCCCGAACATCAAGGTACGCCCGTGCCACGCGCGGGCCATCATCCTGTCGCTTCGCCTCGTATCACGTTGCCGCAACCCGGCAGCCCGCGTGGCAGGCCACGACCTCGCCGCCGGAACCCGGCATCAACCAGGAGTGTGTCGTGCTTCCGCGCCACTTCCTCGCCGTCCGACCGCTGAGCCTTCTGCTCGCCATGGCCGCGTGTGGTCGCGGCGCCTCGACAGCGTCGGTCTCGACCCCGGCGCCCGACGGTGCGCCACCGGCCCTGGCGGCGATCACCGACGGCGACTTGCGGCGGGACCTACTCGCGCTGGCCGGTGACTCGATGCGCGGCCGCGAGGCCGGCACGCTCGACGAGCTCCGGGCTTCCGTCTGGGTGGCCGACCGCGCCCGAGAGGCGGGCCTCCTGCCGGCGGGGGACGACGGCACGTACTTCCAGTTCTGGCCGATGCGGCGGATCCGGGTCGCGTCCGCGAGTCGCGTTGTCGTGAACGGCGCGCCGCTCGCGCTGTGGCGCGAGACCGCCGTGCTCGCGCCGGTGAGCGCCGCGGTGGACGCGCCGATCGTGTTCGTGGGGCCGGGGACGGAGGCAGAGCTGGCGAAGGTGGACATCAGAGGGAAGGCGGTGGCCGCTGTGCTCAGCGCACCGGCCGCGCCGCCTCCGCCGGGCATGAGCCTGCGCAACTACCGCTACACCCTCGCCGCGCTCCGCGAGCGCTCCGCCTTCCTGGCGGAGCGTGGCGCGGCGGCCGTGCTCCTCGTCTCCGACAGCGTGGCCGAGCCCCAGTTCGACTACGCGGCGACCGTGCTCGCGCGCGGGCGCTACAACGTGGACTCCGCGGGCACCGACCAACTGCCGCCGGCGCCGCCCACGCTCTGGGTTCGGCGGGCCCTGCTCGACCGGCTGCGCGCGCCGGGCGCACGCCTCACCGCGCAGGTGCAGGTGGAGAGCTACATCTACCCGTCGGTGAATGTGGTGGCCGCGGTGCCGGGGCGCGACGCGGCCGTGCGCGGTGAGTACGTGCTGTTCAGCGGCCATCAGGACCACGACGGCGTCCGTTTCCCGGTGGATGGCGATTCGATCTGGAACGGCGCCGACGACAACGCGACGATCAGCGTGGCCCTGCTCGCCATCGGCCGGGCCTTCGCGCGCGCGCCCGCGCGCCGCTCGGCGCTCTTCGTGTGGCACGGCGCCGAGGAGCGCGGCCTCCTCGGCTCCCGCTGGTACGTCGCCCACCCCACGGTGCCGCGCGGGTCGATCGTGGCCGTCCTCAACGGCGACATGATCGGCCGCAACCACCCCGACACGGCCGCGCTGCTCGGCGTGCAGCCGCCGCACCGCAACTCGCCCGCGCTGGTCGCCGCCGCGTACGCCGCCAACGCGCGCACGGCGCGCTTCGCGATCGACACGACCTGGGACCGAGTGTCGCACCCCGAGGGGTGGTACTTCCGCAGCGACCACCTGCCGTACGCGCGGGCGGGGATCCCGGCGATCTTCTTCACCACGCTGCTCCACGCCGACTATCATACGCCGCGCGACGAGCCGTCGCGCATCGACGTCGCGAAGCTGACGCGGGTGACGCAGTGGATGTACGCCACCGGCTGGTCCGTCGCGACCGCCCCCGAGCGGCCGGCGGTGGAGCCGGGGTTCAAGTTGGAGCGATAGGACAGGGAGTAGGGAGTAGGGAGTAGGGAGTAGACCTGCGGCGCCTACTCCCTACTCCCTACTCCCTGCCTTCAGTCATCCACCCGCACCTGGATGTTCCCCTCGGTCACGGGCCAGGTCCGCGCGTCGGGGACGGGAATGTCCGGCCACGGCTTGAGCTGGCAGTAGAACGCCGACGTCGGAATCCCCGGCGTGTTCTCGAAGCCCATGAAGGTCGTGCGGTCGGGCTGCGTGGCGTCCGCGTTCTCCCCGTAGTCCACGACGCGGAACCAGACGTCGTGGCCCGGCTGGAAGATCTCGACGTCGATCGTCCACCCGGCCGCCGTCGAGCGATTCTGGGTGATCACGCCGCCGATCCAGGCGTGTTTCTTCTCCGCGTCGAACGCGAGGCACGTCACGCGGCCACTGAAGTCGATCGTCTCGCCACCACCCGCGTCGAGCTTGTGGTGGAAGTAACCCGTGACCTCGCCGTCGGCGCTCTGGACGGCACTGAATGCGAACTGCACGTCGAGGGCGCCCTGGAGTAGGTAGTGGCCGCCACCGGTCGCCGACGCGCTTACCCCACCGGCCGAGAGCAGCGCCGCGCCCGCGGCGGGCGGGGCGCCGGGGGGCGTCGGGGAGTCGCAGCCGAGCAGCAGCGTGCCGGCGACGAGCGGAACGAAGCGGTGGATCGAACGTCCGAGGGTGTGCATCAAGTCCTCCGCAGTGAAGCCGAGATCGAGCCCGCACGGCGAATGGCCTTCACGCCGCGGATTGTACGCGGCGCGTACGGGGCGCTCGAACATGGGCGGGCCGCCGAGGAGGCGTCTTGTACGCCCGTGGCACGAGTTGAATAATCGTGCGTATGAGGTCCTCGGCTCCGCGGCACGTGCCGGTCACGATGGGGAGCCCGCGCTTCCGAACGGTCGAAGCGACGGGGTGCACGGTCACGGAGGCGTGGTTCCCGCCCGGGGCCGTGCTCGCGCCGCACACGCACGACTGCCCGATCTTCGGCATCATGCTCGGCGGCGCCTTCCAGTCGGCCATTGCACGGCGCCGGCTCGACTGCCCGGTCTCCGCGGCGTGGGTGGAGCCACGCGCCGAGCGCCACGGCAACTTCATCGGCCGAGCTGGCGCGCGGGTGCTCGTCGTGCAGCCGGACCTGGAGCGCGAGGATCTCTTCGGCCCGTTCGCCAAGTACCTCGACGAGGTGCGCTACCTGCGTCACGCCGGCATCGCCGCCGACGCACGGCGCCTCGCGGCCGAGCTCGTGATCGCCGACGACGTCTCCCCGCTCGCGGTCGACGGCCTGGTGCAGACGATGCTTGCGGCGGCGGCGCGCGCGTGGACGCCGCGCGGCGCGCAGGCGCCGCCTCGGTGGCTGCTGCGCGCGCAGGAGATGTTGCACGCGCACTTCCGCGAGCGCGTGTCCATCGCCGGGATTGCCAAGGCGGTGGGGGTGAGCCCCTGGCACCTGGCGCGCGCGTTCCGCGCGCACCTCCGGGCCGCGCCGGCCGACTACGTGCGCCGCCTTCGTGTGGAGTGGGCGGCCGAGCAGTTGGCGGGGACAGGGATGTCGCTCGCCGAGGTCGCCGCGGCCGCGGGGTTCAGCGATCAAAGCCACCTGACCCGGGAGTTCGTCCGGTGTCTGGGCGTGACGCCGGGTGTGTACAGGCGTAGGGAGTAGGGAGTAGGGAGTAGGCCTACTCCCTACTCCCTACTCCCTGCCCGTCCCCTGAAACCAGTCCGCACGGTGGGGCCGTACGGGTGGGTGCTCAACTCTCTGGAGGACGAATGAGAACGCTGGCTTCCGCCGCCGCGCTCGCGTCGCTCGTCTCGCTCGCCGCGGTGCCCATGACCTCCACCGTTGGCGCTCAGGGCCACTCGGCCCCGCGCAACGCGACCGTGCCCGCCGGGGGTGCGCGCGTGGTGCGAGTGATCGCGCGCGCCGGCTCGCTCCGCATTACCGGAGCCGAAGGACTCACCGAAGTCCGCGTGCGTGGCACGGCGCGCGCGGCCCGCGAGCGGCACCTGGACGACATCACGCTGCGCGCCGAGCGGCACGGTGACGTCGTGGAAGTCGAGGCCGAGATGCCGAACCGCGTGGGCATCGGGGTGTGGAACGACCGCCTCGACCTGGTGATCGAGGTCCCCCGGAGTGTACGGCTCGACGTGGAGGACGGCAGCGGGGAGACGGAGATCCGCGGCGTCGGTCCGCTCCAGCTCGAGGACGGCTCCGGCGGCGTGGAGATCGAGGACGTCGCCGGCGACCTCGAGGTCGAGGACGGCTCGGGGGACCTGCGAGTCGAGCGGGTGCGCGGCGATGTGGAGGTGGCCGACGGGTCGGGTGGCATCGTCGTCCGCGACGTGGACGGGACGTTCACGGTGGACGAAGATGGCTCGGGCGAGATTGTCGCCGAGGAGGTGGGGGGCACGGTCCGCGTGCGGCGCGATGGCTCGGGGGAGATCAGCGTCTCGAGCGTCGGCGGGGACTTCATCGTAGACCGCGACGGGAGCGGCGGCGTACGCTCCCGCGACGTGAAGGGCCAGATCCGGCTGCCGGGCTCCTGATTCCCATCGTGGCGCACTACCCGGTGGCCAACCGATCCAATCGATCGAACCGATCTGGCTGATCCCGCCGATTCACCGGGTTCCGATCGCGAGGTTGCCGCAGGCCACGAGGGCGCCCATCTCCGCGGGCGAGCGGTGCACGTTGACGTAGAAGCTCCCGCTCATCGGCGTGGAGAAGGGGAGCGTCGCCGTCACCGTGACCGTGCCGTCGCTGCCGGCGGTGAGCGGGGGGTAGGCGGAGGGGGGGCCGACGATCGGGCCGTTGTCGCCGCAGCGACCGGCGTGGACGTGCCAGGGGTGGATGGCGCCCGGCGCGGCACCGGAGACTGTCACGGTGGCCCCCGTCTGCAGGCTGTCGACCGCGATCAGGGTGGCCGACCCTGTGACCGAGGAGCCACTCGCCGCGGCGAGCGAGGCGGTCCACTGAACTGACTTCAGGGCCGGGGCGGGCACCGTGGTCTGCGGCAGGGGCGTGGTCGGATCGGCCGGCTGGCGGGCCGTAGCGCAGGCGGCGAGAGCGAGCGCGAATCCGACCAGGGGGAGCAGCGCGAAGTGTCGGCGCATAGTGTGGGCGTTGGAGTGTTTGGTCCGGCGCCGGAGCCGCCGAGGCTGTCGATCCTCTTATACACGGGTGCGGAGGAGCGGTCCTTCAGGCACGCCTCCCGGGTCGCATGGATGGGGCCACTTTCACGGCGGGGGGCGGGCCCCCGCCCCCCGCGCACGCGGCCCGCGGGCCCCCCCCCCCCCGAGCCCC
>Ga0307409_100000266_pt1 | contig 21213 bp, 15 predicted proteins | sample 322Ometagenome_2_FD_203888 | JGI IMG/M metagenome (GOLD analysis project Ga0307409, IMG submission 203888) | Maize rhizosphere microbial communities from greenhouse at UC Davis, California, United States - 322HYB-O-2 | ecosystem: Host-associated > Plants > Roots > Rhizosphere > Soil | place... | reverse complement strand
CTTGACGCAATGGGCCCCACCGGAGTTCTCGGCCACGTTCCCACCGATCGAGCACACGACCTGGCTCGACGGGTCGGGCGCGTAGAACCATCCGGCACCGCCGACCGCCTGGCTGACGGCCAGGTTGACGACGCCCGGCTCCAGGACCGCTCGCCCGTTGGCCAGGTCTATCTCGACGATCCGCCGCATCCGGCTGGTGACGATCAGGACGCCGTCGGCGGCGGGCAGCGCGCCGCCGGACAGGCCGGTGCCGGCACCGCGAGCTACCCACGGCACGCCGTGCTCCCGGCAGGCCCGCACCACGGCCCGCACCTGCGTGGCATCGCCGGGGAGGACGACGAGGGCGGGCACGGCGCGGTAGTGGGTCAGGCCGTCGCACTCGTATGTGCGACGGGCCGCCTCGTCGGTGACGACGGCGTCGGCCCCGATCTCGCCGCGCAGCCGCTCGGCCAGACCATCGAGGTTGGTCACCGTCCGTGACGACGTGGTCATAGCTCGATCCTGCAAGGCAAACGGTTCGCCGGCAAGACGAGCTTTCCGACCGGGCAGGCGATGGCAAAACGCCCGGTCGGCTGATAAACCGGCGTTTGGCACATTCGCCGACGCCTGCGGAGGCGAATCAAGTAGCACCGCGCCGATGCCTGCGGAGGCGAATCAACGTGGCACCTCGCCGACGCCCGCGGAGGCGAATCAACATGGCACCTTGCCGACCGTAGGGGGAGGTCGTGTCGGCTCGCACCCTCGTGGGTTGCTTCTGTGTGGCGATGGGCGCCCTCACCGCCACGGTTGTCGCTCTCCCGAATTGGGCTCCGGCGGCCTGGGGAGGGCTCGGCGTGCTGGCGGCGACCGCCGTCCTCATCGGAGCGCGGCGGTACTCGGTGCGCCGGCCCTGGCCGTGGCGGCTGCTGGCCGGCGCGCTGCTGGTGCACGCCACCGTTCCGGCGACGTTGGGCCTGACCGGCGTACGGGCCTGGCTGCCGACGATCGTGCTCGTGGCGGCGATGGCGGTGGCCACGGCGGCGCTCATCGCCCTCGGCCGGTCGGGCATCACCACGCGCGACCGGGCCGGGGTGGTGGACGCCCTGGTCGCCACGGTCACGCTCATGCAGATCGCCTGGGTGTTCGCGATCAACCCGCTCGCCTCCGGCGGCGCCGAGCGTGCGGTCGCCGCCCTGTGGCTGGCCGCGGACGGGCTGCCACTGGCGATCATCATCCGGATGCTGTGGTCGCGCGGTCGCTCCCGGTCGATCGGGCTGCTGGCCATCGGCTCGCTCGCCGCGGTCATCGCCAACGCGGCGCACGCGTGGTCGCTGGTCGGATCCCCGGCCAGCGTCACCGCGACCGTGACGGTGGCCGGCTGGACCGTCCTATGTGTCTGCTGGGGCGCGGCGGCGCTGCACCCCTCGATGATGCGGCTGGGCGGTACCGAACTGCTGCTCGACCGGCGGATCTCCGCGCGGCGATGGTCGTCGCTGGCGATCACCTCCCTGGTCGGGCCGGCGATCCTCGTGGTCGAGACCCAGAGCGGCCAGGTGCGCGACGGGCTCGTGATCGCCATCGGTACCTCGGTCGTCATCCTGCTGAACCTGGCCAGCGTCACCGTGGCGGCCAACGCGCACGGCCGTTCGCTGACCCACAGCGAGCACCACGACGCTCTCACCGGCCTGGCCAACCGCGCGCTCTTCGCCAGCCGCCTCGCCGACGCCGTGGCCCGGTCCCATGTGGGCGGGCCGGGGGCCGGTGTGATCGTCATCGACCTCGACGACTTCAAGATGGTCAACGAGTCGATCGGACAACGCGTGGGCGACGAGGTGCTGATCGCGGTCGCCCGCCGGCTCATCCGCACGCTCGGCCGCCACGACCTGGCCGCCCGCCTCGGCGGCGACGAGTTCGCCATCCTGATCGAGGCGCCGACGTCACCGGCCCACGTGGAGGAGACGGCCGCCCGGGTCAGCGGCGCGCTGGCCGAGCCGATGACGTTCGCGGGCAAGCGGGTCGACGTGACGGCGAGCATCGGGGCGACATTCATCGGCGACGCCGACCCGCTCGACGCCGATCCGCTCAGCCAGGCGGGCCTGGCCCAGCGGGCGGCGCGGACGGCCGGCCGCAGCCAGTGGCAGCGCTACCGCCCCGATCTGCACGGCCCGATCGTGGAACGGATGCGGCTGCGCACGGCCCTGAGCCGGGCGGTGTCCGACGGCGCGTTCGCGCTGCGGTACCAGCCGATCGTGAAACTGGACGACGGCCAGGCCGTTGGCTTCGAGGCACTCGTGCGTTGGGAGCATCCCCAGCGCGGGCTCGTCGGTCCGGCCGAGTTCATCGAGCTGGCCGAGGAGGTCGGCCTCATCGAGCCGATCGGTCAATGGGTGCTCCGGCGCGCGGTCACCGCGGCGGCGCACTGGCACCGGGCCAACCCGCCCGGGCCGTACGTGAGCGTGAACGTCTCCGCGCACCAGTTGCGCCGGCCCGGCTTCGCCGAGCTGGTCGACCGCGAGCTGGCCACGGCCGGCCTGCCACCGACCAACCTCATGCTGGAACTCACCGAGAGCGTGCTGCTGCGCGAGGACGACACGGCCTGGGCCGAGCTGGCCGCCCTGCGCCACACCGGGGTACGGCTCGCGATCGACGACTTCGGCACCGGGTCGTCGTCGCTGAGCTATCTGGTGCAGACGCCGATCGACATCATCAAGATTGACAAGTCGTTCATCGCGTCGCTCGCGTCGTCCCGGGAACGGGCCATCGTGGACGGTATCGTGCGCCTGGCCGAGACCCTCGGCCTGCGGGTCGTGGCCGAGGGGATCGAGACCGCGGCCGACCGCGACCTGCTGGCCGAGATGGGCTGCCCGTACGGGCAGGGTTTCCTGTACTCGACGCCCCTGTCGAGCGCCGAGGCGGCCCGCTGGGCGTCCGGGCTGGGTACCCCCGGTTCGGTGGATGAGTACGCACACTCAGGCGCCGTGCCCGTGGAGGGCCGCACACTGCCTTCATGACCGACACGTCGGCCCAAGCCGAGCTGGACCGGCTCAACTACGAGATCGCGGTACTGGAGGGGCGGGCCGAACAGGCGCGCGCGGCGTGGGCCGCGGTGTTCTCGACGCTGACCGCCGCGCGGCACCGCCGCGACCAGCTTGTCCGCTACCTGGCCTCGGTTCCGGGGCCGGCCTCGTGTGGACTGACGAGCGCAGGGAGCGAAGCGACTGGAGCGAGGAGGGAAGACGAGGCAGCGAAGGCCCCGGGACCCGCACGAGCGGAGCGAGTGCCAAGAAGCCCCGAGGCGTCGACGCGGACGGTGCAGAACCTGTTGTTCATTCTCGGTGGACTGTTGTTGGGCTCGGCCGCGATCGTGTTCACCGCCGTGGCCTGGACCACGTTCGGCGTGACCGGACGGGCGGTGATCCTCGCCGTCGTCACGGGTCTCACGCTCGCCGTACCGCTCGTGGCGCTGCGCCGCCGGCTCACGGCGACGGCGGAGACGTTCGCCGCGCTCGGTCTGCTGCTCGTGCTCCTGGACGGTTACGCGGCCTGGAAGGTGAACCTGCTCGGGATCACGGCGTTCCCGGTCGAGCGGTACGGCGCGATGGTGTGCGCCATCACCGGCACGGTCGCCGCCCTGTATCACCGGGCGACCCGCCTGGCCGCCCCGGCCATCGCCGCGGTCCTCGCCGTCCAACCCGTCTTCCCACTGCTGGCCGGCGACCTGCCGCCCGGCTCGTTCACGTCGGCCCTGCCGTGGGCAGGGGTGGCCCTGCTCAACGCCGGCCTCGTGCTGGGCGCTCGCCGGCGCATCGGCTGGCTACGACCGGCGCTGTCCGCGATCGCCTGGATCATGTACGCCGTCGGCCTCGTCGGCACGATCGTGTGGGCGGTGGTGCTGCACATCGACCCGGCCGGCGTGACCGAGGCGGCCCGGGCCAGCGCGACCGCGCTGCTGGCCGCGACCGTGCTCGCGACGGGCGCGGCGCTGGTTGCCTCGCCGGCGGCGCGCGCGGTGGTGGCCAGCCTGGTGACGCTCACCGTGGCCGGCACGGCGACCAACCTCGTCTCGGTCGCCTCACCCGACTACACGCTCGTCCTCGCGGCCGGCGTGGTCGCCGCCACGGTCGGGTTGACGCTGGCCGCCCGGCTCCTCGTGCCGGCCGCGATCCGGCCGGGCCTGGGTGCCGGCGCCGGGGTGGCGGCCGGGGCCCTGTCCGCCGTCCTGGTAGGACTCACCGGGATCGGTCTGATCCGGACCATCACCGACGCGCTGCCGCCGTGGGGGGCCGACCTCAGCGTCTCCGCGGCCGCCGACTGGCAACTGCTGGCCGCGCTGACCCTCGCCGCCGTCGCGCTGGCGGCCGCGCTGCCCGGTCCGGCCCGGCGCGATGTCGGCGTCGGCGGCGCCGCCCTGGTGGCGCTGGCCCTGCCGGCCTCGATAGCCATGCCCTGGTGGGCACCGTCGCTTGTGTACCTCGGAGCGGCCGCCGGTCTCGTCGGGACGGCGTTCGTCGGGTCGCGCCACCGGTCCTTGGCCCGGGCCGCGGCCGCCGCCGGGCTGACGGCCGGCGCGGTGCTGGCCGGGCTGGCGCGACCGGAGCAGACGGCACTCGTCCTTTGTGGAGTTATCGTTCTGGGTACCACGGTCGGCCTGCTGAGCCGGCCCGTCGACCACCGGCGGATCGTGACCGGCTCGGCCGGGCTGGTGGCGCTGATGGCGCTCCCGCCCGCCGCCTGGTCCGGGCTGGTCGCGGTCGACGTTCTGCCCTGGTGGGTGGCCCGGCTCACGGTCGCGGCCGTGGTGGTCGGCCTGCTCGCGACGATGGCGGCCCGACGGTCTCGGCCCGGCATGGTCCCGTACGCGTACGCGGCCACGCTGATCTCGGCGGCGCTGTGGCCCCCGGTGATGGCCGTGGTCGGGGCCGAGCCCATCGGCCTGTACGGGGGTGTGGCGCTCGTGCTGGTGGCGACGGCGGTGCTGGCCGTCTTACCGGGGCGGGCGCCACAACAGGATGCGCGGGCCCGGTGGGGGCCGGCCGTGATGGCCGCAGTGCCCGGCGCCGTGCTCCTGACCGTGTACGCGCTGCCGGCCACGCTGGCCATCGTGGCCCTGCCCTACACATGGCTCGGCTCGGTCTGGTCCGGTCAACCGGCCGGTGTCGGGCTCACCCCGGACGGCGTGGACGTCACCGTCCGGGTACTGGGTGAACACGCCGTCGCCCTCGGCCTGCTGGCCGTCGCGTCGGCCATCGCGGCGTACGCGGTGACCCGTCGCCCGGGCGCCGCCCTCGGCGGTCTCGGGGTCGGCGGGCCCACCGCGATCCTCGCCGCCGCGGTCGCGACCCGGGCGCCGTGGCCGACCGTACCGGCGGTGACGCTGAGCCTCGGCCTGGCGATCGTGCTCGCGGTCGCGATGCTCGGCGGGCGCGGCGTCCGGGCCACCATCGCCTCGACGCAGGCGGTGGGCTATGTCGGGGCCGGTCTCGCCGGGATGCTCACCCTCGAATGGTCCACATTGGTCGGTCTCGGTGCGGTCCTGCTGGCGTTCGCCGCGGTCGGCCTCGCCGGCCGCACCCCGGCGTGGCGGGTGGCCGGCTGGACCACCTCGGCCGCCGCGTCGCTGGCCACCGCGGCGGCCGCCGGCCTCGCCGCCGACCTCGCCCCGCGTACGGTCGCCTTCGCCGTGCTGGGCGCGGCGGCGCTGTGCCTGCTCGGCGGGGCCGCGCTGGCCCGCCACCGACCCACGGAAGGACTGCCGGTGCAGGGGGTCGGCCAGGTCGGCGCCGCCGTGGCGCTGCTGTTCACCGCCGGCTCGGACCGGCACGCGGCCGCGGTCTGCACGCTCTGGGGCATCGCCGTCGGCGCACGCGCGCTGTGGCCCGGCACCGGCCGTACCGCCCGGGGCGCGTTCGCCGCCGTGGCGGGCGGATTCGAACTGGTCGCCTGGTGGTTGCTGCTGTCCGACCTCGACGTGGCACTGGTCGAGGCGTACACGCTCCCGCTGGCCGGGGTGGCGCTGCTCGCCGGGTACGTCGCGGCCCGCCACCGGCCCGACCTCGGCAGCTGGGTCGCCTACGGTCCGGCGCTGGCGGCCGCGTTCCTGCCCTCCCTGGGTACCGTCTTCGGGATCACGTCCGAGGGCGGCGACGGGCAGCCGGGGCGGCGGCTCCTGCTCGGAATCGGCGCGATGCTCGTCGTCCTGGGTGGCTCGGTGCGCCGGCGCCAGGCACCCGTCGTGGTCGGCGGTGCGGTGCTGGTCATCGTCGCGCTGCACGAGATCGCGCTGCTCTGGGACCGCCTGCCGCGCTGGATCCCCCTCGCCCTCGGCGGCGCGGTGCTCGTCGGCCTGGCCATCACGTACGAACGCCGCCGGCGCGACGTGGCCCGCCTCCGCGAAGCCGTCGCCCGCATGACCTGACCCCAGCGCATCACTCCGGGCGGAGGCCGACGGCGGCGAGGCTGGCCCACCAGAGTCGGGCGGCGCGGTCGGGATCGGTAGCCCGCGGCGTGGCCACGAACGGCGCGCGGAAGGCGAAGTAGCCGCCGGGGACGAGCGCCTCGTCGGCCGTGGCCAGCCAGACGAGGGTGTCCGCCGCCACCGCCGGCGGCTGGACCACGACCGGCAGCGGGCGGGCCATGGTGAACAGCAGGCTGCTGCGCGCGAACCGGGTCTGCACGAGCCCGGGAAAGAAACACGTGGCCACGATGCCGGCCGCGGCCCAGCGCCGGCCGGCCTCGACGGTGAACAGGACGTTGGCCTGCTTGCTCGCACCGTACGCGAGCCAGCGGCTGCGGTAGCGACGGAGCGGGGCGGCCGGCCGGTCCACATCCAGCCAACCCCACGCCTCGGCCAGCGAGCCGGTGGTGACCACCCGGGCCGGCTCGCCGGACCGGGCCGAGCGGCGCAGCTTGTCCAGCAACAGATGCGTCAACAGGAACCCGGCCAGGTGGTTGACCTGCATGGTCACGTCGTACCCGTCCACCGTCCTATGTGTCCACGGGGCCAGGAGGCCGGCGTTGTTGACCAGGATGTCGACGGCGTCGACCTCCGCGTTGATCCGCTCGCCGAGGCGACGCACCTCGTCGAGGACCGCGAAGTCGCAGCGGTACGCGCGGACGAAGGGCCCCCCGACCGAGCCGACCCGGTCGACCGCGCGGGCCAGGCGACCGGGGTGGCGCCCGACGAGCACGATCCCGTACCCGGCCCCGGCCAGCGCCTCGGCGCCGGCCAGCCCCAGGCCGGAGCTGGCCCCGGTGATGACGACGGTACGGGCCACGTCAGGCATTCGGTCCACCATGGCTGGCTCGGCGCGTCTGACGCCGCGCGAGCGACCCAGCCATGGCGCCACCACCAGCCCCCGGATGGGCCGGGACGATACTGGTGGCATGCAGACCGGAACCGTGAACCTGACGGAGGCGCTCGCGTCCTTCCAGGACGTCTACAGTCCCCGCATCGTCGCGCGCGTCAACGACTACGACGTGAAGATCGCCCATGCCGAGGGTGAGCACGTGTGGCACACGCACGCCGACACCGACGAGTTCTTTCTGGTCCTCGACGGCCAGTTCGACATAGGCCTGCGCGGCGACGACGGGGCCGAGACAACCGTGACCCTGCACCGGGGCGACGTCTTCGTCGTACCGAAGGGCGTCGAGCACAAGCCGTCGTCGCCCGGCGGCGCGATCCTCATGTTCGAGCCCACCGGCACGGCCAGCACCGGCGACCGCCACGACGGACAGATCCCGACGTACGTGGACAGCACCACCGGACACGCGCTGACCTGAGCTTCGCCACGGCTGGCTCGGCGTCGTCTGGCGCCGCGCGAGCGACCCAGCCATGGCGTTTAGGTGCCCAGACGCCGCACGCCCTCGGTGAGCGCGTCCACGGCGACGGCGTCGGTCGGGTCGAGCCAGCAGATGAGGTGCCCGACGCCCTCGTTCCGCCAGGCGGCCAGGGCATCGGCGACGGCGGCCGGATCCCGCGGCGTCATGCGCTCACCCTCGCCGACCAGCATGCCCACCGTGACCTCGATCTCGGCCGGGTCGCGGCCCTCGGCCGCGCACGCGTCGCGAAACGCCGCGCGCGTCTCGGCGAACCGCTCGTCCGGCGACGCGTACCACGCCGTGTTCCAGGCGTCGGCCCAGCGCGCGACCAGCCGCAGCATCCGCGGCCGCCGGGCCCCCACGAGGATGGGCATGGGCGCCGCGGCCGAGCGCCGCGGCAGCAGTGGGCAGTCCCGCACCTGGTAGTACCGGCCGTCGAGGGTCACCACGCCCTCACGCAGCATCGTGGCGATGATCTCCAGACCCTCCGCGAACCGGTCCACCCGATGGTCGAACGGGAACCCGAACGCCCGGTACTCCGGCTCGTGCCATCCCGCCCCGACGCCGAGGATGACGCGGTCGCCGCTGATCTCGGCCAGGGTGTGGGCCATCCGGGCCAACAGCGCCGGGTGCCGGAAGCTGTTGCAGGCCACCAGTGTGCCCAGCGTGACGCGGCGGGTCGTCCCGGCCAGCGCCGACATCAGGGTCAACGCCTCCCAGGACGCGGACGGCGTTTCGTCGCCTGTCCGCATGAGCAGGTGGTCGTAGAGCCAGACCGAGTCGAGCCCGGCCGCCTCCACCTCCCGGGCCAACGCATTGATCTCGGCGAAGTTCCCCGCCACCCCCGGCGCCGGCTCATCGCCGAGCGGCAGCATCAGACCCACCCGCACGACCGCACCTCCCTTCCGGTGCCTGCCAACCTACGCTGTGCTCCGTGTCCAACTTCCTGCAACAGGTGCCGACGCTCGCCGGTGTGATCCTCGGTGCCCTCGCGACGATCCTCGCGACCACGTACGCCGAACGCTCACAGTGGAGGCGCAAGCATGCCGTCCGCTGGGACGAGAAGCGACTCGAGGCATATGCGCAGTATGCGGAGACGCTCAGGCATCTGCACTTCGTGGCCATGCGGATGTCCGCCTCGTCCCGCCCCGGTGCCCGCTCGCAACCGCTGGACCAGGCCATCGGCGAGGAATTGATCAGCGAGGGCGAGGCGGCCCGCGGCCGGGCCATGGAGTCCGTCCTCATGCTCGGCGACGCGGAGGTCGTGTCGGCCGCGCGCCAGTGGCGGCGGGCGGTACTGACGCTGGAGTTGTTCGCCCGCGGCCTGCTCGAGAATCCGGCGCCGTGGGCCGATCTGAACGCGGAGGCGGACCGGGCGCGGGACCAGTACTACCTGGCCACCCGGCGCAGCCTCGGGGTCACAGACCCGGCCCTGGGCCGGCAGCGTCTGGACTGACGAGCGCGAGCGGAGCAAGCGCAATTGGACACGGACAAGACGGGGCGCGACGTTGTTGGCTACCCTCGCCGGGTGACCCCGCAGCGACTGGGCGCCGCCCTCACGGGCCTGTTGCTCGCCGCGTCGGCGTTCCTACCGGGACGCGCCGCGGCCGATCCGACCCCCACGGCGACGCCATCAAGGTCGACCACCCCGTCGGCGACACCCTCAGCGACACCCTCAGCGACGCCGACGGCCACGGTGGCGACACCGACCACGGCGCCCGCCTTCGCGCCGTGTCCCCGCACGCCGGCCAAGCCACCCCATCCGCTGCCCAGCCCGTCCCCGATGCCCAAGCGCGAGGCCGGCCTACCGCCGACCGGTGGCCCGGGCCTGGCCACCGAAGGACTGGCCGTCCCCACCGGCGCGCCCGCGCCGCCGAGCCAGATCAGCGCGACATCATGGGTCGTCGCCGACCTGGACACCGGCGCCGTGCTCGGGTCGTGCGCGCCCTACCGGTTCGGCGCGCCGGCCAGCGTGCAGAAGCTGCTGCTGATCGCCACGTTCCTGCCCAGGCTCGACCCCAAGCGGGTGGTCACGGTGTTCGGCAAGGACCTGCGGTTCGAGCCGGGCAGCTCGGCCGTCGGCCTGGTCCGCAGCGGCAAGTACTCCGTCGAGACGCTCTGGCTCGGCCTACTCCTGAACTCCGGCAACGACGCGGCCAACGTGCTGGCCCGGGTCGGCGGTGGCGGCAACATGGAGGCCGGGGTGGCCGCCATGAACGCCGAGGCCCGCCGCCTCGGGGCGTTCGACACGCACGCGGTGACTCCGTCCGGATTGGACGGTCCGCGCCAGCTCACCACGGCCTACGACCTGGCGCTCATCGCCCGGGCCTGCTTCGGCATGCCCGACTTCCGACGGTACGTGGCCACCAAGCGTGCGCAGATTCCCCCGCAACCGCCCAAGGACCCCACGGGATATCAGATCCAGAACGACAACAAGCTGCTCCTGGAGTACGCCGGTGCGCTCGGCGGCAAGACGGGGTACACCGACCTGGCCCGCCACACATTCGTGGGTGCCGCGCAGCGGAACGGGCGCCGGCTGCTCGTGACCCTCCTCGGGGCCGAGGCGAAGCCGGTCCGCGGTTGGGAGCAGGGCGCCCGGCTGCTGGACTGGGGCTTCTCGGTGGCGCCCGGGCAGGCCGTCGGCCGGCTGGTCAACCCGGGCGAGGCGACGCCGCCCCCGACGCGGGCGCAGACACCGCCGACGGCCACACCCGTCCCGGTCCGGGCGGCGGCCGGAGCGGCCGGCGGCTCCGGCCGGCCGGTACTGGTCGGCGCCGTGGCCCTGGCCGGCGCGGTCGCCACGGTCTGGCTCGCGGTACTGATCGCGACGCGCCGTCGCCGATCGCGGCGCGTGTCCACTCTGGAGTGATTTCCCCTATTCGGGGCTTCCGGGCTCCGGGTCCGGCTCCTTCTTCTTCTTCTTCCGCGGCCGCCGCCAGCGCCGGGGCAGGTCGCGCAGTGGCAGGTACGGCTCGGAGTCGGCTGGCAGCCCGGCCAGGATGGCCCGGCTGCGGCCCAACTCGGCGTCGAACTCCGCGCCGATGAGGACGGCCAGGTTCGTCAACCACAGCCAGACCAGGAAGATGATGACCCCGCCCAGGGTGCCGTAGGTGCGGTTGTACGAGGCGAACCGCGCGATGTAGATCGCGAAGCCGGCCGAGGCGGCCACCCAGATAAACAGGGCCAGCAGGCTGCCCGGGGTGATCCACCGGAAGCCACCCTGGCGGGCGTTGGGCGCCGCCCAGTAGAGCAACGCGATGAGCAGACCGATGGCCAGGATCAGCGCCGGCCACTTGACGATGTCGAAGACCCGGACGGCCTGCTGCTCGACGCCGACCATGCGACCGGCGATCTGGGCCAGGCGGCCGGTGAAGATCACGGCGAGCGAGCTGACCGCCAGGAACAGGCCGGTGATCAACGTGATGAAGAGCTGGATGGGGAACGTCTTCCAGAATGGACGCGCCTCGGGCACGTCATAGATGCTGTTGGCCGCGCGCATGAACGCGCCGATGTAGCCGGTGGCCGACCAGGCCGCCACCACGAACCCGATGATTGCCAGTACACCGGCGGCCTGCTGGCTGTGCTGAATGTTCTCGATGCCCTTGGTGAGGATGTCGCGGGCCGGGCCGGGCGTGAGCGTTTGGATGTTGGCCAGCACCTCGTTGGTCGTGGACGGGCCGAACAGTCCGAGGCCGCTGATCAGCAACAGCAGGCCGGGGAAGATGGACATGATGCTGTAGTACGTCAGGGCCGCCGCGCGGTCCATGAGGTCGTCCTCGAAGAACTCGGCGATGGTGCGCCGCACGACCCGCCACCACATCCGGGGCGGCAGGTCACCCGGCTTTTGGGCAGCGCGCCGAAGCAGCCGCTGAAGCCAATCGTGGTACTCCGAGGTGCGCGCTTCGGGCGGCGCCATCCCATCCTCCTGGGGGTACGAGGGTCAGGCCATACCTATATGCCCCTGAAGCGTCGCACGCAACCGCGACCTCTGAGCGTCGGCTCGCGCCGAGCTGGCAGCGTCAGGCGTCCTCGTCCAGCCAGGCCTGGAAGGCGGCGAAGTCGTACGGCCGGCCGAGGAACCGCTCGACCAACTCGGCGGCCGGCGCCGATCCACCCGGCGCCAGGATCGCGGCCCGGTACCGGCCGGCCGTGTCCGTCGACAAGAGACCGTCGCCGGCGAACGCGGTGAACAGGTCCTTGGCGATGACGAGGGACCACATGTACGTGCAGTAGAGCGCCGAGTATCCGTCCAGATGGCCGAAGCCCGCGTACAGATGAGTGCCGTCCACGTGCCGGTACGGGGTGCGCCGCTCCCGCGCCTCGCGTTCGGTCTCCACCAGGTCGATCCCGGCCGGGTCGCGTCCGTGCAGCTCATAGCTGAGCGTGGCGTAGAACATCTGCTGACGGACCCACAGTCCCTTGCCGAACTGCTCGGCCGCCCGCAGGGCCGCCACCATCTCGGCCGGCAGCGGCTCGTCGGTCTCGTGGTGGCGGGCGAACATCGCCAGCGTCTCGGCGTCGCGCACCCACTCCTCCAGCAGCTGCGAGGGCGCCTCGACGAAGTCCCGTTCCGTGCTGACGCCGTTGGTGCCCGACCAGGGGCCGTGGCCGGCGAACACCTGGTGGATGAGGTGGCCGAACTCGTGGAAGAACGTGTCCACGTCGGAGTGACGCAACAGCGCCGGCTCGGCGTCGGAGGGCCGGGGCAGGTTGCAGACGAGCGCGCACTCCGGCACCCGGCGGTCCGCCTTACCCGTCCTCATGGTGAACATCGCGGCGTGGCTGTACTTGTCCGGCCGTGGGTGCATGTCGAGGAAGATCCGGCCGAGCAGGCGATCGCCGTCGGTAACCTCGAAGCACTCGACCTCGGGATGCCACACCGGGATGTCGGTCCGGGTCACGAACCGCACTCCGAAGAGCCGCTCGACGACCCCCATCAGGCCGGCCTTGACGCGCCCGTACTCCAGGTAGGGCCGCATGGCCTGACTGTCGAACGCGAGCCGCTCGGCCTTAACCCGGTCGTCGTAGTAGAGCGCGTCCCAGGGAAGCACGGCCGTGGCCGACGGGTCGTCGACCCGCTTGCGCTCCAGCAGCGCCTCGTAGTCGCGCGCGGCCCGATCGGCCGACACCTCGCTGATGCGGTCGATGAACTCGGCGATGTTCTCCGCGCTGCCGATCATCTTGTCCTCGGCGGCGTAGGCGGCGAAGCTCGGGTACCCCAGCAAGGTGGCCAGCTCGTGGCGCCGTTCGAGCAGCCGCCGGACGACATCCACATTGGAGGGATAGGCCCGGTTGAGGAACAGGCGCCACAGCTGTTCGCGGGCGCCCGCGTCGGTCGAGTACGTCACGAGGGGGAAGTAGTCCGGATAGTCGGTGGTGATGCGCACCTTGCCGTCCTCGCCGACCGGGTGGGCCCGGACAAAGTCCTCGGGCAGCCCGTCCAGCGCGGCCGGCGGCAGCTCGGCGGTGCGGGTGTCGGAGCGGATGTTGCGGGCGAAGTCCTGACCGATCGCGACCAGTTCCTCCCACAGCTCGCGCACCCGGGCCCGGGTCGCGTCGTCGCGGTCCACCCCGGCCCGGCGGAAGTCGCGCAGGGTGCGCTCGACGTAGTGGCGGGTGGCCGGATCGATGGCCGAGACGTCCAACCCGGACAGCACGTCGTAGAGGTCCCGGTCGAGCGCGATGTCCGTGCGCACCTTGACCAGGGTCTGCCTCGCCGCGTCGGCCGCGTCGCGATTCGCGTGGTCGGGATGGGCCTGCGCGATGAGCCCGATCGGGTCGATGGCGTTGCTCAGCGCGGCCATCGCCTCGTCGTAGCGGTCGAGCGTGGTCAGCGCGTCGGCGCCACCGCCCTTGACCGTGTCGATCCCGGCCCGCGCCTCGGCGATGGCCGCCTCGGCGCACGCGCCGATCTCCTCGGGACCGGCCACGATCAGGTGGGCGGCCGAGCCGTGCGGGCCGGCTCCGCCGGCGAGGTCGCCGGACATTCGTGTCTCCTTCGTACGGATACGCGGTGGGTGCACCGACCCTACCCCGCCGCCGACGGCGATCGTGGATGTTTCGCGGCGCCCCCGTCCGGTAAGTAGACGCCCTGTGGAGGACGAGGGCATCCGGGCCGACGAGAGCGAGGCCCAACGGCTCGACCGTAACTTCAACGAGCTGTTGCAGGAGCTGCGGGTCGCCCAGACCGGAGTGCAGATCCTGTTCGCCTTCCTGCTGACCCTTCCGTTCGGCGCCCGCTTCGGCGGGGTGGACACGTTCGAGCTGGTGGTCTACGTCGTCGCGCTGCTGGCCGCGACCGCGGCGGCCGCCATGATCATCGCGCCCGTGGCCTACCACCGCATGCTTTTCCGGCGGGGCCAGAAACCGCAGCTGGTCCGCTCGGCCCACCGCATGGCGTCCGGCGGCCTGGCCTTCCTGCTCGTGTCGATGGTGGGCTCGGTGCTGCTCGTCACGGACTTCGTGGCCGGACGCGTGCTGGCCACCATCGTCAGCGCCGCCGCGGCCGTGTGGTTCGTGATGCTGTGGGTCGTCCTGCCGTGGCGGCGCCGCGGAGACGGCGACTAGGCCGGAATTCCACTGTAGAAATGCCCGGGGGCGCGCCACGCGGCGCGCCCCCGGATGTGAACGTGACCTACGGCCAGCAGGGCTTCTCCAGCTTGAAGGACTGGGCCGTCGGCCCGGCCTTCAGCTCCTGCACGGTGGCCACACCGGTCGGCTGGGCCGGATCCGGCTTGGAGACGGTGCTCAGCCGGACCAGTCCGGCGTCCGGGCCGCCCGCGTAGTTGCCGGAGCCCGCGGGCAGCATGCCCTCGTAGTCGACGGACTGCAGCGACTTGGCCGCCTTCAGCAGGCCGGCCCGGGTGAGGTCCTTGTCCTGGGCGGCCTTCTCCAGGGCCGCCTTCAGCGGGTAGGACCAGACCCAACCGGCGGTGTAGCCGTCGGAGAGCGGCTTCGGCGTGCCCAGCGCCTTGCGCAACGCCTGGTGCCCGGGCGTGTCGGCGGCCCATGGCAGCCACGGGCCGGTCACCAGGTAGTACGCCTGCAGGGCCGGAGCGGCCGGGCTGGCGTTGAGGGCGGGGTTGAACGTCGGCGACGTGCCGATGAAGTGTGGCGTGTAGCCGGCGGCCCGCGCCTGCGCGGCGACGCTGGCCACGATGACGGCCGCCTCGGTCGGTGCGGTGGTCAGGATGATCAGATCCGGCTTGGCGCCCAGGATCTGGGCGATGGCGCCGGCCTGCTTGTCCTGCCCGGGGTCGGTCTTCACGTCGGTGAAGGTCAGGCCGAGCTTTTCGGCGGCGTACTTCGCCCCGGCGGCGGCGTCGCCACCGTAGTCACCGTCGTAGTGGACGGCCATCACGCTCTTGGGTGCGAACGCGCCAACCGCGTAGTCGACGGCGTTCATCGACTCGACGCAGTAGTTCGCGCCCGACTCGAGGATGACGTCCTCGAACGCCCAGGCCGAGGTCCACGACGCCGGCACGGCGACGATGCTGTTCGCCTTGAGGTCACCGATGATGGCGGCCGTCGTCGGCGAGCCCAGCGTCTGGGCCAGCGCGAGAACCTTGCCCTTGATCTCCTGGTACACCTCGTTGTGCGTCTGCGGGTTGTACTTGTTGTCCTTCACGTAGCTGGTCACGTCGATCTCGTACCCGCCGATGCCGCCGTTGTCGTTGACCCGCTGCCAGAACGCCTTCTGGGAGTTGGTGATCGGCACGGCCAGCGGGGCGAACGGCCCCACGGTGAGGTCGGAGATGGTGCCCAGGTAGATACAGCCCTTGGTGCGGTCCTTGGCCTGTGGGCAGGGCTGACTGGTCACGCCGACGTCGGTCTTGATGTCGCCGCCACCACCGCCCCCGCCGTTGTCGGCGCCGCGGCAGCCGGTCAGTGCACCGGCCGTGACGAGCAGCGCCACCACGGCCGCCGCGCCCAGCCGTCTTGTGTGTTTCATGCGGTGTTTCCTCCTTCGCGTCTTTGCTAGTAGGAGAATGGCCAGGCCTTCCAGTAGTTGCGGATGCGCAACCAGATACCGAACAGTCCCCGTGGCTCGAAGATCAAGAAAACGATGATAAGGGCACCGTAGAGCACGGTCTCCAGTTGGAACACGTTGAACGAGTCCGTGTTCGAGCCGCTGATGAAGGGCACGTACGCCGGCAGCTCCCGGGTCACCGTCGGCAGCAGCACGATGAAGTACGCACCGAGGATCGCCCCCGAGATGGTGCCGGCTCCGCCGATGAGAACCATCGCGATGAACTGCACCGACATCGCCAGGTCGAACGACTCCGGCACGAAGAACCCGGCCACGACGTAGAAGAGCGCCCCCGCGCAGCCGGCGTAGAACGACGAGACGGCGAACGCGATCGTCTTGTACCGGGCCAGGTTCACACCGATGACGCCGGCCGCGATGTCCCGATCGCGGATCGCGGTGAAGGCCCGCCCGACCCGGGACCGGGCCAGGTTGCGGGCCAGCACCGCGAAGACGACCAGGAGGGCGAGCATGAGCCAGAACAGCTTCTGTTCGCGCGTGAAACCCCCGCCGGTGACGTACAGCTTCTGGCCGAACAGGCTCGGCGCCGGCGCCGGGCGGCCGAGGTTGGTGCCGCCGGTGATGTTGGACAGTTGCTGGAAGACGTGCTGGCCGATGAAGACCAGCGCGAGCGTCACGATGGCGAGGTACAGCCCGCGCAGCCGGGCCGCCAGGGGCGCCACGATCGCGCCGGCCACGGCGGCGGCGATGCCGGCCGCCGGCAGCCACACCAGGATCTCCTCGATGCCGTACCCGACGACCCGGCGGTCGGGTTCGCCGCTGATGACGGCGGCCGTGTAGGCGCCGATGGCCATGAAGAACGCGTGACCGAGCGAGACCTGGCCGGCGTACCCGGTGACGAGCCCCAGGCCGATGGCCCCGATCGCCGCGGCCGCGGCGACGGCCAGCTTCTGCAGGAACGAGTCGGTGAACACGAACGGCGCCGCGACGGCGAAGGCCAGCAACGCCGCGACCGCCACCCGCTTGCTGGTCGTGTTCAGCAGCGCCATCTCGGAGGAGTACGAGGTGTACAGCAGGGGTCGACCCCTCGGCTTGGTCAGAACCGTCATACCCGCTCGACCTCCTTCGTGCCGAACAGGCCGTACGGGCGTACCAGCAGCACGACGAGCATGAGAACGTACGGCGAGACGATGGACACGTTGCCACCGATCCACTCCGGGAAGTGCCGCTCGTACTGGGCGACCACCTCCTGGATCAGGCCGACGGCCAGGCCGCCGATGACGGCGCCGGGCAGCGAGTCGAGTCCACCGAGGATGATGACCGGCAGGGCGACGAGAGCGATGATCCACAGGTTCTGCTCCACGCCGGCGGCGCCGGCCGCGAACGTGCCGGCGACGGCCGCGAGGCCGCCGGCGATCGCCCAGGACAGCGCGAAGACGGCGCCGACCGAGACGCCCTGCGCCATCGCCGCCTCCTGGTCGTAGGCGGCCGCGCGCATCGCCAGCCCCATCCGCGTGTACCGGAAGAACAGGAACAGCGCCGTGACCAGTACCGCGGTGGTGACGACGATCGCCACATTGCGCTGCTGCACCTCGACCCCGAACAGCCCCACCGGTTTGAGCCCCCACGGGTCGCGCACCTGGCGGATGTCGTTGCCGATCCGGTCGTTGGCCACCACCCGCACCACCAGGTCCACACCCAGCGTGATGATGGCCACGGTGAACGGCGGACGTCCGATCATCGGGCGCACCGCGACCCGTTCGACACCGAGGGCCAGCACCGCCGTGCCGAGCGCGGCCAGCGGCACGGCGGCGAAGAACCCGAGGGGCCCGACGAGGTAGGTCACCATCACCGCGCCGGCCAGCATGAAGGCGGGCTGGGCGAAGCTGATCACTCGCGTCGACTTGTAGATGATGACGAAGCCGAGCGCGATGAGCGCGTAGACGCTGCCGGTGCCGAGGCCCCGGCTGATCAGCTGGATGGCTTCGGTCATGCCCGGTACATCTCGTCGACGAGGTCGGCGAACAGGTTCGTGATGGCCGCCCGCTTGACCTTCTGGGTGGCGGTCAGCTCGCCGTCCTCGTGGTCGAGTTCCTTGGGCAGCATGCGGAACTTCTTGACCTGCTCGACGCTGGCGAAGCGGGCGTTGACGTCGTTCACGACGCCCTGCACCAGCCCCAGCACCTCGGGCTTCTCCGACAGGTCGCGGTAGGTGGTGTACGCGATGCCGCGCCGCTGGGCCCAGTTGCCGACGGTCTCCAGCTCGATGCCGATGAGCGCGACCAGGTACGAGCGCCGGTCGCCGACGACGATCGCCTCCTTGATGTACGGCGACGCCTTGAGCGCGTTCTCGATCTCGCTCGGGGCGACGTTCTTCCCGCCCGAGGTGATGATGATGTCCTTGGCCCGGTCGGTGATGCGCACGTGCGTGCCGTCGACCCACTCGCCGACGTCCCCGGTGTGCAGCCAGCCCTCGGGGGTCTTGGCCCGGGCGGTCGCCTCGGGGTCGCGGAAGTACCCGACGAACGTGCCCGGGTGCCGGGTGAGGATCTCGCCGGTTTCCTCGTCGATGCGCAGCTCCACGCCGATCTGGGGCTCCCCGACCGTGCCGAGCTTGACCCGCCCGGGCCGGTTGCCCGTGGCCACGGCCGTGTTCTCGGTCATGCCGTACACCTCGTGCATGGGCACGCCGATGCCCATGAAGAAGCGCAGCACCTCGGGCGCGATGGGGGCCGCCCCCGACGCCGCGTAGCGCACGCGCCGCATCCCGATCCGTTCGCGTAGGGCCCGGTAGAAGAACAGCCAACCGATCCCGTACGCGATGCGGGTGCCGACGGTGTGCCGGCCGCCGGTGCGGACCAGCGTGGTGCCGATGCGGCCGGCCACGGACAGCCATACCTTGGAGTTGAGCCGCTTGATCCACGAGGCGTTCTGCAGCCCGATGCTGACGGCGGCCAGGATGCGTTCCCAGATGCGCGGCACTCCGAACAGGACGGTCGGCTGCACCTCCCGCAGATTGGGCTGCACGGTCGCGATCGACTCGGCGAAGTTGACCTGCACGCCGGCGCCGGCGTTGAACCACGTCGTAAAGATGCGCTCGGCCACGTGGCACAGCGGCAGGTACGAGAGCACGAGGTCCTTCGGTCCCGGCGCCGGGGAGGTGAACCCACCGCCGTCGACCAGCGTCCGCACGGCGAACTCCACATTGCTCACCGACAGCATGGCCCCCTTGGGCGGGCCCGTCGTGCCCGACGTGTAGATCAGCGTGGCGATGTCGTCCGCGGTCGCGTCGGCCATGCGGCGTTCCACCTCGCCCGGGTGCGCGAGCCGGTGCTCCGTGCCGAGCGCGAGCAGCTCCTCCCACGAGATCAGCCGCACCGGCGGCGCCCCGTCGCGGGTCAGCTGTCGGTCGTACCGGTAGCGGATGCCCCGCGGCTCCACGTAGACGATGCACTCCAGGTCCGGACACTGGCCCAGCACGGCCAGGGCCTTGTCGACCTGCTCCTGGTCCTCGGCGACCAGCACCTTGGAGCCGGAGTGCGACAACAGGTACCCGACCTCCGGCGGCGGGTTGGTCGGGTACAGCCCGACCGTCATGGCCCGGACCGCGATGGTCGCCACGTCGGCGTAGAGCCACTCGGGCCGGTTCTCGGAGTGCACGGCGACGCGGTCACCCGGCTCAATCCCGAGGGCCAACCAGGCGTGGCCGACGGTGAGTACGGTGTCCCAATAGGACTCCCAGGTGATCTCGCGCCAGACGCCGAGATCCTTCTCCCGCATCGCGACGCGGCGGCCCATGGTCTGGGCCCGGTCGCGTATCCGGGTCGCGATGGTCGTCGCCCCGGAGGTCGTCTGCTCCGGGATCGCTGCGGTCAACGTCGTCATGCCCGTTGAACCTCCCCCAGGTAGGCCCGGATCACGTCCGGGTTGTTCTGGATCTCGCTGGGCAGGCCGGTGGCGATGGTGACACCGAAGTCGACCACCATCACCCGGTCGGCCAGGTCCATGACCAGGCCCATGTCGTGCTCGACGAGGATGATCGGGATGTCCAGCTCGTCGCGGATGTCGAGGATGTAGCGGGCCATGTCCTCGGTCTCCTCGAGGTTCATGCCGCCGACCGGTTCGTCCAGCAGGAGCAGCTTCGGCTTCATCGCCAGCGCCCGGCCCAGCTCGACGCGTTTCTGCACCCCGTACGGGATCAGGCCCACCGGATAGCGCCGCCACTGCTCCAGCTCGAGGAAGTCGACGATCTCCTCGACGGCCTCCCGGGCGGCCAGCTCCTGCCGGCGGGCCCGCCCCCACCAGGCCATGGCGGCGAACGTGCCGTAGCGCAGGTGGGTGTGCCGGCCGAGCATGAGGTTGTCCAGCACCGTCAGGTTGGCGAACAGCTCGACGTTCTGGAACGTCCGGGCGACGCCGGCGGCGGCGACCCGATGTGGACGCTTGCCGGTGATGTCGGCGCCGTCGAACACGACCCGCCCCGACTGCGGCCGGTACACGCCCGAGATCACGTTGAAGATGGACGTCTTGCCGGCACCGTTGGGCCCGATCACGGCGAACAGCTCGTGCCGCCCCACCGTGAAGCTCACCCCGTCAATGGCCCGCACACCGGCGAAGGCCAACCGTACGTCCTCAAAGGACAGGACGGCCTCGTCCCTCTTCGGCTCGGTCATGACAACCACCGCTTGCGCCGCTTGTAGTGCTTCACGTCGCGGAACGACTTCGCCGTACCCTCCGGGCGCAGGCCGAGATAGAACTCGCGGATGTCCTCGTCGGCCAGCAGGTCGGCCGCCGGCTTGTCCAGCACGATCTTGCCAGTCTCCATGACGTAGCCGTGCGACGCGATGGACAGCGCCATCGTGGCATTCTGTTCGACCAGGAGTACCGCCGTGCCCTGGCGGTTGATCTCCCGGATCAGGTCCCGGATCTGCTCCACCAGCCGGGGCGCCAGTCCCAGGCTCGGCTCATCCAGCAGCAGGAACCGCGGCCGGGCCATGAGCGCCCGCCCGATCGCCAGCATCTGCTGCTCCCCGCCGGAGAGGTAGCCGGCCGTGTCCCGGCGGCGGGAGGCCAGCACCGGGAAGAGGCCAAAGACCCGGTCGAGGCCCTCGCCGCGGTGGCCCGCGGCGGTGTGCGCGCCGATGCGCAGGTTCTCCTCGACGGTCAGCTCGGCGAACGTGCGCCGGCCCTCCATCACCTGGGCCACACCGCGCCGCACGACGGCCGCGGGGCGCAGGCCGTGCAGCGGCTGGCCGTCCAGCGTCACCGAGCCCTTGGTGATCTCGCCGTCGTGGGGGTCCAAAAGCCCACAGATCGCCCGCAGGAGCGTGGTCTTTCCGGCGCCGTTGGCGCCCAACAGGGCGACGATCTCGCCCGTGGGGACCCGCAGGCTCACGCCCCGGAGCACGAGCATCACGTCGTCGTAGACG
>Ga0307409_100000265_pt1 | contig 21223 bp, 23 predicted proteins | sample 322Ometagenome_2_FD_203888 | JGI IMG/M metagenome (GOLD analysis project Ga0307409, IMG submission 203888) | Maize rhizosphere microbial communities from greenhouse at UC Davis, California, United States - 322HYB-O-2 | ecosystem: Host-associated > Plants > Roots > Rhizosphere > Soil | place... | reverse complement strand
TTAAATTGACAATTTAAAATATTTTTTTTATTCTTTAATAAGTGTTGAGTTGGTTGTATATATAGGTTTAAGGCAATAAGTATTTTTAAAAGGGCTTTTGTGAAAAATAGAGTATTTGTGTTTCCATTGCTATCGATGATAATTTTTAGTGGAATACACGCAGAAACGACATATGTTGATGCTGCTATGGGGAATTATCAGGCATTTAAAAAAGAATTGTTATCTGTACATATAGTTAGTCAAGGGTTGACGTTGTTCCTTAGGTCTGTCGGTATGATGAAGTCTGTAAACTCTTCTAATTCAGTGAGTAGTAACGAGCAGACTATAAAGGCCGTTGCCCAAGATCTGGAATCATTTAGACTGATTAAGCGTGAGTGGGATAATACGCCGTGGGTTGGATATCGTAAACGGACTGCAATGCAAGCAAAATGGATTACAACAATATTAAAACATCAGCAACGTATTTCGGTTGCGCCTTGTCAGAATACTATTGATAGATACTCACAGCATTCATGTTGGTATGCAGATGCGGTAACAGATACTCCAAGAGCAATGATCTTTAATCATGTGGTGTATCCAGTCTGTGATATAGCGATTGATAAAGGATCGAATGCTCTAGTATCAAAATCATCTCGATTGCAAAAAGTTGTGGCCTTGCTACCTCAGCGGGAAAAACAATTCATAGAACATAATGGTAAACTGGTAGTTGCGGCGGGTGTAACGCGGGCAATTGATGTTCTTTCCAAGGCAGATAATACGAAGCCATATAGTCAGCATACAAAAGCTTTTGCTGCGCAGGCAGCGGTGCAACTTGGATGTACTGCAACAGAGGAGTATATTGTTAAACCAGTTGTGGAATCTTGTGGCTTAGGATATTATACAAAGGTGATACTTAATACTTCAGTTGTTATGGTGGCATGTCAAATGGTAATAGCAATGAAACATCGAATATAATCTCTTTATGAAAAAAATGAATTTTTTGCAGCTGTTTTTTACGATTAGTTTCTTTGGAGCTGCAAAAGCTGACTTAGGCTGGAGTGATGCTACTAAGGGTTTGTGTAAGGTATCTTCCAGTCTTGAAAATTATTTTGAGGAAAACATAAAACAGAATTCTGATGTGAGGAAAGAAATAGAGCAATTTCCATCAAAAGAGAATGTTGCTAATGTGATCAATAAATTTGGGGCTTCTAGTGAGGGTAGAAAAGTACTTACTTTTGGTGCTCTGCGTTCTACTGTAACGCAAGCTACAGCATTATCATATATTCATCCATTATGTAAAAAACAAGAAGAAAAAGAAAGTTACATACGGCATTCTATCTGGTATGCTAGCGATGAGACAGCTGATGTACAGAGCGCTGGAATTAATCATCTTGTATTTCCCGCTGTATATAAACTAACGTCAGAAGGTATCGACCATATTAGCCAGACTGATGTATCACAAAAACTAGCAACAAAACTACCAGATGGGGTAAAGTATTATTTGGATAAGCATGGTAAATTAGTTATTGCAGCAGCGGGAACCCAACTTCTTAATGCTTCAGTAACACAGGCTAGGCAATACTTTTCTGGTGAAAAAAGCAGAAGATCTTTTGGAGTTAATGTTTCTATGGTTGGAGTAAACGCATTACATCAAGTAACATGTAATATTGTAGACGAGCAGCTTATTAATTCTCATGTGAATAATACTTTGGGTAAAATGGCATTAAATGCTGCAGTTCAAGGGATTACTCTTACTGCTCTAATAGCTGTGTTTAAACACTAGAAAAACTCATTTTTACTATTTTTTTACTTCTCTTCTATTCAAAAATAACTATACTAATGTCATAAATAACAAGTGTTACATAATCCTTTTTTTGTGTCATTACCGAGGTTTTTTTATGAATAGTATTCGTTTTATCGCAACGTTAGGTCTTGTTGCTTTTTTTGGATGGGCGGGATGGTCGTTATATGATTATTTTTTAGATATAACAGCTCCGGTAGTTACACTTTCTGGTATTGCATCGAATGCACATTATTGTGGGGACATGGAATGTCGAGTGCATGCAGACAAATCAGGGTTATTAAGCCTTACTTTAGATACAACAACTATTGTCCATAATTGCAAACTAAAACGTGATCAAGAACAGTTATTTACTCTATCAACTAAGCCTTTATCGCATGGTAAACATACAATAAAAATTGCATTTACTGATGCAACGTATCACAAAAATAGTATAGTTTTAGAGAAGGATTTTTATAGTGATAATCAACCGCTGCATGCTACCTTAATTGGGGCAGGCGTGCCATGCAAAGTTGATCAAGGAAGAACATTACATATACAATGTAGTGTTAACAAAGACATAAAGCAGATCTATGCGAATGTTTTTTCTCAGAAATATCAATGTTGTCCAGAAACAAAAAATGGTCGCGTATATGAATGCTTTATTCCTATAGAGTGTGAAGAACAGCCGAATGAATATATATGTGGAATTGATATTGAAGATTATGTAGGCAATACGCTGCATGTAGATGCACCGTTTCAAGTAATAGCATTTCCTTTTAAGAAAGAAGCACTCTCTGTTACAGCTGATAAGGTGCAAGAAGAAAAAGCTCTTGGCAAAGATGGAAAAGATCTAGAAATGGCCTTAGCGGCACTTTCAGAACAATCGCCCCATGAGAAACTATGGAGAGGAGCATTTTGTGCGCCTATAGAAATTCAGAGAGTTTCATGTGACTTTGGAACCATTAGAACTACGCAGCACAAAGGTCGGTATGCACATAAGGCGGTTGATGTTATTAATGCACCAAAAAGTGTAGTCTGGGCACCACAAGAAGGGATTGTTGTAATGAAAGAACGATTTGCTCCGAGTGGTAATACGGTTGTGATTGACCATGGCTTAGGTATTTTATCACTATTTTATCACTTAGATGGTTTTGCAGATATTGAATTAGGGCAAAAAGTGGTGCAGGGTAATCCTATCGGTACAATAGGTAAGACTGGGTTTGCAACGGGATATCATCTTCATTGGGAAATGCGTATTAATAACATTCCTGTTGATCCTTTGCAATGGACTAAGTTATAACTAATCTATACAGATCCAATAGTCGCTCAAGCGGCCTAGAAAATGGCGATAAAAAAGGAGTAACGTATGTATTTTATTCCTCGTAATAACGCATTATATTCTTATGTGGCGCATACTAATCAGAAAAAGAGATATCTCTTCACTGTAGTATTTTTTACTCTTTTTATTATAGGAATTTCATATGGAATTATTCCGTTTTTAGAATACTATACAATGATGTATGAACAAGAGATAAAAGTACTTGAACATCATTATCATTATGCCCGTACAATTAGTAAAAAAAACCATGACCTCAAGCAGAATATTGTACGTATACAACAAGAATTAGATACGCACAAAGCCAATGATATATGCCTTAAAAATAAACTTTTGTTTATTCTGGATACGCTACAACAGTCGGGACTGAAAATTAATTCTTATGGAATACAAAAAGAAAAGAATGGGCAATGGTATATCGCAGAAAAAGCTCATTTTGATAGTACTGGAAGCTTACACAATATATTGTCATTTTTAGATACCATTAAAGCTTCGAACAGAATGATTTCTGTTTCACAGTGGTCTCTTGCTCTTGTTGAAAAAGATATTTTTACGTTACATTGTGATATTACGATACTGTGTCTCGTATAAAAATCCCTTCAACTTTTTTTAAAGAAGCTGAAGGGTTAGGGGGGTGAACAATGCGTAAGTGAGCATTGTTCTATTAGGGACACTTGTTAAATATTGCCTCATGCTAACAATCGGCTATCGCTTTGTCAAGCAGCCAATGTACATCGATTTTAATTATACGTTTCCAGCAACAAAATTTTTAATATGAGGGAATTGAGACGGGTTAGCATTAAATTGTGCCGAGCTTACGTGTTCGACAATCTTGCCATCTTTCATGAGATAAATAGTGCAGGTAAGTTTTTCTAAGAGTGCAGTATCATGTGTAGCAACAAGTACAATATAACCCTCATGTGCCAATTCTTGAATGTTGTGCGCGATAGATGTTGTAAGTACGGGATCTAATGCAGATGTTGGTTCATCTAAACATATTACTTGTGGTTCTAACGCAATAGCGCGTGCAATGGCAAGTCTCTGCTTTTGCCCGCCAGAAAGATGTGCAGCATAATGATGTTTTTTGTCTAGTAAACCATACCGTTGCAGTAGTGTATCTGCTTTTTCTTGCGCTTTTTGATGACTATATTGTAGTACTCTCTCGAGGGGTAAAGTGATATTTTGTGCAACAGTTAAGTGATCAAACAGATTAAAATGTTGAAACACCATTCCTATTGAATGAGTTGTATTGATAGTAGCTACGTTAAGAGGAGTCCCATTAAGTGAAATGTTGCCGGAGTCAATTGCTTCTAAATTATTAAGTATTCGTAAAAGAGTTGACTTGCCAACTCCAGACGATCCTAGAAATAATGCAATTTCACCACTGTTAACTGTAAAAGTAATATCGTCGAGAATATGTCTCTTTTGAAATGATTTTTTAATATGTTCAACGGTGAGCATAGTCTGACATCCTTCTTTCTACGTAAGCAACGATTAAGGAGATACTAGAAGTAATAATAAGGTACATTAGTGCAAGAATACAGAAAACAGAGATGGCATCAAAAGTCTGATTAATGACGAGTCTTCCCTGTTTTGATAACTCAGCAACACCAATTACAGAAGCTAATGCAGAATCTTTAATAAGTGTAATAAATTCATTACCAAGTGCAGGCAGAACGACACGGAGTGCTTGTGGTAAAATGATAAAACGAATTGTGTCCTTTATAGAAAAGCCCAATACATGAGCTGCTTCTATCTGTCCTTGTGCCACTGATGAAATACCCGCTTTTATAATCTGACTAATATATGCTGCACTATTAAGACCAATCGCAATAACAGCTGTTGTGAGAGCACTTAACTGTAGACCAATCTGCGGTAGCACATAAAAGGCGCATAAAATCTGTATCAGCATTGGCGTACCACGGATAATAAGTACATACGCGGTTACTAAAAAACGTATAAAAATAGTAGTCTGTGTCTGAAGTAATGCAAGAATTGTTCCTAAAACAAGTCCAATACAACAGCTTAATCCTGCAATCTGTAAGGTTACCAGTGCGCCTTGTAGCAGTAGAGGCATATGGGTAATAATAAGATTACTATCTATCATACAAAGTTCCACTTTTTTTTAAGTGCTGCAAGAGTGCCATCTTCTTCCATGCGCTCAAGCGTTACTGCAATGTAATCTCGTAATTCTGGATAATGTTTTGACACAGCAAAAGCACTGCTTTCTTGAGTATCTTCTATTTTAACAATAGTAAATGTATCAGTTCCAAATATATCAAAATAGGGTTTCATAGGGAGAAGACCTGTAACAAAAGCATCAGCTCTTCCTGCTTGGAGGGCTAAAATACCTTCACTTGTGGTGCTGCCTGAGATACGGATAACATTGATATTCGGCTGTGTTGACATGTAGTAGTCTGCAGTGTATCCCTCATTCACAACAACCGTTTTTCCTTTAAGTTTATGGAAGTCTGTAATATTCTTATCTTTAAGGCTAATAATATAGAGTGAATCACTGGTCAGATGTGGCTTGGTAAAAAGTACTCGCTCTCTACGTTTTTCTGTTGGGGTTATACCAGCAGCAATAACGTGAATATTCCCTAATTGTAATTCGGGTATAAGTGCATCAAAGGGAAGATCTTTAAAAACAACTTTTTTATTAAGGCGCTTAAACACTTCTGAGGTGACGTCGATATCAAATCCAACAATAACATTGTTTTCTTTCATCGAAAAAGGGGGGAACTCTGCATTAGTGCCTACTGTTACTGTATTATAATCAGGGCCAGGAGTTACTTTATGTGCTCTTTTCCAGAGGAATACACTAGTTCCAATAATCAATGTAGTAATACATAACAATGATATTCTATTCATATAAGTGACTTTCTATTTATTCTATAGGTATATATAGAGAGCTTTAATGCGTGATTGTTATTAATAAATATACTACGTTGTTGTACAAAAATATAGCGTTCAGTCAAATAGGGAAAAAGATTATCAATCTTGAGGGTATTGCATTACACAGGTATTAATCAATAATAATAACACACATTTTTCATTTTTCCTGCCAACCATATAAGCTTGTCTAAAATTTACATTAAATATTTTTTTAAAAAATCTTAAATGTTTCTCAAAGCTCTTACTGAAATTTAAAACGAAGTTGCCTGAACTGGTAGTACTGATGAATGATGGTTAACAATTAACCATTCACCATTAAACTTTTTATATACAAAAGTAAACCGAGCGGGGATAGTAACGAGTTTTTCTCCAGAAGTATATTGAAAAGTATACAGGCCAGATGCGACCAACGCAGCTTCAGATTCAATTGCTAAAAACTCTTCTGTTGTGATAGTTAGCGTGGGTAGTGAAATCAGATTTTTAAAATAGCTATGCAATTGATTATGGTTGGTACAAATAGCAGGAGAAAATGTAGGTAATAGAATGGCATGTTCATGATAGAGTTCTAAAACTTTTTGGACATCGTTTTTTGGGCAGATCATTGCGTCAACCCATTTGTTGTAAATAGAACGTGCAATAAGAGAGTGTGGCATATGTATCTCTATGGTTTAAATACTATAATATAAATAAGCATATCATACATTATACAAACAAGAAAGCCTTAAAAGAGGCCTTTCTTGTTTGTATACATTAGTTTTAATGGCGTAATTTTTGTGCTAAATCTATATTGTCTATAGTTTCTCTACACATTGGGCATACATGCTTGCAATGATGTACGCAGTTTTTACAGACAGCATGACCACAAATTTTATTTTTGTTTGCAGCTTTTAGAATAATTCTTTGCACTTCCCCTTGAGAATGCTCTTCTTTAAAATAGTCATAGCAGACTGGACATGATATTTCCATATTGCTGAGGATCGTCTCTTTTAGATTATCATTAGCAAACATGCTATTCATTATTGTAGGATTAATTGTCTTCATATTGACGATCTGCGCAATTAATGTAGCTCGTGTTGTATTGAGACTATCTTGCAACTTTCCCTTATCTCTTATTACACCAGATAAAGTTTTCTTTTCTTTTTCTAATTGCTCATCAAGAAGTTGAGCTAAAGCACTACGCATGTGTACAATAAAGTCATTCGCTGGAATAGTATGTACAAATAATATATTGTCATACATAAGTTGCAAGAGTCTTTGCTTGGTATCAGAAGATAATTGAGTTGACTGAAGATGTGTGTGTAATGTCTGGCTGTGCTTTTTAGCATGCATCAGTCTTGGCGAAACAGAGGTAGGTTTCTGTTGATGAGTTATCGTGGGCATATGAGGAGCAGAAGGTTTTGGCTGTTGAGGAGTGTAATGGTGCTGTATGCCAAGTTGCGTCGGGTGTGGTTGATTATAGTGCGCGTATGTAGAGTTGTTTATCTGCTGCATAATCTCATGATAGATAGTTTGTCCAAAAAATTGAGCTAAATTCTCTCCGCTGATATGAGATGTCTGCTTTAAGCGTGCAGCCATATTTCCTTGTTTAGATTTTACAATAGAATGTATATCCTCCATTGTAAGATTATATCCTTGGTCTCTTAAATCGCTGAGAATTCTTGCAGTCTTATTGCCTGTGTGTTCTATTAATCCATTATGAATTGCTGTACGTATCTGTTGATAGTCGCGAATATCACGACATTGCTCTAAATGCCTTCTTATGACGGAGCAGGCAGAATCAATCTCTTCTTCAGAAATAGGATGACCTTGGCTATATCCGCCCAGATCTGACCAGATTTGTGCGAGATGATCATCGATAGTAACGCCTTCGGGAGCGCGTTCATTATCTTTTTCTTTCTGATGATTATGCACAAATTCATGCATACGAGGTAAGTCTGCGTATAATTGTTGAGATACCACTGTTAATAGTGTTGTAATAGCCATTGTATGCTGTGAAACTAGTCTGTTCATAATAGACTCCTATAATAGTACGATAATTGTATGATAGTATACCGTAAGATTGTATAGAGTCTATCTTGTTGGCCTTATTGGTATTGATTTGCACAATATTTGTCTTAATTGAATAGATATATTAAATTATAAATATTAGTTTAATGCGCAATGATACATAAAGGATACTATGTTTATATGCAGACATTATAGTATTTTATTACTCGTTATTATCAATACTATTGTAATGCCATCAGCTCAAAAACGTCTCATTCGTAAAGATCTTTATGATAAATGTGAACAGAACATGATAACACGTGCTCAATTGCAAGAGCCAGATATGCTGCTTTCTGCAGTCATTAGTCGCGATTTAGAAATAATGATTAACCATAAGAATGCACTGCGAGATAAAATAGATCATTATAAAGGTTTTTTCACGCGCCATTTTATTCCCAGCCTCAGAAAATTACTTTTATGCATTGAGGGGAGTGTGTTTATGATATCAACTCCTATTGCTTATTATGGGATTATGTGGTCTCAAAATGTATGGAATGGAAAAGGTGATTTAGCTCTTAAAGCGGGAAACTTTTTGATAAAAGCTGCTCATTATATTGGTACTATTTCATTTGACACGAATATGCTTTACAATAAAGAAAAATTAGAGCGTATTATAAGTAAGCATCCTCAATTTATGACAGTTGTAGCCTTATCTTCAGCCGCAACTGTAGCCTCTCTTTTTTCAGGGATTTTGTTTATAACAGGAGCTTATAAACTCTATTATTATCATTCACATATCGATAGAGCAAGGCAACGGGCAGAAGTGCGCCTCAAGCGAGATAATGCTGTTATTGGGCGGCTCAAAGAGTTAAAAAATAAATTTGACAATACGAATCAATTTGTATGTTTTGAATGCCCTTAAAAACCTGAAAAAATTAATAGAGATCAGAATGTTTTTTGCCCCTCTGTTGGCTCTACTGAAGCGATGATTCTCCTTTCAGAGGTCATAGGGGGCGTTTGACAGCTAGTATTTAATGAAATAATCTTATTATAGATGATTAAAAAAGTAACAATCTTTAGATTGTAAAAAAGGGCTGTTTGAAAAAAAACAGCTCTTTTTATGTTAAAATTAAGTAAGAGAAGGTCAAAAAATAGATCTAAAAAGTGGCTAAATACTGTTATTGGGCCGCTCAAAAAGTTGAAAAGTGAATTTGACAATTTGTAAAAAACTGCTATTGTTAGATATATGGTATCATACATATTTATTACCATTGAGTTTAATAGCATTTTATACAAATTTAAACAATTGTGAGAAACATGAGTATACAAGCATTGGGTGTAGATTCACGTTTAGTGAAAGCAGTTTCTGAATTAGGTTTTACCCAACCAACAGCAATTCAGGAAAAAGCGATCCCTCTTCTTCTTCAAGGGGAAAAGGATCTTATAGGTTTGGCACAAACAGGTACTGGTAAAACAGCCGCGTTTGGATTGCCATTGATTCAGGCTGTCATGGAAGGTACTATTCAGGGACTTGTTATATGCCCAACTCGTGAGTTGTGTTTGCAGATCACTAACGAATTAACAGCCTATTCAAAATACGTTGAAGGTCTTAATGTAGTTGCTGTGTATGGTGGTGCTGATATTGTTGTGCAAATGCGTCAATTACGACGTGGTGCTCATATAATTGTCGGTACTCCAGGACGATTAATTGATCACATTTCACGAAAAACTATTACCTTAGACAGAATTGGTAGAGTTGTATTAGACGAAGCTGATCAGATGTTAGATATGGGTTTTCAAGAAGATATTGATGAAATCCTTAAATCTACACCAAGCAATAAAAAAACATGGTTATTTTCTGCGACGATGCAACCAAAAATAGAGAAAATTGCGCGTACCTATATGACAGATCCGCTTCATGTGACTGTTGGTTCACGCAATAGTGGTGCTAAAAATATTGAGCATTACTATTGTATGGTCAAAATGAGTGATATACAGACAGCGGTTAGAAGATTTATTGATTCATATCCTGACATGTTTGGAATAGTGTTTTGTCGAACCAAGCGTGATACACAAGAAATGAGTGCACAACTCATTAATGCAGGGTATAGTTCTGACGCATTACATGGTGACTTATCGCAGCCGCAACGTGATGCAGTGATGGAAAAATTTAGAAAAAAGAAGATACAAGTGCTTGTTGCAACTGATATTGCAGCGCGTGGTATCGACGTTGATGAAGTAACGCATGTTCTTCATTGTAATCTACCAGATGATATTGAAAATTATACTCACCGAAGTGGCCGTACTGCTCGCGCAGGAAGATCTGGTATCTCCATTATTATCGGTGCACCAATGCGTAAAGTGAAATGTGTTGAACAAGAATTAGGAGTTACCGTCAAGCCTATTCAAGTACCAACTGGTGAACAATTAAGCGGCAAGAAAGTAGATCATTTTGCTGAATCGCTTTTATTAGTAAATGTTGATGAAGTGACAAAGCCGTATACAGGGTTAATTCAAGAAAAATTACAATCTTTAACTAAAGAAGAACTTATTGAGCGCATTTTTTCATTACAATGCAGCGAAATGCTTCGTTATTACCAAAAAGCACCTAATCTGAATGTTGCTCCAGGTTCGTTCTCTGCTCGTGACAGATCACCTTCTTCGTATGGTAGCCGTGGTGGTGATTCACGTGTAAGAAGAAGCAACACATCATCATATGGAAATGCTCGTAGCAATGGTGGTAAGGAAGAAGCCCGTCTCTTTATTAATGTTGGCAAAATTGATCACATGAATAAAGAAAGTTTAATTAAATTTATTGCCACATCTTCATCTGTAGACAGCTCATGTGTTTCGCGTGTTTCTATGCAAAATACACGTTCATTCTTTACTGTTGATGATAATAAAAAAGCGCAATTAATTATAAAAACATTAAAAGATTCTACTCTTAAGGGTAGAAGAATTCAGATTGAGTTTGAACCAACTCGATAGAATAACAACAATAAAAAAGAGTATCCTGAAACAACCATTAGGATATTCTTTTTTATCTTTTATACTATTGTATGATATATTTTTAAAATATTATATGGTTGTTGATAAATTTAGATAATTTATTCATATTGCATAGGATTTGTCCTATCATTATCAAATAAATCAGATTCGATTCTACTCGCTTACAAAATTGTTGATAGCTTGGAATAGTTTTAAACTCATTATACATAAGATTCTTGATTAATTTATACAGTTTTTTGTGAGTTTTTATACTGCATTTTTATTTAATAATTGCTATTGTTATATATAGTCTGACCTGCCAAGTGCTCCTTTTCTTTAAACTTTACTTTTTTTAGATGTTCATCTATTTTATTTGTCAGATTTGATGCTAAGCAGTATACTTCTACTAAATTTGAAATCATCGTTTTTCCTTTTTTGGGTTAAGTTACAAAAAAAGTATTACGATGATTTCAGATTTTTTTCAACTTATTTAATTTCCTGATAAAGAGATATAAAGATAGAGATTAGTAATTAGGAGCATTATGAAAAATAAATTGTTAATAGCTTTATGCATTGCCAGCAATTGTATCCATTTCTCTAATGGCATGAATTTTATCAAAAATAATACCCCACCCATTATCATCAATCCTAATAAGCTTTCTAAAAGCCAACGCGAAGAGGTAACGAAGGTTTATCATAGCTATCTGCAGGAATGTTACCACAAATCCTCTAATCAAGCTGTATTGTATGGAATTCCATCAGTTTTTGCAGCCGTTAGTATGTATTCATATGTTACAATATTAATGATGACTGGTCGTTCCCCAAATCGTACCTTTGCTCTACGCCGTCTCTCAGCGTCAGCTTTTACGGCAACATTTGGAATATCATCTGTATATCATGTAGCAAACGTGATATATAATAATTACAAATTTCAACAAGCATCTTCTCTTAAATATTTAAATCATGATTTGTATAAACAGCTCGGGAAACCTTATGTTGAATCTCACGATCAGAGTTCACAATGGATGAGAGTATATAACTATCTTCCTCACTATTCACCACAAGCACTTGTTACAAAAGCAATTGATTTTACTAACGAAAAAAAATTATCAAAAGCTTTAAATGGTGCTTATTTAAGCCATACAATCAAAGTTCCACAAGAATATGGTCAGAAGAATTGAAATACTGTATTGCAAAAAAAGCATCAAGTCTTCTGGTTAACTCATTGAAGTAAATGTAGACATTAATATTACTGCTACAATAATAGAAAATATGATATTTTGATGCATATATTTCTTTTCTACCGAATATTTTTTCGAAAAATAATCAAGATGTTGTGATGGGCTTGTTGTTAATGCAGTAACACAGTTATCATTATATACTGCTTGTATATGAGCATCATTGATCATTGTGGATATTTCTTCGGTGTGATATTTTTCATCGCATAGGTATGATACGCCAGCACGTTTATTCATGTTATGAATGATGTTATTTATCAATGTTCCATAAGCGTTATGTCCACCATTATCAGTACAAGAAATATAGAGATTGGTAGTTGGGATTACTTCTAACAGTTCTTGTACGAATGAGCAATCATCTTTATTGGAAACATCTTCATCGTTCTTTTCGAAATGTAACCAGATATCGGCAGGAATTTTTTTTAATTGCTTAACGTAATCAAGAGGATCTTTGTACTTGTTAGGATTATATTGTGTTATACGGGGTAATTGTTGTTTAAACCATGGTGCAATTATATTATCAACCCAGGACGGTGCGATGCAATACAGGAGTGCTAGCTTTGTCTGAACCTGTTGCTGAAATGCATGATCAAAACGACCAATAGGGTTAAGAACATAAAAAACCTTACACGCATTAACAATTTTTAAACGCATTTCATCTGAAATATGTACTGTTTCTAACAACGGTTTATCAGTTTCATGAGGTTTATTAAGAATAGCCATAGCCTTTAGTGCCGTTGCAGCACCACGTGAGTGTGGATATATAACTTCCGGAAGGCTATCTAATAAACATAATGTTTTTAATACTGATAGCAGGGTTACTATATCAGGATCACCTGCAAAGCTAGATTTTGAAAATGGCATGCCACACCAGATAGTATGTGCTATCCAGCGTGATGCATCAGGAAAGTTAAAACTAATAACATCACCAGGTATACAGGTATTATTGTTTATCCTTCTATAGAATCGTAAAGCATCCTGTGATGATCCCCAGCCATGAACGGCAAGAGTTGGCCCTTTTCCATGCACAAGGCTAGTATGATCTTTTTTAGTTAATGTAATACATGGATTGTGTTGAATCTGGGTCCATATGTCTTGTGTTTCTGTGTAATGTTTCCATTCTGGATTGTTAATCTGATCAAACGTATTACGCCAAGGAGTTATTTGTTCAGTGTCCATGCAATAGGAAAAACAAGAAACCAATAGTACAACAGATAGATATATCATATTTTCTTTCTATAAAAACTTTTTATGCATTATAACAGATATTTTTATTTTCTTCCATAACTGCTCTTGAATGCCGGCAGGAAATGAGTGCCAGACAGAATAGAGCATTGACTCATTATAATAATGCTCTGATGAAGTTGCTTTTACTATCTCAGAAAGATATTTGTCTATAGTGTCCGTGCCTTTTGGATATTTTTTTACACACAACCAGGTGAATAATAGTGAACACAATTGCGCTTGCATTAAAGAGGGGAAATATTGCTCCCAGATAGAGATCTGCTTATTTGAACATGTTATGATATTTGTTTCATCGTTATTATAACATGCTGAGCGAACCAAATCATCATGCACCAGCATTAACATCAATTGACCAGTTGTGGCATTCCACACTCGTGCAGTCTTGTCATCTGAAGCGGTTAAAATGTGCGTTGCATCATTATTATAACATGCCGACCTAACCCAACCATTGTGTAAGAGATTTAGTATGGAGTTGCCAGTTTTAGCATTCCACACTCGTGCGTGGCGATCATCGCAAGCGGTTAAAATGCGCGTTTCATCTCTATTATAACATGCTGACCTAACCCAACCATTGTGTAAGAGATTTAGTATAGGTTTGCCAGTTTTAGCATTCCACACTCGCACAGTCTTGTCATCTGAAGCGGTTAAAATGTGCGTTTCATCATAATTATAACATGCTGACCTAACCCAATTATTGTGTGAGAGGTTGAGTATAGGTTTGCCAGTCTTAACATCCCATACTCGTGCGTGGTGATCATCCGAAGCGGTTAAAATGTGCGTTTCATCATGATTATAACATGCTGACATAACCCCATCGTTGTTTGAGAGTTTTAGTATGACGGAGCCAGTATTAGCATCCCATACGCGTGCAGTCTTATCCTCTGAAGCGGTTAAAATATGTGTTTCATCTCTATTATAACATGCTGAATTAACCCAACCATTATGTAAGAGATTTAGTATAGGTTTGCCAGTTTTAATATCCCATACACGTGCAGTCTTATCATTTGAAGCTGTTAAAATGAGTATTTCCTTCTTATTGAATACAACAGAATTACAATTATCGGTTCTTAAAAATCTGTGATCAGTAGACCATAAAGATCTATTGTGCATATATTGTATAGTAACAAGATTAATTAATTCAAGGGGTAGTTGTGTGAGATTATAGTCCATCGCTTGTTGTTCATGTACCATGCACTGTATTGCAGAGGCGCTAATGGAAAATGCTATCAAAATACTTTTCATGTATGTGCTCCTTTGTTGTGTAAGTTATTAACCTCATAAATATTGTTTTATTCTCTTCCACAGCTGTTTTTGAATGCCGGCAGGAAATGATTGCCAGACAGCATAGAGCATTGACTCATCATAATACTGTTTTGGTGCAGTTGCTTTTAGTATTTCAGAAAGATATTTGTCTATAGTGTTCGTGCTTTTGGGATATTTTTTTACGCACAACCAGGTGAATAACAGTGAACACAATTGCGCTTGCATTAAAGAGGGGAAATATTGCTCCCAGATATATGCACATGTACTTGAACAGGTTACAATTTTTGTTTCATCTCTGTTAAAACGTGCTGACCTAACCCAATCATCATGCATCAGCATTAACATCAATTGACCAGTTGTGGCATTCCACACTTGTGCTGTGTTGTTGTCTGAAACAGTTAAAATAGATGTCTTATCTCTGTTAAAACATGCTGATCTAACCAACTGATCATGCACAAGTGTTAACATCAGTTGACCAGTGGTGGCATTCCATACTCGTGTAGTCGTATCATGTGAAATTGTTACAATAGATGTCTCATCGTGATTAAAACATGCTGATTTAACCTCCTGATCATGCACAAGAGTTAACATTAGTTGACCAGTATTAGCATCCCATACTCGTGCGCAATCATCTGAAGCAGATAAAATGTGCGTTTCATCATGATTATAACATGCTGACCTCACCCAGCTGTGGTGAGAAAGAGTTGTTATAAGGTTACCAGTTTTAGCGCCCCATACTCGTGCTTGGTGATCATATGAAGCGGTTAAAATGTGCGTTTCATCATGATTATAACATGCTGATCTAACCCAATTCTTATGCACTAGCGTTAACATCAGTTGACCAGTATTAGCATCCCATACTCGTGCGTGGCGATCATATGACGCAGTTAAAATGTGCGTTTCATCTCTATTATAACATGCTGAATTAACCCAACCATTATGTGAAAGGTTGAGTATAGGTTTGCCAGTTTTAACATCCCATACTTGCGCAGTCTTATCCTTTGAAGTTGTTAAAATTCGTGTTTCATTTTTATTTAATATAACAGAATGGAAATCATCGGTTCCCAAAATTTTTTGATCATCAGACCATAAAGATCTATTGTGCATATATTGTGTGGTAATAAGATTAATTAACTCAGGGGGTAGTTTTGTGAGATTACAGTCCATCGCTTGTTGTTCATGTACCATGCACTGTATTGCAGAGGCGCTAATGGAAAATGCTATCAAAAGACTCTTCATGTATGTATTCCTTGGTTGTTTATAGTTATTAAGCTTATAAATATTGTTTTATTCTCTTCCATAGCTGTTTTTGAATGCCGGCAGGAAATGATTGCCAGACAGCATAGAGCATTGACTCATTATAATAATGCTCTGATGAAGTTGATTTTACTATCTCAGAAAGATATTTGTCTATAGTGTCCGTGCCTTTTGGATATTTTTTTACACACAACCAGGTGAATAATAGTGAACATAATTGTGCTTGCATTAAAGAAGGGAAATATTGCTCCCAGATAGACACATATTTGTCCGAACACGTTATGATTTTTGTTTCATCGTTATTATAACATGCTGCCCGAACGTAACCATCATGAGAGAGAGTTGTTATGAGATTGCCAGTTTTAGCATCCCATACTCGGGCTTGGTTATCACATGAAGCGGTTAAAATATGTGTTTCATCGTTATTATAACATGCTGACATAACCCAATCGTAGTGTGAGAGTTTTAGTATGACGGAGCCAGTTTTAGCGTCCCATACTCGTGCGTGGCGATCATCGCAAGCAGTTAAAATGTGCGTTTCATCTCTATTATAACATGCCGACCTAGCCCAATTATTGTGTAAGAGATTTAGTATAGGTTTGCCAGTTTTAGTATTCCACACTCGTACAGTCTTGTCATCTGAAGCGGTTAAAATGTGCGTTTCATCATAATTATAACATGCTGACCTAACCCAATTATTGTGTGAGATGTTGAGTATAGGTTTGCCAGTCTTAACATCCCATACCCGTGCGTGGTGATCATCGCAAGCAGTTAAAATGTGCGTTTCATCTCTATTATAACATGCCGACCTAACCAACTTATTGTGTGAGAGGTTGAGTATAGGGTTGCCAGTTTTAGCATCCCATACGCGTACGTGGCGATCATCGCAAGCAGTTAAAATGTGCGTTTCATCTCTATTATAACATGCCGACCTCACCCAACCATTGTGTGGGAGCTGTAGTATGAGGTTACCAGTTTTTATATCCCATACTTGTGCAGTCTTATCATTTGAAGTTGTTAAAATGTGTGTTTCATTCTTATTTAATATAACAGAATGAAAATCATCGGTTCCTAAAAATCTGTGATCAGTAGACCATAAAGATCTACTTCCCATATACTGTATAGTAACAAGATTAATTAACTCAAGGGGTAGTTTTGTGAGATTACAGTCCATCGCTTGTTGTTCATAGACCATGCATTGTATTGCAGAGGCGCTAATGGAAAATGCTATCAAAAGACTCTTCATATATTCCTTTTTTAAGTCGAATCAGGAAATTAAATAAGTTGAAAAAAACCTGAAATCATCGTAAAAACTTTTTTATAACTTAAACAAAAAAAAGTAAAAAAGACTGATTTGCAAATTCAGCAGAAGTATACTGCTTAGTATCTGATCTGACAAATAAAAGAGATGAACAGATAAAAAATTTGAAATAAAGAATTACTTGATAGGCCAGACGATATAATAAATAGTGGCATCAAACAGATAACAATGCGGAAAAACTCACAAAGGGGTATTAAACAGAGATAAAGATATTTCAGCTTTGTGATGGCAGCTTCAAGCGAGGGGAATAGAAGAATATTATGAGTAATAGTTGTGCATAACAAGTGACTAATGAAAAAGAAGATATTTTAGATAAATTTTTATCTTGTTATTGCTATGATGGAATATCGTGGGGAGAATTTTATGATATAGACTATACAGAAGAAATTCCGTATGTATTAACAGTTTTTACTCGGAGTCTTTAGTTCAAAACAATTCCTCGACAAACTGATTAATCTGCTCAGGAGTTACGTTACTTCCCATTGCTCGGTAAAATGTTTCATCGTATTCTCGGGTCTGTACAACAACAGGCATTGTAATAGCATGTCCCAACAGAAGTGCCTGCTTTTTGGTGTCTAGTGATGCTAAAATGGATCGTAATGCACTCGCTCCATTAACTCCAGTAAGCACAGCTTGAATATCTTTTTCATCATTTAATTGTGCAACAATTTTTGTACCAATTTGTGAAATAATCTCTTGATCAATACCAGACGGACGTTGATCAACAACGAGCAAAGAGACATAGTATTTACGCATTTCGCGGGCAATAACGCCAAAAATAGTCTGTCGTGCTGCTTGTGGATTTAAAAATTTGTGTGCTTCTTCAATAGTGATTAAGAGTTTTTGTGGCTCATCTTCTTTTTTTTGTGATCCGAGAAATTTTTCTGTTTTTGCAACATATTCACTGTGTATACGTCGAGAGATAATGTTTGCTATTAAGAGGTATACAAAAGTAGATGTAAAATTACCAAATTCTACAATAATGTTAATACCTTTATCAATGAAGTCCATCATCTGATCAATGACTTCATAGTGCGCTGCGTTATAAAGTGGTTTGAAAAATGGTAGACGTTCAATACGTTTTAGCTTACGGTAGAGGGCGGCAATTGATTCTGGGTGTGCGCCCAGTGATTGTGCAAATTCTTTCAGATTTTCGCCTTGATTAAGCAATACCTGTAACCAGTCTTTTTTATATTTGGTCGCAATAAGATAGGCGGCTTCGACGGCCGTAGAATGTAAATTGAGTTCATCTTGCAAGGATAAAAGGTCTTCAACCTGAATGGATTGATATGATAATACAATGTCAATATCAGGAGATCCGCCTCGTCGACGTGTCGAATCAGGATCAAGAGAAAATATAGCAACACGATCTGGAAAAAGTGTTTTGAGGCCTTTTACAAATGATTGGGTATCAGATTCTTTGCGGGCCTGTAGGCCATATTCACTATGCATATCAAAGATAAGATTTACGGCTTTGTTATTTTTGATAAGGCCAGCTAAGACTAATCGTGTTAAAAATGTTTTTCCCGTCCCTGTTTTACCAAAAATGCCATTGCTGCGTTCAGTTAATTTTTCAAGATCAATACAGACTGGGGTATTCATATCGAGTGGGCACCCCAGATTAAAGTATTTTTTTGACGGGTGTTCTTCGTCGCCAAAAATAAAGTTAACATCTTTTTTATCCGCCTCATGCACTGTTGCAAAATGAAAAGGGATAGTCTTTACCGGGGATGGTTTATTGTCTGATGTTAACATTAACATGGGTTTAACAACTGCTGTTGCATAGATATCGCGTTGTTTTAATAATGATGAGAGTATAGTCTCTTGCGGGGTTGGAGGGAAAAGAAGAATATCGGGGTGGGTGACTTGCAATGTGAGATCGGTAATGAGTGAAAAAAAGGTATGATGAGTGCCTTTTATTGCAACAAATTTACCCGTTTTTATCTCTTCTAATGATACATCTGGATGAATCCGTATCGTTAACCCCTCTGTGAGGGATCCTGACAGGATATGACCTATAATTTTTTTCATATAAAACCCTTTTTATTTACCGTAATAATTTAATATTTTTTTGTAAAGAAAAAGGGGTTGACATTTATATAAATATTTGAGATTATTGTCAATAAGAATTTAAAATACATTTATTTTGTAGGATAATAACAGGATAATAAAATGGATAAAAAATATTTTTCTCTTTTGCTTGCAGCATCTCTGAGTACAACTTCTTCTTATGCCGTTACCAATTGGCTTTTCTCACTCATGGCAGATACAATGATTATAGCGAGTTTAGTTTCCGATAAACATAAAAAATCATCACTTGTTAAGAAGATTAAGCCTTACTACAACGTGCCTCCCAAAATGGCTTATATCGTATCAAATGATATGGAAAAAGCTCATGTCCATTCCTCAGTTTTAATGCCTATAGGAATAGGTGTTGCTGCGGTGTCTCGTCTGCGTATGATAAGCAAAAATGGTTTTATGAGAACAGTAACATCAATTCCTATGAATGTATGCTGTATTGGTGGATTGTATGGATTGAGATTATATGAAGCTACTGAAAATCCAGGTTCTTTTGGTAGAGTCGCAGATAAGGCGCGATCATTGTTAAAAAAGCAATAGAATTTTATTAATGATGCATGCTGACATGTTCTCGCAGGGTAACCACAGGAAAAGTACAATACATGCCAGAAGAATAGATCAATAGAGCTTGTTCGCAATTAGATTAAAGAGCATCTTCTTTTTTTAGAGGCTAAAATGTCTTTAAACGAAAGAAGATGTTCTCTTTATTTTAAATGGATGAACTATCACTCGGTAAAAATAATAACATTATAAAATCATGTATTTGATGCTATAATAAAGACATGAAAAATGGTAAAAATACGTTATATTGCAATCAGTGATCAATAGAGAACTGAAATATCAGTCTTATTATCAGTTCTTCAAGAGTAATTATCATTAAAGGGAAATCATCATGGTACACGTACGTAAAAAAAGTGTAATTCTAGTGTTTATTGCATTATTGAGTACTACTCATGCATATTCATTAACAAATTGGCTACTCACATTAGGTGCGGATGCTATGATTATGGCTAGTTTAGCATCAAATGTGCATAAACAGTCATCATTGTCTAATCGAGTAAACGCTTATTGGGACATGCCTCCGACAGCTGCCAGGAAGTTATCACAAGACCTCGCAAGAGTGAGTCCACATGCTTCAGTTTTAATGCCGATAGGAATAGGTTTAGCTGGAGTGTCTCGCTTCAGCATGATTAGCAAAAGTCCTTTAACCGGTCTAATAAAAGCAGGCACATCAATTCCTGTTAATATATGTCTTATTACGCTATTGTATGGAGTAAGATTATATCAGGCTTATGATGAGGCTGGTTGGTTCGGTAAAAAGGCCGATGAATTGTGGTCATGGCTCAGAACAGAATAGGAAGTTTATTCAATTGCTTGATTAAGCAGCACAATAACATGCTTTCTATCAACTTCTAAAAAACCTGAACGATGCACTAACAGAGAATGCTCTTCTTCTGTTGTCAATTGAAATACGAGTTCAGAGTTTTCTCTAAGAGTGACGATCAGTGGTGCATGTTCGGGGTGAATAGTAAGGGCCCCTTGTGGAGTCTCCGCTTTCACCCATGCAACAGTATATGTTTTTTTACCTTCAGGGCTAATAATTAGCAGATTCATGCTTATCCTTTTATGCCCTGTAGCTTTTCTGCTTTTTGAATTACTTCTTCTAACGTACCTACCATATAAAATGCTTCTTCTGGTAGATTGTCATACGTTCCTTCAAGAATGTGTGCAAAATCTTCAATGGCTTTTTCACGAGGAACATAGCGTCCGGGAATGCCCGTTGCAAATTCTGCGGTGAACAGTGGCTGTGTTAAAAATTTCTGTACACGTTTTGCACGGCGTACAATAGTCTT
>Ga0307409_100000263_pt1 | contig 21269 bp, 18 predicted proteins | sample 322Ometagenome_2_FD_203888 | JGI IMG/M metagenome (GOLD analysis project Ga0307409, IMG submission 203888) | Maize rhizosphere microbial communities from greenhouse at UC Davis, California, United States - 322HYB-O-2 | ecosystem: Host-associated > Plants > Roots > Rhizosphere > Soil | place... | reverse complement strand
GAGGCGTTGGCGAGCGGCCGGCCCGCGAGATCCTTCAGCGCCGCCGGGATCTCGACGCTGAAGGTCGCGTTCTCGGCGAGCGGCTTCGGGAACGTCACTTCGCTGGTGTCGCCGGCCTTGTCGTCCTTGTCGAACACCGGCGCGAGCGCCTCCCCGCTCGCCGGCCGCAGGCGCAGCTGCGCGGCGAGCTCGCGCGCGACCGGGGCGGTGAAGCGGACGCGCACCGGCCGGATCGGCAGGCAGGGCGCCGCGGCGCGCTCGCGCTCGCAGCTGAAGTCGGCCGTGAACGCGGCGCGCACCCTGAAACGAAACCGCTGCTCGACCGTCGTCAGCACTTTCGCATCGCTGGCCGCGGCGATGCCTTTGCCCCAGACGAGGCGAACCGCGGCGCCGTTCGGCAGCGGCCGCTCGCAGCGGGCGACGAGCGTGCGCTCGTCGCCCTTGCCGATCCGGCGCGCCTTCAGCACCTGGGCACGCACGTCGCCGCCGACGATCCTGAGCGCGATGCGTTCGCCGATGCCTTCGACCTCGCACCACGCGTTGGCGGCGACGGTCGCCTCGACGGCCGGCCCGTTGAGGCGGAGCAGGAAGTGCTGGTCTTCCTCGATCTCGCTGCCGCCGGGCTGCACGGCGACGACGGCGGGGCCGCCGGTCGAAAACGTGAAGCGCGTGGGGCCGGTGAGCGCGGCGCTCGCGGCGGCGGCCGCGGCGCTCGCCGCGCCCGGCTTGGCCGCCGGCTTCCAGTCGCTGCGCAGCGTCGCCGTGCAGCTCGTTCCCGGCCCGAGCGGCTCGCGAAAGTCGTACAGCCAGACACGATCGTTGGCCCAGCGGCCGCTGCCGGCGGCAAGGCCGTCCTGGCATGCGATCGTGAACGGATCGGCGAGACGCGGATCGCCGAACGGGACGACCGCGTCGGAGAACTTCACCGTGACCTGGCGCACCTGCGCGACCTCGCCCTGCGGTGTCGCCGCGACGATGGCGACGGCGCGCGCGACTCCGGTCGACAGCGCGAGGACCGCGAACGCCAGTGCTCCGATGCCTGCTTTCATCACGCCCTCCGCCGATGGTGGGCGCGAGTCTAAGAGTTGGATGTGCGCGGCGCGCGAAGCGCGTGCACCGGATGTGCGAAGGAATCGCGAACTGCCGCGGCGATGCTGCCGGCGGCGGGCGTGCCCGGATCAGCGAACGGCGTGCTTTTCGGCGGCGATCTGCTTGCGCTGCGCCTCGATCGCGCGCAGGCGCGAGTCGAGCACCGAGGCGTCGATGAAGTCGACCGCTGCGCCGCTGCGCGCGAGGCGCTGGCCGGCGCGCAGCCGCTCGGCGGCGCCGAGCAGGTCGCCGAGCGCGTAGCGCGCTTCGGCTTCGGCGCGGAGCGAGCGCAGCGGCAGGCCGAGCCGTCCCCAGGTCTGGGAGAGCCCGCTCCAGGCGAGCGCGTCGTTCGGGTGCAGCGCGACCCAGGTCTGCAGCGTCGCGGCGTTCGCCTTCAGCGCCGCGCTCTCCGGCGTCACGGCGGGCGTCGCGAGCAGCGTGATCTGCGTCTCGAGCAGCATGCTCGGCCGCGAGCCGTCGTTGGCGTGGGCCTGCATCGCTTCGGCGGCCTGCGCCGTCGCGCCGCGGTCGAGCAGCGACTGCGCCTGCATCAGCGCCACCGCGCGCTCGGCTCGGCCGCCGCCGCCGGGATTGCCGCGCAGGAGCGCGCGCGCGGTGGCGAAGCCGCTGTCGGCGCGCGCCCAGTCGCGCAGCATGCTCGAGGCGAGCGCGCTCTCGCACGCGGCGCGCAGCTTGTCGGCGGTGCTGCCGTCGCGGGCGGCGTCGCGCGCCTGCCAGCGGCGCAGGGCGTCGACGCGCGGATCCATGAGGACACGCGCGCGCGCCTGTGCGACCGTGTGCTCGAGAGGGCTCGGCAGCGTTGCGGCGGCGCCGGGGCGCGCGACACCCTCTCGCGCGCTGGCGCGCGCGCGCGCCTCGCCGATGCGGTCGACCGTCAGCGGATGGGTCCGCAGGTAGGGGAAGCCGCCGTAGTCGTTGAGGCGGACCGACTGGTCCATCCGCTCGAACATCGCCGCCATGCCGCCCGGCGCGAAACCGGCCGCCGTCATGACCTGGAAGCCGACCCGGTCGGCCTCGCGCTCGACGTCGCGCGAAAAGTTGAGCTGGCCCTGCAGCGTCGCCGCCTGGGTGCCGGCGACGACCGCGTTCATCGCGTCGGGGCTGTGGCTGCGCGAGGCGGCGAGCAGGCCGAGCAGCAGCGCCGCCAGGCCGACCAGCGAGCGCTTCGAATCGCCCGAGATGCTGCGCGCGATGTGACGCTGCGAGACGTGCGACATCTCGTGGGCGAGGACCGACGCCAGCTCGTCGCGCGTCTGCGTGATCGCAATGAGGCCGAGATGGACGCCGACGTAGCCGCCCGGCCAGGCGAAGGCGTTGACGCTCGCGTCGCGGACCAGGAACGGCTCCCACGCGAAGCGTTGGTCGATGTCGGAGGTGATGTTGCCGAGCGTGCGCGACGCCGCGACCAGCGGCTGCCACACCGTCTGCACGTATTCGAGCAGGAGCGGATCGTCGATGTAGTCCGGATCGACGCGGACCTCGCGCATGATGTCGTCGCCGAGCTTGCGCTCGGCGCCGACCGTGAACTCGGCAGAGTCGGTGTCGCCGAGCGCGGGCAGCGCGTTCTGCGCCGCCGCGGGCGCCCAGCCGCCCGAAACGGCGACCGCCAGCGCGCAGACCGCGGCGAGCACGCGCCGGCGTCGGCGACGTCTGGCGTCGGCACCGGCGTGGAACGGAGGGAGGATCGACGACATCGGGCGAGGCACGGCCGCGGAAGGCCGCCCCCTCGCCTCGTATGATGCAACGGAAACATTTCCCGTTTGTATCGCCGATGGTTGCCCCTTCCGCCGACCCCAACCCGCTCACGCACTTCGACGAGCAGGGCCGGGCGCGCATGGTCGACGTCGCGGCGAAAGCGGAAACACATCGGCTCGCGCGAGCGACCGGAACGATCCGGATGCTGCCGGCGACGCTGGCACTGATCGCGGCCGGAGCCGCCGCCAAGGGCGACGTGCTGGGCGTCGCCCGCGTCGCCGCGATCCAGGCCGCGAAGCGCACTTCGGAGCTGGTGCCGCTCTGCCACCCGATCGCGCTGACGCGCGTCGCGGTCGACTTCGAGCTCGTCGCCGACGCCCACGAGGTGCGCTGCACGGTGCAGGTCGAGACGGTGGGACGCACCGGCGTCGAGATGGAAGCGCTGACCGCAGTCCAGGTCGGCTTGCTGACGATCTACGACATGTGCAAGGCGGCCGACCGCGGCATGGTGATCGGCGACGTTCGCCTGCTCGAGAAGCGCGGCGGCAAGTCCGGCGACTGGCGCGCTGCCGGCTAGCGCGGCAGCTCGGGCGTCGCGGCTGCCGCGCCCCGGCGAAAGTCCTCGAAGCGGAACGTCCTTGCCGGCGGCTGGCACTGGAACGGCGCGCTCGCCGCAGCGGCGGGGCCGGCGACGGACTTGCAAGGCGCGAAGAAACCCTCGGCGTCGCTCCGAAACTCGCGCAGGCGCGCGGCGATCCAGCGCGCCTTGTCGAGCTCGCCGCGCTCCGCATGCGCTTTCGCCCACGCGATCATCAGGCGCGAGTCGAGCAGGTAGTGCGGCGCGCGCTCGAACGCCTTCATCACCTTGCCCGGCTGCTCGGCGATCGTCGCCGCGGCGTAGTCGGCATGGTGGCCGAACAGGATGCTCCTGCGGCCGTCGGCGATGCGGCGGTCGAGCGGCCCGGCGTCGGACGGCGGCGCGAAGATCACGACGACCCGCATGTAGTCGTAGACGGCGAGCGTTCCGCCGAGCATCAGGAACATCGCGGCGAGCACGTACGGGCGCGTCACGTTGCCACGCGCAGCGTCGGCGCTCGCTGGCGCGCCGCCCGCGACCGGCCGCTCGAGGCAGAGGCCGAACGCGAACGCGGTCGGCAGCAGGAAGTACGAGTACCAGAGCGGGTACTCGAGCATGCTGTGGACGGCGACGAGAAGGACGATGACGAACGCCGCCCGCTGCACCGCGACACCCTCGCCGCGCCCGTCGGCGATCGCGTTGTGGAGGGCACGCCAGAGCGCGTAGACGAGCAGCGCCAGCACGAGCAGCGCCAGCGGCAGGCCCATCTCGGCGGCCAGATTCAGGACCAGGTTGTGGCTGTGGTCGAAGAACTCGGTCGGGCGCCCGGGGAACGCCGTCAAGGTCCAGGCGAAGTTGAAGTCGTTGAAGCCGACGCCGAACCAGGGGTGCGACGCGATCAGCGACAGCGCGTTCGACCAGATGGCGAAGCGGTTGGTCGAGATGTCGCCCCTGCCGTCGAAGCGCGTCTGGCCGGCGAAGAGCTGGTGGCTGTGCGACGCCCACAAGGTCGTCGCCCACCAGCCGGCGGCGTAGAAGACCGGCGCGAGCGCGAGCACGATGCGCGCCCGGCGCGAGAGGCGGCGGTCGAGCAGCCCCCAGCCGGCCAGCGTCAGCATGCCGAGCGCGCCGGTGCGCGACGCGCTCAGCACGACGACGTAGATGAACGCGAGCGCCAGGGCGGCGGCGATCCGGCCGTCGAGCACCTTGTCTTCGCCGAGCCAGATCACCGCGACCACCGACCAGAGGAGCAGGCTGCTCAGGTGGTTGGGCTGGCGCAGGTTGCCGGTCGCCCGGCCGGCCATGGTCGCGAGCGCGATCCAGTCGCCATCGGGTGCGCGCGGCGCGAACACCTGCAGCAGGCCGATCAGCGCGCTCGCCGCACCGGCGATGGCGAGGCCGATGCAGAAGGCGCGAAAGGCATGCTGCGCTCTGCCGGCTCGGCGTGCCGACGCGGCGACGGCGGCGACGAGCATTGCCGGCAGGATCGTTCCGACCGACGAGAGCGCCAGCGACCACGGGACGGCGACGACCGTCGCCGCGGCCGCGCTGATCGCAGCGATCGCAAGCGCGGCGATCAGTGCCAGCGCCCCGCTCGAACGCGGCCAGAGGCTCGCCGGCAGCGCCATGGCGAGGACGAGCAGGAAGGCGCCCCAGCCGACGAACGCGGCGGCCTGGTTGAAGAACGTCGCGGACGGCGCGACGTTGAAGGCGATCAGGGTCGGCACCGCGACGGCAGCGATGGCGCAGGCGACGGTCAGCACGTCCCACAGGCGCCGTCTTCCTGCGAACTGCGGTGCGCCGCGGCGCTCGGCCGGAGCCATCAGCGGCGCCTCACTGTGACCAGTGCCGCAGTCCGGCTCGGTTCGATGACATCCATCTCGGTGGCGGCGCCAAAGCGCGGGATGATAAGAGCCCGGACCGAGCCGATGACCGCGACCCCCTACCGCCCCGACATCGACGGCCTTCGGGCGGTCGCGGTGCTCGCCGTGGTCGCCTACCACGCCTGGCCGCAAGCGCTCGGCGGCGGCTTCATCGGCGTCGACGTCTTCTTCGTGATCAGCGGCTTCCTGATCACCCGCATCCTGCTCGCACCAGGGTTCTCGTTCGCGAGCTTCTACGCGCGGCGCGTGCGGCGCATCTTTCCGGCGCTGCTGATCGTCCTCGCCGCGACGCTGGCGCTCGGCGCGACCTTCCTGCCGCCCGACAACCTGCGCAACCTGCTCGCGCACACGATCGGCGGCGGGCTGTTCGTCGCCAACTTCGTCTCGTACCAGGATGCCGGCTACTTCAGCGGCGCTTCCGATCTGAAGCCGCTGGTCCATCTCTGGTCGCTCGGCGTCGAGGAGCAGTTCTATCTCGCTTGGCCGCTGCTGGTCTGGCTGGCCGTCCGCAGGCGCGTCCTGATGCCGGCGATGGCGCTCCTGGCGTTCGCCTCGTTCGCGCTCTTCGTCTGGCTCAGCGACGCGAACCCTCGCGCCGCGTTCTACCTCTCCCCGTCACGCTTCTGGGAACTGCTCGCGGGCGCGATGCTGGTCCGCACCACCGTGCCCGTGCGCTGGGCGGGCACGGCCGCCGCGACCGGACTGGCGCTGATTGCCGCGGGCGCGGTGCTGATCGGCAGCGAGACCGAGTTTCCCGGTGCGCTGATGCTCGTGCCGACGCTCGGCGCCTGCTTGATCGTCGCGTCGCCAGGCAACCATGCCGCCGGCCGCTTGCTCTCGAGCCGCGGCGCGGTGGCGATCGGCCTGATCAGCTACCCGCTCTATCTCTGGCACTGGCCGCTGCTTTCGCTCCTGCGCAACTTCGATCGCGCGCCGCAGGCGCTCGCGATCTGCGCGGTGGTGGCGCTCTCGTTCGTCCTCGCCGCGCTGACCTGGCGGGTCGTCGAGCGGCCGCTCGTCGGCTTGCGCTTGCGGCCGGTCGCTGCCGGTCTGGCGAGCGCGATGCTCGGGGCGGTCGCGCTCGGCGCGGTCGCTTACGAGGCAGCGCCGACGGAGTCGAACGAGCTTGCCAATGCCGCGTGCAAGTCGCGCTATCCGTACCAGCCTTCGGGGCTGTGGTTCTGCCGGCTCAGCAAGGACGTTGCGCCGACCGTGCTGCTCCTCGGCGACAGCCATGCGAACCACCTGTACGACGGCCTGGCCGAGGTCTTTCCGAACGACGCCGTCCTCGCGATCGGAGCGTGCATGCCGACGATCGGCCTCGTCTATCCCGAGCGCAGCGACGCCGCCGGAGCCTGCTTCAACGAGCAATTCCGGATCCAGAGCGACTACCTCCAGCGCGAGGTGATCGACGCCGCGCCGTTGCGCTGGATCGTCGTCTCGGCGTTGTGGCGCAGCTTCGACGATGACGGCCGCGAGATCGACTACTGGAGCGGCAAGCCGGTGTCGACCTTCGGTCCCGTTGCCGGCAGTGCGCTCGACAGCTATGTCGCAGCACTCGAACGCCAGCTCGATCGCCTCGGCAACGTCGCCGTGACGATCGTCCTCGACACGCCGCGTCGCGGCCTCGCCGCCGAGCTGCAGCGGCAACGGCAGGCGCCGTTCAATCGGCGCGTCGCCGAGCTGGCCCGGCGGCGGCCGAACGTGCAGGTGCTCGATCCGATGACGACGCTGTGCGGCGGCAGCTGGTGCGCGTGGAACCGCCTGCGCGACGCCAACCACCTCACCCACGCCGGCAGCGTCGTCGTCGCGCGTGCGCTCGCCGCTCAGGCCGGAGCGCTCAAGGCCCCTTGAATCTGCGGCGACGCTCCTTCGGCGTCCGGCTTCAGCGGGCGCGCTGCACGCAGGTGCTGCGCAGATCGTCGACGGCCGGGCTCGTCCGCGACACGAAGGTCATCGACTCGATCAGCGTCGGCACGGCGTCGGGATAGATCCTGCACAGGCCGTCGGCGAAGTACGTCGCGCGGTCGCGCCGGCCGGCGACCTGGAGGATCGTCGCGCAGCGCGCCAAGAGCTGCGGCGACGGGCCGATCGCGATGGAGCGCTCGCAGCGCGTCGCCAGGTCGGGAGCATCGCCGGCGGTTGGCACCGCGGCGATCAGCGCGGCGAGCTCGGCGTAGTCGCCGAACACGGACCAGCGCGGCACGGCCGCGAGGCGCGCATCGAGCTCGCGCGTCGGCTGCGGCGGCGCGCCGGCGCGCACCTGCGCGACGAGCACCTGCGTCGCACGCTCGACCTGGGCGAACTGGAGGTACGCGAGCGCGGCGGCGGCGAGCAGCGCGAAGGAGGCGAAGCGCAGCGCCTCCGCCGGCGCGCGCTTCGCCGCGCTGGCGGCGCCCGCGACGGCGTCGCCGCGGACGTGCCCGGCGAGCAGCCCGAACAGGCCGAGGAAGTAGAGATAGCCGAGCGGATGCTCGAGATTGGCGTGGACGAGGATCGGCAACGCCAGCGCGACGACGGCGATCGTCTCCGGCCGCTGCGCGGCCGCGCGCCAGGCGCGCTTCAGCCAGACGACGAGGGCCAGCGCTGCCGCGAGCGCGAGCGGAAAGCCGCACTCGGCGGCGAGCTGCACGAAGATGTTGTGCGCCTGCGCGTCGGCGGCGGCGCGCGGGAAGTCGCCGACGCGCATCGCCAGGGCGAGCCCTTCGCCGGGAAAGCGTCCCGCGCCGACGCCGAGCAGCGGATGGTCGACCGCGGCACCCAGGCCGACGCGCCAGAACCACAAGCGCTGCGCGTTCGATTCGGCCGACTCTCCGGCGCCCGCGCGCTGCTCGGCCGACGTGAGCCCGAACGCGTCGAGCACCCCCGATGCGGCGACCAGCGACGCCACGACCGCGTAGGCAAGGGCGAGTGCCACGAGCGCGCTCGCCAGTCGTCGTGCCTCCGGCCGACGCGAACGGAACCAGCAGACGGTGCCGAGCAGCGCGAGCCCCGCGGCATAGATCCATGCCATGCGGGAGCCGCTGGTCGTCGAGACCGCCAGCATGGTCACGACCAGGGCGACGGTCGCCTTCAGACCGAGAGCGCCATGCGCATGGAGGAAGACGGCGGCAACGCAGCCGATCCACAGCAAGTCGCAGAAATGATTCGACTGGGCGACGTTCGCGTACAGCCGCGGGCCGGAGCGCGCCAGCACGCCGGGAAGGCCGGGGAACAAGAGCTGTGCGGCCGCGAGGAGGCACGAGCCGAGCGCGGCGACGAGCAGGCACTTGGCGATCCACGGCAGGCTGTCGTCGCGCTCGGTGCGCATCCGGCGACCGAGAACGATCGCGAAGGCGAAGAACGCGGCCGAGAAGACCATCAGCGTCGCCCGCCGCCACACGCCTTCGAAGAGGACGATCTGCACCAGCAGGACGGCGACCGCGGCGAGCGAAGCGAGGAGCAACGGATCGGGGCGTTCGCGCGCATCGGCGGCGGAGGCCAAGGGTTTGGCGAGCAGTCCGGCGAAACCGAGTGCCAGCGCGAACAGCCACTCCTTGTAGAACGTCGGCACCGTGGTGGCGAGGAGCGGCAGCCACCACGGCACGATCAGACCGGCGGCGACCGCGATCCAGTCGGCGGGCAGCGCGCCTGTGCGTGCCCCGGGCCCGGCGTCGCTCGACGACAGCTGCATCTCGCCGTCGACTGCCGGGACGACGCCGTCAGAAGAAGCCATCGAAAGGAAGGAAGCCGACGACGCCGGCGTTGGCCGGATCGATCACGGCGACGGTGTTCGAGTTGCGGGCGATGACGGGAAGGAAGCGCAGCTCGGTCGGCGACTTGCCGACCTTGGCGGCGACGTTCGCGAGCCCGGGGCCGGCGTCGGGATAGTGCGACTGCAGCTCGGTCGCGGGTCGGGCGACCCGCAGGATCGCGTCCTTCTGGCTCGCGTAGTCGCGCCACTGGCTCGGCAGCATCGAGATGTCGATGCCGGCGAGGGCGAGATCGATCGATCGGAGCACCTCGTCGGGCTTGGTCGGCCGCACCGCCGCGATCAGCTTGGGGCCGCTCCACGGCAGCGTGCGGAACTCGGGCAGCGCTTCGGGCAAGGTGGATTCGTCGACCTCGGCGGCGGTCACGACGCGCATGCGGTCGACCTCGAACGCGAGGTAGACCGGACGGCCGAGCGAGATGTTGTAGAGGCCGTAGGCGAGGCCGGCGAGCTGCAGCGCCACGATCACCGCGAGGTCGCGTCGGAACACCTTGGCCGGCTTGGCCGGATCGGCGGCGACCGCCGTCAGCGTCGGGCCGAGCACGACGTCGACCGAGACGAGGAGCAGGAACAGCGACACGCCTGCCGTCAGGGAGGCGTACGGGGACGGGTACCAGACGACGAAGACCAGCACGGAGACGAGGGCGGCAACGCCCATGCTGCCGAGCAGGTGAAGCATCGGCGCCACGACGCGGCGGGAACGAAGCAGCCCCATGTTCATTGCATCCTCATTGCATCGGGAGTTTGAGCCCGGCTCGCAGGGCGGCGGCGACGGGCGGAAGAAAAAGGGCGGCGTCCGCGATGGACGCCGCCGAGCGGTGATGGCGAACCGTTGTCGTCGCGACGCGCGAGGATCTCGCCGCCACGGCAGGCGTCACGGATAGAGGCCGCGGCACGAAGATGGCAGGTACTTCGTGACGATCGTGGTGCCGTCCCCGGCCAGCCCGCAGCGCCAGCCTTCGATCGACTTGCCGCCGTCGGTCGTGGCGACGACCGGCGTGCCGGAGATCATCGGCACGAGCGTGAGCACGTTGAAGCCGGCGATCTGCGCCAGGTTGGTCGCGTTGCCGGTCACCGTGATCACGCCGTTGACGTCGGAGACTCCCGAGGTCACGAACTTGGTCGGTGCCATGTTGCAGACGCCGGTCAGCTCCGTGCCCAGGTCGGTGACGCTCGCGTTCTGCACGACCTCGCTGACGCCGGTCCGGCACGACGACGCCGCCAGCACGATCTCGGAGACCTTGGCGCGTACCGAGTAGTCCTGGTACGCCGGCAAGGCGACGGCCGCCAGGATGCCGATGATCGCGACCACGATCATCAATTCGATCAGCGTGAAGCCCTGCTGGACCACGCTTCTTAACGGAAGCTCCTTCATGATCTGCCCCTTCATCGTGGGAAGGCCGCGTCGAGACGCGGCCTTCTTGGGATGAGCGCCGTGATTGGCAGCGCTCGATCTGACCTGAGGTGTCCCTCAGCTTACGGATACACGCCGCGGCACGAAGACGGCAGGAACTTGGTCAGGATCGAGGTGCCGTCGCCAGCGAGGCCACAACGCCAGCCTTCGACCGTCTTGCCGCCGTCGGTGGCAGCCGCGACCGGCGTGCCCGAGATCATCGGAACCAGCGTCAGGACGTTGGCGCCAGCGATCGCGGCCAGGTTGGTCGAATTGCCGGTGACGGTGATCTTGCCGTTGTTGTCCGCGTTGCCCGAGGTCACGAACTTGGTCGGCGCAATCGTGCAAGACGTGCTGAGCGTCGTGCCCATGTTCGTGACGTTCGAGTTCTGGACCGTCTCCGAGACGCCCGTGCGGCAGCCCGACGCGGCGAGCACGATTTCCGAGACCTTGGCGCGGACCGTGTAGTCCTGGTACGCAGGCAGCGCGACCGCGGCCAAGATGCCGATGATCGCGACCACGATCATCAGTTCGATGAGGGTGAAACCCTTCTGGATGGAACGCTTCATGAGAACTCCCGTTGAAAGTTGGGGGTGGAAAGACCCCCAGTTCATTGCAGGTGCCATGCCACGCCCGAGCGACCGAAAAGCGTGAACTGCATCAGATCACGTGACACAAACGGTCACCAATCCTCGGAGCACCCCCGCGAATCGGGTCCCCGCTGACGCATTCCGTCACGACTGCGCCGTTCGTCGGCGTCAGGCGTAGGCGCGCTTGGGCTCGTCGACGAGCCGCATCATGTCGCCGATCTCGAGGGCGCGGATCTTGTGCGGCGAGCCGAGTTTTCCGATCTCCGCCATCACTGCGGCACGCTCTCCCGGCTTGATGTGCGTGATGTGGACGTCGACGCTGCCGGCGAGATACTGCAGCTCGTGGCCGAGCGCGGCCGGGCACAGATGGCGGCTGATGCGCGCGAGCTGGCGCTCGTCGTCGCCGAACGCGGTCTCGATCACGAGGTGGGCGACGCGCATGGTCGACAAGCGCTCCCAAAGCTTCGGATTCGGGCCGGTGTCTCCGGTGTAGACCCACCACCCCGCGGTGCCGCCGTCGACGGCGAAGCCGACCGCAGGGACGGTGTGCGACGCGTCGAGCACCTCGACGCGCTTGCCGTTCAGCTCGAGAACCTCGCCGACGGCGATCGGCACCAGCGCGAGCATCGGCTTTTCGGCGCTCGGCAGGCGGGTGAAATCGGGCCAGATGACGCCGTTGAAGATGTGGGTGCGCAGCGCGGCCAGCGTCTCCGGCAGTGCGTGCACCTGGATCGGCCCGCGCGAGACGGTGCTTCGCTCGCGCATCACGCTGTCGGCGAGCAGGCCGATCGACAGGATGTGGTCGAGATGCGAATGGCTGATCAGGATGTGCTCGACGCGCGCGAGCGCATCGAGCGGCATGTCGCCGACCCCGGTGCCGGCGTCGATCAGGACGTCGTCGTCGAGGAGAAAGGAGGTGGTTCTGCAACCGGCTGCGATCGAGCCGGAGCAACCGAGGACCTGGACGATCATGCTGCCGGTGTTGGGGGCGCCGTTGCAGCTCGGCAGCAGCGGGTGTTCGGGTGGAGAAGCGGTTGCGGAATGTTCAGCCGAGCCGGTGTTCGGCACAAGCGGCCGATGCCGCATTTGGAGCCGTCGCGGATGGCTCCCCCTTCGCCCGACTCGAAGGCGTGACATCCATCACGCACGCCGGGCTCAAGCGGCTCAGGCGGCTTGCACGAACTGCATCTGGGTGCCGGCGAGCTCGATCACGTCGCCGTTCTTGAGGCTGACCGTCTCGCCGACGAGCGGATTGCTGTTGACGGTCGGCTTGGACGAGCCTTCGACGTGCGCGAGGACGTAGCCGGTCGGCCGCTTGGTGATCGAGGCAACCTGGACGCCGGGCTTGCCGACCGTCGTCACGACCTTGGTGAGGACGACCTCGCGGCCGGCCGCGGCGCCGTTCATGACGCGAATCGTCGCCGGGCCGACGGTCGAGCCCGGCGCGCCGCCGCCGCCGAGCGCGCCGTAGCCCGAGGCGCGGCCGGAGGCGGAGCCCGTCATCTGCCCCGGCTTCATGATCATCGTCTTTTCATAGTCGGTGCCGTCCTCGACCATGAACTTGATCTTGTACTTGCCGACCTCGACCGTGTCGTTGTGGGCGAGCAGCTGCTTCTTCACGGCCTTGCCGTTGATGTAGGTGCCGTTGGTGCTGTTGAGGTCCTCGATGAAGACGTCGGTGCCGACCATCTGCAGCACGGCGTGCTCGCCGCTGACGGCGAGGTTGTCGATGACGATGTCGTTGTACGGGCGGCGACCGAGCGTTGTCTTGTCTTTCGTGATCTGAACTTCCTTGATCACGACGCCATCGAGCGATACGACCAGCTTGCCCATGTCTACCTCGGTCTCTTATCTTCTAGTGCCCGGCGTCCGACGGACGCGAGGGACCGGCTGCCCCGGTGCGGCGCTAGCGGCGAAACGGCCACCAGGATCGCGCGGCACCCGCGGGTCCCCTCACCCGGACGAGTACGACGGAGATATTATCCTTTCCGCCCGCTTCGTTGGCCGCATCGATGAGAGCCCGGGCCGCTTCCGGGAGTAATTCGCAACTCTGCAACAGCTGGCTGATCGTCTCGTCGTCGACCATGTCGGAGAGGCCGTCGGAGCACAGCAGATAGAGGTCGCCCGGCATCACATCGTGCAGGTGCGTCTCGAGCAGCACGGTGTCCTCGACACCGACGGCGCGCGTCACCAGGTTCTTGTTCGACGAGAACGCCGCCTGCTCGGCAGTGATCAGCCCCGAGTCGATCTGCTCCTGCAGCAGCGAGTGGTCGTGCGTGATCTGCACCAGCCGGCCGTTGCGCTGCCGGTAGCAGCGCGAGTCGCCGACGTGGCCGAGCAGCAGCCGGTTCTCGCGGAACACGCCGACCACGAGGGTCGTCCCCATGCCGGCGTACTGCGGATTCGAGTTGGCGGCGTTGAAGATCGCGCGATTGGCGTTGTCGACGCAGATGTCCATCGCGCGGCGGACGTCGGTGTCGGTCGCCGATTCCGACGCTTCGGCCAGCCAGCGGCCGAGCTCGGTCTTGATGAACGAGGTGCACATGCCGCTCGCCACCTCGCCGGCGTTGTAGCCGCCCATGCCGTCGGCGAGAACGACGAGCGAGGTCGCCTCGTCGAGGACGGCCGAGTCTTCGTTGTTGCTGCGCGCCCGGCCCGTGTCCGAGGCGCAGTAGAACTCGAGCGTCATCATCGGCACGGAGGTGGGGAGCAGCTCGTTCAACGTGAGGAATTGTGCCTCGGTTCCAACGCCGCTCCTGCTCTCATCTGGCGATGGTGCAGCCAGCGGCCGACCACGACCACGCCGATCGCGCCGGCGGCGCCGAAGATGAGCTGCGCGTGCGGCAGATTGGCGTTGAACCACTCGACCACCACCGGATCGGTCACGAACATCTCGCCGGCGAGAAAGCCGAGCAGCGCGGCGCCGAGCGTGACGATGATCGGAAAGCGCTCCATGATCTTCATCAGCAGCGTGCTGCCCACGATGATCAGCGGGATCGACGTCGCCAGGCCGATGATCAGCAGCACCAGGCGGTAGTCTTCGGGCGCGCGGCTCGCTGCCGCAGCGACCGCGATCACGTTGTCGATGCTCATCACCAGGTCGGCGATCAGGATGGTGCGGATCGCCGCCGCCATCGTGCCGACCTCCTTGACCTCGCCCTCTTCCTCCGACTCGACCAGCAGCTGGGCGCCGATCCAGAGCAGCGCCAGCGCGCCGGCGATCTTCAGGTAGGGCACCTGGAGCATCTGCACGGCGACGACCGTCAGGACGATCCGCATGACGATCGCCGCAGCGCTGCCGAGATAGATCGCCTTCTTCTGCTGATGCTGCGGCAGCGACCGTGCTGCCATCGCGATGACGACGGCGTTGTCGCCCGAAAGCAGGATGTTGGCGACGACGATGGCGCCGAGCGCTCCCCAGACGGCGCCCGACGTCAGCGCTTCCATCATGCGATCGCTCCCTGCGATCCGCCTCCCGGCCGGCTCACAGCAATGCCTTCATCAAGCGACCCATCTCCGACGGGTTGCGAGTCACGGTGAATCCGCTCTCTTCCATCACCGCGAGCTTGGCGTCCGCGGTGTCGGCGCCGCCGGAGATGAGCGCGCCGGCGTGGCCCATGCGCTTGCCGGGTGGCGCCGTGACGCCGGCGATGAAGCCGACGACGGGCTTGGTCATGTTGGCCTTGCACCAGCGCGCGGCGTCGGCTTCGTCGGAACCGCCGATCTCGCCGATCATGACCACGGCGTCGGTGTCCGGGTCCTCGTTGAAGAGCTTCATCACGTCGACGTGCTTGAGGCCGTTGATCGGGTCGCCGCCGATGCCGACCGCGCTCGACTGGCCGAGGCCGACCTCGGTGAGCTGCGCGACCGCCTCGTAGGTCAGCGTTCCCGAGCGGCTGACGACGCCGACCCTGCCCTTCCTGTGGATGTGGCCGGGCATGATGCCGATCTTGATCTCGTCGGGCGTGATCAGGCCCGGGCAGTTGGGCCCGAGCAGGAGCGTCTTCCTGGCCCCTGCCGCCTCGCGCGCGCGCATCCGGCTGCGCACCTCGAGCATGTCGCGCACGGGAATGCCTTCGGTGATGCAGATGACGAGGTCGAGCTCGGCCTCGATCGCTTCCCAGATCGCCGCCGCGGCGCCGGCCGGAGGCACGTAGATCACGCTCACCGTCGCGCCGGTCTGCCGGGCGGCTTCCTTGACGGTCGAGAAGATCGGGATGCCTTCGAAGTCCTCGCCCGCCTTCTTCGGGTGGACGCCGGCGACGAAGCAGGCGCGGCCGTTCGCGTAGTCGCGGCACATGCGGGTGTGGAACTGGCCGGTCTTGCCGGTGATGCCCTGCGTGACGACGCGGGTGTCCTTGCCGATCAGGATGCTCATGCTGTCGCCTTCTGCAAGGCCGCGATCACCTTCTGCGCCGCCTCGGCCATCGAGTCGGCGCTGATGATCGGCAGCCCCGACTCGGCGAGCATCTTCTTGCCGAGCTCCTCGTTGGTGCCCTTCATTCGCACCACGAGCGGCACGCTGAGGTTGGTCGCCTTGCAGGCGGCGATCACGCCTTCGGCGATCGTGTCGCAGCGCATGATGCCGCCGAAGATGTTGACGAGGATCGCCTTCACCTTCGGATTGGCGAGCATGATCTTGAACGCCTCGGTGACCTTCTCGGCCGAGGCGCCGCCGCCGACGTCGAGGAAGTTCGCCGGCGTGCCGCCGAACAGCTTGATCGTGTCCATCGTCGCCATCGCCAGGCCGGCGCCGTTGACGAGGCAGCCGATGTTGCCGTCGAGCTGGATGTAGGCGAGGTCGAACTTGCTCGCCTGGATCTCGGCGGGATCTTCCTCGTCGAGGTCTCTGTAGGCGGCGATCTCGGGGTGACGGTACAACGCATTCGAATCGAAGTTGAACTTCGCGTCGAGCGCCTTCACGGTCTGCGGGCCGCCGTTCTTGCCGCCCTCGAGGATCATCGGGTTGATCTCGGCGAGCGAAGCGTCGGTCTCCATGTAGCAGCTGCAGAGACGCCGCAAAACGTCGACCGCCTGCGCCTGGGCTTCCTTCGGAATGCCGATGCCGACCGCGAGCTCGCGTGCCGCATCGTCGGTCATGCCGACGAGGGGGTCGATGAACACGCGGATGATCTTTTCGGGCGTGTCGTGGGCGACCTGCTCGATGTCCATGCCGCCTTCGCTCGAGCCCATCATCGCCAGCTTCTGGGTGGCGCGGTCGGTGAGGACGGCGACGTAGTACTCCTTCTTGATGTCGGCGCCTTCCTCGATCAGGAGGCGGCGCACCTTCTGCCCCTGCGGCCCGGTCTGGTGCGTGACGAGCTGCATGCCGAGGATCTGGCCGGCGAGCTGCGCCACCTCGGCTTCCGAGCGCGCCAGCTTGACGCCGCCGCCCTTGCCGCGACCGCCGGCGTGGATCTGCGCCTTGACGACCCAGACCGATCCGCCGAGCTTCTGCGCCGCTTCGGTCGCTTCTCGCACGCTGAACGCCGGATAGCCGCGGGGCACGGGGATGCCGAAGCGGGCGAGGATCTCCTTGCCCTGGTATTCGTGGATCTTCATCGACGGTCGGCGCTGCGGTGGCGTGGGAGGCGCGCGGGCCAAGGCCGCAGGCCCGGGGAAGCGCCGGGAAATGTAGCACGCGACATTCCTGCCGCCGTTCGCGTGGGGACGTCCAGCCCGAGCTGCGCGGACGCCGCCGCGCAGGGCGGGCGCGCACCTCTCGCCGCGGGTCAGATCGAGTCGTGCGCCCCGGGCTCGCTCGCCACGGGTGCGCGACGGAGGCTTCGCATCAGGCGATGGACGAGCTCCGGGGCGAATCCGCGCGCGAGCAGGAAGCGCGACTGCGCCGCGCGCTCGGCGGCGTCGCCGGGCAGCGTGACGAAGCGGCGTGCGCGCACCGCCGCGGCGCGCTCGAGCTCGCTCTCGGCCAACCGCCGCTCGAGCTCGGCCGACAACGCGACGTCGTGCCTGCCGAGCTCGTTCTGGATGCGCAGCAGGCCGAAGCGCTGCTGGCGCGCGTGGACGCGCGCTTCCGCGAACCGCTCGTTCGACAGAAAGCCGTTCGCCTCGAGCCAGTCGAGCAGCGGCTCGACGCCGGCCGCTGCCTCGGCGAGAGCCGTGTCGCCGTCGGCGCCTTCGTCGCGCGCCGACCGCAGGTGGCGCAACAGCTTCCTGCGCAGCTCGAGCCGGCTCTGGTCGCGCTGCGCGAGCAGCTGCAGAGCGCGCGACTTGAGCGAGCGCGGCGGCCGATGCACGTCAGTCCTTGACGACCTTCAGCTTGGCCGGTGCTTCGTCCTCGGCGGCGCCGGGCAGGAGCGGGATGCCGAGCGCGGAACGCACCTTGTTCTCGATCTCGACCGCGAGCTCGGGGTTCTCCTTCAGGAACTCGCGCGCGTTGTCCTTGCCCTGGCCGATCTTCTCGCCGTTGTAGGCGTACCAGGCGCCGCTCTTCTCGAGGATCTTGGCCTCGACGCCCATGTCGATGATCTCGCCCTCGCGGCTGATGCCTTCGCCGTAGAGGATGTCGAACTCTGCCGTCTTGAACGGCGGCGAGACCTTGTTCTTGACGACCTTGACCTTGGTCTCGTTGCCGATCACCTCCTCGCCCTTCTTGATCGAGCCGATGCGGCGGATGTCGAGGCGGACCGAGGCGTAGAACTTGAGCGCGTTGCCGCCGGTGGTCGTCTCCGGCGAGCCGAACATGACGCCGATCTTCATCCGGATCTGGTTGATGAAGATGACCATCGTGTTGGTCTTCTTGATCGTGCCGGTGAGCTTGCGCAGCGCCTGGCTCATGAGGCGCGCCTGCAGGCCGGGCAGCGAATCGCCCATCTCGCCCTCGATCTCGGCCTTGGGCGTGAGCGCGGCGACCGAATCGATGACGACGAGGTCGACCGAGCCCGAGCGGACCAGTGCGTCGACGATCTCGAGCGCCTGCTCGCCGGTGTCGGGCTGCGAGATGAGCAGCTCCTGCAGGTTGACGCCGAGCTTTTGCGCGTACTGGACGTCGAGCGCGTGCTCGGCGTCGATGAAGGCGCAGGTACCGGCGACCTTCTGCATCTCGGCGATGACCTGCAGCGTCAGCGTCGTCTTGCCCGACGACTCCGGCCCGTAGATCTCGACGACGCGGCCGCGCGGCAGGCCGCCGACGCCGAGCGCGATGTCGAGGCCGAGCGAGCCGGTCGAGACGACCTCGATGTCGTCGATCACCTCGCCTTCGCCGAGCCGCATGATCGTGCCCTTGCCGTACTGCTTCTCGATCTGCGCCAGAGCGGCTTGCAGGGCCTTGGCTTTTTCGGTGTTGAGGGCTTTGACGGGCATGTCCATGGGCGGTCTCCTGAGGGTGCGGCAATTGTCCGCGAAGGCTGGATGTTTGTACAGTAGCAAGGGCGTCGGCGCGACACATTCCCCCCGAGGGGCGGAGCGGCCGCCCTCGTCGGAGCGAGGCGGGCTTCCGCTCTAGGCCGACGCCGGCAGGTGCGCCGGATGGCGGTCGAGCACCGCCTCGGGCTCCTCGGCCTCCTCGGCCGTTTCGCCGTCCAGCGTGCGCCGCATCTGCGCGGCGTCCAGATCGCCGGTCCAACGGGCGACGACGACGGTCGCGACGCCGTTGCCGACCAGGTTCGTCAGCGCCCGCGCCTCTGACATGAAGCGATCGATGCCGAGGATCAGCGCCAGCCCGGCGACCGGCACGTGGCCGACCGCCGACAGCGTCGCCGCCAGGACGATGAAGCCGCTGCCGGTGATGCCGGCGGCGCCTTTCGACGTCAGCAGCAGCACCGCGAGCAGCGTGACCTGCTGGCCGAGCGACATCGGCGTGTTGGTCGCCTGGGCGATGAAGACGGCCGCCATCGTCAGGTAGATCGACGTGCCGTCGAGGTTGAACGAGTAGCCGGTCGGGATGACCAGGCCGACGACCGACTTCCTGGCGCCGAGATTCTCCAGCTTGGCCATCATCCGCGGCAGCACCGACTCCGAGCTCGACGTGCCGAGCACGATCAGGAGCTCTTCCTTGATGTACTTGATGAACTTCCAGATCGAGAAACCATGCAGGCGGGCGATCAGGCCGAGGACGACGAAGACGAAGAACAGGCAGGTCGCGTAGAACGTTCCCATCAGCTTGCCGAGCGAGACGAGCGAGCCGACGCCGTACTTGCCGATCGTGAACGCCATCGCGCCGAAGGCGCCGATCGGTGCCACCTTCATGATGATGCCGACGATCGAGAACAGCACGTGCGAGCTCTTCTCGATGACGTCGAAGACGAGCGTGCCGCGGCCACCGAAGCGGTGCAGCGCGAAGCCGAACAGCACCGAGAACAGCAGCACCTGGAGGATCTCGCCCTTGGCGAAGGCATCGACGACCGTGTTCGGGATGATCGCCAGCAGGAAGTCGACCGTGCCCTGCATCTTGCCCGGGCCGGTGTAGGCGGCGATCTGCTTGGTGTCGAGCGAATTGGGGTCGACGTTCATGCCGGCGCCCGGCTGGACGACGTTGATGATCACCAGCCCCACGATCAGCGCGATCGTGCTGACGACCTCGAAGTAGAGGAGGGCGAGGCCGCCGGTCTTGCCGACCTTCTTCATGTCCTCCATGCCGGCGATGCCGACGACGACGGTGCAGAAGATGATCGGCGCGATGATCATCTTGATCAGCTTGATGAAGCCGTCGCCGAGCGGCTTCATCGACTCGCCGACCTGCGGCCAGAAGTGGCCGAGGATGACGCCGATGATGATCGCCGTGATGACCTGCGCGTAGAGCGACTTGTAGATCGGACGCGGGGTCGGGTCCTTGTCCATGCGTTCTCTCCTCGTCTTCCCCGGCCAGCTCGGGGCCGACGCCAACTCTAGCGGTCGTGCGCGCCGGATGTCAGCTTTGCACGAGACGCCGGCTCTTCGCGATCGACATCAGCATGCCGAGGCCGAGGCCGAGGGTGACCATCGCGGTGCCGCCGTAGCTGATGAAGGGCAAGGGAACGCCGACCACCGGCAGGATCCCGCTCACCATCCCCATGTTGACGAAGGCGTAGGTGAAGAAGCTCAGCGTCATTGCGCCGGCGAGCAGCCGCGCGAACGTCGTCGGCGCGTCGGCGGCGATCATCAGGCCGCGGAAGATCAGGAAGACGAAGAAGACAAGGAGGGTTGCGCAGCCGGCGAGGCCGAACTCCTCCGCGAAGGCGGCGAAGATGAAGTCGGTGGTGCGCTCGGGGATGAACTCGAGGTGCGTCTGGGTGCCCTTCATGAAGCCCTTGCCGGTCGTGCCGCCCGAGCCGATCGCGATCTCGCCCTGGATGATGTGGAAGCCCTTGCCGAGGGGGTCGGTCGTCGGGTCGAGCAGCGTGCAGACCCGGTTCTTCTGGTAGTCGCGCAGCATCGGCCACTTGACGTCGGGCTGGCAGATCCGTTCCTCCGAGACGACGACGGCGGTGATCGCCACGGCGCCGAGCAGCATCACCGGAATGATCAGCTTCCACGACAAGCCGGCGAAGAAGATCACGTAGAGGCCGGCCGACAGGACGAGGATCGCGGTGCCGAGGTCGGGCTGCTTGACGACGAAGGCGACCGGGACGAGAAGCAGCAGCGCCGCGATCGCGAAGTCGAGGACGCGCAGCTGGCCCTCGCGGCGCTGGAACCACCAGGCGAGCATGAGCGGCATGGCGATCTTCATGATCTCGCTCGGCTGGATCGTCGTCAGGCCGATGTAGAGCCAGCGGGTCGCGCCCTTGCGCGTGATGCCGATCCCGGGCAGCGCGGTCGCCACCAGCAGGACGAGCCCGATCACGTAGAGCGGGATCGCCAGCCGCATCAGCTGCTGCGGCGGGATTTGCGCGACGAGGAAGAGGACGGCGAACGCCAGCGCCATGTTGCGGGCATGGTCCGCGAAGCGCGTTCCGTGGTCGTGGCCGGCCGAGTACATCGTCACCAGCCCTGCTGCGGCGAGCATGGCGATGGCGAGGGCGAGCTGGATGTCGAAGCCGGTGAACACCGGCCGCGCGCGCTGCCAGAGCGACGGCCGGTCGAAGACCGCGCTCATGCCGCCCTCCGGGTGGCGCTCATCGCGATCTCTGGGCGAGCGCGACCTGGTCGCGCACGGGCGGCCGCTCGGGCGATGGCGCCGGCGCCGACGCCGGGCTCGCCGCCGCGGCCGGCTCGGCCACGCGCGCGGTGGCGGCGCCGTCGACGGTCGCGCCGGGCAGCGGGACGGCGTCGTCCGGCCGTTGCACGCCGACCGGCGCGGTCGCCTGGCCGACCTGGACGGCGGCGATGTCGG
>Ga0307409_100000262_pt1 | contig 21309 bp, 20 predicted proteins | sample 322Ometagenome_2_FD_203888 | JGI IMG/M metagenome (GOLD analysis project Ga0307409, IMG submission 203888) | Maize rhizosphere microbial communities from greenhouse at UC Davis, California, United States - 322HYB-O-2 | ecosystem: Host-associated > Plants > Roots > Rhizosphere > Soil | place... | reverse complement strand
CCCTCAGCGACGTCGGTCCGTTGCTGCCCTACCGGAACTGGCGTCCGAGAATCTCAGCTTCGAATCGATGTAGGCCTTTTCCGCCTCGGCTCCGGCTCGTGCTTTAAGATTTCTCTCGAGCAACTTTTTCTTCGCTTCCTCTAGCGGGAGAGCAGATACGGCCCCGGTTGCTTTGTCAACCATTCCCTTTTCCCAGATCATCCGGTACTGCTTCTCCAGTTCCCGCCACTCCGATTGAGGTGCCATCAATTCCAGATTGACACGTCCGTTCGGCCCATCCACCCCAAAGCCCGGAGCGGCCTGGAGCCGGGGTTCTTTCGGAAGATTTTCGAAGTCGCTCATCCGCATCGGGTTATTGGACATTTTGTCGGTTTTAGCCTGGTCCTCAAACACGCCGAGCAGCGCCCACATCAGCCCGAACGTCACGACGATCAGGATCAACAACCCGACCCCAAAATAGACGATCCCGCGGAAGCCGATGACATTCTGTTCATACGGCTTGTCGAAATCAACGAACGTCTTTTCGTGTTTAGCTGAACTCATATAGAAAGTTCCAAGTTAACTGTTCCGGGTTCAATGTTGACGTTTCAGTCCGCCTGAAACCCCAAACGTTGAACAAGATCAGTGTCCGTGTCCGTGCTCGATCGCGTTCTCGAGGAACGGATCCATAACCGGCACCAGCGGCCGCTTCATCAATTCACCAAAGAAATACCAAAGCCAGATCCCGCCGACGGCGACTGGCCCGGCAATATCCAGCCAGCTAAAGCTCAGCGACAAGGGCAGGCTCTCACCGTGGGTCGCGATCCGCGGATTCGGGCTGATCAGAAAGAACATGTCCACCAGCCGCATCACCAGGATGAACATCGAAATGAATCCGATCATTCTGATGTTCTTTTTCCAGTCCTGCTTGAAAAGATAAACAAACGGAAAAGCGAAGTGGAACAAAACCAGTGCGACGCCGACAAAGAACCAACCGGGCGTCATTCGGGCCAGATACCAGGTCGTTTCCTCCGGGATATTACCCGAATAGATGATCAGCAGCTGCGAAAAATTGAAATAGGCCCAGACCATCACGAAAGCGAGGATCAGCTTACCGATGTCGTGCAGGTGGCGACGGCCAAGCACGCGATTCATTGGAGCAATGCCGCCAACGACCGCGAAGATCAATATAGAAAAACAAAGCGTGCTAAGCGCCCAACCGGCGACGAAGAGCAGCCCCCATATGGTCGAGAACCAGTGCGGATCGAGCGACATCACCCAGTCGACGGTCGCGAAGGTGATAACGATCACGTATACGACCATCGTCGGTCCGGAAAACTTTGTGGCCAGGCCGAGCCATTTGGCCGCCTCTTCGTGATCCGCGGATTTATCCTGACGGGCCGACCAGTCGTTGAGCAGATACACCATGACGCCGAAAATAATGAAATAGATCACCCCGCGAATTATCCACATCGTCGGCGTCTGGAACACACCTCGCTGGAGTACCGTGAAATCATCGGCCGGCAGATGGGTCCATTCGTAAAGGCTCGAAACACCTATCGCGAGCGGCAGCCAAAGGATGAATACGAGAGGCAGCACCCGCGACGCCGCTTCGACGATCCGGCGGATAACGACCCCCCAGGCTCCGCCCGTGAGGTACTGAAGCATCGTGACGCCTATTCCGCCGAACGTAATCCCGCCCCAGAAAATAAATCCAAGAAGCCACGAACGGAGTCCCTGCTCGACGTTGAAATATGTACCCGCCGCCCAGGCGATCAAGGCGATGCCGCCCACGCCGAGGGCGAGCGTGCGGTAACGGTTCAGCTCGGCCGGCGCGTTGTAATTTTCAGCCATTAACGGGCACCTCCGTGGTTCGTCGCGGACGGTGCTGACGGCGGTAGCGCTGTGTTCGAGTTCACTCTCATCGTTTCTGCCGGGTCCTGACTAACTTGTAATGCTCTGATGTACGCCACGATCGCCCATCGATCCGCCGCCGGAATCTGCGCCCCATAAGGGTTCATTTTCCCCCAACCGTTGCTGATCACATCGAAGAAGTGCCCGACGGGCGCATTCCGCAGGCGATCGTCGTGATAGGTCGGCGGCGGTGAAAATCCGCGCCTGACGATCATGCCGTCCCCCATCCCCACCGGGCCGTGGCACACGATGCAGTAGATGTTGAAGCGGTCCTGCCCCCGTTCGACCAGTTCCTTGGTCACGGGTATGGGGAATTCATCGATCGCGTTCGGGAAGCTTGATACCAGCGTATTTCCGGTTGCATCGGTGGTCGTCTGGACCTGAGCATTCGGGTTCGGATTGTCGATCTTGCCCGTGTAGAAGGCTTTGTTCTCCTTCAGCAATCCGCGGGCGAGCGTACCTTCCGGCAGTTCCCGCATCGCCTTTCCGTCCTTAAAGAAGTCGCTCTTCTTAAGCGTCTTGTACCGCGGCTGGTCCTGCATATCCGACCGCACGCCGCAACCCGCCGCGAGAAGGCAGAACGCGGTAAGCAGAAGGCAGTAAATTTCTCTATTGCCGACTTTGGACCGGGGATTTTCGACCTGGGACCTATTCATCGACATCGAATACCTCCTGCGGGTTGAGGCCTTGTAGAAACGCTCTTGTTTCGTCGTAATCGTATTTGTCATCGGCCGATTCGATCAGCAGAAAGAACTTTTCGCGCGTGGCGAGGGCAAAACGCGGAACGTTAAAGACCGGATGATACGGCCGCGGCAGCCCGTTCAGGAAAAGCATTCCGAAAACAGCGGTGAATCCCGCGAGTAGTATCGTCAATTCGAAAGAAGGGGGCACGAACGAGATCCAGCTCAAGTAAGGGCGCCCGCCGATGTTCAACGGATAATCAATATAGTGGACGAAAACCTGCAGGCTGACCCCTAAAAGCAGCCCGGTGATCCCGCCGAAAAATACGAGCACGGGCAGAATGCTCCGCTTGATGCCGAGAGCTTCATCCATTTCATGGATCGGGAACGGCGAAAATCCGTCCGTCTTCGTATAGCCGGCTTCCCTGACCGCCCGGGCCGCGTCCACGAGCTCGGTAGCCGAATCGAATTCCGCCATTAAACCGTAAAGTTTCTTATCCATAGCAAAATACGCCTCGCCTATGCTTCCGACTCCTTATTCGGCGGATCGGTCTTTTCGTAGGTGTATTCGACCTCGACAACATTCTCCTCAAAGTCCTGTTGGTGCCCGTGAACGTTCGCTTCGGGCAACAATGTTCGAACCTCGAATATCGATATGATCGGGAGGAATCGGACAAAGAGAAATACGAGCGAGAAGAACATCCCGATCGTTCCGATATACAGCGTCCAGTCCCATATGGTCGGCGAGTACATCGCCCACGAGGACGGCAGAAAGTCCCGATGAAGGCTGGTAACGATGATCACGAATCGTTCGAGCCACATCCCGATGCTCACGATGATCGAGACCACGAAGAGCCAGAAGGTGCTTTCGCGGAATCGCTTGAACCACAGCAACTGGATCGATATACCGTTGCACAGGATCAGGAACCAGTAGAACATCCAGTAAGGGCCGGTCCAGATACGGTTTTTGATCATGAACCACTCGTACTGGCTTGAGCTGTACCAGCCGAAATACGCTTCCATTATGTATGCGTAAAAGACGATGAGGCCGGTGGCGAGCATCACCTTGCCCATGTAATGAAGGTGAGTGTCGGTGATGAAATCCTTCATCCCGTACCAGCGGCGCAAAGGGATGCAAAGGATCAGCACCATCGCGAACCCGGCATAGACGGCCCCCGCCACAAAGTAAGGCGGGAAAAACGTCGTGTGCCAACCCGGAATCTGTGAGACCGAGAAGTCGAACGAAACGATCGAGTGCACGGAAAGCACAAGCGGAGTAGAAATTCCCGCGAGAAGCAGGTACGCGATCTCGTATCGGTGCCAATGCCGCGATGAGCCCCGCCAACCCCACGACAGCGTCCCGTAAATGAACTTGAAATATTTATTCTTGGCACGGTCGCGCAGCGTCGCGAGATCAGGTATCAGTCCTACATACCAGAAAAGCAGCGAGATCGTCGCGTAAGTCGAAACGGCGAAAACGTCCCAGATCAGCGGGCTGCGGAACTGCGGCCAGATCCCCATCGTGTTCGGATAGGGGAACAGCCAATAAGCCGCGAGCCACGGACGGCCCGTATGTATCACCGGAAAGATCGCCGCGCAGGCGACGGCGAAAAGCGTCATCGCCTCGGCGAAACGGTTGATCGAGGTTCGCCACTTCTGATTCAAAAGCAGGAGGATCGCCGAGATCAGGGTTCCCGCGTGCCCGATGCCGATCCACCACACAAAGTTGATGATCGGGAATGCCCAGCCGACGGGCTGGTTCGTGCCGAAAATGCCGATACCCGTCACAAGCAGGTATCCGATCGACACCATCAAAAGCTGGGCGACGAGAAAGGCGAGCCCGAACCCGACGAACCAAAAGAAGGGCGTTTTCTTCTTTAAGGCAAGGTCGCCGATCTTATCCGAAACGGTACCAAGCGTGTGGTCGCCCTCGACCATCGGCGGGTAAATTCGTCTTTGAATTTGTTCCAGGTCCTGCATTTAGTGTGCTTCGCCTCCCGCTTTCGTCTCGCCTTCTTTGTTTTCGCCGGCGGCGTGCGATTTGGGAACCGCTAAGGGCTTGTAATCCGGCATTTCCTTGTTCTGATTCTTCAAACCCGCGAGGAAAGTCGTTCGCGGCTGCGTGTTCAGTTCATTCAACAGTTTGTAATCGCGATGGTCTTTTTTCGCCTTTGCGATCTTGCTCATCGGATCATTCATATCGCCGAAGACGATAGCACTGGTCGGACACACCGCCTGGCAAGCGGTCACCACCTCGCCGTCGCGAACCTGGCGTCCGTCCTTTTCGGCCTCGATGCGGGCGGCGGCGATACGCTGTGTGCAATACGTGCACTTTTCCATCACACCGCGACTGCGGATAGAAACCTCCGGGTTGCGAAGGAGCTTGTACTGAGCCGTGTCCCAGTCCTGGTAAAGCAGGAAGTTGAACCTTCTCACTTTATACGGACAGTTGTTCGAGCAGTACCGCGTCCCGACACACCGGTTGTAAACCATATCGTTCAACCCTTCGGGGTTGTGCACGGTCGCGGTCACCGGGCAAACCACTTCGCAGGGCGCCTGTTCGCACTGCATGCAGGGCAGCGGCTGAAAGTTAATTCCGCCGGGGTTATTAATGTCGGTGCCCGAATAATACGCGTCCACCCGCAGCCAGTGCATCTCGCGGCTTTTCGCAACCTGCTCCTTGCCGACTACCGGGATATTATTCTCGGCCTGGCAAGCCACCACGCAGGCGTTGCAACCGATGCAGGTGTTCAGGTCGATCGACATCCCCCACTTGCGGTTATTCTTGTACCACTCCGAATACTGATCGGTACCGGTTCGCGTATCGAACATCGTTTTCGGATATTCTTCGGGCTGGTGGCCGATCGTCGGGTCCGCTTGGAAAACGTCCACATCAAAGGTCCGCAAAAGGTCGCGTCCCTCCATATTGAAGTGGATCTGGGTCGACGCGATCGAGGCTTTTTCGCCAGTCTTCGATATATCGCCAAAACCGAAATTCATCGCGTCGGAACGCTGCACGTCGAAGGCGCTGTAACCGAGGCCCGTGCCTATTTTTCCGGCACGTGTCCGTCCGTAACCCATGTAAATGGTAACCACATCGTCCGGCTGGCCGGGCGATATCCATACAGGGACGGGCTTCCCGATCGTGCCGCCCTGATATTTGAGGGTAACGAGATCCGACGACATATTGTTGCCGTAGGTGTTGATGAACGCGATGCCCCGTTCTCCGCCGGATATTTCGCGCGGATCATTACCTTGATTCAGGTTCAGTCTAACGGCGGTCGCGGGACTGACCAGAGCGACGTTGTCCCAGGTGATCTTGGTGATCGGGTTGGGCAATTCCTGGAGCCACCCGTTGTTGGCAAATCGGCCGTCGTATATGGACGGATCCGGACGGATCGAGATCTCTATCGGTCCGCCCGCGGACGGAGCGGCCTGCGGCTGGCTCAGAAATGCTGTATTCGCGGCAAGCGTTCTCGCGGGCAGAGCGGTGTTCGGTACAAACCCGTCATGGACCGCTTTCCGCCAATTGTCTTCGAAGGTCGCTGCAGTCGCGGCACCGGAAGTGGGCGGGGCCGGCGGCAGGGTGGAGGTCGGGGGACCGGCCTGTGTGGGCGCGGAGCCGGGACGCCCTTCTGCCGTCGGAGCGGCGGCACCGGCGGTGCGATCTTCAGTTGCCGCCGCAGCCGGACGCGCGGCAGGGGCTGCGGTTATGTTTCGCTGCTGCCAGTACGCCCTCACGATGTCGTAATCGCGCTGATCGAAGTTCTCCCGGAAGAAGAGCTGCACAACTTCGTGAGCGTTGCGGCTGTCGTACAGCGGCTGAACGAGCGGCTGCCCAATCGTAACGGTGCCGTCGTACGCTCGGGAATCGGTCCAGGACTCGAGGTAATGCTTTTCCGATATGTGCCAGTGGCAATGCTCCGAAGTTTCGTCCAATTGCTGGCCGAGGTGGATGCGAAGCCCGACCTTGTCGAGCCGTTCGCGGCTGAGTTTGAGGTCGGCTGGCGTGTTGTAAACGGGGTTCCCGCCGAGTATCACGAGCGTCGTCACCCTGCCCGCGTCGATGTCGGTCACAAGTTCGCGAAGCTGCTCGACCTGAGTTCTATCGGATGGCGTAAGCGGGTCAGTATACGTAACGGTTTTGCCGACGTTTTGCAGTGAGGCGTTCATCGCGTGGGCCAGTGCGTGAACCACCGGAGATTGTCCGTCTCCGGCTGCCACGACGCAGCGGCCCGCGTGTTCTCTCAAATCCTTCGCCATCGCCGCGATCCACGCTGCATTCTCGCTGTAGGTCGACGTCACGCCGGCCACTCCTAAAGCGGCAGCTATCGCCTTCGCGACCTCGGCGAACTGGCTCGGTTTGACACCGATCCGGTGGTCAGCTTTTGCCCCGGTCAAAGAATAGGTGGTTTCCACCACATACATTCTATTTATCGAGGTTTTCTCTTCCGTAAGCTGGCGTGCTTTAGCGTAATCGGCCTTGTAGCGAACGTTGAAGCCCGAGAAAATATCGGCATCGAGCGAAAGAACCCGCTCGGCCGCTTCGAAATTGTAAACTGTGTTCACGGGTGAACCGAAAGCGAGCCTCGCACCGGCGGTCGCGTTATCGTTGTTCACCGGTTCGAACTGATACCAACGGGCGTTCGGCATTTCCCCGGAGAGGCGGCGAAACTGATCCTGCAGCGTCGGGGAAGAAACCGTTTGCGTCAAAAATCTGACGCCGGCGCCGCCGTTCTGAGCGGCCTCGTCCACGTTGGTTCTTATAGCGGTTACAAAATCCTGCCAGCTCTTCGGAGTCCCGCGGTAAAGGGTCTCTTGCGAGCGGTCCGGATCGTACATGTCCAAAAGCGACGCCTGTGCGAATACGTCCGTGGAACCGAGGCTTCCGGGATGTTCCGGATTCCCTTCGATCTTGACCGGGCGTCCGTCGAACGATTTTGCCAAAAGGCCCGTGGCGACACCGCCCAGCGTCATCGCCGTCGCGAAAAAGAGAGGTTTGCCCGGGATGGCATCTTCGGGCTGCTTAACGTAAGGGACGATTTTTTCCGGCGGCTGGATAACGCAGCCCGACAACCCTGCGAGAGCGAGCGACGCGCCCATCACCTTAACGAAGTGCCGCCGGCTCAAAGACGGATCCCACTGTTCCAGATTTACGGGAAACTCGCCCTTTATCTGGTCTTCGAACTCAGCGGAGCCCGCGTACTCCTCAATGCTGCGCCAATACTGCTTACCGCTCTGCGAAAGAATCTTTTCGCGTGATTGCGCGAAACCTTTTTTGCTTTCCGGACTCGGCATCTTTTAAGTGATTCCTCTTCTGAACTCTATCGGTGACAAATCGAACAACTCGTCAACATTTCCCTGCTTCTGATCTTGTACTGCTCTTTAAGAGCGACGCGGTCCGCCATCTCAAGGTCGCGGTCCTGCCAGTTCATGTTGTAGATCTCTGATTTCGGCCTGATGTATTTCTCCGGCTCGCGGTGGCACGAAAGGCACCATTCCATCTGCAGCGTATTTTCCTGGTAAACCGCCGGCATATTGTCGATCTGTCCGTGGCAGGTCGAACAGCCAACGCCCTTTGCGATATGGATACTGTGATTGAAATAAGCGTATTCGGGCAGATCGTGAACGCGTTCCCACTCGATCGGGATATTGTCCCTGAAACTCGCCCTAACGGGCTCAAGATACGGACTATCCGCCCAGATCTGGCTGTGGCAGTTCATGCAGGTCTGCGTCGGCGGGATACCGGCAGAAGCGGAAGTCTCGACCGATGTGTGGCAGTAACGGCAATCGATGCCGTCGTCGCCGACGTGATGCTTATGGCTGAACTGTACGGGCTGCTGTTTTTCCACGTAGCGGCCGGTCAGATACGACGAACGGGCCACCTGCGTGTACACATAGAACGCCGTCCCGGCAAGGACGACGCCGAGGATCATGCTGATCCTCGCTATATTGTTTGCACTCTTATGGAAAAATTGAGCCATTTCTCAGAACCTCAAAATGCGGCCGCACCCGAGCAATTAGAATTCGACGCTTCCCTCGCTCCGGAACCGAAACAGAAGGCATCAGCGTCAAATGTAAAAATCTTTTGAAGAACTATTGTAAAACTGCCCTCAATTCTACAAGATGTTTCGAATTCCGCAAATTCGTCACACCTGAAATGTAAGCTATATAAACACTTACGAGCAATCGTAGACGAAATTAGCAAAACTTCTTTCGAAGATAAAACTTTTTCGAGCGCTTACGCATGGGCCGCGATCATTGCGACGCCGATCGCGGCGGCCTCGTCGCCGACCGTGCCGGAGACTATCCGGGTTTTCTCGAACGATCGCGAGAACGAAAGTTCCTTTGCGCGCCTTGTGATAGCATCGATGACGATATCTTTCGCCTGGGTGATCTCCCCGCCGACCACTATCGTCTCCACATTCAGGAGATTTATAACATTAGCTATTGCCGCGCCGACGTAAGTTCCCGTACGTTCAAGCATCAATTGGGCGAACTCATCCCCTTCTTCACCCGCTCGTACGATCTCGGCGATCCCGATACGTTCTTCCGGAAGTTTCCCCAGCGACGATGTGCTGTCGCGATTAAAGCGATTTCGCGTTCGACGAACGATATTGGCGGCCGATGCCACTTCTTCGAGCCTCGTACCTTCCGAATCGATCACTATGTAGCCGAATTCGCCTGCATAACCGGCCGCACCATGCCAAAGCTTACCGTTAAGTATGAATGCGCCGCCGACCCCGTCGCCGATCGTGGCGTAAAAAATGCTCGAACTCCCCATTCCCGCCCCCAATACGTATTCGGCGTAAGCCGCGGCGTTGGCGTCGTTCTCGAGTATCACCGGCAACCCCGTTCCCACTCGAACGGCTTCGGCGACATTCAGCGACGAATGTTCGGGAATATTAACTGAGTAAGCAACGCCGCCGTTCTCTTTATTGATCAATCCGGGGATCGCGACGCCGACCGCGGATATCGGGCCAAGCTTTTCGCGGGCGGCTTTAATGAACTCGACGATCCGTTCTAACGGATCGGAACCGTCAAAACGAGGCTCCTTGAACGCCTCCGAGGCCGCTCCCTCGGGGCCAACGGCGACAGCGGTCAAAACAGAACCGGACACGTCAACTCCTAAAATAGGGCCGTTTCCGGCGGTCTGAGGGGTCATATATTTATTAGCGACACCGCGATTTTAGACACTAGCCTATTGGGTGTCAATGATGTGAACCCGATTGGACTAAACGGCTTTCCCGGCCCGACCGCATGGCTTGTTCATTGACGTATTACCCACTCGAAAGCTAATCTTTCATTAGCCGCAAATCCATCCATCGGTGTCCGCCCTTTATGGATCAGCTTTCACAGATCATCGAACAATACGGCATTTACGCGGTCTTTGCGTTATGCACGGTTGAGGGCGATATCACCCTGTTGATCTCGGGGGCGATGGCCCACAGCAACTTTTTCGGGCGTTACAGCTTTATCAAAGTATTCCTGGCCGGCACGCTGGGGGGAATGGTAGGCGATAGCGTCGGTTACGCGGTCGGGCGAGTGTTTCACGAAAAGGCGAAGGATTACCGCTTTTATCAGATGGCCCAGCCTCGCATCGAAAAGCTGATCGACAAGTTTGGTCCGTTCGCGATCATCATTTCCAAGTATATATACGGGATTCGGGCCGCGATGTGCGTGTTTTACGGCATCGGGCGAATGCCCTTCCACCGCTTTATCCTGCTCGATGCCATCAGCTGCGGAACCTGGGTGATGATCCTCGCGGGGACCGGCTATTTCTTCAGCGGTGCGATCACGTCGATAATCGGCGATTTTCAGCAGATCGGGATCGCGTTGTTCTTCGTCATCCTTTTCGCGGTGATCGTCATTTTCGCTGTCGAAAGGTTCTGGCTATCGGAAAAGGTCGAAGAAGTGAACCCCGAAACGGTGAGAAAGATCGAAGAAAAGCTCCACGCCGTCGAAGAAGTTGCGCAGGAAAAACTTCACGGTCTTGGCGAGCGTCTTCACTTGACGCGCGACGCCAACAAAGACGAAACCGATCCGGAGAGGCCCGAACCCCGCGTCGAAAAGGTCTCGACGGCCAAAAAGTGAGCTCCGCGTGCTACGCGGTCTTTGCATTGAAAGATATTTTTCAAAGCGGAGTTCGCGGATCCTAAGTCGCGACGACGGGGACTTCAGATTTCTTGCAAATTCGCGTTTCAACCTTCATTTAAGCTAGAATTCACGTTTGCTCAAGCACATCATCTTTGCCGATTCCAGAGGAAATTAAATAGTGATAATCGAAACTTCAGCCCCGACGAGGGTCGACCTTGCCGGCGGCACTATCGACATTCCGCCCTTATATCTGTTTCACGAAGGCGCCTCAACGGTCAATTTCGCTGTCGATCTGCTCGCAAAATGCCGGATCGAGACGCGCGGCGACGACCGTATAATTCTTCAGTCGGTCGACCGGGGGGTCATGTTCGAGACCACCCTCGACAAGATGGGCGAACTGAAGAACGAACCCCGTTTGGAATTGCTTGCGAAGCTGGTTTATTTCTTCAAACCCGAAACCGGTTTCGAAATGATCACCGAATCTTTGGCACCCGCGGGTGCCGGCCTAGCGGGTTCTTCGACGTTGAACATCGCCTGCATCGGAGCGCTGAATAAATTGACCGGCGATCGTTACACTCCCGACCGTTTCATACCGATCGCGGCCGCTGTGGAATGCCAGGTGATCAGGGTCCCGACCGGATATCAGGATTACCACTCTGCGCAGTACGGAGGCGTTTCGTCGATACATTTCGGCCCGGACGGCATGCACCGCGAAGCTTTGGATATAGATACTAAAACCCTCCACGAGCGCATAGTCGTCTGCTATACGGGTGAACCGCGGAATTCCGGCACGAACAATTGGGAGATCACTAAACGGCACATCGACGGCGATAAAGAGCTTTTCGACCTTTTCGAAGGTATCCGCGACACATCCGTCGCGGTCCGCGAGGCGCTGCTGTCGTCAGATTGGACCGAGGTGGGCGAGATTCTGAAGAGGTCACACCCTCAACGTAAACGCCTTTCCCCGAACATTACGACGGCCCATATGGACTCGCTCATCGACAACGCCCTCGCAAATGGGGCGATCGCACCAAAGGTATGCGGAGCGGGGGGCGGAGGCTGTATCGCCTTTTTCTGCGAAGAAGGCCGAAAGCAAGATGTCGAGAACGCGATCAAAGGCGATCCCGGCGTAGAAGTTCTCGACTGGCATCTTTCGGAAGAGGGTCTGACCGTAAAAATAAGTTGATGGGCTTTCTGCTCAGACCCTTAGAGGATAGACTCTTTCCCCATCGAGGTGGAAAGTTGTATCATCCATCAGTTCCGGAGGCTTATCCTATGAAACGCCTTTTGTTTACACTGTCCTTTTTTCTGTTTCTATTCGTTACAGATTCCAACGCCCAATCGGAAACCAACAGCGGGAAAGTTTTCTGGCGTGGGCGGGTCGACAGTAAGGTGCATCTGGTGATCAGGGGCAATTCACTCGAACAGAAAACTGTCGAAGGCGCCGAGAACGAAACCGGCAAGTTCAGTTTCACCGCCCCGTTGCCCGAAGCCGCCGTTAACGTCGGTGTCACCCGCAAAGAGGGGCGAAGCAAGAAGATAAAGGTCCTGCAGCAGCCGGCCTCGGAGAACGATTACACCGCGATAATCGAGATCCACGATGATGGCGGCGGTGCCCGCGATTACGTACTGGAAATATTTTGGCGGTAGCGGCCCGCTCTTAATTTCTCGATAGAAGGCCCCATTATTCGATATAGCGGTGTCCTCAGCGTCCGGAAGGGTCGAAGCCTTTCTTCGAGGCGTCCTACAATCTACCGTCTATTCACCTGCCTGTATACTTCTGTCTCTCCGCGACCCGTTCGACCGATAGACCCAGCCTAATAAAATAATTGAATTTCTTGTCATTTTTTCCATTCTGAGAGTGTATTTACTTTCGAACATCGGTTTTAAACCAAGTAATCACATTTCGGAGGAAATTTTCAGGATGAAGGCACTTTCATTTTTTGCAGCGTTCTTATTCGCATTTTTTATCATGCACCCGGGCGTCGCTTTCGGTCAGGAAAAAGCCGAAAAGGCTTATAAAGCCGAAAAAGCCGAAGCTAAATACAGCAGGAAGGAATTCTGCTCTTCGGAAAACTGGAGCAACGGCGACAAAGTTTCCCAGAAAGAGCTTCGTGAACTGACCGCCGCGGCGACCGGCAATCTCAGCGTCGACGGAGGAAGGAACGGCGGCGTGAGCGTGAAGGGAGAAAACCGCTCGGACGTGCTCGTCAAGGCTTGCGTTCAGGCCTGGGGAGCAAGCGAGGCCGAGGCGAAAGCGCTTCTCTCGAGCGTGAGAATCGAAACCGGAGCGAACATCAAGGCGGACAGTGCCAGCGAAGAGAACTGGTCGGTTTCCTATCAGATCCTTGTTCCGCGCAACACCAATCTTAACCTCAAGGCCCACAACGGCGGCGTCTCGATCACTTCGGTGGACGGCAATATCGAATTTGCCACGACCAACGGCGGCGTCAATCTCGGCGACCTTAGCGGTTCGGTCAAGGGGCGCACGACAAACGGCGGTGTGAACGTCAAGCTAACCGGCAATTCGTGGAAGGGCAGCGGCCTGGATGTTGTAACGACGAACGGCGGCGTGAACCTAACTGTTCCGGAAGGCTATGCAGCTAATTTCGAAACCGGCACGACCAACGGCGGTTTCAAGAGCGAGGTCGCCGCGTTGAACGTTGAGACCGAAGACAACAAAGGCGGCAGCGACGGCTGGTCACGATCTAAGAAGATCAACGCTTCGATGAACGGCGGCGGTGCTCTTATCCGCGTCGTAACCTCGAACGGTGGGATCAAGATCGGCCCGAGCGGCACGAACTACTAATCGACTTCACCCGCGAGGGACCAACCGTTAGTAGGTAGAAACGGGAATCAGTGAAAAGCTCCGCAGGAGCGGCCCTACTTTATCAGGCCGCTCCTGCGGAGCTTTTCTATTTAAATTTAATTCGTTTCTACAAACATGTCGTGCCTGCGGCACTCAACGTTTATAAAAGGGTCGCGTCCTTTAACCTAGATGGCGGCGGCGATCGAAGCAGTGAGCGAACGAAAAATATTCCGGCCGTCGTTCGATCCGAGCAGGTCCTCGCACGCTCGTTCAGGGTGCGGCATCATTCCTAACACGTTCCGATCCTGATTGCAGATGCCCGCGATGTTCGACCGGGCCCCGTTCGGGTTCGCTTCCTCTGTGATCTCACCGTTCTCGTCGCAGTAGCGGAAAACGATCTGATTATTTTCTTCCAGGCTGTGAAAGGTCGCGTCGTCGCATGTGTAGTTCCCTTCGGCATGGGCGATCGGGATCGTCATCACGCTGCCCTCTTCGAGCTGGTTGGTGTAAGGCGTGTACTGGTTTTCCGTCCGGATGTTTACGTGCTTACATACGAAATGCAGCCCGGCATTGCGAATCAGAGCGCCCGGCAGCAACCCCGCCTCGCACAATATCTGAAATCCGTTGCAGATGCCGAAGACAAACTTCCCTTCCGCCGCGAATTCCTTCACCGCTTTCATTACCGGCGAAAACCTAGCCAACGCTCCGGCCCGCAAATAATCGCCGTAAGAAAACCCACCCGGTATGATTAAAGCGTCAAACCGCGAAAGGTCCGTCTCCTTATGCCAAACGAACTCGACCGGTTGCCCGACATGCTTGGACACAACATGATAGGCATCGTGATCGCAATTGGAACCGGGGAAAACAATAACTCCAAACTTCATCAGACAATCTCCACTCTATAGTCTTCGATGACCGGATTAGCCAGAACGTCGTTCGCGATTTTTTCGGCGGCGGCTCGGGCTTCGGTCTCGTTGACTGAATCGTCTAGGGCGATCTCGAAGTACTTTCCTTGCCTGATATCGGCGATCTGCTGATACCCCAATTGCTCAACCGAATGCTGGATCGCTTTACCCTGGGGGTCGAGCACGCTGGGTTTGAGTGTGACGTAGACTTTTGCCTTCATTTATTGCTCCGAAAGAAATTTTAGAACTTACCGCAAAACGTTGTTTTAATCAACGTCTTGTGGTAACTTTCCGCAGAACATACTTCTGCTGGTATTCGTACGTTTCATTTAACAATTCAAAGGAGAGAACCTTAAAAGGCTATGCAAAATATGTCAGGCGGTAAAACCGCACTCGGATTGGATGCGAATGTTGGTGCACTGATCTGTTATTTGGGTAACGTGGTTTGCCTGTTGGGCCTTATTTACAGCATCGTCGTCCTTGTTACCGATAAGACGACTAGACTTACGCGGTTCCACGCTTTTCAGTCGATATTTCTAACGGTGGCGATGATCGTCATCTTGGTTCCGCTCTACATCGTCATGTTCGTCGGCATATTTGTAGATGCGGCGATAGGCGTTCCGCTGGTTACTGGCCTGCTCGGTTTGCTGATGGCCGTCGTGGGAATTGCCGGTTTCGTATTCGTGATACTGGCGGCGATCAAAGGTTACAACGGCGAGTTCTACAAGATACCGGTGATCGGCGGTTTTGCTGAGAAGTACGCTGGTTAACTAAAGACTCTTTCAAAAACTCTATCCACATTTCGTAGATAGTGCTTCAGATCAAAGACGCGGGCGATTTCTTCGGGCGATAAACGCGAAGAGATGTCCGCGTCGTTCGTTACCAGTTCCTTGTAATCACCGCCCTCGTCCCACACTTTCATCGCGTTTCTCTGCGTAAATACGTAAGCGTCTTCGCGCGATATACCCTTCTGAGTTAGGGCCAGCATCAACTGGCCGCTAAACGTCAAGCCGCGAGTAAGCTCGATATTCTTCAACATATTCTCGGGATAAACCACGAGCGTATCCAGCAGCGAGGTGGTCTTCGCGAGCATGTAATCGAGGGTTGCTGATGAATCGGGCAGCACGATCCGCTCAGCGGATGAGTGAGAGATGTCGCGCTCGTGCCAGAGGGCTACGTTCTCGAGGCCGACGATGGAATTCGCACGGACGGTCCGAGCCATGCCGCAGATCCTTTCCGAGAGGATCGGATTTCGCTTGTGCGGCATGGCGGACGATCCCTTCTGTCCTTTCTTGAAGGCTTCCTGAGCCTCCCGAACCTCGGTACGCTGCCAGTGTCGGACCTGTAAGGCAATTTTCTCGAGCGTGGAAGCGATTATGGCTAACGTCGACAGATATTCGGCGTACCGGTCGCGCTGAATGACCTGAGTTGAGACATCGGCGGCCTTGATCCCCAATCGCTGGCACACCCTTTCTTCGACGTCAGGAGCAAGGTGGGCGAACGCTCCGACCGCGCCGCTGATCTTGCCCACGGACACAGCATTTTTCGCTCGATCCAGACGTTCACGGTTGCGCTGCATTTCGGAATACCACAATGCCCAGACAAGACCGAACGAAGTGGGTTCGGCATGTATGCCATGCGTGCGGCCCATTTGCGGCGTGTCCTTGAACTCGTATGCGCGTCGTTTCAACACCGGCAGCATCGCGTCAATTTTCGCAAGCAATACCTCGCACGATTCCTTTAACAGCAGGGCGTTTGCGGTATCCACAACGTCGCTCGACGTCAGCCCGTAATGCACGAAACGCGCCGCTTCGCCTATGTTCTCGGCGAGGTTGGTGGTGAACGCGATCACGTCGTGGTCCGTGGTCTTCTCGATCTCGTTGATCCGTTCCACGGTGAATGCTGCCCCAGCTTTTATTTCGTCAACAGCCTCGGCGGGGATCGTACCGTCGTCGGCGTGCACCTCGCAGACGGCGATCTCGACATCGAGCCATTTCTGAAACTTGTTCTCAAGCGACCAAATGGCCGCCATCTCGGGCAATGTATATCTTGCGATCATCTTGGTCTTTCTTTCAGTTCGATCCGGCTTCTTCAGCGAGCGAATCGGTCGCCAGTTCGTGCGAATCCACGTCTTCCAGTGAGGGCGCCGTCGAGCTGTCGCCGAGTACGTCCTCGATATAAAGCATCTGCACCGCCACGACGGCGGCGGCAAGAATTGGCGTCGCTAGCACCAAGCCCAGCCCGCCCACGAGAACACCAAGAGCGAGCTGAAACACGATCGTTAAAGCTGGCGGCAGTTCAACTGTCTCCCGTTCGATCAGCGGCGTGACAACATTGGACTCTATCAATTGCACGCCGACGTAAAGCCCGAGCACGTAAACGGCCGTTATCGGGCTGTCGATGAACGCGAGCAAGATCGCTGGTATCGCCGAGATTATCGGGCCGAAATTCGGAATGAACGACAGCAAACCCGCGATCAGCCCCAGCGTTAGCGCGAGCGGAACGCCTATGATAGAAAGGCCTATCCACGTCAGCACCCCGATGAAGAGCATCGACCCAGCCTTCCCGATCAGCCACCAACGTAGTGTTTGATAAATGCCTGCAATGACCTCTTTCACTCGCCCGCGCTGTTCGATCGGAAAGAGCCTCAGGAAACCCGACAGGTACATCCTCGGTTCGCTCGCGAAATAAACCGCCAGAAGGATCACGATCGCGATGTTCCCCAGAACGCCCATCGTCGAGGTGAAAATTCCGCCTACACCGGACATCACATTCGAAGCGTTCAGATTTTCCAAAACCGAATCGTAACTGGGAAGATTTTCAATGAGCGTGCGGCCCCACCCGTAACGGTTGAGGAAGTCGGTCACGCTTTGAAAACTCGTGGGCAGCTTTTCGCGCAAGACGCCTGTCTGCTCCGCGATACTGGGCGACAGCGCGGCGATGAACCCCGCGACAAAAAGAAACAGAATCGCCGAAACCAGCAAGACGAGCCACCCGTCCGAGACCTTTAAGTAATTGGCGAGAATTTCCGCAAGCCCGCGCAAAAATATTGCGAGTAGTGCCGCGGCGAATATAAGAAGCAGAACGTTGAAGGTGTAGTAAAGCGCGACCAGCAGCAGGATCGAGCAGATCACGACCAACGCCGCGATCAGCACCTGATATGCAAAATTTCGGATCGAGCTTTCTTCCTGCATCAGATAACACCGCGGCTGATGAGAAGTTCCGCATTTAATATCGCCGAACCGGCCGCACCGCGGACCGTGTTGTGGCTCAAGGCTACGAAACGGTAATCGAAAACGTTATCCGGAAAAACTCGCCCCACCGAGATGGTCATTCCGTTACCGTTATCCCGATCTAAACGCGGCTGCGGGCGCGACGGTTCTTCGGTAACCTCGATGAAAGCGTCCGGTGAAGAATGAAGTCCGATTGACGGGAATTCCTTCATCGCGGCCACCACATCTTCGAGCGTGGCCGTTTGCTTAAGATCCACCCTCACCGAGGCGGTGTGGCCGTCCAGCACGCTCACGCGGAAGCACTGCGCCGAAACTTCGAAGTCCGCCTTCTCGATCGAGCCATTGTTGAAAGTACCTAAGATCTTTTGCGATTCGGTTTCGACCTTCGGCTCTTCGCCGGCGATGTACGGCAGGACGTTGTCCAATATGTCCATCGAGGAAACGCCCGGATAGCCTGCACCCGAGATCGCCTGCATCGTCGTCACCACTGCCGCTTCGACCCCAAAACGCCGATGAAGCGCCGCGAGTGGCGGGGCGAAGCTGACGACCGCGCAGTTCGGATTCGTAACGATGAAACCCTTCCCGAAACCGCGCTTTTTACGTTGAGTTTCGATCAGGCCGAGATGATCCGCGTTGATCTCAGGGATCAGAAGCGGAACGTCCTCGTCCATCCTGTAACTTGACGAATTGCTGATAACCGGAAAGCCGGCACGTGCGAAAGCCTCCTCGGCCTCGCGGGCGACATTCGAGGGAAGGCTGGAAAATACAATGTCGCAATCGAGCGGCGGGGCGATGGGCGTTACCTCGATCTCGCGCACATTTTCCGGGATCACGCCGTTAAGTTTCCACGCACATGCCTCGGCGTAAGTTTTTCCCGCCGATCGGTCAGACGCAGCCAATGCGGTGATCTCGAATTGAGGATGCCCTTGTAGTAACTGGATAAATCTCTGGCCAACGGTTCCGGTAGCACCCAAAATTCCAACACGGTATTTCTTCATAAAATGTACGACAGACCGGAAAGTCTGTCGCTCTTCCCACATCTCCCGAACCGGACAGACCGGAAAGTCTGTCCTACAAAATCGCTTCCTTCATCCGCCTTACGCCTTCGGCCATCCGCTCTTCGGCGTTACAAAATGAGATCCGCAGGAAACCTTTCGCCTCGTCGCCGAACGCGACGCCGGGAACCGTGATCACGCGATTCTGCAGACATTTTTCGGCGATCTCTATGTCATCCCCGAGCGATCTAACGTCGAGCATCGTATAAAACGCTCCTTCCGGTGAAGTGGCATTTAGTCCGAGTTCGTCAGCGAAAAGCTTAACCAGAAAATCACCGCGCTTTTTATAAACTTCCCTGGCGTGCTGTTTGGAGGCTTCGGCCTCGGGCGTCCAGCCGAGCAGTCCGGCTTTCTGCGTGATCGTGGACGTGCAAACCGTTAGGAAGCCGTGGAGGACCTGGACCGGCTTCATCACCTCCGACCGCGAACTGGCAGCCCAACCCAGCCGCCAACCAGTCATGCTCAGGCTCTTCGAAAGCCCGCTGACGATCACTGTACGGTCGTAGTATTCCGAGGCGGAATGCGGCCGGTCGCCAAAATAAAGGTCGCTGTAGATCTCGTCGGAGATCAGGTAAATGCCCGTCCCATTCAACGCGTCGGCGATCTGCTCGAGATCCGTCGGCGTGAAGATCTTGCCGGTCGGATTCGATGGCGATATAACAACCGCCGCTTTAGTTTTAGGCGTGATCGCTCGCTTGAAATTTTCGATATCGAACGCGAAATCCTTCTCCACCGGCAGGCGGTAATACACCGGATTTCCCTGTGAGATGCGAACGCACGCGTCGTACGCGGGAAAGCTCGGATTCGGCAGCAGTACATCGTCACCGACATCCACGATCGACAGGAACGCCGCCGTCATCGCCTCCTGCGACCCGCAGGTGACCACGACGTCGTTGATCGTCAGATCAAGATGCGGATAAGAGGCCGCGATCTTCTCCCGCAGTGCGGGCAGGCCCGGGTGCGACGTGTAGCCGTTCTGTTCCTCGATGGCGATTCGGGCTGCTTCCTCGCGGAGAAAATCCGGTGTCGGCAGATCGGGTTCGCCTAGACCGAAATTGATACTCTCGGGCAGGGCACGCTCGAAGAACTTTCTGATCAGCGTAGGCTGCAGACCCCGAAGGCGTGCTGGGACAACAAATTCTTCTTTAGATTCGACCGGTGCTCTCATTCGTTTTCGTCCGATCCTTCTAGGTCCTCTTCCGCCTCTTCACGTACCTCCCCGACCTCGATATTGAACTCGCCCTCGGCGGCGGTCACCGGGTCGCCGGTCAAAATACCGCCGATCTCCTCGATCCCACCGATTATCTTTTGCCCGAGGCCGGAGATATTGTCCGCTATCGGGTGCTTATCGCCCTTATCTTGGATTTCTTCGATCTCAATTTCGTTCATGCGGATAGTTTAGGCGAAACGGAGAGTTTAATAAAATTTGCGTTTAAATTCCCGCTAATTGATCAAAACCTCGTCAGCCTTCAACCGCGGTAGGCAAAGCGCTATATTTCTGTCGTCCCACAATTATCACGATCCTAACCATAACCAACGGGAGAGATTTCTTGATGACGTGATTTTGTAAATGAGGTAAAATCATTCACCATTTTGCGATTTTCCATTTAAACTCAGTCGATTAAAGGAGAGAAGATCATGCCCAAATTGTCATTACTGCTGATGGCTGTCCTAGCCGTTGCCTCTATCTTCACCCAACCAGCAGCCGGACAGTTCACTCTGCCGAAGATAAAAATACCGAAAATCCCCAAAAAGGATGCGCCTGCTACTCAAAGCAGTCCGGATCAAATCAGCCCAGCTTCTGAGCCGTCGTCCCGGGCCATGAACGTCGAAACACGCGGAAAGCCGATCACGGGAGCGAGAATCACCTTTTCGAACAACCCGGACGGCTCCAACCCGAAAACCACTTTCAGCTCGTCGGAGTACATTTACGGCCATCTCGATCTCGGCGGCAAGACGGTGCATGACGCCTTCGGGCTGAAAAATCAGTCGGACGTGCCGTTCTATTACATTAATTATGATCTCGTGATATATAAGCCCGGCGAGAGGCCATATGAGGGCAATTGGGGCGGCTCACGCAACTACACCCTCGTCACAAAGGAGGACGCCAAGAAGACATACTGGGACTTCGACGTACTGCCGGATCCGACAAAGATCTCGACGATCCGAAGCATGCTCGCGGATGAAAAGGATTTTGAACGCAGAAGCCTCGCTGGAATATACACAAAATGGTACAACGCCGATTCTGCGCGGAGCACCTTTCCGGAAAATGGAACATATACCATTGACGTCACCGTCTGGGGCGAAAAATATGACGATTGGGGCCAACCCACAACTAAGATGGGGGTAGACCCGCCTACGGCATCCGCAATGTTTTCGTTCCAGTTCAACGGCCCAGACGGACAGAGGCTGATCGCAAATCAATTGACCGCGCAAAAGACTGTGGAAGCAGCTAAAAACGCGAGTGCAATGCTCCACGCGATGCCTGCCTGGTGGGCGAAGGGCATACTTGCCCCTGACCCGAAACTAGCTCCCGCACGGCTCGTCCCGATGATCAAGGACTATATGGCGCGGTGGGGGAATCTGACCTATCTCAAGCACATGATCTACCCGGTCAGCGGACCAATGTGGGCGGTT
>Ga0307409_100000260_pt1 | contig 21387 bp, 18 predicted proteins | sample 322Ometagenome_2_FD_203888 | JGI IMG/M metagenome (GOLD analysis project Ga0307409, IMG submission 203888) | Maize rhizosphere microbial communities from greenhouse at UC Davis, California, United States - 322HYB-O-2 | ecosystem: Host-associated > Plants > Roots > Rhizosphere > Soil | place... | reverse complement strand
TGCGCGAACAGCAGCGCTGCGCCTTTCTCCAGCGACTTCTCGACCTGCTTGTAGAGCTCGGCCTGCGCGAGATCGGGAACCAGCATCGCCACCAGCGACGCACCCTTTACCGCTTCCACGGGCTCGGCGACTTTCAGGCCGTCGCGCCTGGCCTTCTTCCAGCTGTCGCCGTTCTTGCGCACTCCGACCACCACGTCGTGGCCGCTGTCGGCGAGGTTGAGCGCATGCGCGCGACCCTGGCTGCCATAGCCCAGGATGGCGATCCGGGCCTTCTTGAGCGCCTTCTTGTCTACGTCTTTGCCCGAATACAGCTTCGTCATTGTCCACTCCATTTCATTTGCATTTGTAAACGTTCATACGAAAAACCCCGCATCGGCTCTGAGACCGGTGCGGGGTTTTTTGGTGATTTGCCTAGCTCGAGTGTTTTCGCTTCAGGCAGGCATCCCGCACCGGCTGCTTCCGATAAGAAGCAGGGGGAGGGGAAGGGATACAAGCACGAGCACGTCCGTCGCGAGCGTCGCGCCGTGGAAAGCCGTGTCGTGAACGATCTTGGCCTGCATACAATGCGCGCGATAGCACCACAGGTGTTCGCCGATTGTCAACGAGAAGGCAGTGTGATTGAGCGTGTATCACCCCGTTTCGCTTAAGCTTTTACCGTGAGCTCCCATCTTTTGAACGAAGCCGAGTCCGGCGGCGCCAAACCCATCTGGCTCGTGAGCGAGCAGGGGCTGGGCGCCTGGCTCGAGGTCCAGCCCCAGGCGGTGCGCTCCTGGGTGCGCACGCATGGGTTCCAGGCGGAAAAGAACCGCCTCATCGTGATCCCGGCTCCCGGCGGCGATGGGATCGCGGGCGCGGCCCTCGGTCTCGGGTCGACACCGGACCTGTTCGAGCCGACGCTGTGGACGTCGGTTGGACTGCCGGACCGCCTGCCGGCCGGACGGTATCGCTTCACCGGGACGTTCAGTGCGGTGGCCGCCACGCACCTCACGCTGGGCTGGGAATACGGCTCGTACCGGTTCACGCGTTATCGCAAGTCGGCGGCAGAGTTGCCGTCGCTGGTTGCGCCGGCCGGCACCGATCTCGAGTACGTGCGCCTCGCCAACGAGGCGCTCAGCGAGGCGCGCGACCTCATCAACACGCCGGCCAACGACCTCGGGCCGGCCGAGCTCGGCGAAGCCGTCCAGCGTCTGGCACTGCAGCACGAGGCCGAGTGCCGAATGATCGTGGGCGAGGAGCTGCTGCGGCAGAACTATCCACTCATTTATGAGGTGGGCAAGGGCAGTGCGCGCGAGCCCCGCCTCATCGACATGCGCTGGGGGAAACGCGGCGCGCCGCTGGTGACACTCATCGGCAAGGGCGTCTGCTTCGATACCGGTGGCCTCGACATCAAGCCATCGAGCGGCATGCTGCTCATGAAGAAGGACATGGGAGGGGCGGCGCTGGCCCTGGCACTGGCACGCATGCTGATGAGTGCCGATGCGCCGGTGCAGCTGCGCCTGCTGATCCCGGCCGTGGAGAACAGCATTTCGGGACGCTCGTACCGGCCCAGCGACGTGCTGCGTTCGCGCCAGGGACTCACCGTGGAGATCGGCAACACCGACGCGGAGGGCCGGCTGGTGCTGGCCGATGCGCTGGCCGAGGCGGATACCCAGGATCCGGCGTTGCTCATCGATCTGGCGACACTGACGGGCGCCGCCCGCGTCGCGCTCGGCCCGGAACTGCCCGCGGTTTATTCGAACCCGCCACAGCTGGCGATGGAGCTGCGCGCGATCGGTGAAAAGGAATCCGACCCGCTGTGGCCCATGCCGCTGTGGAGCGGCTACGACGATGACCTGGCCAGCCGCGTCGCCGACCTCAACAACGTGTCCAGCACGCCGTTTGCCGGCTCGATCATCGGCGCCTTGTTCCTGAAGCGCTTCGTCACGCGCACCCGAAACTGGCTGCACGGCGACGTCTACGCGTGGAATGCCAAGGAACGTCCGGGCAGACCGGTGGGCGGGGACCCGCATACCGTGCGGGCGTTGTACCGGTTGATACGCCAGCGCTTCGGATGAGGGAATCGCTCGCGGCGGAAGCGGCCTTTCGTCGCGAGATCGCGCCCTGGGCGCTGCTCGGCCTGACGCTGGGCCTGGTCGAAGGCGCCACCGCGGCGGTGCTCATCAAGAAGACCTTTGCGCACGCCGCGGATCCCTGGCTGGTGAACCTGGCCGTGGCATTCGTGAGCGGCGCGCCGGCACTGTCGAATGTCGTGAGCTTCGTCTGGGCCAACCTCGCCCACGGGCGGGCGCGCATCGGGCTCATGGTGGCCCTGCAGGCGGGGTTCGCGCTGCTGGTGGGATTGTTAGGCCTCGCACCGCGGGCGGTCGGTGGACTGGCGTTCGCCGTCGCCTCGATCCTCATCGCGCGCGTGATCTGGACCGGCATCCTCACGGTGCGCGCGGCGGTGTGGAGCGCGAATTACCCGCGCGCCGCCATCGCCCGCTACACCGGGCGCATCGTCATCGTGAGTTCGCTGGCGGTCGCGTTGGCGGCGGCGCTCGCCGCCTGGGTGCTCGACACCGGCCGGATCGATTCACGCTGGTTGTTCGGTGCCGGCGCGGCCGCCGGCCTGCTGGCCGCCTGGCTGTATCGCGCGGCGCGGGTGCGGCGCGAGTTCGTATTGCTCGCCGAGGAAACCGCGGCCTCGGGCCGTGCCGAGCCCTTCAGCCTGGGCATGCTGTTCGAGATCCTCGGCAAGGATCCGCACTACCGCGAGTACATGTTCTGGATGGGCGTGTTCGGGGGCGGCAACCTGATGCTGACCTCGCAGCTGGTGGTGATATTCAGCGAACACCTGCATCTCGCCGCCAGCCTGCAGATCGCCTTGTTGTCGGTGGTGCCGCTGGGGCTGTTGCCATTGTTCGTGCCTTTCTGGGCGCGCATGTTCGACGAAGGGCACGTGGTGGAATACCGCGCGCGGCAGGGTTGGGCGCTGGTGGCCGCGGTGGCGCTGATCTGCGTGGGCACGTGGCTGCGCAACCTGCCGCTCATCTGGACTGGCGCGGTGGTGCTGGCGTTCGCTTATGCGGGCTCGAACCTGGGGTGGAATCTCGGGCACAATGACTTCGCCTCGGTCGGTCGCGCGCAGCACTACATGGGAGTGCACGTCACGCTCACGGGCGTGCGCGGTGCGATCGGTCCACCCGCCGGCATCCTGATCTATCAATGGCTGGAAGCCGCGAAGCCCGGCGCGGGGGTGTATTCGCTGGCGCTGCCGCTGATATTCGTGACCATCGGCGCGGCGGGGTTTTCGCACATGCGGCGCGTGATGCGCGCGCCCAAGAATTAGTGTCAAGAGGAAGGACGATGACGAAGAAGAATGTGGACGAGCGCAAGTATTCACGCCTCGTGGTCGACGGCGCGAAGCAGACGCCGTCGCGCGCGATGTTGCGCGCCGTGGGGTTCCAGGATGCCGACTTCGGCAAGCCGCAGATCGGCGTCGCCTCGACCTGGGCCAACCTCACGCCCTGCAACGTGCACATCAACGATCTTGCCGCGGAAGCCGTCAAGGGCACCGATGCCGCGGGTGGCAAGGGCGTGCTGTTCAACACGATCACGGTCTCGGACGGCATCTCGATGGGTTCGCCCGGCATGCGCTACTCGCTGGTGTCGCGCGAGGTCATCGCCGACTCCATCGAAACCGTGGTCGGCGCGGAGGGCTTCGACGGGTTCGTCGCCATCGGCGGCTGCGACAAGAACATGCCCGCCTGCGCCATGGCCATCGCGAGGCTCAATCGCCCGGCGGTGTTCGTGTACGGCGGCACCATCAAGCCGGGCGCGAAGCGCCGCGACATCGTCGCGGTGTTCGAAGCGGTCGGCGGCCACGCCGCGGGCCGCGTCTCCGACGAGGAACTGCTCGAGGTGGAGCGAACCGCGATCCCGGGGCCGGGCAGCTGCGGTGGCATGTACACGGCGAACACCATGGCCTCGGCCATCGAGGCACTGGGACTGTCACTGCCTAACAGCTCGGCGCAGGAAGCCGTGAGCCAGAACAAGCTCGACGACTGCCGACGCGCCGGCGCCGCCGTGGTCGAGCTGGTGAAGCAGGGCATCACCCCGCGCGACATCCTGACGAAGAAGGCCTTCGAGAATGCGATCACCGTGACCATCGCACTCGGCGGCAGCACCAATGCCGTCCTGCACCTGCTGGCGATCGCCCACGCGGCGCGGGTCAGATTGGGACTACAGGACTTCACGCGGATCGGCAAGCGCGTCCCGTTGCTCGCCGACGTGCGTCCCAGTGGCCGCTATTTAATGTCTGAGCTCATTGCCATCGGCGGAATTCAGCCCCTGATGAAACGCTTGCTCGACGCTGGCCTGCTGCACGGTGAGTGCCTGACGGTCACCGGACGGACGCTGGCGGAAAATCTTCGCGACGTGGCCGACTACCCACCGGGGCAGGACATCGTCCGGTCGCTCGCGGATCCGATCAAGAAGGACAGCCACCTGGTCGTGATGCACGGCAACCTCGCGCCGGAAGGCGCGGTCGCCAAGATCTCCGGCAAGGAGGGTCTGCGCTTCACCGGCACGGCCCGCGTCTTCGACGGCGAGGAGCGCGCCACCGCGGCGATCCTCGCGGGCAGGGTGAAGCCCGGCGACGTGGTGGTGATCCGCTACGAAGGACCGCGCGGCGGTCCGGGCATGCGCGAGATGCTGAGTCCCACCGGCGCCATCATGGGGCGGGGACTGGGCGACAAGGTGGCGTTGATCACTGACGGAAGGTTCTCCGGTGGGAGTCATGGTTTCGTGGTTGGACATATCTCTCCGGAAGCCGCGCTGGGCGGACCGATCGGCCTATTAAGGGACGGCGACGAGATCGCGATTGATGCAGTGAAGCGAACGCTGGAAATCAAGCTGAGCGCGGCGGAGCTGCGCAAGCGGCGCGCGAAATGGAAAGCGCCCAAGCCTTATGCAACGCAGGGTGTGCTGGCGAAGTACGCGCGGATTGTGTCAAGCGCGTCGCTCGGCGCAGTGACCGACTGACAGTGAAAGCGCACTACACCATTCGCGAGTTGCCGAGCCGGGCGCAAACACAGTTGTTGTCAGGCTCTGCGCCTGCGGTTACAGTTCGGCGGCTTTGGACCGGCACCAAAGCTAAAAACGTTAATCTGATGAATTGAATGGTCATGCTCGCAAAGTTGGGGCAGGCCGGGGGACGGAACGAACAAACGGTTGCACTGGTCGGAAAGCTTGGTTACTTTCCGCCACCCCGTTTGACGCGCCGATAGTTTTTTCACTCGCGACCACGGGAAAAAATGGCCGCCTACGCACAAGACTCTGGTTTCTTCACCCGCCGCGGCATCGTCGTGGTGCTCATCGTCGCTCTGCACATTCTCGCTGCCTGGGCCCTGGCCTCAGGACTCGCGCGCAAGGTCGTCGAAGTGTTGGCGCCTCCCATCGAGGCCGACATCGTCGAAGAAGTGGAGCAGGAAGACGAGCCGCCGCCGCCGCCGCCGCCCGAGATGGAGCGTCCGCCGGTCGAAGTTCCGCCGCCCGAAGTGTCCATCGATCTGCCGATGGAGACCACGACCACGGCCATCCAGGACGTGACCGACAAGCCACCCCCGCCGGCCCCGCCGCCGCCGGTGCGCGTCGCCGGTTCTCCCGCCAAGATGACTCGTCCGGCAAACCCTGACGACTATTACCCGCCGGGATCGATCCGCCGCGAAGAGCAGGGCTCACCTGTGGTTCAGGCGTGCGTCGGACCGGGTGGCAAGCTGCTTCGCGAACCCGTCGTGACGGACACCTCCGGGTTCCCGGATCTGGACGCCGCGGCCATCAAGGTAGCGAAGGCCACGCGTTACGCAGCCGGTACCGAAGCTGGTTCCGCGCTGCCGGAATCGTGCATCAAGTTCAAGGTCAAGTTCGTTCTGAAGAACAACTAATCCATTTAAGGTGATGCGGTGCTCGGGCACCGCGTCGCGTTTTTGTCATCGAGGAAATCATGGAAAACTCTGTTCAAGTTGATAACCCGTACGGCATCGAGGCTCTCTGGCAACAGGGCGACGTCGTTGCTCGCGGCACCCTGCTCATCCTGCTGATCATGTCGGCGGTCTCCTGGTACATCATCTTCACCAAGCTCTGGGACCAGCGCCGTCTCAAGCAGGGCGCCAAGGTGGTCGAGAAGCAGTTCTGGAGCTCCGGTTCCCTCAAGGAAGCCGTGGACCGCCTGCCGAAGGACAATGATTTCCGCGCCGTCGCGGAAGACGGCCTGCGCGCTTCGGCCCACCATGAGGGTCGCCTGACGGACCGCATCGACCTGCACGAGTGGGTGACGATGTCGCTGCAGCGCTCGGTCGACTCCGTGAACAGCAAGATGAGCAACGGCCTCGCGTTCCTCGCGACCGTGGGCTCGACCGCTCCGTTCGTCGGTCTGTTCGGCACGGTGTGGGGCATTCTGAACGCCCTCGTGTCCATCGGCGTCAGCGGCCAGGCCTCGATCGACAAGGTCGCCGGTCCCGTCGGTGAAGCGCTCATCATGACGGCCCTGGGTCTGGCGGTCGCCGTGCCCGCGGTCATGGGCTACAACTGGCTGCTGCGTCGTAACAAGACCATCAGCGAGAGCCTGCGCAACTTCGCCTCTGACCTGCATGCCTACCTCGTGGGCGGTGCCCGCGTCTCGCAGGGTGCTCCCGTTGCCGGCGTGAAGAAGTAAGACCCGGTATCCGGGCCCTTACGTTTCATATCCAGAGGTAGCGCCCCATGGCGATGAGTGTCGGTTCAAGCGAAGAGGCAGAAGCCAGTGCCATTGCGGAGATCAATACGACTCCGCTGGTGGACATCATGCTCGTGCTTCTCATCATCTTCCTGATCACGGTCCCCGTGATCCAGAAGATGGCGAACGTCGATATCCCCAAGGCCGTGAACATTCCCACGCAGACCAAGCCCGAGAACATCACGATCTCGATCGACAAGAAGGGCCAGGTCTTCTGGAATGCCGGATTGATGAACGACAAGCAGGTGTTCTTCCAGCGCATCGTCGCCGAAGCCCGCAAGGTGCCGCAGCCGGAGTTCCACATCCGTGGTGACCGCGAGGCGCGCTGGGAAGGTGTCGGCAAGGTGATCTTCAATCTGCAACGCGGTGGCATCGTGAAGGTCGGGTTCATCACCGAACCGGACCGCGGCAGCATCCGCGTCACGCGCTGAGCGCTCGAGGTAGTTTTTCATGGCAATGAGTGTTGGCAGTTCCGAGGGCAGCGGCGCACCGATGATGGAGATCAATACGACTCCGCTCATCGACGTGATGCTGGTGCTGATCATCGTGCTGATCATGTCGATCCCCGTCATGACTCACGCGACCAAGCTCGACATGCCGCAGACCAACAACCCCCCACCGACGGTTCGACCCGAGGTGATCCAGATCGATATCGACTTCGATGGCACGATCGTCTGGAACGGCACGGTGGTCAGCGGTATCCCGCAGCTCGAAAGTTTCTTCCGGTCCGAACGCGACAAGGATCCGCAGCCCGAGATTCATCTGCGGCCCGATCGTCGTTCACGCTATGAGGTCACCGCGCTCGTGATGGCGGCGGCCCAGCGCAACCGCATGAAGAAAATGGGTTTCGTGAACGTGTCAGAGTTTCGGGACTAATCCAAACGCCTGAAACCATTGAGAAACTTTCCGTCGTTGCAGGAATCCAATCCAGTGGATGTCCAGACGGTGAGTTGTATCGCACCGAGCCGCGGTCCCAAAAACCGCGGCTCCTTTGTAAGGAGCATCGGAAGTGCGTAACGGGATCAAACTCGCGGCGACGGTTGCCGCGATCGGCTTTCTGGGAATGACCGGAGCGGCGCTGGCGCAGACCGAGGCGTGCGCGGGCGGCGGCAAGCCGCAGCTCAGCAAGAAACTCGACAAGCCCATGGACGCCGTGCAGAAGGCGCGTGAGCAGAAGGATTGGGCCGGCATGCTGGCCAAGGCCAAGGAAGTCGACGCGGTTCCGATCGAAAAGAACGAATACGACAAGTTCTGGATCCATGAGCTGCAGGGCGTGGCCCTCGCCAACCTCAAGCAGTATGCCGACGCGGTGCGTGAGCTCGACGCCGCCTACAACTCTCCCTGCATGCCCGACGGCGACCGCGCCGCGCGCGAGAAGCTGCTGCTGCAGCTCTCCTACCAGGCCAAGGATTACCCGAAGGCCATCGAGTACGGCAAGAAGGCCTACGCGACCGGTGGCGATCCCGAGATCGGCATCTATCTGGGCAACGCCTATTACATCCAGAACGACTTCGAGAACACGCGCGCCACGATGGCCGATGTGATCAACAAGCTCGAGTCCAGTGGCAAGACCCCGGACGAGCCCACGTACCGGATCCTGCAGAGCGCCTGCCTGCAGCTCAAGGACAACGACTGCGTGGTCGAGCAGATCGAGAAGCTCGTGCGGCACCACCCGAAGCCGAAGTACTGGGTGGACATGACCGACGCGCTGCTGCGCGTCAGCAAGAGCGACAAGGAACTGCTGAACATCCTGCGGCTCGCGGATGGCGCGGGCGCGCTGACGGGCGGCCCTCAATACATCGAAATGGCGCAGCTCTCGATGGCACAGGGCCTGCCCGGCGAAGCCCAGGCCATGCTCGAGAAGGGCCAGGCGAAGGGCGCCTTCGCCGAGGCGCGCAACAAGGACCACGCCACCCGCATCCTGGGTGAAGCCAAGACGGCCGTGGCCAACGACAAGGGCACCCTCGACAAGCAGGACGCCGCGGCCCGTGCGAAGCCCACCGGCGACGCCGACGTGAAGCTGGGCGCGGCCTACCTGAGTTATGGCGAGAACGCCAAGGCCATCGAGGCCATCCAGCGCGGCCTGGGCAAGGGCGGCGTGAAGGACACCGATGAGGCCGGGCTGCTGCTCGGGATCGCCTACCTGCGTTCGAACAACAAGGCGGAGGCCGAAAAGGCCTTCCAGTCCGTCAGCAAGAATCCCATGATGACGCGCATCGCGAAGTTGTGGCTGCTGAACACGAGCGGGCCTGCCGCGGGTTGAAGAGCCTGCCAGTCCCGGAGAGCTGAAGAGAATTTATGTTTCAGTCATTTCTACGCGGAGCATGTGCGTGTCAATTCGAAGTGGGCTAGGTATCGCGTTCGCGGCGGCTGCGATTCTCGGAATGGGGCTCAGTGCTCCTGCGGCGGCGCAGGGTGCTGGCTGCACCGGCGGCGGCAGGATCAGCAAGCAGATCGCCAAGCAGATGGCGGCGGCGCAGGATGCGATGAAGGCCAAGAAATGGCAGGAATCGCTGGCCAAGATGAAGGAAGCCGAAGCCGTGCCATTCACCCGGTCAGGCTTCGACAACTTCACCATCGCGCAATTCCGCGCGTACATCTATTCGAGCACCCGGCAGGAAGCCGACGCGGCGCGCGAGCTCGAGAACCAGCTGAATTCGCCCTGCATGCCGGAGTCCAAGAAGGCCGACACGCTGAAGAACCTGGTGGGCCTGTACACGAACCTGCGGAACTACCCGAAGGCCATCGACTACGGCAATCGTGCGCTCAAGCTGTCGAAGGATGCGGAAATCCAGGTTTTCGTCGCGCAGGCCTACTACCAGTCGGGTAACAACAAGGAAGCCGCCCGCCTGATGAACGAAGTGCTCGAGGGCAGCGGCCGTCCCAAGGAGCAGCAGCTGTTGTTCGTGCGCGCGGCTTGCGAGAAGGCCGGCGACAACGCCTGCGTCAGCCGTGTGTACGAGAAGCTGGTGGTCTACTACCCGAAACCCGAGTACTGGCAGAACCTCATGAGGGCGCTGCGCCACGGCGACACGGATGACATCCAGGCTCACAACGTCATGCGCCTGGCGCTGTACGTCAACGTGCTGAAGGATCCGGACCAGTTCAAGGAAATGGCCCAGCTCGCCATGGAAGAGAAGCTCTCCTGTGAAGCGACCACGGTTCTCGAGCAGGGCTTCAGCCGCAAGGTGTTCGTGGAGCAGCGCGACGTCGACGTGAACAAGCGTCTGCTCGCCGCCGCCCAGAAGGAAGTAGCCATCGAGAAGGCCGCGCTTCCCAAGAACGAGGCTGCCGCCAAGTCGGCCGCCACCGGTGATGCGCTGGTCAAGGTGGGTGCGCAGCACCTGGCCTGCGGCGACGCCGCCAAGGGCGCCGAGCTGATCCAGGCGGGTATCGCCAAGGGCAGCATCGGCAAGGGCGACCCGAAGGAAGCCGAACGCGTCGATGAGGCCTACTTGCTGCTGGGCATGGCGCAGCTGAAGAACAACAACAAGGCCGATGCCGCCAAGTCGTTCCGCGCCGTCAAGAAGGACCCGACCATGGTGCGTATCGCCAAGCTCTGGCTGCTGAATACCTAGTCAGGCGCCGGCGCGCCACCGTAAAACGCGGCCCCTGCGGGGGCCGCGTCCGTTTGGAGGTTCAGATCACGCCGTTGGCGCGCAGCTGCGCGAGCTGCTCCGGCGCGAGGCCCAACAAGCCCTGGTAGACCGCGTCGTTGTGCTCGCCCAGTTCCGGTGCCGGTGTGCGCACCGAGCTCGGCGTGGCCGACAGGCGTGGCGCCACGTTCTGCATGCGCAGCTCGCCAAACTGCGGATGCCGCGTCGTCACGATGGCCTGGCGCGCCGCGAAATGCGGGTCCGTCAACATGTCGGCCGTGCGATAGATGAGACCCGAGGGCACGCCGTGTTTTTCGAGCAGCGCCAGCAGCTCGCGGGTGTCGAGCGTGGCGGTCCACGCCGCGATCTGCAGGTCCAGCTCCTGCTGGTGCGCGCCGCGCGCCTGGTGGTCGCGATAGCGCGCATCTTCGGCCAGTGCCGGCGCCTGCATGGCCGCGCAGAGCCGGGCAAACACCGTGTCCTGGTTGGCGCCGATCATCACGATGCCATCGCGGGTGGGATAAACGTTGGAAGGGGCGATGCGCGGCAGGATCGGGCCGCTGCGCTCGCGCACATGACCAAGCTGGTCGAATTCCGTGACCAGGGACTCCATCATGTTGAGCACCGACTCGTAGATGGCCGCGTCGACCACCTGGCCGACACCGCTGCGTTCGCGGTGATGCAGGGCCGCCAGCGTGCCCATGCAGGCATGGACGGCGGCAAGCGAGTCGCCAATGCTGATGCCCACGCGCGAGGGCGGTCGATCGGGCTCGCCGACGATGTACCGCAGGCCACCCATGGCCTCGCCAATGCCGCCGTATCCGGCACGCTGCGCGTAGGGACCGGTCTGCCCATACCCGGAGACCCGTACCAGGATGACCCGCGGATTCAGCGCCGAGAGCTCCTGCCAGCCGCAGTTCCACTTCTCCAGCGTACCGGGCCGGAAGTTCTCGATGACAACGTCAGATTTACGCACCAAGTCTTTGAAAAGGCGCTGTCCTTCGACCTGGCGAAGGTCCAGGGTCACGCCCTTCTTGTTGCGTCCGATGACGGGCCACCACACCGATGGCTTGCCGCGCGGCTGGGGTCCCCAGTGGCGCATCGGGTCACCCTGGCCGGGCGCCTCGATCTTGATGACTTCGGCCCCCATGTCGCCGAGCAGCTGGCCGCAGAATGGACCCGCGATCAGTGTTCCCAGCTCGAGTACCCGTAGGTCGGAGAGCGCACCTTGTTTGTCAGCGGCGGTATCAGCCATGGCGGCGCGTTGTATCACAGAGTCAGACGTTAGAATTCGCCCCCCATGAAACCCACTCGCATCGAAATCGTCGAAGTCGGGCCGCGCGATGGCCTGCAGAGCGAGTCGCAGGTGTTGCCGACGGCGACCAAGGTGGAGTTCGTCTCCCGACTGGCCGATGCCGGCCTGCGCCGCATCGAGGTGGCGAGTTTCGTGAACCCGAAGCGCGTACCGCAGATGGCCGACGCAGAGGCCATGCTGGAGGCTCTCGCGCCGCGTGCGCACCAGGCCCAGTTCATCGGCCTGGTGCTCAATCGCAAGGGCTACGACCGCGCACAGGCCGCCGGGTGCACCGAGGTGCGTGTGGTCATCGCCGCCAGCGAGAGCTTCAGCCAGCGTAACCAGGGCTCGAGCATCGAAGAGGCGGTGGCGGCGTGGCTCGACATCGCCGCGGCTGCGCACAGCGCCGGCATCCGAGCGCAGGTCACCATCTCGACGGCATTCGGCTGTCCGTTCGAAGGGGAGGTGCCGGTGGAGCGCGTGGTGCGGCTGGCCGAGCGCCTCGCCGCCGGTCGGCCCGAGGAGATCGCCGTGGCCGACACCATCGGTGTGGCCGTGCCCACGCAGGTGAGCGCGCTGCTCGCGGCGCTGCGCCAGGCCCTGCCGGGCACTCGCCTTCGCGCGCACTTCCACAACACGCGCAACACGGGCCTGGCGAATGCATATGCGGCCGTCGAAAGTGGCGTGTCGGTGCTGGATGCGAGCTGCGGCGGCATCGGTGGCTGCCCGTTCGCGCCGGCGGCCACGGGCAACATCCCCACGGAAGACCTGATCTACATGCTGCATCGCATGGGAGTCGACACCGGCGTCAACCTCGCCGCGCTGCTCGACACCTCGCGCTGGCTGCAGCAGGCGCTCGACCATGCCGTGCCCGGCATGCTGGTCAAGGCCGGACTATTTCCCCGAAACCCATCTGCGTAAGGAGTACGGATCATGGCAATCAAGGCTGGTGACAAGATGCCCGCGGGCAAATTCAAGGTGATGACCAAGGACGGCCCGCAAGACCTGAGCACCGACGATCTCTTCAAGGGCAAGAAGGTGGTCTTGTTCTCCGTGCCCGGGGCATTCACGCCCACCTGCGATGCCAAGCATCTGCCGGGCTTCGTCGACAAGGCGGGTGACATCCGCGCCAAGGGCGTCGACACCATCGCCTGCATGGCGGTGAATGACGTGTTCGTGATGAACGCCTGGGGCAAACATGCCAACGTCGGTGACAAGATCACCATGCTGGCCGACGGCAATGGTGACTACGCCAAGGCGCTGGGCCTCGAGATGGACGGCCGTGGCTTCGGCATGGGCACGCGCGGCCAGCGCTTCGCCATCGTGGTGAATGACGGCGTCGCCACGGACGTCGAGATCGAGGCGCCGCGTGAGTTCAAGGTGTCGAGCGCGGAGTACATCCTCGGCAAGCTCTGATCACTGGCGCGACGCGTCGATCAGCTTTTCGAGCTCGGGCACGATGGTGAAGAGGTCGCCGACGATTCCGATGTCGGCGACCTCGAAGATCGGCGCTTCGGAATCCTTGTTGATGGCCACGATCGTGCGCGCATCCTTGATGCCCGTGAGGTGCTGGATGGCGCCCGAGATGCCAATGGCGATGTACAGCTCGGGCGCGATGATCTTGCCCGTCTGGCCCACCTGCATGTCGTTGGGCGCATAACCCGCATCCACGGCGGCGCGCGAGGCGCCGACCGCGGCGCCGAGCTTGTCGGCGAGGCCGTAGATGAGTTTGAACGCCTCGGCGCTGGCCAGCGCACGGCCACCCGAGATCACCTTGCTGGCGCTCTGCAGGTCCGGGCGGTCGGCAGCCGCCGCCGCCAGCGTGACGAAGCGCGTATGCGCGGGCAGGGCGGCGACCGAGGCCACGGATTCCACCTTCGCGTTGCCACCGCCGGCGGCCGCTTCGAACGAGGCCGTGCGGATGGTGGCGACGATCTTCGTGCCGGCCGTCACTTCCACGGTGGTGATGGCATTGCCCGCGTAGATCGGACGCCTGAAGCGGGTGTCGCTCTCGATGCTCATGACGTCCGAGAGCTGGGGCGCGTCGAGCAGCGCGGCCACCCGCGGCATCAGGTCCTTGCCGAACGTGGTCGACGGCGCGAACACGTGCGTGAAGGGCCTGGCCACTTCGGCCACCTGCGGGGCCAGCGTGGCCGCCAGCTGGTGCTCGTTGGCGACGTGGGTCACTTCGAGCACGCGGGTGACGCCCGCGAGTTGCGCGGCCTGCGCGGCCACGGGCGAGCCACCCGTGGTGAACACCGCGACGACGATTTCCGCGCCGGCCAGCGAGCTGGCCGCCCTGACCGTCTTGGCCGTGGAGACGTTGAGCCTGCCGTTGGCGTGTTCGGCGATGACCAGGACCTGCGTCATACCAGGCCTCGCTTCTGCAATTCGGCGAACAACGCCGCCGTGTCCTTGACCATGATGCCGCGCTGGCGGCCCGGCGGCGGCTCGGTTTTCGTCACCTTGACGCGCGCATCCGGCGCGACGCCGAGACTGCCGAGCGGAAGAGTCTCCAGCGGCTTGGTCTTGGCCTTCATGATCTCGGGCAGTTTCACGAAGCGCGGCTCGTTGAGGCGCAGGTCCGTGGTGATCACCGCCGGCAGGTCGACTTCCAGCGTTTCGAGACCGGCATCGACTTCACGCGTCACCCTGGCCGTCGTGTCGGTGAGCTCGACCTTGGAGGCGAAGGTCGCCTGCGGCCGGTTCCACAACGCGGCCAGCATCTGGCCGGTCTGGTTGTTGTCGTCGTCGATGGCCTGCTTGCCGAGGATGACCAGGAATGGTTGTTCCTTCTCGACGAGCTTGAGCAGGACGCGCGCGGCAGCGAGCGGCTCCAGGTGGGCGCCATCCGTGACCACGTGCAGCGCGCGCTGCGCACCCATGGCCAGTGCGTTGCGCAGCGTACTCTGGGCGTCGGCCGGCGCGATGGTGGCGATGACCACCTCGTCCGCGCCACCGCGCTCCTTGATGCGCAGCGCTTCCTCGACCGCGATCTGGTCGAAGGGGTTGATGCTGAGCTTGACACCGTCGAGCATCACGCCCGAGCCATCGGGCTTCACGCGGATGCGTACGTTGTAGTCGACGACACGTTTGATTGCGACGAGAATTCGTCTGGGTGGATTAGTCATTGGTCGCGAGTGTAGCGGGAGACGTGCGGGTGATCGATAGCAGGCGCCGGGGCTGATGTTCGCCTACGCACTGCGCCGCATTGTCGGACTGTTGCCGACATTGTTCGTACTGGTCACGCTCTCGTTCTTCGTGATCCGTCTGGCACCGGGCGGGCCCTTCGACCAGGAACAGCGGCTCTCGCCGGCGATCCGCGCCAACCTCGACGCGGCCTATGGCCTCGACCGGCCGCTGCTCGTGCAATACGGCCGCTATCTCGCCGGGCTGGCGCAGGGCGACCTCGGGCCCTCGTTCCGTTTCAAGGATTTCCGCGTGACGGAATTGATCGCCAGTGGGCTGCCGCTGTCCCTAACTATCGGGCTGTCGGCGGCGCTGCTGGCTTTCCTCGCCGGCGTGCCACTGGGTGCATGGGCCGCGTGGCGTTCGCGGTCGCGCACCGCGGGCGCCTTCATGGCACTGACGATGCTGGCGGTCGTGCTGCCGGCCTTCGTGGTGGGTCCGCTGCTGGCGCTCGTGTTCGGCATCTACTGGCCACTGTTCCGCGTCGGCGGATACGTGCCGGGCGACCCGAGCTACCTGGTGCTGCCGGTGATCACGCTGGCCTTGCCGGTGGCGGCCTACGTGGCACGGCTCACGCGCGACAGCATGCGCGAGGTGCTGCGCTCGAACTACGTCCGCACCGCGCGCGCCAAGGGCCTGCGCCCGGTCGAGATCCTCTGGCGGCACGCCCTGAGGCCGTCGCTGATCCCGGTGGTGAGCTACCTCGGGCCCGCGGTGGCGTTCGTGGTCACGGGCTCGCTGGTCGTGGAGTCGGTGTTCGGGCTGCCGGGCTCGGGACGTTTCCTCGTGCAGGGCGCCATCGACCGCGACTACACGCTGGTCATGGGCATGATCCTGGTCTACGGCGTGGTCACGCTGCTCTGCAACCTGGTGGCCGACCTCGCCTACGGCTGGCTCGATCCGCGGGTTCGGGCCGGATGACGGCGCGTGTCCGCATGGCAGCGATGGCGCTGGGGATGCTGGCGGCGCTGGCGCTGGCGGCTCCCTGGCTCACCCCCTGGAGTCACGACACGCTCGACTGGGAGCACCTCGCCGCGCCGCCGCAACTCGAGGCCGCGCACTGGCTCGGCACCGACCGCCTGGGCCGCGATCTGTTCGCGCGGGGCATGCAGGCACTACGCGTCTCACTGGCGCTGGGCCTGCTGGCGACACTGGTCAGCGTGTCCATCGGTGTCGCCTGGGGCGCCACCGCCGGCTATCTCGGCGGACGCGTCGATTCCGCGATGATGCGCTTCGTCGACATCGTCTACGCGCTGCCGTACGTGTTCATCGTGATCATCCTGTCGACGGTGTTCCCGCGTGGCAGCCTGGCCGCGCTGTTCATCGCCATCGGCGCGGTCGGCTGGTTGACCATGGCTCGAATCGTGCGCGGGCAGACCCTGAGCCTGCGCAACCGCGAGTTCGTGTCCGCGGCGATCGCCGGCGGGGTGGGCACGCCGGCCATCCTCTGGCGTCACATTTTTCCCAATGTCGCCGGCACGGTGATCGCCTACGCCACGCTGACCATCCCGCAGGTCATCCTGTTCGAGAGTTTCCTCAGCTTTCTCGGGCTCGGCGTGCAGGAGCCGTACGCCAGCCTGGGTAGTTTGATCAACGAAGGCGCGCAGGAGATGGAGTCGTCGCCGTGGATGCTGCTGGTGCCGGCGACGTTGCTGACGCTGCTGCTGCTGTCCTTCAACTCGCTCGGCGACGGCCTGCGCCGCCGGCTGGCACCCGGCGATGACTGAGCCGGCGTTGCTCGAGGTCGAGGGCCTGGGGGTTTCGTACGGCGAGATGCGCGCGGTGCATGACGTGTCGCTGACGCTGGCGGCCGGCCGCTGCCTCGGCGTCATCGGCGAGTCCGGCGCGGGCAAATCGCAGGCCTTGCTCGCCCTGATGGATTTGCTGCCGGCGCACGCGCGCATCAGCGGCCGGGCAACCCTGGCCGGGACGGCGCTGCTGGGCGGCGCCGGAGCTGCGCTGCGCGGGCGGCAGGTGGCGATGATCTTCCAGGATCCGCTGAGCTCGCTCACGCCGCACATGACCATCGGTGACCAGGTGGCCGAGCCGCTGGTGGCGCATCGCGGCCTCGGCTGGGGCGAGGCGCGCGCGCGCGCGGCGCGACTGCTCGACCAGGTGCGCGTCAACGACGTGCCGCGCCGCCTGGCGCAGTATCCGCACGAGCTCTCCGGCGGCATGCGCCAGCGCGCCATGATCGCCATGGCCTTGGCCTGCGATCCGCAGCTGCTGATCGCCGACGAACCCACCACGGCGCTGGACGTATCGGTTCAGGCGCAGATCCTGGCGTTGCTGCGCGAGCTGGTGGCCGAGCGACGCATGGCGCTGGCGCTGGTCACGCACGACATGGGTGTCATCGCCGGCCTGGCCGACGACGTCATGGTCATGCGCCAGGGCTGCGTGGTGGAGCGGGGCACGGTGCGCCAGATCCTCACGCAGCCCGCGCACGAGTACACACGCTCGCTGCTGGCGGCCACGCCGCGGCTCGCGGGTGAGGCGCCCGGGCCCCGCCCGCCGACGTCGACCGTGCCGCTGTCGGTACGCGACCTCGCCGTGCGCTTCCGCATCCGCAAGAAAGGCTGGCGGCGCGAAGAGCTGGTGGCCGTCGATGGCGTGTCATTCGACGTCGCCGAGGGCGAAGCGCTGGGCATCGTCGGCGAATCCGGCTCCGGCAAGTCGACGCTGACCCGCGCGCTGCTGCGACTCACCGATGCCGCCGGCGGTGCAGTCGCCTGGCTGGGCCGGCCGCTGCGCGAGCTCGAGGGCGCAGCGCTGCGTGAAGTCCGCGCCGGCATGCAGATCGTGTTCCAGGATCCCTTTGCCAGCCTCGACCCGACCATGAGCGTGGCCGAGTGCGTGGCCGAGCCGTTGCGTGCGCTGCGGCCCGACATGGACGGGCCGACGCGCCAGGCGGCCGTGCTGCGCGCGCTCGCCGGCGTCGGTCTCGATGCCGGATTCGCGGACAGCCGCAGTCCGCAGTTGTCCGGCGGCCAGTGCCAGCGCGTGGCCATCGCCCGCGCCATGGTGCTCGCCCCCAAACTACTGGTCTGCGACGAGGCGGTGAGTGCGCTCGACGTCTCCATCCAGGCGCAGATCCTCGACCTGCTGGCGCGCATCAAGCGCGAGCAGGGCACCAGCCTCATCTTCGTGAGCCACAATCTCGCCGTGGTCCGGCAGCTGTGTGAGCGCGTGCTGGTCATGTACCTGGGGCGCGAAGTGGAATCCGGGCCCACCGCGCAGGTATTCGCCGCGCCGCGCCACCCCTACACGCGCATGTTGTTAGAGTCCGTGCCGCTGCTGGATCCGCAACTCGAGCGCGCGCGCCTGGCAGCCGTGTTGCCCGCGGGCGATACGCCGTCCCCGGTCGACCGGCCGACGGGATGCGCCTTCCGCACGCGCTGCCCGGCGGCACGGCCGGAATGCGCCCTGCGCCGTCCAGAGCCGGAACCAGTCGACAATTCGCACCGGGTGGCCTGCCTGCGGTGGCGTGAGCTCGGGAACCCGCTCGAATCGCGGCTGATTTCACGCTAGTTCGGGCTGCGCGGCCGTGGAGGCCGCGTTATCCTCTGGCCATGTCAACGGAACACCACATTCGTCCCAGCGAAGGCCTGCGCAACGTCAAATACGAGATCCGTGGTCGCCTGGCCCGCCGCGCCCAGGAGCTCGAGCGCCAGGGTTACGAGATCGTGCCCCTGAACATCGGCAATCCCGGCGCCTTCGGTTTCCGCACGCCCGAGACCATGCGGCTGGCGATGATCGAGAACATGGCCGTGGCCGAAGGGTACTGCCACCAGAAGGGCATTTTCCCGGCGCGCGAAGCCGTGGTCATGCAGCAGCAGATGCGCGGCGTCACCGGCCTGAGCGCGGACGAGGTGTTCATCGGCAACGGCGTCAGCGAGCTGATCGACCTGTGCCTGCGCGCGCTGCTCAACGACGGCGACGAGGTCCTGATCCCGAGTCCCGACTACCCGCTGTGGTCGGCGGCCGTCACGCTGAATGGCGGCAAGGCCGTCTACTATCCCTGCAAGCCCGAAAACGAATTCGTGCCCGATCCGGAAGAGATCGCGCGGCTGGTCACGCACCGGACGCGCGCCATCGTCGTCATCAACCCTAACAACCCGACCGGCGCGGTGTATCCGCGCGCGGTGTGCGAGGCCTTGGCGAGGCTGGCCGAGACGCACAAGCTCGTGGTGTTCAGCGACGAGATCTACGACCAGATGACCTACGACGGCGTCGAGTCCATCCCCATGGCGACACTGGTGCGCGACACGGTCTGCTGCACCATGTCCGGCCTGTCCAAGATCTACCGCGCCTGCGGTTACCGCGTGGGCTGGGCGGCATTCACCGGCAACCTGCGCGGCGCGGGCGAGTACCTGTCGGGGCTCGAACTGCTGAGCTCTTTGCGCTTGTGCTCCAACGTGCCGGCGCAATGGGCGGTACAGACGGCGCTCGGCGGTTACCAGAGCATCCGCGAGCTGCTGGCGCCGAATGGACGCCTGTACGAATCCCGTCGCGCCATCCTCGAAGCCACCTCGTCGAGCCGCTTTCTCCAGCTGGCGCCGCCCAAGGGCTCCATGTACGCGTTCGTGCGCGTGAAGACCGAGGAGATCCCCGACTTCGACGACCAGGCGTTCGCACTCGACCTGCTCGAGCAGAAACACGTGCTGCTCGCCCCGGGTACCAGCTTCAACGTGCCGTATCGCGATCACTTCCGCACCACGCTGCTGCCCGAGGCGGCGTTGCTGAAGAAGGTGTTCGCGCGCATCGAAGACCTGCTGGCTTCGTACGCGGCGCGTTCGCCCGACGACCAACGCGTGGTGCAGGCGGCGTCGCGCTTCAAATAGTCGTTGAGATAGCCAGCACAAGCTATTGAACGGGCAGAGACTTTCCTCAGCCATTTCCGGGGCGCTGGCGTCGGGGGCGACGCTGATCGTCGCCAACGCGCAGCGCCAGGCGTCGGTGCGAGCCGCGTGGTCGGCGGCGCAGCGCGCCGCGGGTCGCAACCTCTGGAACACCCCGCGGGTCCTCACGTTCACGCAGTTCGCCGAAGCCCGGCTCGCGGAGCAATGGAGCGCCGCCGATCACCCCGACCAGCTGTTGCCCGGCGCCGCGGAGTGGGCGCTGTTGCGCGAGCTTCGCCACGAATCCGGCGGCAGCGGCGAGGCGCGCGCATTGCTCGGGTCCCTGCGCCTGTTGCGCGACTGGCAGGTTCCCCGCGGTCGCGCAGCGCTCGGCGGCTCGCCCGAGGGCAACCTGCTGCTCGACGCGCTGGCGGCGCTTGAAGCCCATTCACGCGAGCATGGCCGCAGGCCCCTGGCGGAGTGGTTAGGCGACCTCGAGCCCGCCGCCGGGGACTTGTGGTGCGCCGGCGTCGGCGGCCTGCCGGCCGCGCAGCGCGCCACCTTGCAACGGCTGGGTGCCCGGGAGGTGGCGCAGGAGCCCATGCGCGCCGCCGTATCCGTGGCCACCGCCGACGATGACGATCACGAGCTCGCGCTCATCGCGGACTGGTGTCGCGCGCATCTCGAGCAGGACCCGGCGCGCCGCCTGCTGGTCGTCGACGCGAAGCTGCGGCAGCGGCGCCGGCAATACGAACGCGTGCTGTCGCAGGCGCTGTCGCCCTCGGAATGGCTGGCGCACGGCGCGCGCGCCTTCTCCACGTTCTTCTCGATCGAAGGCGGACAGCCACTCACCGATTTCCCGCTGATCGCGCACGCCCTGCTGACACTGCGCCTGCTCACCGCGACCCTGCGCTTCGACGAGGTGGTGTTGTGGCTGCGCATGCCGTTCCTCGAGGGCAACGACCTGTACGCCGGCGCGGGCATCGAGGCGCAGCTTCGCACTGGCCACAAGCTCGAGTTCAGCGCCGCGGCGCTGGCCGCGCAGCTCGAGCGCAAGGAAGGCGACGCACCGCGTGCGCTGGCCGCGCGCCTGCGGCAGGGACTGGCGTTGCTGGGCAGCGAGCCGCGCAGCGCACCGGACTGGTCGGCGCGGTTGCTGGCGGCGCTGCGCGCCGTCGGCTGGCATGGCTCGCGGGCGCTGCGCACCGATGAACAGCAGACGGTGAATCGCTGGTATTCGCTGTTCGACGAATACTCGGCGCTGGGCGGCTGGTTGCCGCGCGCCAGCGCCGCGGACGCCGTGGCCACGCTGGTCGACCTGGCGCGCGAGCGCAGCTTCGACCCGGCCAGCGTCGCGGCGCCGGTCACGCTCAGCGATTCGCACGACGACCCGCTGGTGCGCTACGACGCGATCTGGGTGGCCGGGCTCGACGCGGCGCAATGGCCGCCGCCGCCGCGGCCCGACGTCTTCATCCCGCTGCGCCTGCAAGTCGCGGCCGGTGTCCCGGCGGCCAGCGCGGCAGGGCAGAGCGCGCGTGCGCGCGCATCGCTCGCGGCCTGGCGGGCCGCGACTTCCGAGCTGGTCTGCTCGTGGGCGCGCCTCGACGCTGACGCGCACCGCACGCCCAGCCCGCTGCTGGTGCGCATCGATTCGCAGGCCGGCTACTTGCCGCGGCACGGCGCCATCCTGCTGCCGCTGGCCGCGCGGCTGCGGAC
>Ga0307409_100000259_pt1 | contig 21396 bp, 17 predicted proteins | sample 322Ometagenome_2_FD_203888 | JGI IMG/M metagenome (GOLD analysis project Ga0307409, IMG submission 203888) | Maize rhizosphere microbial communities from greenhouse at UC Davis, California, United States - 322HYB-O-2 | ecosystem: Host-associated > Plants > Roots > Rhizosphere > Soil | place... | reverse complement strand
CAATGGGTGAAGCCGAAGAAGATGGCGTAGGGCTTGCCCTTTAGTGACGCGCTGGAGAACGGCTTTCCATCCGCGCCGGTCAGTGTGAACGGTCCGCCGAAGCTCGTCAGCGTGATCTGCTCACTGCTTGGCGTTTCCGTGCGGCGCTGATTGACCAGCAGCATCGCAAAGCCGATCACGGCAATGCCCACGACAACCCACAAAACCACCCGAAGCTTGCGCACCTATGGGCCCTCCGCGCCGGTCACGAGAGCATCGACTGGCTTCTCGCCGGAGCGTTCGAACTTAAGGCGGAGCTTTAGCAAGTCCCCTGATTTCAACGGCGCCTTCAGTCCCATGACCATGATGTGAGTTCCGCCCGGCTCCAACGTCACCGACTGGCGCGCCGGGATGGCCAAGCCGTCGCTCAGCGGCCTCATCTTCGAAACGCCGGCCTCGTTTGACGTCTGATGAACCATCGCCGTGACCGGAGGATCGGCGCTCACCGAAAGCAATTTGTCCTCGCCTTGGCCGAAGTTTGCGATCTTCATATAGGCCGCAGTTCCGGTCTGCCCCGCGACCGTCTCGCGCGCCCAGGCGGTGGCGATCAGGATGTCGGGTTTGCCCGCTGGCTGGGGCTTGGAACAGGCGCCGAGGAGGAGCGCGGCGAGGAGAAGTGTCCGCTTCATGCGCGGCTCCCTACGGCTCACAGCCGTATGGGTCTAGCGAATGAATCGCCGCCCAAGCTTGCGTCCGGACGCGTCCTGCGTCACCCAGCGGGCCAATGACATCATCCATGCACGCGATCGTCGACCAGCTTTGCGCCATCTACGACGAGTCCGTTGAGAACCTCCGCCAGGCGCTTTCAGCCTATCTGAAGGACGGAACACTGCCCGACGAGGGCGAGCGGGGGAAGGGCGCCTTTGCTTACCCCGAATTGCGGGTCAGCTACGGCGGCAATTTCCGCACATCGCCCGCGCCGCTGCGTGCCTTCGCGCGGCTCAGCCAGACCGGCACTTACACGACCAGCATCGCCCGGCCCGAACTGTTCCGCGACTATCTCGTCGAACAGCTTGAGCATCTCGAGCGCGACTATGACGTGACAATCGATGTCGGCCGGTCGGCGAGCGAAATCCCCTACGCCTATGTGATTGACGGCAGCGGGATCGAGATCGGCGCCACGAGCACGGCAGAGCTGTCGCGCTGGTTCCCATCGAACGAGCTGGTCCATATCGGCGACGAGATCGCGGACGGGACCTGGCTCGGCAAGAACCATGCGCGGCCGCTGGCCCTGTTCGACGGCCCGCGCACGCACTTCAGCCTTGCACGACTGAAGCATTACACGGGCACCCCGCCCGAGCATTTCCAGCGCTTCGTGCTGTTCACGAACTACGTCCGCTACGTCGACGAGTTCGTCCGGCTGGCCATCGCAAACCTGCAATCTGGCGAAGGGCCGTACACTGCTTTGTCGGTACCCGGGGCGACCTACGAACGCGGCAAGCTAGAGACTGCGGAAGCGGAGATCGCGGCCGGCCAGTGGCGCCGGATGCAGATGCCGGCCTATCATTTGATGGCTGAAGACGGCGAAGGCATCACCCTCGTCAATATCGGCGTCGGGCCTTCGAACGCGAAGACCATCTGCGACCATGTCGCGGTGCTTCGGCCGGAAGTCTGGCTGATGATCGGCCACTGCGGCGGACTTCGCCCAAGCCAGACGATCGGCGATTACGTTCTCGCCCACGCTTACCTGCGCGACGACCACCTGCTCGACGACGTGCTTCCTCCTGAGATTCCGCTGCCCGCCATCGCCGAGGTTCAGCGCGCCCTGTTCGAAGCCGCAATCGACGTCACTGGCGAGGATGAGGACAGCCTCAAGCGGCGGCTGCGCACGGGCACGGTCGTCACGACCGACGACCGCAATTGGGAGCTGCGCTACACGGACTCGTCGCTGCGCTTCAACCAGAGCCGCGCAGTCGCGATCGACATGGAATCGGCGACCGTCGCCGCCCAGGGTTATCGCTTCCGCGTGCCCTACGGCACCCTGTTGTGCGTCTCAGACAAGCCACTCCACGGGGAACTCAAGCTGCCCGGCCAGGCCAACGCTTTCTATGAGCGTGCAATCAGTCAGCATCTGCGCATCGGCATTGAAACACTGACGCTGCTAAAGCGCGAAGGCGACAGCCTCCACAGCCGCAAGCTTCGCAGCTTCGACGAGCCCCCCCTCCGCTAGCGAGCTGTGACGCGCCCGACCGCCGGGGCCGACGGGTTCGTCGCCAGGTAGGCTTCGAGCGCATCGAGATCGAGGCCGGCGTCGAAGGTTTCGGTGCCCTGCGTAAATACGGAAAAGCCGTCGCCGCCGCTGGCGAGGAAGTTGTTGGTCGTCACGCGATACTTGCGCGCGGGATCGATCGCCTTGCCGTCGACCGTCACCGTCTTGATGCGCTGACCCTTCGGCGCGTCGAGCTGATAGGCGAAGCGGAAGTTGTGGGAAGGGACGAGCAGTGAGCCAAGCTTGCCACGCCCGTCGGCTTCGGTGAACTGCTGCTCTAGCAGGCTCTTCAACTGCGCGCCGGTCATCGTCTTGACGACGAGGTTGTTGCCGAACGGCTGCATCGCGAAGACCTGCCCGTACGTCACGTTGCCTCCCGCGCCCGGAACGAGGCTGGTGCGGACGCCCGTTGCGTTGATGAACGAGATATTGGCACCGCCGCGATCTTTGGTGCGTGTCGCGGCAAGCTGCGCGTCGGCAATCAGGTTGGCGGCAGGGGATTCGCCGTCGGTTTCCGACTTGGGCGCGTCGCCCCGCAGCTTGCCCACCACGCGAGCTGCAGCTGGAGCCGCCGCGTTCGAATAACGCTTTACCAATATCCCGATGGGGCTGGCGGCCGGATAGTTCGTCGACGTCATCGGCGCATTCTGGGCGCGCTGGCTAATCAGCCGGTGTGACTTGGCATCGAACGTGAGGCGCAGGTCGGTGACGAAATAGCCGTACTTGCCGGCACTCGTGAGCAGGCGTGGTGCACCGCCGCGATCGACCTGGCAGGCGTAGGCATTGTGCGAGTGACCGGAGACGATCGTGGCAATGGCCGGATCGAGCTTGTCGAGGATTGGCAGTATTTCGCCCGACAGACCCTCGCAATCGCCGGTCCTGTAGGTTTCGGGCGTTTTCCCGCCCTGGTGGATCAGCAGGACGATCGTGTCGGCGCCCTGCGCCTTGAGTTGCGGAACAAGCGAGTTCGCCGTTGCGGCCTCGTCCGTGAAGTGCAGGCCGGCAACGCCCGCCGGCGTTACAAGCGTGCCGGTCTCCTTCAGGGTCATCCCGATGAAGCCGATCCGGATCGGCCCGACGTCGCGGATGGCAGTCGGCGAGAACAGGGTCGATCCGTCCTCCTTGCGGACGTTCGCCGCGAGGTAGCGAAACTTGGCGCCCTGGAAGGGCTCCAGCCGGCAAGGGACGCGGGTCGTGAACTTCTCGCAGCCGCCGTTCTGAATGCGAAGCAGCTCCGCGCTGCCTTTGTCGAATTCGTGATTGCCGACCGATGCGAGTTCCAATCCCATCAGGTTCATCGCATCGACGGTCGGTTCGTCGAGGAAGTAAGCGGACGTCAGCGGCGACGCACCGATGAGGTCGCCGGCCGCCACGGTTATGCTGTTCCGGTTGGCGCGCATCTTCGCCAGCTCGATGCCGATGACCGCCGCGCCGCCGAGCGTGTCACTCGCCGCCTGCCCGTTCGGCAGCTCGAATTTGATGGGCGCTTGCGACGGCTCGAGATTGCCGTGGAAGTCGTTGAGCGCGAGAATCTGCACCTCTACCGGTGGGGTCGCTACCGCCGGCTGCTGAGGAAACGGCTGCTGGGTCGCGCAGGCGGATACGAACAGGGCCGCGAGGGCGGCCGTTAGCTTGCGGATCATCAGCGGGCGCGCTCCGCGGGGAGGGGCTGCGGACTTGCGTAGATCGCGTTGAGATAGGCCGCGAGGCGGACGCCAGCCTGCTTCAGGCGCTGCTCCATCACCGGCGTGTATTTCCAAACGTAGTTATAGGAGAGCTCGGGCATTGCCGGCTTGCCGTCCTTGCCCTTCGCCCCGGCCGGCGGAAGCGCGGGGTAGACGGTCTCGCGGATTTGGCCGCTCTCGCTGATCCAGTCGCGCGGATTGACGTCCCACCAGCGGATCACGTCGTCGTTGCTGGTGTGGCGGCCGAGCTTCGCAGCCAGCTCGGTGAAGGACAGTTGCTCATCGTCGACCATCGCCGAGTCCCACACCGAGTGAAGGTTCATGTCACGCCCGAACCACTTCACCTTCACGTCATTGCCACCCTTGTCGCAGCACTTGCCGACGTGAAGCGGTTGGTGAAGGTCGCCGACAAGGTGGACGATGAAGCGAAGCGCCAGCTGCTTGTCGGCAAGGCTCCCGTTCGGGTCCTTCAACGTCGCCGTATACTTGTTCAGCGCTTCAAGCGCATCGCCTTCAGACGGCGCATGATCGTAGATCACGCCATTGAGCGTGACGTAGTGCCAAGGTGTCGAGGTCTTCTGCCAGAACTCCCCCGGTGCAGACCGCATCTCGTCCGGCCAGGTGGCGGCCTCGTCGAGGCTTTCAACGCCGAGCAACTCCCTAACGTGCGCCCGGGTGAGGCCGCTCAGCTGTGCGTCGGCCAGCGCCGCCACCACGCGGTGGCCGGTCTTGCCCCAGGCGAAGGCCGGCGAAGGGATGAGCGCGGCAGTCGCGGCCGCAGCGATGAGGAACGAGCGGGCTTTCATGGGGCGTGGCTCTCAAGAGATTCGGGCTGGACTAGCGCATGCCCCGTGGACCGCCTTAAGGACAAGAGCATGACTGAAGATGAACTAATCGCCCGGGCCCGCGAGGCGGCGACGAAAGCCTACGCGCCTTACTCGCGCTTCCACGTCGGCTGCGCGATCGAAAGCGTCGACGGCGAGGTCGTGAGCGGGGCGAACATGGAGAACGCCTGTTACCGTCTCGGCATCTGCGCCGAGCAGAGCGCGCTGACGGCGGCGCAGCATGCGTTCGGCTTGGACAAGGTCGCACGGATCGCGGTTGCGGGCGGGGGCCTCGAAGGCGGGGCGCTTTCCGGCGACATGACCTGCACGCCGTGCGGCGGTTGCCGGCAGGCGATCCTGGAGGCGGCGCAGCTCGGCGGCCGCGATGTCGAGATTCTGTGTTCGAATGGGGCGGGCACAACGCTTGAGCGGCACTCCATCGCGTCGCTTATTCCCCACGGCTTCGGGCCAGTGAACCTGACTGACGCCGACTAACTGATCCGGACGATCACGAACGAGACGTTGTCGGGGGCGCCACGCTCCAGCACCATCTCGACAAGCTGGTCGGCGGCCTGCTCCATCGGTTTGCTGGTCAGTTCGCCGTAGATCAAATCGTCGTTGACGACGCGCGTCAGCCCGTCGCTGGCGAGGATGAAAAGGTCTCCCTCCCGAGTATCCCCTGTGCTCACATCGACGTTAAGCTCCTCGGTCGCTCCGACGGCTCGAGTGACGACATTGGCATTAGGATGTCCCTCGGCCTCGGCCGGGGCGAGCATGCCGGCATCGATTAAATCCTGCACGAGGCTGTGGTCGCGCGTCAGCTGCGCGATTTCGCCTTCGCGAACCCGATAGGCGCGGCTGTCGCCGGCCCACAGGCAGGCGAACTGATCGCCCGAGATGACGAGCGAGACGACGGTGCTCCCAATTGTCCGCGGATGGGTTCCCTGGCGCGCGAGCTGGATCAGCTGGTGATTGACGTTCTGAAGCGCCGTCATGGCGTCGTTGGCAAAGCGCTGCAGGTTGGCGTTCGGCGGAACGATCGAGAGGGCTTCGACGACCGAGCTGCTGGCGACATCGCCTGCTTCATGCCCGCCCATTCCATCGGCTACGGCCCATAGGCCCCGCTCCGTTCGGACCAGGATCGAATCTTCATTGACCTTGCGCTTGAGGCCAGGGTGAGTTCGGCTGACGCACTCGAAGCCCACTGGCCGTCCCCCTATGCCGCGGCGTGTCCCGCAGACTAGCAATTAAATTCCGTTCATGCGATTTGCAATTAACGGGTTGCGGGTTGTCGCGGGGGTCAGCGGGGATGAGCAAAGCGTACAGTAACAAGGCGCTTCCCGCGGGCACGGTACTCCGCGAGTGGCGCCTTGAAGAGGTTTTGGGCGTCGGCGGATTTGGCATCGTCTATAAGGGGCGAGGCATCTATTTCGACGAACTCGTTGCAATCAAAGAATATTTTCCAAGCTCAATAAGCGAGCGGGAAGCGGACGATACGGTCGTTCCGATCGATTCCGACGCGGAAGAAGTCCACGCGCTCGGCCTCAAGAAGTTCGTCGAGGAAGCCAAGCTCCTCTGGAACCTGTCGACCCCGAGTCGTCACCCGAACATTGTCAGTGTTCGCAGCCTCTTCGAAATCCACGGCACTGCCTACATGGTCATGGACTTCGAAGACGGCATCGCTTTGTCGCGGATGCTGAAGCAGGGGACGAAGTTCAACGAGCGCAGCCTGTGGAACATCATCCATCCCATCGCGGAGGGGCTGGAGCGGGCGCACCGCGTTGGCGTGCTTCACCGCGACATCAAGCCGCCCAACATCCTCATCACCGAGGACAATCGGCCGGTTCTGATCGACTTCGGGTCGGCCCGGTTCGAAGCGGCTGAAGCGACCAGCACCAAGGTCACGTTCCACACTCCGCCGTACGCGGCGATCGAACAATATGTGAAGACGTACCCCCAGGGGCCGTGGACTGACATTTATGCTCTCGGCGTCGTGCTGTATGAGTGCGTAACCGGCGAGAAGCCGCCCGAGGTTCTCGAGCGCATGCACGCGGGCCTCGGGGCGCCACTGTCGGACAAAAGCTGGCCGGGCTACAGCAAGAAATTCCTTCAGGCGATCGACGCGGCGATGACCATTCGCCCGCAGGAACGCCCGCAATCCATTTCCGATTGGCTCGAGATGTTCGGCAAGAACGTCGGCAAGTCGAAGACCCCGGCCATGTCGGACGACGAAGACGCGACGCGCGTCTTCACGCATGAGCTGAGGAGCGATTCCATCGTGCCGGTGGCTCCGCCGGCGTTTGCAGATGGTGATAGCGTCGAAACGCAGGTTCCCGACCATCCGGACAAGGCCATCTTCAAGGGCGCGGGTCAGGAAACCGGCGCCAAAAAAAAGGTCACCCCGGCAACCGCCGCCGCCGCCGCGGCAGCGGGGGCCGACGCGGCTGTTGTCGAGGCTCAGCCCAAGGACGAACCTGAGGCTATTCCCGAAGAACCGGTCGCGAGGAAGCCTGAAAAGCCCAAGCCGACACCCGTCAGACCGGATACCACGAAAACCGAGCGCAAGGCGCCGTCTCCAGCCTTGCTTGCAGGCGCGGCTGCGGTCGTGCTCGCTGCAGGTGCCGGAGCATGGGCCCTGTTCGGCGGCGGATCCAATCCGTCCGATGCGCTTCCGGCGACGGAGGCATCCGCTCCCGGTGCGACAGCTGGTCTTGCAGGTGTTTCGACGCTTGCTCCGGCGACCAAGGCGCTGGCCGACGACGCAACGAAGGCTGGCGTATCGATGACGGTGATAAGCGGGCTGGCCGCAGCCAGCGACCAGCTGGCCCAGCAATATCAGGCGCTCCAGGGACTCCCGAACGACCCTGCATCGCAACAGGCGGTCGCGACGCGTGAAGAAGAGATGCGCCAGCTCGCGACCCGCGCCACCGCGGAATTCGCAACGGCATTGCTCAAGGATGTCGAGGCCAAGGCGCAGCGACTTTCAGCGGCAGTGCCGTGGGCCAACCCGTCCGCTGGGGAGCGGACATTGCCCGCCGATCGCCAGCAGGTCGCCGGGGATCTCCGCACATCCTACGGCCAGATGAAATCGGCAGTCGATGCTGCATCCAAGGCGACGTCCCCGGCCCAAGCTCTCGAATACGCGCGAATGGCTTTGGCGCAGTCGCAGAACTTCACGTCCGCCTCGCTCGTCGCTTACAACAAGCAGGAAACGGCCATCGCCACCGCGCCCGTCCAGACTGCACAGGTCAAGCCGACAGTCGTCGCGCCGGTGCAGGCCAGGACTGTGACTCCCACACGGACCGCAGCAGCACCGACGGCTCGCACCGCGGCCACGACCGCGGTCGCATCATCGGCAACGACGCTATCCGGCGGCAAGATCAGCCAGCTCAACTCCATCGTGGACGACGGGCGGAACATGGCCAAGTCCGTAATCCGCATGGGACGCGGTTCGGGTTCGACGCCTCAGAATACGCAGGCGCTTCGGGCGAATGCAGCGCTAGCCAAGACCTACGACGCAAGCCTTGCACAGGTGAAGGCTGCCGGCCGGGGCGTCACCTCCGATCGCGACGCGGACCGGCTCATCGCGCAGGCGAAACAGACCCGCGCTTACGTCCAGTTCCTCGTCAGGCAGTCGACCGCAGCGTCGCGATAAGCGCTAGGCCGGGATTTCCAGCGCTCGCTCGCTGTAGGCCATCGTCCATTCGTTGAGATCGGCGAGCATGATCGCCGCGGTCGTTTCCAACTCGGCCGCAAGGAGATCCTGCCTGTTCACTCGCTTCAGCCGGGCGGCGTTGAGCAGCAGCGCCTGAGCAGTTTTCGCGGAGCGGCTCGCGGCCAGCAGGTGCTCGCCGTGCCCGCGCATGCCGAACACCGCCGCTCCGATCGCGGGGAAGCCGGCAGTCACGAAGATGAAGATGGGCGCGAGCGATTTCATCGTCGAATGCATCAACACATATCCGCCGACGTACAGCACGCAGGCCGCGATCACTGCGCCCATCAGGAAATTGCCGACCTCGTGCAGCCGGTGATCGAGCTTGTGCATCCGCTCCGCGTTGACGTGGTGATAGGCGGCCTGAAGCGTGACTTGTTCATCAAGAACGTCATTGGCGAGGCTGCGGATGGTCGACAGGCTCGTGACCCCGTGGGGACTGTCCATCTGGCGCCAGATGGCGGCCGCATACCAGCGCGTCCAGTCGGCCCCCGCTTCGCGGTTCATCGGCCCGCGCACGATATCGCTGCGGAATGGCGTGCTGATGAGGCCCGTCTGCTTGAGATAGATCAACGGCCGAAGAGACTCAGCGAGGTGGCGGTATTGGAGCCAGCGGCGATGCCACTCCCCGCGCGTTCCCGACTGCGTGTTGTAGAATAGTAGCGCAATCGTCCCGAGCTCGGCGAGAACGAGATAAAGCTTCGCTCCCGGCGCGATCAGCCCGAACAAGGCAAGGATGACCGCAAAGGTCGACAGGAAATAGTTGGTCACGTGCCCACTGCGAAACAACTGCGCATATCGGATCGCGAGGAAATTGGCCCAACCGTAGGACCGTGCGAGCGGCCATTTGGCGTCGCGCGGATATACACCGTGGACGTTGCTCCAGTCCTGGCGGACGTCGTCGATGATCGCGCTCTGGCGCCAGGACCCGCGCGGCAATTTCTTGACCCCAAGCAGAGCCAGAAGAAGCGGATATTCGATGCGCAGGTTCGTTCGCTTTTCCCGCTCGCCATAGAATTGCGCGATATGCGCGCGCTCGATCGACGTGTGCGGTGCGAGCGTCCCGCGCAGCAGCGCGTAGTAATCCTCGGGCGTAGCCAGCGGCAGCGCGTTGCCATCGAGCATGTCGAGGCCATCGAGGAGTCGTGGGTGCATGACCTGCGCGGACGGCATCTCGATCTCGATATGGATGACGGGAACCCCCGCCCTTAGCGCAAGCTCGACCACGTGGCCCGTGCCGCCCGGACCGTTGGCATTTCCGCCATCCCAAATGGCGACAAGTATGTCTGACGCGGCAATCACCGCCTTGCCGATCTGGACATAGGCGCCGTCGCCGTCCGACCGATCACAGGGCAAGGCGAAGAAGGCGTCGGCCCTTTCGAGTTGGTCGGAGAATTCGTCGCGCTCGGCCCCTTCCGCGAAATCGGCGCGATAGACGTCGGGCGCGAAGGGTAGGAGCGCGCGGACAGTGTAGCCGCTTGCCCGGGCGCTATCGGCCGCAAGCTGGTCGGCGCCGGTGGCCAAGGGCGTGTGGAGCCGCAGAATCGGTGGTTCGGTCGAGAACAGATCGTCCGAAGCGGCGTAGAGGTGCATTGCAGCCTCCCGCAGATCCCGGAAGACCTTGTCGACTGCCGGGCGAAGGGCATCGAGGGCGCCGGCGGGCAAGTTCGAAGCGCGGTGGCCCGTTATGCCGACGTTGAGGGCCAGCCGGGGGCGGGCCGGGTGCCTTCCGAGATCCTCGTCGGCCTCAACTTCGACAATCAGAGTTTCGCGCCGGTTCACGACGCTGCCGCCCGACGCGGTTTCGACGCGCGGTCAAACCTCAGCGCGCGTTCGCACTTCATGCTTGAAGGAGACGTTGCCGACCTTGAGCGTCGAGCCGACCGGAAGCGATTTCGTGCCCATGACGCGTTCGTCGTCCACGAATGTGCCGTTAGTGGAATTCAGGTCCAGCACCCGAAGCTCGTCCTCCGCCAAATCGATCTGGCAGTGGGACCGGGATACGCGTGAATCAGCAAGGATAATGTCGGCGGGAGCAGCGCGGCCGATCTTCAGCCCGGTGTCGGTCACGACGTAACGCTTCTCGAGCCGGTCGCCGATCGTCAGCTCCAGGCAGTGAAGCTGCTCTTCCTGAAGATAGCCGTCCGACCTTGTGTAGAATTGCGTCCGGTCGCTCGTGTCGTCATCGTCGGCATGGCCGTTCGACTGGCGGCCATTGGACCACGGGTTGCGCGAGAAAGCAGCGTTATCGAGCTTGCGCGGCGCGGGGCGGGGTGCTGGCTCGGGGACGCTACGCTGCACAGGCTGAACCGTGGAGGCACTCGGCACGACCGAACGAGGGGCGGGTGCGGGCGCCGGCGTGGGCGTGGGCGTGGGCGCAGGACTTGCAGCGGCGTGGCGGCTGACCAGCCGGTCGACGTCCTTGATCAGGGTGCGCCACGACGGATCCGTGGTCGAACCGTCCCAATGAGACAGGTCCGAGGTATGGGTCAGCTCGAAGATGATCGGGCGGTCGCACGGCTCGATCGTCACCGGCACCAATTTGTTCTGGCGGTCGGCGAGAGTCGCTTCGGCGCGAACCCAGCGCGACGAGACCGAGCGCGGCGACCACAACACCACCACCGCCTTGGCCGTCTTGAGAGCGGTCTCGATGACTTCGTCGAACGTCTCGCCCGAATGCAGGGCAGCGTCCCACCAGACGGCGAGTCCTTCCTCCGTAAAACGCTCCGCGAAGCGCCGGGCATGGCTCCGGTCTTCGCGGCTGTACGAAATGAAGACGTCCAACGCCGTCAAGCCTTACCCCTTACGTCAACGGTCCGCCTGCTCTCCAATACCCCGAGAGATGCCAGTCAAAGCGTCGCTTATTCCGCCACAAATGACGCGCGGGAACACCGCTCCGAATCGGAACGCCTTTTCATATTGTATTAACTACGGTTGCACTGGCCAAGCGCCCTGTTTGGCGCACTTCTTAACTGTGCCGAAATGCGCCGCCCTTCCACCGGCGGTTCAAAAATGCTTAAATCGCAATATGGAGCTTCCGCCCGAGCTGAAGTCGCCGCTGCTTCCGGACTTGTCGGTCGACGAGCTTGCCGATGATGAGCGCGCTTCGGGCCAGTCCTTTTTCGACAATATGCTGATGCTCCAGCGTTGGAGCTTCGACTTTTCGTCGTCCGCCGGCTTGTTCGACTGGGCGTCGAAGCCGCCCTCAACGGACATGAAGGGCCAATGGTGCTTCATCGCCGCGCGCAACGGCGCGCTGGCTTTACGCCATTATTCGGAGTCGCTCGCCGCAGCGCGCGAGAGCTTGGGCCAGGTGAGCCGCTGGCAAGAGGCCGTTGAGGCGGCGTTGCTGGGGGACGTCCATCACGAATTCGGGAAGCGATTTCCGGGCGTCGAGAAGATGCGCACGACCCTATGCACGCTGTCCGACAGCGACGCGGAATCGCACGGCAAGGTCAACGACTGCCTGTTCGGCCACAACTACATGTCCACGTCGGCCGGCAAGACGATCAGCTACGACCTGACCTTCCAGAATGCCGCCTTCCTGACGGACCTCACCAAGAAGGCTTACGACAGCCTGCAGCCGCTTTACGCGGAGCAGATCTAGACCAGCTTGATCTCGCGCAGGCGTTCTTGGAGATAGCCGTCCGCGGTGATCGGATCCCACTTCGGCTGCTCTCCCTCCGGCACGGTTCCCGGCAGCGCTTCGATCAGGAAGTCTGAGCGGAAGTGCAGGAAGAAGGGCATCGAATAGCGCGCGTTGGAGGCGCGGTCCGGCGTCGGGTTCACCACGCGGTGCGAGGTCGAGCGCAAGCGACCGTTGGTCAGCCGCTGAAGCATGTCGCCGATGTTGATCACCAGCTCGCCGGGTTTTGGTGACACGGGGATCCAGCGGCCATCCTTCGTCAGGAGCTCAAGACCGGCTTCCTCCGCCCCGAGCAGCAGTGTGATCGTGTTGATGTCCTCATGCGCACCGGCGCGGATGTGCTCGCCGGTCGGCTCGTTCTGCGGCGGGTAGTGCAAAGCGCGCAGCACCGAATTGCCGTCACGGACGGTGTCCACGAAATAATCGTCGGCCAGACCAAGGTAGCGCGCGATCGCGCTCAGCACCTTCAGGCCCGTCCGGTCGAACGTCGCGAACAGCTCGGTGAAGGTGTCGCGGAAGCTCGGCACTTCGTCGGGCCAGACGTTGTCCGGCATGTGCGCGCGGAACTGGTGGCCTTCGGGCAGGTCGCGGCCGACGTGCCAGAATTCCTTGAGGTCGTGCGCCTTGGCGCCCTTTGCCGTCTCGATCCCGAACGGGGTGTAGCCGCGCGCGCCGCCCTGGCCGGGCAGCTTGTATTTCTGCTTCACGTCGGCGGGCAGAGCGAAGAAGGCCTTCGCCTTTTCTTCCGCGCGGTGAATCAGATCGTCGGGAATGCCGTGGTCGGCGATAACCGCGAATCCATATTCCTCGAAGCTCCGGCCCAGCTGTTGAGCAAAGCCTTCAGGGTCGCGGTCGGCGTCTTTCAGTGAAACGGACGCAATGTTGTCAGCAGTGAGAGTAGCCATGATTCCGGCCGTTTAAGCTCAAATCATCAGGCTCGCCAGCGCGGCGCTCATCAAATTGGCAAGGCTGCCGGCGATGAGCGCGCGGACGCCAAGCTTGGCGATGGTTGGGCGCTGGTTCGGAGCAAGGTTTCCGGTCACCGCCAGCTGAATGGCGATCGAGCTGAAGTTCGCAAAACCGCAGAGCGCAAAGGTAATGATCGCGCGGCTGCGGTCGGACAGAGCGGCGGCAGCGCCCTGCGCGTTGCCTAGCTCAAGGAAGGCAACGAACTCGTTCAGGACCAGCTTGGTGCCGAACAGGCCCCCTGCGATACCGGCCTCGTTCCAAGGCACGCCGATCAGGAACATGATCGGTTTGAAGATGAACCCGATAATCTGCTGGAAGCTCAGGTCGGGTGCGCCGAACCATCCGCCGATACCGCCGAGGATTCCGTTGGCGAGCGCAACCAGCGCGACAAAGGCTAGCACCATGGCGCCGACGGCGACAGCCAACTTCACGCCGGTCTGCGCGCCTTGTCCGGCAGCCATGATGATGTTGGCGGGGCGGACGCCTTCTTCAAAGGTCTCCGCAACGTCGACATCGTCCGAAGCCGGGGCTGTTTCCGGCAGCAAAGCGGCGGGGCCCTTAGCGCTGACCCGGGCTTCGGGCAGGCGCACGCTGTCCGGATCGGCCGGCTCAATCTCGTCCGGCATGATCATCTTGGCCATGAGGATGCCGCCCGGCGCGGACATGAACGCGGCTGCGAGAAGGTAGGGCAGGTATTGGGGACCTAGCAGGCTGGCGTAGGCGGCGAGGATCGTGCCTGCGACGCCGGCCATGCCGACGGTCATCAGGCAGAAGATCTGCGCCGGGTTGAGCGCTGCAAGATAGGGCCGGACGACCAGAGGCGATTCAGACTGGCCGACGAAAATGTTGGCCGCGGAGCCCAGCGATTCGACACGGCCGATTCCAGTCACCCAGCCGATCGCGCCGCCAACCCAGCGCACCACGCGCTGCATGATGCCGAGATAGTAGAGAATTGATACCAGCGACGCGAAGAAGATGATGACCGGTAGGGCGGCAATCGCGAACGTATGGGCCAGGGGGTTGGCGTCGCTCGGGCCAAACAGGAATTCGGTGCCCTTGTTGGCGTAGCCCAGCAGATTGGCGACGCCTTGCGACAGGCCTGCAATTCCGGCCCGGCCCCACGGCGTATATAGGACCAAGAAGGCGATACCGGCCTGCAGCGCGAATGCGGCGCCGACGACACGCAGCCGGATGGCCGTGCGGTTCGACGACAGGACAAAGGCAATCAGAAGGATCGCCGCGATACCGGCGATGCTGAGCAATTTAGGATTCAACGCGAGCCCCTCCCCGAAGCTGGGCGTTACCAGACCATCCCTTGCGTAGCGGCTGCGGCAGCGTCGTCCAGCAGAATCAAAGCATCTTCAGGACGTTCGGCCACGAGCAGCTGGGCTCGGCGCTGCTCTGAGAGGAATCCGCAGCCGGTGGCGTGATCCATGAACTCGATCAGCCCGTCCCAGAATCCCTCGACGTTGAGCAGGCAAAAGGGCTTGGCGTGATAGCCGAGCGCGTTCCAGCTCCAGGCTTCGAACAATTCGTCGAGCGTGCCGATTCCGCCCGGAATGGCGATGAAGGCGTCGGCAAGGTCAGTCATCTTCGCCTTGCGCTCATGCATGTTGGCGACAGTGTAGAGCTCGGTCACGCCGGTGTGCGCGACCTCCAGGTTTACGAGGGCTTCCGGGATGACTCCGTAGACCTTGCCCCCAAGCTCGAGCACGCTGTCCGCGACAAGGCCCATCAGGCCGAGCCGGCCACCACCGTAAACGAGGTCGATGCCGCGGCTGACCATCGCCCGAGCGGTGGCCTGCGCGCTTTCCGCGAAATAAGGCTGGTTGCCGGTTGCCGAGCCGCAATAGACGGCGAGCCGCTTGATGTTGTTCACAGCTTCACCAGGGTTCGAAGGTCGGCCTCGGGACGAGCGCCGAAATGGGAAATGACTTCGGCCGCCGCCTGGGCGCCAGCTTGGAGGCAGCGCTGGAGCGGGTGCGACCGGCAGCGCGCGGCGAGGAATCCTGCAGCGAAGAGGTCTCCGGCGCCGGTCGTGTCCACGATCTTCGTAACGGGAGCCGCGTTGATCGCCACCTGATGGCCGTCCTCGATGGCGATGGCGCCGGCAGGGCCGCGCGTGACGATCAGCGTCGAAACCTTGGTGGCAAGCATTGCCGTGGCGCCGTTGAGATCGGTCGTTCCCGCAAGCAGCTTGGCTTCGTCTTCATTGGCGAAGAGGATGTCGACGACCCCGCCGTCGATCATGCTCATCACGCCTTCCTTGCGGCCCGGGATGCACAGACTTTCCGATAAGGTGAAGGCGACCGTCCGCCCGGCTTCGTGCGCGATCTCTGCCGCGCGGAGCATGGCCTGGCGCGGCCTCTCCGGTCCCCAAAGATAGCCTTCGAGGAAGGTGACCGAAGCCGAGCGGATCATCTCCACGTCGAGCGCATCCGGCGTTAGCTCGTGGCTTGCTCCAGGGCAGGTGTTCATTGTCCGCTGTGCGTCGGGCGTCACGACGATGAGGCATCGCCCGGTCGGCAGGCCACTGCTGAGCGCCGGGGTATGAAACTGAACGCCGAGAGCGCGCATGTCGTGCTGGAAGATGTCGCCGAGCTGGTCGTTCGCGATCTGCCCGATGAAGCCGGCATTGAGGCCGAGCGCGGCGACGCCTGCCATGCTGTTGGCTGCCGACCCGCCGCTAATCTCGCGCGCCGAGCCCATTGCCGCGTAAAGTGTGTCGGCCTGCTCGGTCGACAGCAGCTGCATCGAACCCTTGGTCAGGCGGTGCTCGGTCAGGAACGAATCGTCCGCGGTCGCAATCACGTCCACGATCGCGTCGCCGATCGCGACGACATCAAGTTGGGGAGAAGTCACGCCGGGGCGCCTAGCGGCTGGCTGCGCGCGCGGTCAATTGCGGTGGCTTGCGCAAGAAGCGAAAGGCGCTACGCGTGCCGCCCATGACGACTGAGGTTCAAGCCGCGGCGCAGGAGCCGCAAACTTCCGCGACTGGAATTTCGAAGTCGCTGTTCGCACTCGCCATCTTTTACGGCGGCATGGTCTGCATCGCTGGCGTCCTCGGCAACAAGCAGGTCGCGCTGGGGCCGTTGGCTGTCGAGGCAGGTATCTTCGCCTTCCTTCTGCTCGTCGTGACGTCCAGCGCGGTTGCCGAGCTGCACGGCCGGTCGATGGCCAATCGCCTGGTGCTGATCGGCTTTGTGCCGCTTCTGGTTTCGCTGGCGCTCAGCGTCATCGTGCTGGCCGTCCCGGCGTCGCCGGAAATGGACCCGCAGCGCCTGTCGGCGTTCGAGACGATCATGGGCAGCACGCCGCGAATCTGGCTCGGCGGCATCCTAGCCTACGGCATCTCGACTTTTCTCAACGTCACCATCTTCAGCCGGCTGAAGGCGAGCGAGGGGTCGAACCTGCTGTGGCTTCGCGCCGGAGTTGCAAGCGTCCTCAGCCAGATCGTCGATACGCTGATCTTCATCACGGTGTCGTTCTACGGTGTCTTCCCCATCGCCGAGCTGCTGATGGGCCAGATGGTGGCCAAGGTCGTGCTGTCGGCTGTGCTGGTGCCGCCCGCGGTTTATCTTTTCGTGGCGCTTGGGCGACACCTCGACCGCAATGGCTGACCTCGGCCGGGTTAACGGTTGAAATTTCAACGGTGATTTGCTGAAGGCAGACTCGAGTCGCGGGGGGTCGCGCTCGTTTTAGAGTGTCCAGTCTGCAACAGTTTGGGACCTGATCATGACGGCGCGCGTCGCTGTCACCGAACGGTCTCAATCTGCTACTAGGACTGCCCCCGTGCTTGAAGGAATAGCGCTTACTCTCTGATCCCGGGGGATTTTTCCGTGAAAAAGTTGTTTTTGCTCTGCTCGACGGCTGCCTGTGTCATGCCGACCGCCGCTTATGCCCAGTCGACCGGCTCGATTGAATTCGAGAAAGACACCATCGTCGTCACCGGCACCCGCGCTCGCGACGTCGGCGGCATTCAGGCCCCGGACGCCAGCAAGGCGAAGTCGGTCGTCACGCAGGAAATGATCGCTCGCAGCGGTCCCGGCCAGACGGTCCTCGACACGATCAATGTGGTCCCGGGCGTCAGCTTCCAGAACAACGACGCCTACGGCAACGCCGGCGGCACGCTGACGATGCGCGGCTTCGACTCGACCCGCATCAGCTACACGCTCGACGGCATCCAGCTGAACGACAGCGGCAACTACAACATCTATTCGAACTTCTCGATCGACCCGGAGCTGATCGAGCAGGTCAACGTCAACCTCGGCTCGACCGACGTCGACAGCCCGACCGCTTCGGCCGTCGGCGGCACCATCAACCAGCGCACGCTGACTCCGTCGAAAGACATGGGCGGCCTCGTCAATGCGTCGCTCGGTCAGTTCGACTACCGCCGTTTCTTCGGCAAGTTCGAGCTTGGTGAGTTCACTCCGTGGGGCACGCGCGCATTCGTCGCTGCAAGCACGTCGAAGTACGACAACCCCTTCAACAATTACGGCAAGCTGGATCGCCAGCAGTACAATGCGAAGATCTGGCAGCCGATCGGCACCAACGGCGACTTCGTCTCGATCGCCGGCCGCTACAACCAGGACCGCAATAACTTCTTTGGCTCGCTCCCGCTGCGTTGGGACCTGACCCGTCCAGTGACCGTAAATGGCGTGACGACGAACGTTCCGCGCAACCCCGGCTCGGGTTCGAACGATCGCTATCCGCTGAACCGTCATGAGCGCGAGTATGACATCGCTTACCCGTGCACCACGGACACGCCGCAGGCGGGCATTGTCGATACGACGAACACCTGCGGAACCGAGTTCGACCGTCGTTACAACCCGTCGAACAGCGTCAACATTCGCGGCAACTCGAAGTTCTCGATCACCGATCAGCTGACCTTCACGCTGGATCCGAGCTATCAGTACACCAAGGCCAATGGCGGCGGCACGGTCATCGGCCGTGAAGGCAAGCGCATCATCAACGGCGTTGCCTACACCGGCTTCATCGGCGGTCAGTACTATTTCGGCCGCGATCTCAACGGTGACGGCGACGTTCTCGACACCTGCAACACGACCGGCGCGTCCTGCTCCAGCAGCAACTTCGCCGGCGTGAATCTCCTCGCACCGAGCCAGACCCGTACCCGTCGTTATGCAGCGGTTGCCGGCCTCGCGTACGACATCAATGAGAACCACAACGTTCGTATCGCGTTCACGCACGACTACTCGAACCACCGTCAGACCGGTCAGGTCGGCTTCCTGAAGCAGAGCGGCGAGCCGTTCGACGTGTTCCCGGTCAACGATCCGATCACGGACTCGAACGGCAACGTTGTTCAGAAGCGTGATCGTCAGTCGTACGCAGTGCTGAACAAGCTCGCGGCGGAATATCGCGGCGAGTTCGGTCCGCTGACGGTCAACGTCGGCGCCAGCATGCCGTACTTCAAGCGCGATCTGGAGAACTATTGCTTCACCACATCGGCCGGCGGTTTCGTCGACTGCTTCGGCCAGGATTCGACGCTTGAGACGGCGTACGATGCTGCGACGACCTTCCAGGGTCCGCAGCGCCGCGTCCTGAAGTACCACAAGTTCCTGCCGACGCTCGGCGCGGTTTATGACCTCACCAGCAATGTGTCAGCGTTCGCGAGCTACACGAAGAACATCTCGGTCCCGAGCACGGACAACCTCTACAACTCGTTCTTCTTCGCACCGGACGTCGCAGAAGCGAAGCCGAAGCCGGAAACGACCGACTCGTTCGACCTCGGCCTTCGCTATCGCAGCTCGAAGATCCAGGCGCAGCTGTCCGGCTGGTACACCAAGTTCGACAACCGCCTGGCTTCGGCGTTCGATCCGGAGCTCAACGACACCGTCTATCGGAACCTCGGCCGCGTGAATAAGTGGGGCATCGATGCCTCGGTCGCGTACGAGCCGATGCAGGCCCTGACCCTCTACGGCTTCGGCTCGCTGATGAAGTCGAAGATCAAGGAGAACATCCAGATCGGCAAGTTCGGCACGGGTGCGAACCAGGTCAACGATTGCGACAACATCCCGGCCGGCGCTGCGCCTGCGGACATCTTCCGCAGCTGCGCTCTGACTGCGGGTAACTATGAATCGGGAATCCCGAAGTACACCTACGGCGCCTCGGCTGTCGGCCGCCTTGCCAACATCGAGCTCGGCATCACCGCCAAGCGCACTGGCCCGCGGTATATCTTCGACACGAACGTGCCGCTGTTCACCGGCGCGCTGGGCAGCCCCACCGCAGTCGAGATCTTCCCCTCGAAGGCTCCGGCCTACTGGCTGGTCAACCTCGACGCGCGCTTCAAGCTGACCATGCTGAAGGGCCTTGAGAAGAGCTACTTCCAGCTCAACGTCTACAACCTGTTCGACCAGTTCTACGTCGGCGGTTTCAACGGCGGCCTGAACCAGTCGTTCAGCGGCACGAACTACGGCAGCCCGCCGTTCGTGTCGGTCGGCGCACCGCGTACCATCTCAGGAACGCTGAGCCTGTCTTTCTAAGCAAGAGCTTCGCTCGAAAAGATGCGGCGTCGTACCCCAGGGTGCGGCGCCGTTTTCTTTTGGTTTCGGAGCGCATCAACAGCCGGTAAGCACGGCGGCGCATGATCAGCGCCAGCACCCTGTCCGACCGTCGCGGCCTGTGGGCCTTCATCCTTGGCGTCATCGCGGTCACCGCCGGCGTGGTGATGCACTTGCCCATGTTCATGATGGGTCGGTCGATGCACTACCAGCTCGACGGAATGCCGATGGACAGGGAGATGTACTTCGGCATGGCGGCAATCGTTCTGGGGTGCGCCATCGCTGCCTATGGCCTTCTACCCCGCAATGTCTCCGCCCAGTTGGCGGCTTCGCAGGACGTCGTCGTGTCGGCGCCGGAAGACGCGCCTCTGACGCGCGCTCACTGGACTTTGATGTCGGTCCTCGTCCTCGCTCTCATCATCGACATAATGAAGCCCGCGAGTCTCGGCTTTACCGTTCCGGGGATGATGGCCGAATATGGCCTCGACAAGCCGACCGCCTCTCTGCTGCCGCTGTCCGCGCTCATCGGCACGGTTGTCGGGTCGATCATTTGGGGCGTGCTCGCCGACATTTACGGGCGAAAGGCGTCGATCCTGCTTTCGGCAGTCTTCTTCGTGGGCACGTCGATTTGCGGAACGATGCCGTCATTCGCGTGGAACGTCGGCATGTGCTTCATGATGGGCGCGGCGGCAGGCGGGATGCTCCCGGTCACATATGCGCTGCTCGCCGAGATGATGCCGAGCAAGCATCGCGGCTGGGCCTTGGTACTGGTCGGCGGTCTTGGGGCAGTCGGCGGCTATTTCGCCGCGAGCGGCTTCTCCGCACTTCTGCAACCGATCTTCAGCTGGCGCATCCTGTGGCTGCTCAACCTGCCAACCGGACTGGCCCTCGTCCTGTTAGGTGGCCTCATCCCGGAATCCGCGAAATTCCTTCTCGCCCGTGGACGCCGTGAGGAGGCACAGCGGGTGATGGAGCGCTTCGGCGCCGAGGCGCGCAAGACCCGCCCCGCTGAACAGGTCGCGATCGAGCGCGGACCCGCCGTTGCGCTCACCGGCAGCGCGTTCCTCGGCAAGCTCATTGCCCTGAGCCTTGCCGCGATTTGTTACGGGCTGATCAATTTCGGGCTGTTGCTCTGGCTTCCGGCGGACCTTGTCGCCCGCGGCTACAGCATGGAATTGACCAGCAGCCTGCTCGCGAAGTCAGCGCTTATCGCTTTCCCGACGATCTTCGTCGCTGCTTACATCTACAGCCGCTGGAGCACGAAGTGGTCGGTCGTCGCCTCAGTCGCGGTCACACTGATCGGCCTCACCGGCGTGTTCGCGCTCGAGCTCGGCTTCATCGGCAGCCCTGTGCTGCCAGTCGCCCTGTTGATCATCGGGACCAACGGCCTCATCGCCATGCTGCTGCCTTACACAGCGGAGAGCTTCCCCTTGCGCATTCGTGGCCGGACCACCGGTACGGTGGCGGCGTGCAGCAAGGCGGGCGGGATGATCGCGCAATTCTTCGCCATCTCCGCCTTGGTGCCGGCACTCGACGTGGTCTCGGTCATCATCTTCGTTCCGACCGTCGCTGCCCTCGCTCTGCTATGGTGGTTCGGGAAGGAATCGCGGGGGCGGGACCTTCGCGACCTTGATCCGGACGGTCATACGTTCGCAGCAACGGGAGTGTGAGATGAGCGGCGAACCGGAACTGTTGTGGGATGTCGGGGCAGAATTGGGCGAGGGGCCGGTGTGGGACCAGCGCGACCGGGCACTGTGGTTCACCGATATCAAGCGCCAGCAAATTCATCGTTTC
>Ga0307409_100000257_pt1 | contig 21481 bp, 16 predicted proteins | sample 322Ometagenome_2_FD_203888 | JGI IMG/M metagenome (GOLD analysis project Ga0307409, IMG submission 203888) | Maize rhizosphere microbial communities from greenhouse at UC Davis, California, United States - 322HYB-O-2 | ecosystem: Host-associated > Plants > Roots > Rhizosphere > Soil | place... | reverse complement strand
TCGTTTAGCACGCGGCGCTCTCGAAATTTATTCGGCCGCCGCAGCAGATGCGGATCGCAGCTGCCTGATTTACTCCGACGACGATCTGATCGGAGTTGATGGAAGCCGATCTGCGCCACAGTTCAAACCGTGCTGGAATCCGGAGCTATTCGAAAGCCACGACTACATCAGCGGATCGGCGATCGTGAAAGCGGACGCGATGACCGTCGCGGCGCTGCCGAAGCGGCATTGGGCATCGGCTCTCATCAAGACAGCCCTGAATTGTCCGGGAAAGCCCATTCATCTGCCCGTCGTCCTTCACCATCGAAGGACCAGACCGGCTCCTAAAGTTCCTGCAAGACCCAGCCAGCCGCTGCCCGACAATCCTCCGTCGGTCACTGTCATCGTGCCAACGCGCAACCATGTGCAACTCCTGCGTACCTGCATCGACGGAGTGCGACGGACCGAATATCCGGCGATCGAGACGATCGTGATCGACAATGGTAGTGACGATCCGGAAACCATCGATTTCCTGCAAGGGCTCGATACGGCCGGGACCCGCGTGCTTCGCATCGCGGGGCCGTTCAATTACTCGGCACTCAACAATGCTGCTGTCGCGGTGGCCGGCGGCGAGGTTCTGTGCTTCCTCAACAACGACATCGAAATGATCGCCGGGGACTGGCTTTCGATGATGGTTCGCCAGGCTCTCCGTGCCGACATTGGCGCGGTGGGTGCCCGGCTGCTCTATCGAGACGGCACCGTCCAGCATGCGGGGGTGTACACCGGCATCGGGGGAGGGGCGGGACACGCCCATCGGTACCAGGACGCCGAAGCTACCGGATATTTCGAACGCGCCCGTTTGCCTCAGCGGATCAGTGCAGTGACGGGCGCTTGCCTGGTCGTCGCCAAAGAGAAGTTCCTGGCCGTCGGCGGCTTCGACGAGAAGAATTTCCCTGTCGCTTTCAATGACGTGGACCTGTGCCTGAAGCTGAATGCGAGAGGGTGGCAATCGTTTTACGAACCCCGCGCGACGCTTATCCATCATGAATCGAAATCTCGCGGCAGCGATTCCGCGAAAGGCAATCGTGCGCGCTTCGCCGACGAGCTTGCCGCATTGAAGCGCATCTGGGCAACGGACATCCAGCGGGATCCGTATCACCATCCGCACTTGAGTCCCTTCTGCGAACAATTCCTGATCTCGGTTTGAACGTGTCGAAGTTGAAGTTGGAAACGGTGACGCTTTGCGCGGCGACGTCAGTCAACGTCGACGCGACTATTGCGGCACTTCGAGCCACACTCGATCACGTTGATTTCGCCGACTGCATTTTGTTCACCGACGGGCCGGCGGTGGCGCCACCTGCGAACATTCGCGTCGTGCCGATCGCCCCTCTCAAATCGTCTTTCGAATATTCAAGCTTCCTGCTGACGAGGCTCCCCGACCACGTGGTGACGGAGCATTGCCTGATTGTTCAGTGGGACGGGTTCGTGATCAACGCCGATGCCTGGGAAGAGGAGTTTCTCAACTTCGATTACATCGGTGCGCCTTGGCCCCAGTTCGCGGACGATCACGACGTCGGAAACGGCGGCTTCTCGCTAAGGAGCCGCCGACTGCTGGAGGCGTGCTGCGACCCGCAGTTCCAGGTTGGTCATCCTGAAGACATCGCCATTTGCCGAACCAACCGAGCGTTGCTCGAGCGGGAATTCGGTATCCGGTTTGCCGATCGCTTCACGGCCGAGCGTTTTGCGTTCGAGCGATCACGGCCGAATCAGGCAACCTTCGGCTTCCACGGCATTTTCAACTTGATACCCGTCCTGGGGCCTGAACGGTTCTGGCAGATCTACCGAAGCCTGGACGATCCGCGGACAGCCTTTCTCGATTTCTGGCTGCTTGTGCGACAGCTGAGCACGGGTCCCCGCGCAGCGCGTCGGGTCCTCCAACTGATTTCGGACCGGCTGCGCAGCGCTCTCAACGCCGGAGGACGGCAATAGTCAGGCCGCCTGCGGGAGCCTCGCCTTGCCTGACGCCTCAAGGTACAACGCCCGCTCCTCGACCCAGAGTTCGGCATAATCGCAGTGCTGCCATTCCTCGAACCAAGGGCCGCCGTTGGTGTAATGGATCACTCGGGGCGTCTTGGCCGGTTTCGGATATTCGCCCTCAAGGAAGTTCCACTCAGGATCCAACGCGCCGATCGCGGACGGGTCGGCCATCCATTCGAACCGATGAAGGAACGCCGGGCTCGCTGAATTCACAACGTCGGGAGTCAGGGCCTTCACGTCAGGGTGATCGCAATTGAACACCATGAACGATGACCAATTCTTGCGAGGATAAGCGACCTGCTTCTTCCCATCCATCTTGAACTGGTAGGCGGGAGAGTAGTCGTGTTGAACGCAATACACAGCCTTGGCCGGGTCGAGACCTTCCAGAACGTCGCGGACATCCCCCGTGAACAGAAAATCGCAGTCGCAGAAGATGACCCAGCCGCTTTGGGCGGCGAGATAGGGCGCCAGAAACCGGGTCAGGGAGAATTCGGTCGACGCGCCAGCGTCATGTTGCCGGGTATAGAGACCAAGCTCACGCAAGACTGGCTGACGAAGAGGAATGACCGCCAATTCGTTGTTCGCGTGCCGCAATAACGAATGCCTGCAGACCTGCCAGGCAATGTCTTCCCGACTGTCATAACCGACGAATACTTTTGTTAATTCGTTTGGCATCAGCGAAATTTCAATCCAATCGAGCCGATAGTGACGCACAAGACGCCACTGATATCCGAAATGCGCATCAACAGTCTTAACGGCAAGTGAAGTCTCGCTAAAGTCTATTGTTTCGGCCCCGGACGAGCTTATAGCGGTTTGCGAGCCAGCGCTTTGTAGCGCATAGACGGAAACAACGAAAATTTTCAACTAGATGAGCGCGTTTCGCTTCGATCTTTTAAGCGCCCCTTCGGATTTGCGAGCGTGCTTGGCAGGAGACTGCCTACGCCGTGACTCGGCAGCGAGCACCACTCGTGGTTGAACCAGAGGATCATGAGCCTGAGGCCGATCGCGGGGATTCCGCCGAGATGGAAGAAGGTGGTTCCTTAGCGCACCTCCGAGAACTCCGAAGCGCCACGGAGGGGCATTTCGGCATGCTCCTGCGCCAGGAGCGCGCGCTCGCGAATGTCCAGAAAGATCTGAAGGCTCTTGTTCTGAGCGTAGAGCAGCGGGCCGAGTTGGACCTCGCCTTGAAGGAAGCTCTGACTCACTCAGCTGCTCTTGAAAGGCTTTTGGCCGAGATCGAGCAACAGAAGCACGACGAGCTTAAGGATGCGATCGCATTGTCGGTCGCGTTGGAGCGCCAGCTCGGCCAGCTTGAGAAAGAGAAAGACGCTGCTCGCGATGAGGCGGAGCGTCAGGGTGAGCTCCTTCGCCTTGGGGAGAAAGAGTTCGAGCGACTTGAGCGCGACTACAAGTCGTTGAAGCGCAAGTACCGATCGACCCTGAAGATTCTCGAGTCCGAGCGCGAAAAGCTCAGGGACTTCAAGTCACGACTGGCCCAGGCGGAGGTCGTCGTCGCGCGTTACGAACGGTCGCTGCCGTGGACCGTTTATCGCCGTCTGGCTCGACTGATCGGCCGGTTCCGCAAGGGGGCGGGGCGGTTAACTGGCAATTCGGGCCGTCAGCGCTTGATTGCGCTTCTAGACAGGTCACCTTTGTTCGACCGCGAGTGGTACCTGAAGGCCTATCCTGACGTCGCTGCTACCGGCGCCGATCCGGCGCGACATTTCCTTGAGCACGGGTGGAGAGAAGGTCGGGATCCAAGCCCGGCATTTTCAACCACCGCCTACCTCAAGGCAAATTCCGACGTCGTAAAAGCCGGGATCAACCCCCTTATCCATTTCATCGAGTTCGGTTGCTCGGAAGGGCGCGGGGCGCCGGCAAATCGGTTGGCCTGGTTGCCCGCGCAGTCGCCCGCCGACGCGTTCGGTCCGGCGGCCCCATGTGCCGAATTCCCGATCCCTGAATCGGTGGCGGCGGCGTGGACGAAGTCCGCGGATTTCGAACCTGGCGACGGTCTGCTGGTCATCGATGATGTGCCGGTCGGGTACGTGTCAGAAGGAGATGGCCGCAACGTCGAGGTCGAGTTTCAGCGACTGAAAAGCCTCTCGGGCTTTGCTGAGCCGCTCAAGGGTCCGCTCACGAGCGAAGCCGGGAGCGTTCACGGCAAGCTGATGGACGCCTGGTTCATCAACAACGCGACGCTTCGCACGCGTTGGAGCGGCGATGGAGCGACGTTCGTCATTCGAGCCTATCAGCATGACCCTGATGCCGATGGTCGTCCGACGCTTGTCGGAGAAGGCTGTGCCCAGTCCGCAACGGACGTCATCGATCTGGCTCTGACAAACCCGTACTTCCCAGTCCTCCTCCTGTGTTCGGATGGCCAAGGCTCCATCATCGGATCCGAGATGCTTGCCTTCCCCTCGCTTTGCCGGGGCGGACCGCATTATTCCGAGCTGGTTGCTCTGTCGGCCAACGATGAGGCGTCCGAACGCCCCGCGCTAGACTTGGTTGGCCACAGCGGGTCGCTTGCCCGCGGATTGATGGACCTGCGAAACGGTACGTCAAAACCGACGGTCGCCCTGATTGAGGTCGATCTGGCCGGATCCGATGGCACCCACCCGATGTTCCAGCCGGATTTCCGTTCCTGGCTTCTCCACGTGTGTTCCGTCGGGGTGCGCGCGCGGCAACCGCATTCGGACAGTCCCGGCTCGGACTATCTGGCTCAAGCGGTCATGCTGGATGACCCCGGCCAGCGTGCGGAGGGTGCCGGCGTGCTGGTGATCGCCGGAGACATGATCCCGTCGATCGCCGCGCTCAGTGCAACGGCGGAGTCCGCAGAAGGCGCCGATACGGTCCAAGCGGTCTTGCCGGTGTCGTTCGCGCCTCTGGATCCCTCGCAACCTTCCTCCCTGATATCCCTCGCCGGATTTGGCTCGAACAGCCTCGCTGACGGCGCTCCGAACTATCCGATCGCGTGGGCGCGGTTCGTCTCGGCGACCGACTTGCGCTTGGCCAGGGAAGGACTGCCCGCGGCGATCAAACTGGCCGGGCCTCGTGGCTTGTCCGAGTCGGAACTGCTCGTCCCGGTCATGGACGGACTGCCAACGAGCGAGGGTCGCGAGGGCGTCACATGGATCGTCTATCCCGGCACTTGGGAGGAGGAAGCGCTCGCTCAGTCGTTCGAGTCACTGTCGCTTCAGGCTGGTTCAAAGGATCAGCGCATCGCGATCGTCGGCGCCGCGGGCGGCAATGCTTTGGGCCTGGCCGAGCACTTCTTCCCTTCGCGCGTCCGGCTTTGGCCAGACGCCGCGTCAGCCATCCGAGCGTCGGAAACCGCACTTATCGGCTATCTTGGACCAGGCGTTCTGCTCCATGACGATCGCACTTCGCAGGTCCTTTCAGCAATGCTCCGCGATACGGCCGTTGCGTCAGCCGCTTGCGTCGTCGTTAGCGCGGACAAACGTGGCAAGGGTTGGCAGGTCGCGCTCGCAGACTGTGGAGAGCTGGCCGCACCAGCGAAACCTCAGGCAGAAGCGATCTGGCGGGCGAATTTCCCGGTCGCAATGCCGCCGCGCGACCTGTGGCTGGCGCGGACCTCCTCCGTCGTCGATTGGCTAAGCGGCGACGGCGCGCTTGGGCAGGACGAGGGCGCACATCTGTGCACGTCCTTTGTAGCCGCGAGTTACATTACCGCTCGCAGCGACCAGCAATCCCCAATCCGGGTTCCAAGGGCCGCCCATTCCTCAACTCGCATGGAAGAACTGTACGGATGAAGATCACAGTTCTTGTGCCCTCGGAAGAGTATCGGTCGTATGCCGGTGCTCGCATCCGGTACGGACGCCTGCAGCCCAAGTTGCGTGAACTCGGCTTTGAGCTCCAGCTTGAGGAAATCGATCGGTTCGACGCCGATCGCGCGACTTGCGACGTGCTTCTGATTAGCAAGTGCCATGACGCGCGATCATTGGTGATAGCGGCGCGGATGGCGCAGCGCGGCCGGGTGGTCGGCGTAGACCTGTTCGACGACTATTTCAGCCAACGATCGGACAGTCGTCTGGCGCGATACAGAAACTGGTTCAGGCAACTGCTTCCGAACTGCACTTTTGCCATGTGCTCGACGCCTGTGCTCGCCGACGTCGTCCGGAGCTACCGGGACCTGCCTGTGCACGTTCTCAATGATCCGGCCGACGACTTCGACATCGCCGGAATGCCCGAATGCCTGGCCGAGAAGCTCCAAGAGGCTAGAGAACGCAAACTCATTCGACTGGCGTGGTTCGGCGTTGGCGACAACGGTCATTTCAATGTCGGCCTGAGCGACCTGGCGGGTTTTGCCGGGCAGTTGAGGATGCTTCGTCGCGGAAACTCGGACGTCCAGCTGACCGTGCTCACCAACGAACGGGCGCTGGGCACGACGGGTTTGGCCTACCTTGCACAGCTTTCCGTTCCGACCATGGTCGAGGAATGGAGCACCGACCGCGAACGAGCCCTCCTCGACGAATCACTGGCCTGTTTCGTGCCTGTCAACGCGCAGCCGTTCAGCGCGGCGAAGTCCCTCAACCGAGCCGTCACTGCCCTATCTGCGGGCTGCCAGGTTATCTCTGCCGGCTATCCTCTCTACGCGCCTCTCGATGATCTGATCTATCGTGATCCCGCAGACTTCATCGCCGACCTGGAGCAAGGAGACTTGCGGTTGTCGCCGCGATCGATGCCTCGCTTGCGGCAAGCGATAACGGCGATCGCCTCCGCAAACGCCGAGGCTTCAGCTCTCTCGTCTTTCCTGGAAGGCATCAAACCTACCGCGCCTGATCTCGCACAGCCAATAGCGTTGCTGCACGGCCATCAACCAAGTGGAGCGGCCCACGACCTGGTCCAGTCGTTGCACGGGTTCTCGATCGCCAGCCCTTATTGCAATGCACAGCTCGACTTCGACGTGGTGTTCCGCGGTTCCGCGGAGGGGCTCGTCATGCTCGTCTCCAACAGGGCGGCCAATCGCCTGCCTGCATCAATGCGCCAAGCGCTTCAACCCAGCGACCGTATTGCCGACAGGAGATATTGGAGCCTGTCCAGCCACAGGGTGTCGTCAGGAGAGGAGGCGTCCGGCCCTGGCTGGGAGGCTGCTCCGTTGCCCTTCCAACTCGCCACCTATTCCGCGACGATCGAAAGCATCCGACGGCAGATGAAAGAAGCATTCGGTGTTGGCGACATGATCGTGTCCGAAACGTCGCAATTCCCCTTCACTGTCGCGGTCGATCCATCGTGACAGGCAAGCGGACCGCCGTCTTCGTCATCAATCTCGTCCAGGACGTAAACATCCTGCGACCGCTGGTTTTCATGGCCACGCGCAGCTTCGGCTTCGAGGCGATGCTGCTGGTGTCGAGCCGGTTCTCGGCACGCGATCTCTACGGGATCTGGCGCGCCGAACTCGATGAACTCTGCGCCGAGACTGGCGCTCGCCTGGAAGTCTATGAAAGCGAGTGGCAAGCGTTCCAACTTCTCAAGGGGACAGGCTTGATCTTCGCGGCCAGCGAATCCCATTTGCCCAATCACGTCACGACGCACGACATCTTCCGGCTTGCCCCGCCGCGATTTCTGAAGGTCACGCTGCAGCACGGCTTCGAATGCGTCGGGTTTCGCCACAGCGCGGCGCACGATCGGGCGCATGGGCAAACCGTGTCCTTTGGCGCGGACATAGTGTGCGCTTGGCAAGGGCCTGAATTTCAGACCTCAATGGCTACGTCGCAGCGTGCGAAAGTTCATCTGACCGGGCCGACAGCAGTCCTGCAACAGTTCACGGGTCCGATAAAGCGCGGGCGCGGCAATGCTGGTGTCGTCTGCGAGAATCTTCATTCGGTTCGGCTGAACTCGACCGAGGATCTCAAAGGAGAGTTTGTCGGAGCGTTCGAGGACTTCTGCCGATTACTTGATCGAGACCGCCGCGAGGTGGTCCTGCGGCCGCATCCAGGCGGCCAGTATGTGCTCAAGAACAAGGTAGTTCTTCCGGCCAACGCACGCATCAACAACGCGCCGATGTATCGGCTGGACCTCCGTCAATTCAGCTATGGGATCTCTGCTCCTTCGTCAGTCCTCATCGACATGTTGCTCGCGGGGATCCCGACGGCGGTCTGGCGCGATCAGGCGGGGGGAATGGACGCCGACAACTATGCCGGCCTGACGACCGTCTCATCACCTCGGGACTGGTTCGAGTTCAGCCAAGCGGCGATACGCGATCCGGCGCCATTCATCGAAATTCAGCAGGAATTTCTTCAGCGGCAACAGATGCCGCTCGAGCCGCAGGTGGTTTTCTCGCGTTTTGCGGAACTGTTCCAATCCGCCCAGCGGATGAATGCCCCATCGATCCGGACCGGGCGCGAGCGCGAACGTATCTTGTTCGTCGCGAACGCGAACGTTCCGACGCTGCAGCTGAGCTTCGAGAAGCCTTTGGCGCCGCTCGTCTCTAGAGGCGAGATCGTGACGGATTTGCTTACCGAGGAGGAACTGCGGGAAAGCCCGGTGCTTGGCGACGCAGCGGCCGAAGCGAAATGGATTGATCGCCGCATCGGCGACTTCGAGCCGACGGTCATCATTTTTTGCCGCTATAGCGGGCCCGCCTCCGACCAGATGCTTGATTGGGCGCGGCGCAACCAGGTGCCGGTGATCTACCACATCGATGACGACCTTCTTGCGATCCCGCCCGACATCGGACAGCGCAAGTTCGAACTCCACAATGCCCCCGAGCGGTTGGCCGCCGTACGCAATCTTCTTGCTGGCGCCGACCTTGTGTACGCTTCGACCGACAAGCTGCGCGAGCGCCTCCTGGACTATTTCCCCGACCTTAGAGTGAGCGCCGGCAAGGTGTATTGTTCGGGTGAGGTGCTCCGTTCGCCTTCGCGAGGTCCCGCGCGCACCGTCGGGTACATGGCAAGCGCTGATCACGCTCACAACCTGGACATGGTCCTGCCGGCTATCGAGCGTCTAATGGATTCCTATCCGCAGGTGCGCTTCGAACTATTCGGGTCAATCCCTGTGCCGCCGTCGCTGGAAAGGTTCGGCGACCGTGTAACGACCGCTCCTCCAGTCGCGAATTATGCCAAGTTCCTCGACGAGTTCGCTGCTCGCGAATGGGATGTCGGCATTTGCCCGCTGGTTCCGATCGACTTCAACATGATGAAGGCGGATACCAAGTGGGTTGAATATACAAGCAGCGGTGTAGCGGTGGTGGCCAGCGCCGGGACCGTGTACGATCGTTGCTGCGCCAGGAACTGCGGGATCCTGGCCGAGACAACCGACGACTGGTTCGAGGCACTGTCTCTGCTCGTAAGCGACGAAGAGGCCCGTTCGGGCCTGGTTCAAAATGCGCAGGCGAAGCTGGAGCACGAATACAGTGTCGGGCGCCTACGCGAGCAAGTCCTGCATATCATCGATCAAAGTCGCTCCGAACGTAGTGAGGTATCGGACGAAATTGGAGAGTTGGAAGATTGTCAGACAGCGTAATTCTTGAATCGGGTTTGGCGTTCGGAAATGAACTCCCGTTCGCCTTGATCGGCGGGACGAACGTCATCGAAAGTGAAGAACTGGTGATTGAGGTCGCCGGCACGTTCGTCGAGATCGCAGGTGAACTCGGCATTCCCTACGTCTTCAAATCGTCCTTCGACAAAGCGAACCGCTCGTCGATCAAGTCCTTTCGCGGGCCCGGGCTCGACAAGGGCTTGGAGGCGCTGGCGAAAGTGAAGCATCTCTTCAACGTGCCCGTCCTTACCGACGTCCACGAGCCCTGTCAGGCTGCACCGACCGCCGAAGTGGCCGACATACTGCAACTGCCTGCCTTCCTGGCTCGGCAAACAGACCTTGTCGTCGCGATCGCGGAGACGGGGAAGACGATCAACGTCAAGAAACCCCAATTCCTCGCGCCCGAAGAAATGCGGCATATCATCAATAAGTGTCGTGAAGCGGGGAACGACCGAGTGATCCTGTGCGAACGTGGCACGAGTTTCGGATACAACAATCTGGTGGTCGACATGCTCGGCATGGATCAGATGAAGACGCTTGCCCCGGTGGTGTTCGACGCGACGCACGCTTTGCAGCGGCCCGGTGGGCGTTCGGACAGCGCCGACGGGCGACGGGCCCAGGCGACTGCGCTCGCACGTTCAGGTATGGCGCTGGGCATCGCCGGGCTGTTCGTCGAGGCACATCCGGATCCGGACCAAGCGCTCTGCGACGGACCTTGCGCGTTACCGCTCGATCAACTTCGCCCCTACCTTGAGCAGATGGTTGCCGTGGACCGCCTGGTGAAGTCATTCTCGACCGTGGTCACCGGATGACGATAGTGAGGAATATCCGAAAGGTCCGAGCCGCGGGCCAGAAGAGGAAGAAGGCCGAAATGGAGGATCGCACAATCGTTCTTTTCGGTGACAGCCACAGCTATGCGGTTCAACGCGCCATCGAAAAGAGGAAGGGCAAGAACAAGCCCGTCTCCGTAGCGGCCCATCGCCTGCTCAAGATCAAGAATGGCAAGCAGCAGGGCGACACAAGTCTCGAGGAATTCCTGGAGAAGGTGCGAACCCTGGGTCCTGAGGACGTCGTATTGTCGATGATCGGTGGCAACCAGCATGCGGTTTACAGTACGATCCAGCATCCCCGGCCATTCGATTTCCTTGAGCCGGGCGGAGGGCCCACGGTCGCCGAGGGTGTGGAGCTCATCCCCTATCGCGCACTTTCGGAGTTTTTCCGCACCGGCATCAGCAAGGGTGACGGGAAGTCGCTCGAGGCTTTGCGAAATGCCACGCCGGCGCGCGTGGTCCACATCATCCCGCCTCCGCCGAAAGGCGACAACGAATTCATTCAGCGGTACCATGAGTCGCTGTTCGCGAGGGAGGGGATCGCTTCCCACGGCGTTTCTTCGCCTGCGCTGCGCATGAAATTCTGGAAGCTCCAGACGCGAGTCCTGGAAGAGCTGTGTAAGGAACTTGACATAGAGGTCATGATGCCTCCGGCCGCCACGCTCGACGGGGACGGCTTTCTCGACAAACGCTTCTTCGCCGACGACGCGACCCACGGCAATCCGATGTACGGTGAGCTGGTGCTGAGAGAAATTGAAAGCAGGTACGGGTCCGAAGCGGTCACGGGACAGGTCCAGTCATGAGCGAAAACCCGTACAAGAGCTTGCCGGACAAGGCATTCTGGAGGCGCACGATCGCCGCACCGGCGAGGTCGGATGTCGATCCCGTCGGAGTCTTCGAACTGCGTCTGTCCCCGGAGACGAAAGTCGCAACCGCCGGCAGCTGCTTTGCCCAGCACATCGCCCGGCACCTGAAGAACAGCGGTTTCAATTACTACGTCGCGGAGCCCGGGCACCCGATCTTGGCAGAGTCGGCTCGCGCTCGCAGTAATTACGGTCTGTTCTCGGCGCGGTACGGCAACATCTACACGGCTCGCCAGCTGTGGCAGCTGTTCCAGCGAGCGTACGATGAGTTCACCCCTGTCGAAACCCCGTGGCAGGTAGGGGAGGATGTCTTCCTGGATCCCTTCCGGCCGACCACGCAGCCGGGCGGATTTATTTCGCTGGAGGAGCTTGAGGCGGATCGCCGTCAGCACTTGGCCGCCGTCAGGACGATGTTCGAGACCCTCGACGTCTTCGTCTTCACTCTTGGACTTACGGAGTGCTGGCGGTCGCGCGAAGACGGTGCGGTTTTCCCGCTCTGCCCTGGCGTCGAAGGCGGGGTATTCGATGCCGACCGCTATGAATTTTACAATCAGACCGTCGATGATGTCGTTCAGGACCTAACGCAGTTCCGGAATGCCCTCGCCAAGGTCAACCCGGCCGCCCAGATCGTCTTCACGGTGTCACCGGTTCCGCTTGTTGCAACGGCGGAGCCGGGGGCCAATGTCCTCTCCGCGACGACCTATTCCAAATCGGTGCTCCGGGTCGCTGCCGAGAGCATGCGCAGGGCCTTTCCCAACGTTCACTACTTTCCGTCGTACGAGATCATCACCGGCGCGTTCAATCGGGGCGCCTATTATGCAGCCGACCTTCGCGATGTCGTGGAGGCCGGGGTCGCGCATGTGATGAAGCTGTTCATGGCGCACGCCACAAACGGGGTCACCGGGGTGCCGCCAGCGAAGTCCGTCGCGAACGACATGGACGATCACCTGCAAACCGCTGGGCGTATCGTCGAAGTCGAGTGCGACGAGGTCGCGCTCGATAAGCGCTGACCGCATCGAGGATCTATGAATCACATCCTGATCACGGGAGGCGCCGGCTTCATCGGCGGCCATCTGACCCGCCTTGCCCTCGAAGCGGGCCACCGGGTGACCATACTCGATAATCTATCTCCTCAGGTCCACGGGGCGGACGCGAACTTCGACCCCGTGGACGGGGTCCAATTCCGGCGTGGCGACGTGACCGTTCGGCAGGATATTGCTGATAGTCTCGACGGCGTGGACACGATCGTTCACCTGGCCGCCGAGACCGGCACCGGCCAGTCGATGTACGAAATCGACAAATATTACAGGGTGAACGTGCAGGGTACGGCGCTGCTGTTCGACATCCTTGCCAACAACCCTCACTCGGTTCGGAACTTCGTCCTGTCTTCCAGCAGGTCGGTCTATGGGGAAGGAGCCTATCTTTGCTACGCCTGCGCTCCGGAGGGCGCCCGGAGATTTCCGGACGCTCGCACGCCGGAGCAGTTGAAGGCTCAACAATGGACTGCGCCTTGCCCGGTTTGCGCCGGCCCGATCGAACCGACGGCGACGCGCGAAGAGGATCGGCTATCACCGGCCTCGATCTACGCGGCGACCAAGCTCGCCCAAGAGGATCTGGTCCGGGTGGGCTGCAATGCTCTGGGCATCGCGCATTCGATTTTGCGATTTCAGAATGTGTACGGTGAGGGGCAGTCGCTGAGTAACCCTTACACCGGCATTCTATCGATCTTCTCGACCCGAATTCGTTTGGGGTTACCACTTCCGATTTTCGAAGACGGCGAGGAAACTCGCGACTTCGTTCACGTGAGGGATGTCGCTGAGGCCGTGCTGCGCTGCGTCGATCAGCCTGCGTCTGACGGAGTGATCCTCAACGTCGGACAGGGCGAGGCCGTCTCCATCATGGCCGTGGCGCGGCTGCTCTGCCAGCTGATGAAGTCACCAGTGGAGCCCCACGTAAGTGGACAGTATCGCGTCGGTGACATTCGCCACAACTTCGCCGACGTGACCCGGCTGGAGTCTGTCGTCGGATACACGCCGAGGATACCTCTCGAGACCGGGATGGAACGCTTCTGCAACTGGGTCGCGACCCAGCTTATCCCCCAAGATTTGCTCGACAAAGCCAACTCCGAGCTTAAATCTCGGAACTTGATGGGCTAACCATGCCTAAATCAGATTCCGGTGAAGTTCCTGAGGCGCGCGAGGCGGTTGCCGGGAAGAATTCGCCAATCATTCAGAAAGGATAAGGTGTTGGACGTGACAGAGGGCAACATCAAGACCAAGTGGCTGGACATGGACTATGCCGAGGTCGCTTTTCGGGAGAGGGCGATGCGGTTCGCGACCACGGGCTCGTCCAGCAAGAAGCGGGTCCGCACCTTGTTTTCCAAGGAACCGATAACCCTCGCCTGGATCGACAGTTTCGCCGAAGGGGAGACGCTGTTCGACATCGGTGCAAACGTGGGCATGTACACCATCTACGCCGCCGTCATGCGGAACGCGAACGTCTACGCGTTCGAGCCTGAGGCGCTGAACTATGCCGAGCTCAACAAGAACATCTATTTGAACGAACTCCACGGGCAGGTTCTCGCTTATTGCCTCGCGCTGAGCGATGTCGACAAGTTGGATCGGCTGCTGCTCAGCGACTTCGGCCTCGGCATTTCCTATCATGACTTCGAGGAAAACAGCTGGACCGAGGACAAGGAGTTCTCCGCCGACTGGAAAGTCAGCAAGGACAACCGCCGGCCGCAGGGCTGCATCGGCCAGCGCGTCGACACCCTGATCCAGGAAGGCCTGCCCGTTCCCCATCACATCAAGATCGACGTGGACGGACTTGAGCACCGCGTCGTTCAGGGGATGATCGAGACGCTGCGTCAGCCGGAACTCAAGACCGTTCTTATCGAGATCAATTTCGACAATCCGAAGAATCTCGAGGTCATCGACCAGTTCACCGCACTCGGCTGGCGGTTTTCCTGGGAGCAGCTGCGGATCAACCGCAAGGTGAAGTTCACGGTCGACCAGATCAAGTCGTACCAGGAGCGGGGCGTCGGCGGTCTCAACTACATCTTCTACAAGGACGAGATGTACGACCGCCTGTTCGCCGGCCTCTTTGAATCCTACACTCCGGGCGAGCCTCTGGATGCCCTGAGCCTGCTAGCGCAGCCTGCCTGAGAACCGACACAAAGTCTCCACGAGGTAAAGTAATATGGGTGCTGTTCTCGATGCCGCTCTGCAGCGCGCGTTTCCGCGCGGGGAACGGATCCGGTTCATTCAAATTGGCGGCAATGACGGTATCCATGAGGATCCGCTGTACCAGCACCATCTGGACGGCTCATTCGACTTCGAGTGGGGTCAGGTCTTCGAGCCGATCCCCGAATATTTCGAGAAGCTGACGAGCAATCTGCAGCAATTCCCCTACATCACATGCCATCGGCTCGCGGTCGACGATGCCCCGAAACCGGGGACGCGGGAATTCAACTATGTCGCCCCAGCGGATATCGAGAACCTGAATTTGCCGCCATCGTCGAAAGGCATCGGCTCCTTCTCCCGTGACCGCAATGCGCTCGGCGGAATCGGCTACAGCGAACCCAAGTTCCGGGCGATCAAGGATCATATTCGGACGATCGAAGTCGAGACCGTCCCGATCGGCGAAGTGACAAGTCAGTACGCCGATGCGAATTTTCTCCTGACTGACTGCGAAGGTCACGACATCGAGATCATCAGTGCGGCATTCGGGAGCGACGCGTTCCGGCCGAAGCTCGTTCAATTCGAATATCTTGGCCATGCGGACGATTTGTTGAAGTCGACTTTGGAGCAGCTCCAGACTGAGGGTTATCGCATCACGAGGGCGGGTAAGGACGTGATTTGTGAACTCGGCTAAGCTTCAGCACGATCGACGACCGACGTGATGAAAGAACAGGCCGCCGAAGCGGTGAGCTGGGAATCGCTGATCCAAGCCGGCCGAGTTGCACTTGCCGCCGGCGATTACGACGCCGTCATGGCTCCCGCGGAGAGAGTGATCCAGGGCCTGCCGAACGATCGGCAGGGTTACATCCTCAAGGCCCAGGCTCTCCTTGCGCTGGGCCGGTTGGGCGATGCGCTCGACACGGTCACACGCGGGCTGCAACGGCTGGACCGCGATGCGAAGCTGCTGAGCTTTGCGAGGACAGTCGCTCTGCGACAAGGCGGCATCGAAGCTGCCGCACCCTATGCGCTTCAAATTGCGGAGATTGCGCCCGGCGAGCTGAAGAACGAGCTCTTTTTGATCGACCTGGAATTGGCGCGTGGCGACGTCGCAAACGCTGCCCGACGTGCCGAAGATTTGGTCTCGGCATTCCCGGATTCGCCGCAGGCCTTGATGTCCAAGGCTCGTGCCCAACTTGCGCAGGGCGATGCCACCAATGCTCTTGCGACCCTTCGTCATGGGGCGCCAGCGCACGGAGAAAACCAGAAGTTTTTGAGCCTGGGCAGAAACATTGCCGCCGAGAACGGCTTGATCGACGAGGCAGTCGACTACGCACTGAAAATTGCTGCGGTAGCGCCCGAGAACCGGAAAAATCAGAGCTTCCTGATCCAGTCCAGCCTCGCGAAGGGCGATTTCGCGGCCGCGCTGACACGGGCCGAGCTACACGCAGACGCCGACCCGAATGACCCCTACGCACTTTTGCTGAAGGTACAGGCGCTCATTGCCCTCCATCGCGAGAAGGAGGCTCTGGAGATACTGAGCGACGCTGTTGCAAGCCATGAGGGCAACCTCCGGATACTTAACCTCGCTCGAACGATAGCGACTCAGCACGGCCGTTTTGAGCAGGCGCTCGACTATTCCAGGAAGCTTGCACAATTCGACCCCCGCGAGCGTAGCAAGGCCTTCCTCGTTCATGCCTGCATGACGCGCGGCAAGATCGACGAGGCGCGGGACTATCTTCAATCGTTGGGGCCCGTCACCGAGGCCACGCCGCTCCTTCTTAAGGAGGCTCACTATCTCGAGAAGTATGAGCGTCTGAAATCCGAACATCCGGCGTTTACGGCTGCCTGGGATGCTGCCCTTGGCAATCCGGTGGACAGCGACACGCCGCCCGCGCCGTCGCAGGGCCATCTTGGCACGACCATGATCCAATACTGGAGCCAGGGCGCGCCGCCTAGGGACGTCCAGATCGTGTGCGACGACTGGAAGCGGCTGCTCGAGCGTGACGAGATCGGTGAGGTTCGATTGTTCGATCGTTCGTCAGCGCAGGCCTGGATCGACGATAATGCGCCAGAGTTCAGCAGCACGTTTTCCAAGTCTTTCCATTACGCGATGGAATCGGACATATTCCGCATCGCTTACGCCTCGCGGCAGCCATGCATCTACATGGACATCGATAGCTGGCCGCTAGAGCACAGCGGGCGAATCCTGAGGTCCGCCGTCCAAAGCGGTCGAAGCATGCTCTATCTTCGAGCGCACAGGCCGTGGATTGCTAACGGCTTTTTCGTTGCCGCGGCCGATTGCCTGTTTTTCAAGGAACTCATCCGGCAGTGCCTGGAGATCGACCTGGATTCGCTGCCGAAGGACTATTTGGTGATCGAGGGCACCTTCGGTCCGTCACGTTACAACAATGTTTTGTACGACCTGCTGAAATCCTCTGCCGGCGCCGTCGCGTCAAAAGCCGATGGTATGCCCGGCTGTTCGAAGTTGTCGATCGACGGCCAGCTTCTGTACTTCTCTCACGAAGCCGCCGTCGCAAACGTGAAGCCGCCTTTCCCCCTCGGCTACAAGGGGACTGGCGACTATTGGAAGTACGTCACCGTCGCGGAGTGATCACGCCCGCTCCGTGCGACGTGGGGCAGTCGTCGCGGGCCTTTAGCCTGAGACTGCAGCAAGCGGCGCGTGCTGCATCTGCCGATGGATGGCTTCGACCTGCTCATTGAAGCGATTGCCTGGGTTGGCCATCGACGCAGCCTCGATGAACCACATGTAGACCATCGCGCTTTCGCCGTAATAGATCTGATGGGAGATTAGCCGCGATTCACCGAGCCAAACTTCGCCCGGATCGAATGCGATCCGATGGCGCGGCTGCTGATCCATCCACGTCTTGCGCGTTCCGCCGAGCACGTCGCCGGTGATGTAATCCAGCATCAGATTGGGATCCTTGCCGGCGAACCGCGCAAGATCATGTTCCTCGTAATAGATCCGCACCCAGTCGGGAAAGCGGTGACTGACGTTCCAGATCCTGGGCCGGCTATCGAGGTTGGCGAAGATGCGAGCCTGATGGAAGTCGTCGTCGATCGAGTGATTGTCCCAATGAAGATTTTCGAAGAGCGTCCGGGTCAGGCGCACGCTGGGAATGAACCGGAAGGGCTTATATCCCTGGAAGCAGATATCGAATATGCGAAGGGTCTCGTCATGCGCATATTTGAGCGCTCTCGCAGCCCTGTCGAACGTCTCGCGGTCCCCGCGGCAAAGCACGTCAAAGATCGCCTGCCGAACTCGGTCGGCGAAAATCAGCTTGCCGTCGCGCTCGACCGGAGGCTCACCTTCGAAGAAGTATGGCGATGTAATCTTCTTCAGCTTCTTGCGCAGGTCCGGATCGTCGATCGTTTCGGTCGATTTTGAGAGAGCCTCCAGCGCCCCGAAGTCGAAGTCGAGACGATAGTCCTTGATAAGGATTATGTGTCCCTCCTCGAAGATATCGGCAACGCCACCCCGCGCCGAGATTTCCTCGAGCGGCATCTCTACGAAATAGTCCTCGATGGCTGGGTGCCGTTCAATCGTAGCCATGCTCTCGTGTCCGTTCTAGTTCACTGTCGCAACTGGTTCGCTTGGCTGATCATTGCATCGCCGCGACCATCTGCTCCTTCGTCTCGAATGCTTCTCCGAGCATCGCCTTGTATTGAAAATAGGCGTCCTCGAACTCTTCATGCTCTTCAATAGCGCCGTCGCGGAACAGGAGGAACCTGTTGCAAGTGCCCTTAAGATAGCGATGGCTGTGCGAGACGATTAGCTTGGCCTTGTCGGCGCGCTTTTCGAACAACTCGATACGGCAGCGCTCGCGGAAGCGGGCATCTCCGACCGCAAGCACTTCATCGATCAGGTAGCAATCGAAGTCGATCGTCATCGAGATTGCGAACGCCAGCCGAGCCCGCATTCCCGAGGAATAGGTCATGAGGGGTTCGTTGATGTAGACGCCGAGCTCCGAGAATTCCTTCACGAATTCGAAGCGCGGTTTGAAGTCCACCCCGTAGATACGGCAGATGAAGCGGACATTGTCTGCTCCTGTCAGCGAGCCCTGGAACCCGCCCGAAAAGGCGAGGGGCCACGAAACGGACATGTGGCGCTCAATACGGCCGAGCGTCGGTGGCTCCGCGCCGCTGATCAGTCGGATCAAGGTGGACTTGCCCGCGCCATTTTGGCCGAGGATGCCGACCTTCTCACCCGGTCGAATGGTCAGGTTTATGTTGTCCAGGACTCGCCGCGGTCCCGCCTTGGTCGGATAGTCCTTGCAGACATTGGTCAATCGAATCATTCTTCGCTCGCCGTCTGGCTTCCGATCTGGCGGACCAGGCTGAAACCGATCACGCTCAAGATGGTGTTTACAATCACAAGATAACCGATGTCATAATGAGCGCGCATGACCGAGCCGAACCAACCTTCGCGGATAAATTCGACCGCGTTGATCATCGGCACCCACAAGATCACGTCATGAGCAGCGGGAGGCAAGGCGTCCACCGTGAACGCAACGCCTGACATCGCCATCAGGATATAGGACATGGGCGACCACAGGCGCCCAACCACCTCGGCTTTTTCCGAAAGACCTCCAACCGTCATCGCAAGACCGGCCGCGAACCAGGCCAGCAGGAACCACCCGCCCAGAACCTGGAGCACATCTTCAGGCAACTTTATGAGGTCCAGCGCCCAGAGCGCCGTGGTCAACATGAATGCGACACCCGTGATGGAGATCAGCTCCAGTAAGATGCGCGACGCGAAGATGTCCATTACTGTCACTTGCCTGTGAAAAAGCAGGGAAGCATTCGATTTTACCGCGCCCACACAGCGGTTCGGGGCATTACGCCAGAGCAGCAGAGAGGCATATCCGGTCAACGCAAATTCAATGATCGGAATGTCACTGATCTGGACCCCGCGGACCTTCGTCCACAGGACTGTGATGATAAGGATGAACGCGGCCGGTTCGACGAACAGCCACAGGAAGCCGATATTATTCCTTCCGTAGCGCGTCAGCAGCTCACGGATGAGCAGCGCGCCGATGACGCGACGGTTGATCTCCCAAGACGAACTTCGAAGAAGATTGCCCGTCTGCGACGACGTATCGTTACTGAGCATGCTCTCTGACGCCTGCAAGCAACATCCGCAGGATCCCATAAGCAAGAAGGCTCAGAGCGAGCGTTGCGATGATTCCGCGCGTGCGCCGGGGTTCCATCGGTGCGTCGGGCATGTTGGGCTCGACGACGCGCTCGACGTAGGCCTGCTTGCGTTGAGCTTCGCTCCGCGCCTGTTCGAGCGAAGCGAGCGCCACAGTAAGCTGCTTGTTGGCGAACTCGTTTTCCAGCGTCAGGCGCTCGAACTGGACAGCGGTCTGTGCAAGCGACCGCCGGTTGCCGGTCACCTGACCCATTGCCTTGTCGATCTCCGACTGGATGGTCCTGATCTGCGTCCGGACCATCGGAATACGCGGATTGATCGGCGTGTACTGGGTCAGCTGCGCAAGCTCGGCCTTGGCGTTGATCAGCTGGTCCTGCAGCTTTGACACCATCTGCATCTGAACTTCGGCCTGCTTCTCCGGATCGACCACGCCGGAACGGTTACGGAAGGCCGCCAGACTTGTGCGAGCCATCTGCGCCTCGGCCTTGGCCTGGGCAACGTCGCGCAGAGCATAATTGACGAGATCGCGCTGACCGCGCTCGTTCAGTTGGTTGACCGTCTGTTCCGACATTTCCAGCAGACGCTCGTTGAAACGATAGGCATCCCGCGGGTCGTAAGCCCGGACGGTCAAGGTCGTGATCGACGTCTGGCTATCGTGCTTCAGGCCCACCTTCTTTTCGAAATACTGGTACAAATCTTCGAACGAGCCGGACAGACCGAACGGATCGAACCGGTCGAGAAAGAACGTATCCGCGCGGCTATAGGCCTTCTCGAACGCCGATCCGCGGTTCAAGGAGCGAAGCGCGTCGCGCGAGACCGCAAACGACTGGGCGGCATAAACCTCGTCCGAACCGCTCTGAAAACCTGCCGATTGCAAGATCATGCCAAGGCCTGTCGGCGCCCCCTTTTCGGGACTCCGGACGACGAAGCGCGATTCCGAAACGTAGACGTCGGACGCCAGGAACCCGTAGTAAAATACCGCGGCGAGCACCGGCAAGACGACGACGAGCAAAAACAGCTTGTCGGGGCGCGGGTACCGCCGGACCTTGACGCGAGTCACTTCGGTCTCGTGCTCCGTATCTGGGTTGGGCGTGCGAGAGATGGGCAATACTTCCATTTTGCGCTCAAAGATTTAGCGGGGGCCGTCCCATCACGATAGCGCACTGAACGGCGTTTGAACAATTGGCGGCGGTCTGCCTCGCCGGGCCGGGCTTGGCAAGACACGTGCCGGCCTGTTCATCATTGAGCAAGCGCCTCTAGCCCTCTAAGGCTCCAAACAATCCAGCGTACGGGGATCTCGATTGCTTACTGACCTTTCGAAAATCGGCCGCGCTCGTCTTGGCTCTGCAGTCGCAATCAGCATGCTCTCGGCGCTTGCGGCCTGCTCCACGATGGGCTCCGGCGGGCCGACGTCTTCCGCCATTTCTAGGGCGGACGGCGTTGTTCTCGGCAACGCGCAGATCCGCGTAGTGGACGTGACCGACGCGGTTGCGCGCAGGGTTATGAATGCGCAGCGCCTGCCGTCACTTTCCGAAACAATCGGCGATGCGGCTCCCACAGATTCAGTCATTGGCCGCGGTGACCTGCTGCAGGTGACGGTGTGGGAGGCGCCTCCGGCAGTCCTGTTCGGAAGCAACTCGTCGTTCGGCCGGGACGGTTCGGGCACGCCCACTGGCACATCGGTCGGCCAGAATTCCGCAATTCCGGAGATGATGGTGGACGAAAGCGGACGGATCCGCCTTCCGTTCGTTGGTTCTGTTCGCGCCGCCGGCCTGACTCCCCCACAAGTGGAGCAGGACATCGCCGCCCGGCTTCGCGGGATGGCCCACGATCCACAAGTTTCGGTGCGCATCGCGCAGAACGTGAGCTCAACGGTTGCCGTCGTCGGCGACGTGAAAACCAGCGGCCGCATTCCGATCA
>Ga0307409_100000256_pt1 | contig 21516 bp, 22 predicted proteins | sample 322Ometagenome_2_FD_203888 | JGI IMG/M metagenome (GOLD analysis project Ga0307409, IMG submission 203888) | Maize rhizosphere microbial communities from greenhouse at UC Davis, California, United States - 322HYB-O-2 | ecosystem: Host-associated > Plants > Roots > Rhizosphere > Soil | place... | reverse complement strand
GCGCCTTCCGCCTCGTGGCCGGCATCGAGGGCAAGGCGACCCGCGCGCGCTGAGCTGAAAAGCGCCTGCGCCGGGACGACCGATCCGGCGCACCCGCGGGTGGTCAAATATCGTCGTGTTACAGACACGGCGGCAGTTCCTCGAGATCACCGCGCTCGGCGGCGGCGCGCTGCTGGCCACGTTCGAATTTGCGGCGCCGGCGCGCGCCGCTGCCCGGTCGGCGCCCGTGTCGCTGGGTGCCTTCGTCCGCATCCATCCCGACGACTCCGTGGTGATCGGCGCGCCTGGCTGCGAGATCGGTCAGGGCGTGCGTACTTCGCTGCCGATGCTGATCGCCGAGGAGCTCGAGGTGCGCTGGGAGCAGGTGCGCGTCGAGCAGCTCGACTACGGCATCCAGGCCGGCAACGGGCCCGACACGTTCTCGAACCGCTACGGCTCGCAGTTCGCGGGCGGCAGCACCAGCATCTCCGAGGGCTGGACGTCGCTGCGCGAAGCCGGCGCGCAGGTGCGCGAGCTGCTGATCGCGGCGGCGGCACAGACCTGGGGCGTCGACGCGGGTAGTTTGAGCGCGCGCGATGGCGCCGTGATCCACGCCGACGGACGCCGCGCCACCTACGGCGAGCTGGCGGCGCGCGCCGCCAGGCTGCCGTTGCCGGCAGGCCCGTTCAAGCTCAAGGATCCGCAGGATTTCCGCATCGTCGGCAAGCCGACGAGACTGACCGATGGCGCGGACATCGTCAGCGGCCGCGCGCGCTACGGCATCGATGCATCCGTGCCGGCGATGCTCTTTGCCGTGGTCGCGCGCTGTCCATGGTTCGACGGCCGGCTGAAGTCCTTCGACGATTCGACGGCGCGCAAGGTGCGCGGCGTGCGTGCGGTCGTGGCCCTCGCGCCGCCGCCGCCCGGTGAGTTCTCGCGCAACCTGGCGGCCGGGGTCGCCGTGGTCGCCGACAACACCTGGGCGGCGCTGCAGGGGCGGCGGGCGCTGCAGATCGAGTGGGCGCCGGGCGAATGGGCCCAGGACTCCACGCGCGCACTGGAGCAGCGTTGCCGCGAGGCCGTGGCCTCCGCCGGCAACGTGCAGACCGGGCGCACCGAGGGTGACATGGCTGCCGCCTGGCAGAACGCCGTGCATCGCGTCGAGGCCGACTACAAGGTGCCGTTCCTGGCGCACGCCACGATGGAGCCGCCGGGCGCGGTGATCGAGCTCGGTGCCGGGCGCGCGCGCCTCATCGCCTCGCTGCAGAGTCCGGGCGGCGCCTCGCGCCTGATCAGCGCCATGACCGGCATCCCGCGGCTCGACATCGCCATCGAACTACCACGGGCCGGCGGCGGCTTCGGTCGCCGGCTGCAGAACGATTTCGTCGCCGAGGCCGTGCTGATCGCGCAGGCCGTGAAGCGGCCGATCAAGCTGCTTTGGACGCGCGAGGACGACCTGCAGAACGATTTCTACCGCCCGTTCGGCGTGCACCGGCTGCGCGCCGCGCTCGATTCGCACGGCAAGGTCCTCGGCTGGTCGCATCGCGTGGCCGCGACCTCGCGCAAATTCCGCGCGGGCATGGACGGGGAGCCCGACTGGGTGGGCACGCTCGACATCGACGGCTTCCCGGCGGGCTGCGTTCCAAACTACCTCACCGAGTTCGCCGACGTTCCGTTCGGACTGGCGCGCGGCTGGTGGCGCGCGCCGCTGCACACCTTCACCGCCTTCGCCATCCAGAGTTTCGTCGACGAGGCCGCGGCGGCCGCGCGCCGCGATCCGCTGGAGCTGCGCCTCGAAATGCTGGGCGAGCCGCGCGAGCTGCAATACCGCGAGCACGGCGGTCCGATGTTCGATACCGGTCGGCTGTCCGCGGTGTTGCGCGAGGCGGCGCGCCGCATCGACTACGGGCGTCGGCGCGCCAGGGGCCGTGGCGTCGGAATCGCCGCCCACTTCACGTTCGGCGGTTACACCGCGCACGCCATCGAGGTGAGCGCGAGGGGTGACGACTGGCGCATCGAAAACTGTGTCTGCGTGGCCGACGTCGGACGAGTGGTCAACCCTTCCGGCGTACATGCGCAACTCTCGGGCGGCACGGTGGATGGCATCTCCACGGCGACCGGCCTGCAGATCACCGTGGAAAATGGCCGCGTGCGGCAGGCGAATTTCGACGCTTATCCGCTGCTGCGTTTTCCGGACGCGCCGCCGGTGGAAACGTACATCGTGCCCTCGACGTCGGCGCCCTGCGGTGCGGGCGAGATGGGGATTCCGGGCGCGGCGCCCGCGCTGGCCAACGCCATCTGCGTCGCCACCGGCCGACGCCTGCGCGATCTGCCACTCGGGAGATTCAGCCTCGGTTAAGAAGCGCGCGCGCAATCTCCGCTCACGGTCCGGAGAGAGTGCGCATGAAATCCTTCATTCAGTCGTTGTTCATGTTGTCGGTCGTGGCGGGCATCGCCGGATGTGCCAGTACCGAGCGATGGTCGCCGGCCGGCGGCAACCGCGAAGAAGGCGTGGTGCGGGTTTCATACGAGTATCCGGAGTTCCAGCAGCCGCAGATGAGCGACGCGCAGGCGCAGAAAGTGGCGCTGGGGCGCTGCAACGCCTGGGGTTACCGCAGCGCCGAACCCAAGGCCGGGCAGGTCCGCCAGTGCGCCAACATGGACAAGGGCAATTGCGACCTGTGGACCGTGACGCGCGAATTCCAGTGCGGCAACGGCGAGAGCTCGTACGCCGCGCGGCTGTCGCGCTGACGATCGACGTCCTTACCGGTGTACAGTCGTGGCGTGAAGACCACGACCCTCGCCCTGGCCGCGCTGCTGGCCTTCAGCCTCCGCGCCTTCTCCCAGGACGCCATCGACCAGCGATTGCTCGAAGACATCGCCCGCATCCGCGCCGTCGACAACCACATGCACGGCGACGCGGTCGATCCGGCACGCCGTGCGCGCTGGAAGAACGAGAATCCGCTCGGCAAGTCCCTCTATCCCGATGTGGTCGGGCTGCAGCGAACCAATCCCGAGTGGCGCGCGGCCTGGTTCGCGCTCTACGGCTACGGTCATGGCGACACCGAGCTGCCGCACCTGCAGGAACTGCTCGCCGCCAAGCGTGACACCATCGCGAAAGCCGGGGCCAACTGGCCGAGCGCCGTGCTCGACGCCGCCGGGGTCGAAACAGCGCTGCTGAATACCGTCCAGCCCGGCACCGGGCAACTGAACGGGCGCTTCCGCTGGGTGCCCTACGCCGATCCACTGCTGCGACCCTTTGCCGGCGATGCGAGCTGGCTGGCGTACTCGGGCGGCGAGCTGCCCGTCTCCAGACTGCTCAAGGAAGTGGGCTTCAGCCGCCCGCCGCCGACGCTGATCGAGTACCGCGTGAACATCGTGCAGGCCACGCTGGCGCGCTGGAAGAAGAGCGGCGCGGTGGCCGTCAAGTTCATGTGCGCCTATGACCGGCCGCTCGACTTCGCGGTGGTGGAGGAGGCTGCGGCGGCGCCCGTCTACGCCAGGGCGCTGAAGGACGAGCCGCTGACGCCCGCCGAGCAGAAGCTGCTCGAGGACTACCTGTTCAACGCCATCGCCATCGCGGCGGGTGCGCAGCAGCTCGTGGTGCACATCCACACGGGCAATGGCGACGGACCGTACTTCAACAATTCCTACGCCAACCCCGGCCTCCTCGAGGAGGCGCTCAACTCGCGCGCGCTGCGCAAGACCAGCTTCGTGCTGCTGCATGGCGGCTGGCCGTACCACGAAGTGGCGCAGGCCATGATCGACAAGCCCAACACCTGGACGGATTTCTCGGCACAGACGTTCCATCTCGGCACCCACCAGCTCGCCGAAGTCCTGCGTGACTGGCTGAGCTGGCATCCGGAAAAAGTGCTGTTCGGAACCGATGCGTATTCGGACTCCGACTCTCCGCTCACCGACTGGGAGGAGAAGGAATTCCTGATGACCGGCAAGGCGCGGCGTGCGCTGGCCATCGCGCTCACGGCGATGCTGCAGAACGGCGAGATCACGCGCGAACGCGCGCTCGAGATCGCGCGCCAGGTGCTGCGGGACAATGCCATGAAGCTGTACGGCCTGGCCGCGCAGTGACGCCATTACACGACCTCATCCGCCGGCTGCCGCCCGGCGTGGAATTCCTGGTCGTGGTCTGTGGGGCATTCGGCATGCCCATCTTCTCGTCGATACTCTCGCTCGGCGCGGGCAGTGGCGCTTCGCACTCCGGCGGCGGCGTGGTGTTCAACGACGCGGTGCTGATCGGCATCGTGGTCTTCGAAGTCGTGCAGGCGGTCTTCCTCGTCTGGTTCCTGCGCGTGCGCGGCTGGACGCTGGAGAAAGTCGGGCTGCGCATCACCTGGCGCGGCACCGGGATCGGCTGGCTGCTGCTGCTCGGCACCTACGTACTGGCGATGGTCGCGCAACACCTGGCGTCGCTGGCGCTGCCGGCGCAGATGCAGGCCGGCGCCGAGCGTTACCCGGTCTCCGATCCCGACGTGAACATGCAGCTGGTGTTCATCGCCTCGACGGTGAACGGCATGTTCGAGGAGATATTCGTCGCCGGGTACATCATCACGGCGCTGCGCGACGCGCGTGGCATCTGGACGGCCATCAACGTCAGCACCGTGGTGCGCCTGCTGTATCACCTGTACCAGGGGCCGATCGGCGTCGTCACCATCGTGCCGATGGGAATGCTGTACGGCTATGTCTACGCGCGCACGCGGCAGCTCTGGCCGCTGATGTTCGCGCACGTGCTGATCGACATCGTCGGCCTGTCGCAGCTCGGTCGCTGGCTCGAGGACCTCTAGGCGACCGCAACCTGCCGGGCGTGCAGCTCGCGCACGATGCGCCGTGCCTCGCGCTGCTGGAGCAGTTCCTGGTCGCGCACCCAGTCGAGCGCGTGGTCCGCCACCTCCTGCCAGCCGCTCTGGGCGATGACGAAATGCGCGCGACCGGCGAATTCCCGGTACTCGGTGGTCGCGAGGGAATCACGATAGGCGCGGACATTCGCCTTCACCATCGAAGGCGGCGACAGGCGGTCCTCGGACGCGGCGACCAGCAGCAGCGGCGCGCGCGAATTGCGGCGCACGTTGATCGAGGAAGCGGCGAACGGATTGAAGTTCGCGAGCCCGGCCTGCAGCAGCACGCGGCCCGGTCCGGGCACCACGTGGCGTTCGTAGGCCCGGTACGCCTCGTCGCGCGACGCGGTGTTCATGAACGCCTGGTGGAACTGCGCCGGGGTCAGCTGCACGCAGCGCCCGGTGAGGAGCTGCGGCGTGACCGCCCGCATCTTCGTATAGGGAACCGTCCAGATTCCCCGGATGGGAGCGGAGGCGACGGCCACGCCGCAGGATCCCAGGCCACGGTCCAACAACGCCTGGACCACGAGTCCACCGAGGCCGTGGCCGACCAGGATGGGCGGTTCCCCGAGCCCGAGCACGACCTGCTCATAGTGATCCACGATCTGCCGGATCCCGAGCGACGCGAAGGATTCGGGGCTGCGTCGCAGCCGGCGGATGTCGTGGTCCATGCCCGGCCAGCCCGGTACGTGAACGCGGTAGCCGCGTTCGCCGTAACGATGTGCCCAGCATTCGAAGCTGAGCGGGGTCATCCATAACCCGTGCACCAGGACTATGTTGTTAGATGCCATGCGTCCTCCACAGCAGCGCACAGATTCCCGAAGCCCGGTGGCGGTGTAAATACGACCCGTGCAGTAGTTATACGTAGGAACGATCGTCGCACGCATTGCCGCACGGGGAATTGCTTAGGGCGGCGAGCGCGGGCTACGCTCGGGTCGATGGAAGAACCCACGCGCGACGAAGTCGACGCATACACCGAACCCACCGTGCTGGAATTCGGCACCAGCTGGTGCGGCTACTGCCGCGCCGCGCAGCCGGACATCACCCGCGTCCTGCAGAAACACCCCGCGGTACGCCACGTCAAGGTCGAAGACGGCAAGGGGCGGCCCCTGGGCCGCTCGTTCCGCGTCAAGCTCTGGCCCACGCTGGTGTATCTCGAGGGCGGCCGGGAAAAGGGCCGCGTGGTGCGGCCCGGCAGCGCCGCCGAGATCGAGGCCATTTTTGCGAGCTGACGCAAGGTGCGGCGAGGGCGGCATTGGTTATGTTCAGCGCCATGCGTAACTGGCTCCTGGTCCTCCTGCTCGTGTCCGGCACTGCCTGGGCGCAATCCTCCGACACCGACGAATCCGCCTATGCACCGTCGACGCTGGCGAAGATCATGGGCGGCGCGGCGCGTTCGCAGAACGACGAGGCCGAGCTCGCGGGTCCCTCGCAGTGGTTCTTCACCACGGCGAACTACACGGGACACAAGCGCACGCCTTCCGGGCGGTTCCGTCCCATCATCGGCGCCTGGCTCAGCAGCCGTGGCGAAGACTCCTCGTCGGCCGACATGTATTTCAACGGCGAGCTGCCCGAGCTCGAGTTCGAGCAGGGCGGCAAGCGCTACTGGATCATGGCCGGCATGCCGGGCGGCCTGGGCTTCGACGTCTATCCACCCGGGCAGAAGCTGACTATCTACCTGCAGAGGCTCGGTTTCGCCTCCGGCACGCCGGTGGCCGTGATGACCCTGGCGAAGCTGCCGGGTGGCCACACCTCGACGACGGCGACCCGCGGCCGCAGCTTGCGCAATTCGCGCATGGGCGAGGGCGCGCGCCGCCAGGAGGCCACCTTCGGCGGTGGCAGCGCGACCTTCACCTACGCCGGCCGCGAGTACACGCTGCCGCTCGACCGGGCGGGCCGCCATTCGATCGCGCCGGGACTCTATTCATACGAGAACGGCGTGCGCACGGCGCTGCTGGAATTCGGCTCCGGCGACGCGGAATACCTGTTGCTGCGCGTGCCCGTGGACGACGGGGCCTCGGACATCGTGCCGTATCTCGTGCTCAATGGACGCATCGTCCCACCCATCGACGTGTCGGCCTGCAGCGTGAACGTGGAGCAGGTGACGCGCGAGGCGACGCGCGGAAACGTGGATTGCGGCGGCGCGCCGCGCGCGGTGCTGACGAAGCTGCGCTTTACGGCCCAGTGAGCGGCCTGGCGAAGTAGACCACCCGCTCGGTCTCGCGGAATCCCAGCGCCAGGTGCGCACGCTGGCTGACCTCGTTGTCGAGCAACGCATCCGACGCGAGCTCACGGCAGCCGCGGGCGCGCGCCCAGTCCCCGATGGCGGCGAACAGCAAGCGCGCGATGCCTTTCCGCCGCCACTCCGGCACGACGTAGACGCCTTCGACGAAGCCCACCGGCGAGGATTCCGTGCCATTCACGTAGTCGCCGCGGATCGAACCTTCGATGAAGCCGATCGCCTGCCGCCGCGCGTCGTAGCTCACGAGCTGCAGGAATCGCTCCGGCTGGGCCAGCGAGAGGGCCATGTAGCCGCGGTGCTCGTCGGCCGTGGCGTCGGACCAGAGCGCCAGGCGCAGATCCAGCCACCCGGGCTGGTCGAGGGAAGCGCAACGTTCGATGAAGGTCTGGGCCGACATGGCCGGCAGATTATCAGCATGGATGCCTCATACAGTGCGCGGAGTCCCCGGTGACTGGTTGGACGCCGGCTCCCGGGGGCGAAAAAATCCATGCATGCCGCTCCCCGCCAGCGCCATCGACAAACTCTCGGACCACTCGGGCATCTACGTGATCTGCGTGCAATGCCGCCAGTGCAAACACGACCGGGAGATCGACCCGCGCACGCTGGCCAACATCCTCGGCTGGAACATCACGCTCAAGCAGGCCTGCACGCGACTGCGCTGCTCGAAGTGCGCGGCGCGCAATTTCCAGGTGGAGATCGCGTTCCACCGCAGGCCACGCGGCTGGAAGTCCAACCCCTCGTAACGTTACCTGGGTGTTACTTCCCGCACCGCAACCTGCGGGCCATGGAAACGCTCCAGGTTGCCCTGATGAGCATCCTCGGCTTCACCTCATGCATCGCGATCCTGTACGTCGCGACCCACGCCCGGACCCGCTGGCACCGCATCGTGCTCGCGGCGTTCGCGGCACTCGGCCTGGTGCTGCAGGGGGCGCTGTGGACGTACGTCACGATCATGCTCAAGGCCCTCAGCGTCGGTGGCAGCTATTTGTGGCTGTACGCTGCGCTCACTACCAGCGTGGCCGGCACGGTCTGGGCACTGGTGCTGCTGGGCACCAGTCTCCGCAGCCGCCGGTTCACCGCCTGAGGCACGACCCGCCATGCCTGATATCCTCCCGGACCCCGCGGTGCCTGCTGGATTCGGTTCGATGCCGGCGACTTCCAATGAGCCTCTGCAGATCGGTGACTGGTTAGTCGATCCACGCGACGATTCACTCACGCGTGGCGCCGAGCGCGTCAAGATCGAGCCGCGCACCATGCGCCTGCTGGTGCGGCTGGCACAGTCTCCCGGCGTGGTGATCAGCCAGGAGGAATTGCTCGAATCGGTGTGGGCCGGAGTCGTCGTCGGCACCGCGTCCGTCTACCAGTCGATGTCGCAGCTGCGCAAGGTTCTCGCCGACAGCGACGATCCGCCGCGCTACATCGAGACCGTGGCGCGCAAGGGCTACCGGCTGATTGCGCCGGTGCGGGTACCGCCGCCCGCCGCGGATGGAGCGGTGATGCCGATCGTGAGCGGTTCGCCCCCGGCGCCGGTCGATGCGGCCGCGGAGCCGCGGCCGAAGCCGGTCGACGCCGGCTGGATCGCGATCGCGGCAGCGGCCGGCGTGGCCGTGATGGCCGCGGTCTGGCGCTTCGCGCCGGTGATCCCACTGGAGCCGCAGGCCGCGTCCATCGTGGTGCTGCCGTTCGTGGATCTCACCAGCGGCAAGACCGAGCAGGCCTTCTGCGATGGGCTCACCGAGGAGACCTCCAACTGGCTGGCGCAGATCCCGACGCTGCGCGTGGTCGCACGCACCTCGGCGTTCGCCTACCGCGGCCGCGATGCCGACGTGCGCGAGATCGGCCGCGAGCTCAACATCAGCCACGTGCTCGAAGGCTCGTTGCGGCGCTCGGGCGACCGCATGCGCATCACCGTGCAGTTGATCGATTCGCGCAACGGCTACCACCTCTGGTCGGGCAACTACGACGTGGAGTCGGGCGACGTGCTGAGCGTGCAGGAGCAGGTGGCGCGCGCGGTCGCGGGCAACCTCGAGCTGCGCATGACCTCCGACACCGATCAGCGTTTTGCCGGCCGGCGCAGCGCCAATTCGGAGGCGCAGCGCCTGTACCTGATCGCCCGCAGCCACGCGGCCAAGGATGACCGCGCCTCCAACGACCAGGCCGTCCTGCTGTATCGCCGGGCCCTCGGCGCCGACCCGGCCTTTGCGCTCGCGAAAGTGTGGCTGGCGCGCGCGCTCATCAATCGCCGCTACATCTTCCAGGAGCCGGTCGAAAAACATGCGCCGGAAATCGAGCAGCTGCTGGCCGACGCGGCCAGGGAAGCACCCCAACTCGTGGATCTCTACGTGGTGCGCGGTGGGTACCGGGTCGAGCTGCGCCAGCGCGAGGCGGCGCTCATCGACCTGCAGCAGGCGTTGCGGATGAATCCCAGCTCGTTGCCCGCGGCCAGCGCACTGGGCTTCTACCACCTGACGGCCGGCGAACCGCGCGATGCGCTCACCTATTTCACGATGGCATCGGGACTCGATCCGCGCGAATACGCGATGCACGCCTACCGCTGCCTGGCGCTCACCGATCTCGCGCAGTACACCGCGGCGGAGTCCGCCTGCGAACGCGCCCGTGCCCTGGAGCCCGAGTCGCCGTGGGTGTACAGCACCACCGCTGGCATCGACGCCATGCGCGGCCATTTCGAAGAGGCCTTGCGCTGGAACGATCTCGGGCTCGAACGCGGCCATGACGACATCCAGAACCTGGCGGAACGCGCCTGGTGGTTGCTGAACCTCGGCCTGGCCGCGGAGGCCGGTGCCATCTACGAACGTGCAGACAGGGCCAACCCCGCGGGCGCGCGCAACAACAACCCGCTGCTGTACGCGGGCCTGGCCGCCGCCGTGGATTCGGCCGGCGTGCTCGGACTGCAGAAGTTCGTCCAGGACCACGGCCTCGTCGGCGCGGCCTCGCCGATGCAGGCGTTCCAGCTCGCCAACGCGTGGCTGATGGTCGGGGACGCGCGGCAGGCGCGCGGCTACGTGGACCGTGCGCTGGCGTCGCCATCGCTGCTGCCCGAGGATCTCGCCAGTCCCTGGCAGGCCCGTACCGGCATGTCCTATCTACTCGTGCTGGCCGCGGCGTTGCGGGACTCGGGCGACGCCGAAGGCGCCGATCTGCGGCTCGGGGAGCTCGCCACGCTGCTCGAGAGGGTGACGGCCGCCGGCGTGCAGACGTACGGCGTGCACGAGCTGCGTGCCAAGTACCTGGCCATGCGCGGCCAGGCCGACGAGGCGATGGCCGAGCTGCGCCGCGCCGTTGAGATGGGCTGGAGCCGGGCCTGGGAAGCGGAGCACGAGCCTTATTTCGACGCGCTGCGCCAGCGCGAGGATTTCATCGCGTTGCTCGCCGCCGTGCGCGCCCGAAACGCGGCCACGGCGGCGAAGCTTCGTCCGCGCCCGGCTGCCGAACTAGGGCTTCTGCGGTGGCCACTCGGCGCCGGGCACGCCTGCTGCGCCGAACCGGTTCCAGGCCTGCATCATGATGTTGAAGGCGCAGGCCACTTCGTAACGACGGAAGGCGACGCGGCGATCGAGCGGGCGTGGCGGCCGGGCGTCCTCGTCCTTGTGGAAACGCTCGGGGATCCGCGGCGGTTCGTCCTCGGGCCAGCCGGACACTTCCTTGAGCAGCTCCTGGATGATCCGCGGCAGCGACTTGGCCGGATGGATCTTGCCCGGCAGCGGCTCGCCTTCGCACCTCAGGAACAGCAGCTCGCAGGCCAGGTTGATCTGCCGGATCGCGTCTTCCTCGTCGTGGTCTTCCTCGAGCTCGGAGGGCCAGATCGGTTCCGCCGGATCGTTGCCGATGATCCGGGCGCGGAGCATCTTGACGAACTCGGACTCGATGAGCCCGGTGTCCGGATCTAGCTGGCCGTCCTTCTTCTTCGGCGACGATGGCGGTGACGGCTTCAGTTTCTTCTGCGTGGCGGTTTTCATGTCAACCTCTGGTCATGTTGTTAGGGTCTTGGGTCCATAGTCTGCGCCAGGACCCACATCGGGCGCACTCGTGCATCGCGTCAAGGGAACAGATTCATGACTAGCTACACGCTGAACATCCGGCGCGAAGTGCAGCGCGACACGCTGCTGTGCTGGGCAGCCGTGTCGGTGATGGCCATCCGCTCGTTTCCGGCGCGGGGAGGTTTCCGGCACGCGAGCCAGGCGGACGTCGTGGCCTACGAGCGTGCCCGGATCCGCAAGCTGCTGCCGAAGGGTTCCACGGAGCCGCAGGTGCTGAAGAACGCACGCAAGGCCTTCGAGCGGGGCATGGCCAACGCCGCCGGCAGTCCCTGGCTGCTGGGCCTCGACCGGACGCGCGTGAAGTCGATCGCGAATGACCAGCCGCGCATGTTGTCCAAGGGCCACTTCCTCGAGGAGATCGGCGTTCGCAAACGCCCCGTCCTGATCCGCTGGGTCTACGGCAAGGAGCGCCCGGCGCGGGGCAAACGCGCGGGTGCGCACGAGCTCATCGTCACCGGCTACAACGACAAGACCCACGAGATCCGCATCTGGGATCCCTGGCCGGCCGCCAACATGCCCGACGGTGCACCCGCCAAGCGCGAGCGCTGGATTCCGTATTCCCGGTACGTCGATCCGGTCAGCGACCAGGGCGTCAAGGTCAGTGCGCAGCACGAATTCGACGAATTCGCGCTGCGTCTCATGGGTACGGCCTTCGATTCGAAAGCCTATCCGAAGCTGGCGAGGGTTCCCGCGAAAGGCCGGGGGGTCGATGAGACCGGCACGACGGCCGACGGCGGCGCCGGAGGCTTCGACCTCGGCAAGCCCATCCGCAAACACCTCAAGGGCCACGTGGTTCGCCTGCGCGGAGGCCAGCGCGTCCGGGGTCCCTTCACCGCCGGCGAGCCGATCCCGGTGGTGCCGGTCACGGTCGGGCAGTTGCTCCGGCGCAAACGTCGGCCGGCATCGCTGCTCGCGACGCAGTGCCGGACCGTGGTGGTTCCCATCCTCAAGAACCGCCGCGTCGTCGACTCGTTCCTCCTGACCCGGGGTGCCCGTGGCTGGCGGGATGGCGGGTATTCGAACAACGAGATCGCCAGCCGCGTGGCCCAGTGGCGGCGTCAACACGCCCGGCACCCGAGCTGCAAGGGAAAGGAATTCGTCCTGCTCTCGATTCCGGAGCACGGTACGTTCTTCCTGGCCAATGGCTATGGTGAACAAGCCAACCTCATCTCGCTACAGAACGACAAAGGGCGCTTCGAGCCCGCCGGCCAGGCCCTCAAGACCTTCATCAGGAAGATCGAGACCTCTGCCCGGAACCGAAAACGCAAGCCGACCGGATCCGGATACAGGCCCAGGTGACCGGGACGCGCGGCGACCGGATCGGTCGCGCGAGCATGAACCCGGCCTGGTAACAGACCGCTTACACTCACCTAACCCGTTGATCAGCATCGGGTCAGAAATTGAATAGAAGTCCTTGAGTTGGCCTTGAGGACTTGCCGGTGGATTTTTCCCTAAACAGTCGCCTCCACAAACGACAAGGAGGCAGGCTCATGTCCCCGGATGGTTCCTTTGCGATCTCCCCCCGGTCACGCGTCGTCATCTACACGCTCGGTCGGTTCGAAGTGGTCCTCGAGGGTGTCCCGCTGCGCTTCAAGGGTCGCGCGCCGGTGCGAGCCCTCGAGTTGCTGAGCGCCCTGATCGCGGCCGGCGGGCGCGGCGTCAGCGTGGCGAGCCTTTCCGACTCGCTCTGGCCCGAGGCCGACGGTTTCGATGCCTACCGCGCCTTCACGACCACGTTACATCGGCTGCGCCGCCTGTTGCTCTGCCCGGAAGCGGTGCGTTTGTGTGCCGGCCGGCTCACGCTGGACGCGCAGCTGTGCCGCGTGGACCTGTGGGAGTTCGAGCGATCGCTGCGGGCGGCCCGCGACGTCGCGGCGCTGCACGAAGCGTTGGACATGTACCACGGCCCGTTCATGGGCGATGACCCGAGCCCCTGGGCGATCTCGATGCGGGGCAGGCTCGACCGGCTGGTGTCGGGCGCGAAATCCCGGCTCGGCGGCCCGCGGGCGCAGGCGCGCGGCCTGCTGTCCGGCGGAATCGAGTTCGCCGCCTTCGCGTGAACCCGGAGGGCGCGGTCGATGCGCCCGCCGCGCCCTCCAAACTACCGGGCCCGGGCTGCCAGTCGTCGCCGGGTTGCCGGGCTGCGCAGCTGCCGCAGCGCATCCTTGCCCACCCAGCGCGGCGCCGGGTCGGCGGACCTGGCGAGCCTGTCCGCGACCGCCAACGCCGCTGCGTTGAGCGCGAGGTTGCGGCTGCCGATGCCGCGCAGCGCCCAGTTCACGCCCTTCTTGACGAAATTGCGCTCGTCGGCCGCGGCCTTCTCGACCAGCTTCAGACCGCGCAGAAAATCGGCATCGCGCGCGTGCTCGTCCCTGAGCGCGACGCTCGCCAGCAGCGCGAAGGACGCGCGCTTCACGAATTCGCCGCGATGCGTGGCCCAGCGGCGGATCTTCGAAGATGCATGGGGCGTCCGCACCCACAGTACGAAACACAGGGTGTCGCAGATCGCCCAGTTGTCGAAGGCACGGGCCTGCGCATCCATTTGCGCCGCGGTCACGCGCGCCGGTTCGTCGACGTAGGCGCTGAGCATGCGCGCCTCGTACACGCCGGTCTTCCACAGCGCCAGCGCCAGGGCGTGATCACGTCCCAGTTGCTTCGCCAGCTTCTGGATGTCGCCCATGCGGACGCCGAGCGCGTCGTCGTTGGGGATGGCGTAGCGCAACATGCCGTCGCGCACCGCCTTCGAGGCGTGCTTCTCCAGCCAGCGCAGCGCGCCGGCGACGCGCGGATCAGGCACTGAGTGATCTGGCGCCGCGTGATCCGGCCAGGCGCGCGCCCAGCCAGGTGCAGGGGATGGCGGTGACCACCAGCAGCAGCGGATACCACAGCGGTCCCAGATTCGGCCGCATCATCCACGCGGCCGCGAGCCCGGCGAGACCGACGACCGTGCCGATGATGCCCAGCACGACGGCCAGGAACACCGCGCGGGACTGCGCCAGCTTCGCGGTGATCCATCCGCCGCCGATGGCAATCACCAGGCGGTAGGACAGCGCCAGCACCCAGTCACCGGTGCTCATGCCCGTAGGCTCTGCGGGGAAGATCCCACTCCTGTGCATGACGGCATCGAGCCCCATGCTCAGGATGACGACGAAAGCCAGGCCAGCAATGACCGCGAGAAAATTCTTCATGTTGTCGTCTCCCCGGATTGCCGCGCATGCTGGCCAACTGGTTTGATCCGGTCAAGGAGAAAACGCCGATGTCCCGGACCTTGACCGTGGTCTGCATTGCCCTGGCCGTGTTGGGCCTGTGGTGGTGGACGCGCGTGGTGCCCGCATCCGGGACAGCGGTGGCGCCGCGGGCGGCCACGGCATCGATTCCGCAGTCCCGCGTCGCCCGCATCGCGCCGTCCGCCGAAAATGCGCCGCCTCGCGCGGCACCCGCAACCGCGCCCGCCGCGCCGCCGGCGCCCGACTACCACGCGCGCCTCGACCACTCACGCGACTACTGGGAGCTGGCGCAGTCGCTGTACGTGCCGGCGCGCCAGGGCGATGCCGCCGCGCAGTACTGGCTGTCGCGCGCGCTGGCGTACTGCGAGTCGCTGTACGACTGGTACTTCATCGTGCACCTCGACAACGGCGCCGTGCGCCATCGCACGCTCGACGAGGCGCAGCAGCTGACCGCGACGCGGCCGGTGTTCACCGCCGACGACGTCCGTGACATCCAGGAGCGCTGCCAGCGGCTGCGCAGCGTCGACGTACCGCCCTTCGGCCGGTCGCGGGAATGGCTGGAGTCGGCGACGCAGGCCAACTACCCGATGGCGCAGGCGTCCGCCGCGCTCGGCCTGGCGCTGCAGGGCAGGCAGCCCGACGACCAGGTCGCGCGCGGCGCCCGCGACGAGGCGCGCCGCCTGGCGCTCGAGGCGCTGCGTTCGCGGGATCCGGACGTGATGGCGCAGATGGGTGACGTGGCCGCGAATCTCGCGCGCGATGCCGCCGAGGCGCGCCGCCAGCAATGGGTGTGGCCGCTGGCCGCGTGCATGCGCGAGCGCCGGTGCGAGTCCATGGCCGAGTGGCGCCGGCTGTTCTGCAACATCGATACGCAGTGCCAGCCGTTCGAAACCCCGGAAGACGTGATCCGCCGGCAGGCCGGCAACGACTTCGACGCGGTCGAGCGCCGCGCGCGCGAGCTCAACGACAAGCTCGACGCCGGCACGCTCGAGGAGAGCGATATCGGTAGTTAGGTGCGGGCGGTCAGAAGCGGACGATCATGCCGATGGACATGAAGTCCAGGCTCTCGGTGCCGGTGCGGCCGTCCTCGCCGACGTCGTCGAGGATCTGGTACTCGGCGCGGATCGCGTAGGCCTGGTTGATGTTGAAGTTCGCGCCGATGCCGTAGACCACGTCCTGCGAATCGCCGCTGGCGGAGTAGGAGAGTCCGCGCTGCCCGTTGATGCGCGAGGAGAATTCGCGCTCGACGCTGGCGAACAGGAAACCCAGCCGGCCATACAGTTCGAACTTCTTGCCGAGCGGCAGCATGCCCACCGCGGAAATGAGCGGGCCGCCGATCTTGAACGCGTATTCGAAGCGCGCGGGCACGAAACCCAGCGTGTCGTCGGAGAGATCGACGTCGGCGGAGAGCTCGGAGGCGAGCTCGCCGTATTGCACGAGGCCCAGCTCGAGGGCGATGAAACGGCCGAAGCGGTAGCCGAACGCGGCCTGGTAGCCGATGTCGGAATCGTCGGTGCCGACCTGCTCGTTCTGGAAGGGCACGTTGGCATCGTCGATCAGGTCGATCAGCGATTGCTCGTCGTTGCTCTGGTCGCCGCCATAGGTCGACATGCCCACCAGCGCCGTGACGTAAGGGCCGATGCGGTTCTGATTGCGGGTGCGCTTCTTCGGTTTCGCGGCTTCGGCTGCGCCCGCGAATGCCAACCCCAGGGCCACGAGCACGATCACCGGAATATTCTTCATTCGAGCGGCCCCCGCAGTGAGATGCAGTGCCACGCTAACACGCAGCGCGGCGTTTTACCTGAGTACCTCGGCCAGGAACTCTTCCAGCGCGTGCCAGGAGCGACGGTCCGCGGCCTCGTCGTATTGCATGCCGCCCGCCCGGTTGTTGGCCTGCGGATTGGTGAAGGCGTGCACCGTCTGGCCGTAGGCGTGCAGCTGCCAGTCCGCGCCGGCCGCGGTGAATTCCTGCGCGACGGCGAGTACGTCCTCGGGCGGCGCCAGCGGATCGTCGTAGCCATGAAGCATGAGTACCCGCGCGCGGATCTTTGGTTCCGTGAGCCCGGAGGGCTTGAGCATGCCGTGGAAACTGACCGCGCCGCGGATCTCGGAATCGGCGCGCGCGAGGTCGAGCGAGCACAGGCCGCCGAAGCAGAAGCCCATGACGGCCACGCGGCGCGCGTCCACGATGGGCATGCCCTGCAGGGTGGTGAGGCCGGCGCGCAGGCGTTTGAGCAGCATGCGGCGGTCCTTCATGAAGGGGGTCATCAACGCGCTGCATTCCTCGGGGTTCGTGCCGCGCCTGCCCTTGCCGAAGTTGTCGGCGGCGAAGCAGGCATAACCCTGCCACGCCAGGCGCCGCGCCTTGCGCTCGACGAATTCGTCGCGCCCACTCCAGGTGTGGTTGATCAGCACCGCGGGGCGCGGGCCCGGGTGCGTCTCGTCGTAGCAGAGGAATCCTTCGAGCAGTGTTTCTCCGTCGCGGTACTCGATGTATTGCTCGTGCATGGCGGCTCCCATGAAAGATGAGTGCTGATTATGTAATGGGCAGGGCGGGCCGCCCAAAGAAAACGGCGGCGACTCCCTCGAGCCGCCGCCGTATTGCCGTCCTAACAACCTCGCGGAAGGAAGCTCAGCGTGGCGGTTCCGCGCCGGGTTGTGAGTCTTCCATCGGGAACGTGGTCGCACCGGAAGGCGCGGCGGTCTCCGTCTCCGTGCCTTGCGCACCGGCCGCATCCGGCGCGGTGGTCGCATTGCCCGAGCTGGCGATCGCGTTCGGCGAGTGACCGGCCGTGCTGGCGAGAATGGCGCGCTCGAAGCGCTGGGCCGCGTCGACGTCGGTGGACACGCGCCGCGCCATGATGTCCGAGGCAGGCGCGCTCTTGCCGTACAGACCCTTGTTCGACTTGCTGTCGATGTTCAGGATGCTGCCGTCGAGCGCGATACCGGCGAACAGTCCGCGGTTGCGCGAATACGAATACACCTCGGCGGTGAAGTTCTGGTCGGTGGCGGCCGACGCGGCCCGCCCCACCGGTCCCGCGGCCACGGAGGCATCCGCGCCCAGCGTGAGCTTGCCGTCGGCAATGCCTTCGACGCCCTTGGCCGTGGTGAACACCAGCACGATGTCGGTGGACTGCACGCCGATCTGCCAGCCGATGTTGCCGCCGGTCAGCGAGACCATGATGGGATCGCTGAACTTGCCGCTGGCATCGCGCACGACCATGGCGCCGCTGCCGCGTCGTCCGCCGACCACCGCCGCGACCTTGACCACGTTGGGGATGACGGCGATGCCATAGGCACGCGCCATCAGTTTTTCGGGAATGGCTGTGTCGCGCTGGGCAAACAGTTCTTCGAGCACGCCTGATGCTTCGATGAGCCGCGCTTCTTCGCGCGCGGAAGCGAACGCTGGAGCAGCCTGGATGGCTGCCACCGAGGCGATGAATGTGAACAACAGTTTCTTCATCGGTGAGGACCTCTCATGTCGATGCCTGAGCATGGCGCATAATCGCCACCATGCAAATACGAACATGCATTTTCGACCGCGTGCGTGCAATCGGGTTCCGCCTCGTCCTGCTGGCGGGATTGGTGCCGGCCGTCGCGCACGCCGACTGGATCACGCGCGAAGAACCCATCATGGGCACGCGCTGCGTGGTCGAGTTGTGGAGCGACGATCGCGCCCGGGGCGAGGCCGCCATTACGTCGGTTTTTGACGACATGAAGCGTATCGATCGCCTCATGAGTACGTGGAAGGACGACACGGAGATGTCCGCGGTGAATCGCGACGCGGGCAAACATCCGGTGAAGATCAGCGAGGAGCTGTTCCGCCTGCTGCAGGAATCGGTGCGGTACTCCGAGCTCACGCACGGCGCCTTCGACATCACCTACGCCAGCGTGGGGTACCTGTACGACTTCCGCGCGCACGTCCATCCCGACCAGAAGACCATCGCGGCCGCGCTGCCGGGCATCAATTTCCGGCACATGGTGCTGGATCCGCAGAAGTTCACCGTGTTCTTCCAGCGCCCGGGCATGCGCATCGACCTGGGCGGCATCGCCAAGGGCTACTCGGTGGATCGCGGCATCGAGATCCTGCAGAAACAGGGCATCACGCGTGCCATGGTCAACGCCGGCGGCGATACCCGCATCATCGGCGACCGCTTCGGCAAGCCCTGGGTGGTGGGCGTGCGCGACCCGGACCACGAGGGCAAGGTGTTCCTGCGCCTGCCGCTGACCGACACGGCGTTCTCCACCTCGGGCGACTACGAGCGCTACTTCGACGAGAACGGCACGCGGTTCCACCACATCATCGACCCCAAGACCGGCGACTCGGCGCGCAAGTGCCGCAGCGTGACCATCATCAGCGGCACGGCCACGCGCACCGACGCGTTGACCAAGAGCGTGTTCATCATGGGCCCGGAGGCGGGCATCGAGTTCATCAATACCCTGCCGGACGCGGACGCCGTCGCGGTGGCGCCGGACGGCAAGGTCTACTACTCGAAAGGGCTCGCGCCCCCGGGGTAATCTTCCGCTCCCGAAGAACGCGGACCTTCGGCCACCAACAACCCGAGGGTCTTGCATGCCAATCGTCCGGTTCATTCGTGCGTCCACCATGGCCGCCGTGCTCAGCTCACTGGCGTCCGTCGTCGCGGCGCAGTCCGCGCCAAAGGTCCACACTGCCACGCCGCAGAGCGATCCCGGCGTGTATTCGGGGCGGTTGAAGGTCGACTATCCGACGCCTTACGGGCTGGCCAGGCCGCAGGATGTGCGGTCGTTGCTCGAGCGCATCCACGCCTATGTTTCCGAGGCGGCCCCGGTCCGCGTGGTGAATGGCGAGAGCGGCGAGCCGGTCACGGACTTCTCGAAACTGCCACCGCAGGTGGCGCTGGCGCGCACCGATCTGCAGATCGTGACCTACGAATGGGGCGTGACCTACGCCGGCATGATGCTGCTCGCGCAGGTCACCGGGGACCGGCGTTACGACCAGTACACCGACGAGCGCGTCACCGCCATCGCCAGGCTGGCCGCGCACGCGCGCCGGCAGCTGCCGCCCGGCACCACCGCCGCTAACTATCCGCGGCCGGCGCACGGCATCGCGCTGCGCGGCATGCTGCTGCCGGCGCGCCTCGACGACGGCGGCGCCATGTGCGCGGCGCTCATCAAGGCGCAACGCGCGGGCCTGGGCTCCAACACGTTGCGGCCGTGGATCGACAACTGGCTCGACTGGGTGCACTCGAAGCAGTTCCGCCTCGAGGACGGCACGCTGGCGCGCAATCGCCCGCTGCCGAACACGTTGTGGCTCGACGATCTCTACATGAGCGTGCCCTGCCTGGCGCAGGCCGGGAAGCTCACCGGGGAGGCGCGCTACTACGACGACGCGGCGAAACAGGTCCTGCAATTCGCCGACCGCATGTTCGTCAAGGACCGGAAGCTCTTCATGCACGCCTGGGTCCAGGAGATGGACTACCACCCGGCGTTCCATTGGGCCCGCGCCAACGGCTGGGCCATCATGGCCATGGCCGAGCTGCTCGACGTGTTGCCGGAGACTCACCCGGCCCGCGCCCGCATCCTCGCGCTGTACCGCCAGCATGCCCAGGGGCTCATCGCCAACCAGGGGCACGCGGGACTGTGGCACCAGCTGCTCGACCGGCGCGAGTCCTACGAGGAGACCTCGGCCAGCGCGATGTACGTGTTCGCGCTGGCGCGCGGCATCAACCGCGGCTGGCTCGACGCCGCGGCTTTCGGGCCGCCGGTTTCACTGGGCTGGAATGCCATCGCGAAGAAGGTGAACGCGAAGGGGCAGGTGGAGGGCGTGTGCGTGGGTACCGGTGTGGGCTGGGACCCGGCCTTCTACATGTACCGGCCGGTGCACCTGCTGGCCGCGCACGGCTACGGACCAATGTTCCTCGCCGGTGCCGAGATGCTCGAGCTGCTGAAGCGGCCCGACGTCGGACTGCACGACGGTGGCCTGCAGTTCGGCAGGCCGCTCGAGAACTAGTTGGCGAGCAGCCCCAGGGACTGCAGCTCGCGCACCGAATCCTGCGCGAGCTGCAGCGTCAGCTTCTCGGCGTTCTTCGGGTTGGTGGTCTCGCTGGTGCCGCTCCATACCAGCTTGTTCTGCGGCAGCGAGAACACGAAGGTCTCGACGGTGACCACGATGTCGGTCTGCACGTCCGGGTTCTTGTCGACCCAGGGATCGGCCCAGCCCACGCCGTAGTAACCGCCCCAGTAGCCACCGTACATGTCATTCGAGGCGATGGTCTCGGTGGCGCGGCTGCGATGGTTCACGTCCACCGGCCGCATGACCACCAGGCCTTGCGCGCCGATGGACTCGACCGCGGAGCGTGTCTTCGACTCGCCTTCCTGGCTGGGAGCGTTCTCCAGCGAGATCGTGTACATGGGCACGCCCTGGCCGCCGAGCCGGGTGATCTCGGCGGCGAGCGTGTCCTCGGCGCGCTTGCGCGCCGCGACGTCGCGCACCATCACGGCCGCGACCACCTTGGCGCCGCGCACCTGCATGGGCCTGGCGTCGGGATCCTTGTAGGTCGTCTCGAACAGGTGGCTGGGTGGCTTGGGCGGGCCATCGGAAGCGCAGCCGACGAGCACGAGGGCGGCTGCGCCGGCCAGGACCGCGAGGTACGGGGAAGTTGTCATGGGGCGATACCAACACGCCCCGGGACCGCTGTAAGCGGGACCTTCGTCCTAGAAGACCGCCCGCTAGAAGAAGGCGCTGATATAGAACTGGAAGATGTTGGCGCGCAGCTCGTACAACGGCTCGGTGCCGGGGGGCAGCTGCGGGTCCGGGATCACGCCGAACTTGCCCAGGCTGTACGTGGCATCGCGGAAGTCGTCGTAGTTCACCATCATGTGGTCGTAGCGCAGGTTGATCTGCCCCTTGCTGAGCCAGGGGAAGCGCTCGATCTTGAATTCGTAGGTGGCGGCGATGCCCGCCGTCATGGCGTTGTAGGTCGCGAGTTCCTTGTCGCGCGCCATGAAGTTGCTGAAGTCGGCGCGCGGGAAGATGTCCGCGTAGAAGTCCGCGGCCGTTTGCCGGTAGTAGCGGAAGCGGCCTTCGATGGTCCAGTCGCCACCCGCGAACTTGGTATCCAGCGGATGCACGTAACCCAGCTCGCCCGTATGGCCGATCACGCCCCAGGTGTCGG
>Ga0307409_100000255_pt1 | contig 21547 bp, 21 predicted proteins | sample 322Ometagenome_2_FD_203888 | JGI IMG/M metagenome (GOLD analysis project Ga0307409, IMG submission 203888) | Maize rhizosphere microbial communities from greenhouse at UC Davis, California, United States - 322HYB-O-2 | ecosystem: Host-associated > Plants > Roots > Rhizosphere > Soil | place... | reverse complement strand
GTCTTTGAAGCAGGCAAGGCTAGAGAATCTCTCTGCTTCGGCGAGCGAAGATCCCGGTGCTGTCGGCTTGGCGCTTCGACGGTACATAGATTCTTGGCGGCAGTCGCGCTGCCGTCGGTGCGGAACGGGGAGGGCACGGTCGGTCGCGGGCCGGCAGCGGGAGCTCACGATCGCGGAGGAGGTCCCGGCATCGCGCGGGCAGGACCTGATCCTGCAGGTGACGAGCGATACCGATAGCGACTGGCACGCCCCGCAGCGGTGGCAACGGCTACGAGCTTCAGGTGAAGGCCGACGAATTGGCTACAGGAAATTCCCACGTTCCCCGCTGCGGCCGTTTGAGGTGGAGTGAAGTCCGCACCACGTTGACGAGATCATTTGGATCTTGAATGCCTGTATGACGCGCTGTGGCGGATTAGGTGACCAGCCTCACCGTGTCAGCATCGTTCAGGTGAGAAATGCCTGCCGACCTCGCCGCTAGGCTTCAGCGTCAGGGACTGCGCGGCGAGATGGGCGAGTAGCCCGGCGACTTGGCGCTGCTCCGCCGGTGGACGAGCAACGTGGGTGGCCGCGGTGACGGCAAAGTAGGCGGGACTGGCATCAGGACGCGGCAGCGGGATCGCGATGACGTCATCGGTAGGCAACCCGTCTGTGTCGACGTCTAAAACCCGTCCGGATCGAGTAACCGTGCCGTCGCCATGAAGCACCAATTCGGGCAAGCGCTCGTCCAGCACTAAGTCGCAGCTGTCCGCATCCAGCACATTGAGCAGTGTGCCCGCGATGGCCTCAAGCGCTGCTACCTGAGTCTCCGGCGCAGCTGGTTCGGCGGCGCGCCGAAGGGCGGTCAGGTAGTCGAGCCGGCGAACAGCCACGGCACGCTGACGGCCAGCCCGCCAGCTGAGCTGCTCGATGGCACCGCCCACCACAACTAACAGCACAACGGTCAGGATGTCTTGGGTGTCGAGGATCCTGAAGCTGTAGTAGGGCTCGGTCCAGAAGTAGTCGTAGGCAAGCGCGGTGGTAACTGCGGCAACCAAGCCGGCCGGCCGGAGCCCAGCGGCAGAAACCAGGGCGACGGCAAGGACGAGCACAAGGGTCACATGATTCTCATGCAGTTGCGGACGGGCCAGAGTCAACAGAGCGGCGACACGGGTCCGAGGAAAACTGCCGCAACCCAGACAGCCGGGCGGTGCCGGGCCAACCAGTCAGATAACACCATCTCACCTCACACCGCTGCTGCTCGCTTGTTGCCGCTGAATGATCATGATCACGACTCAAGTTTGCGATCAACGGGCGCGGCCCAACAGGCTCCTTTACGCAGCTTCTACACCACAACTCGGTCGCCGCAGGCGTCAAAATCCCGTTAAAGACCGATTGCTGGCTGGCGGCCCGGCGGTTGACTGTTTCCAGAGGCATCTCGGGTAACAGGAGCAGGGTGACCAGGACTGAGGAAGCGCCGGCGGCCCCGCGCTCCGTGCGGTCGTGGTTGATGAAAGGTGTTCGCGAGGAGCACCCAGCTCACCTGGCAGCGCACCCGAGCCCGCAGCAGACCGAGAAGACTCACCATTGGTGGCAGGTCATGTGCCTGACCGGCGTGGACTACTTCTCCACCCTCGGCTATCAGCCGGGCATCGCCGCTCTGGCCGCCGGCGCGATCTCCCCGATCGCGACAGTGGTGCTGGTGGCCCTGACCCTGCTCGGCGCGCTGCCGGTATACCGCCGGGTGGCTCGAGAGAGTCCGAACGGTGAGGGGTCGCTCGCCATGCTGGAGCGGCTGCTGTCGTTTTGGAAGGGCAAGATTTTCGTCTTGGTGCTGCTGGGCTTTGCCGCCACCGATTTCATCATCACCATGACGCTGTCCGCTGCCGATGCCACTGCTCACCTGGTGGAGAACCCTCACCTCGAGCCGTTCCTCACAGGCCACCAGGTGGCCATCACTCTGGTCCTGCTGGCGCTGCTCGGCGCGGTGTTCCTCCGCGGGTTCAAAGAGGCCATCGGTGTCGCGGTGATCTTGGTGGCGATCTACCTCGCCCTGAACATCGTGGTCATCACCGTCGCCTTCGGACACGTTGCAGCGGAGCCCTTCCTCTGGTCGGACTGGAAAGCAGCCCTCACCCAAGCGCACGGCAACCCGTGGGTGGTTGTCGGCATCGCGCTGCTGGTCTTCCCGAAGCTGGCGCTTGGCCTCTCCGGTTTCGAGACCGGTGTGGCGGTGATGCCGCACATCAAGGGCGACCCAGAGGACACGCCCGCGCATCCGGTAGGTCGCATCCGCGGCGCCAAACGACTGCTGACCACGGCCGCAGTGATCATGAGCATCTTCTTGATCACCAGCAGTGTGGTCACCACGCTGCTCATCCCGCCCGCTGAGTTCCAACGTTGTACGTCGGGGGCTCTGCAAAGGTCAAGGAGATTGCTGCTGCTAAGGGCATCGATCCTGCCGAGGTCGAGAAGATGTTGGCATCGTTTTACGGTAGGTCTTCAGCGAAGTCACCAGTTGAGCAGCGCGTCGAGGTCTGCAAGAGGTACTGGGATGTCTTCGATGCTGTGCATGCAGCGCAGTCTCCGGGCATGCGTTCGCTCTGGGGATTCGTCGATGAAGGTGCAACGTATAGCCCAGGATCACCATCGGCAGCGTACGAACCGCAAGCGCGACCGCATCTTCTCCCAGACAACCTTGCCGATGAGATCGAGGAGCTCTGGGACAGCGAGATCGTGAAGCGGTGGCCCGAGCGAATCGTCAGCACGATTTATCCGCATGCGATGTTCGCCGACACGTTTGGCCCTGCGCTGCAGCTCTGGCATGGCTGCGCACTAACGGCGTGGTTTGTGTGCGAGGGCCCTTACTCAAGGACCGACTTGCCCGGGATGGCTAGTTTCTACGAAGACGAGTTACTCGCATTGGATGAGCTCGGCACACCCATACATAAACAGCTCTTTACCGAGCTGTCGGCTGCAGAGTCACGACTTGGTCCGCTGGAGGAGTTGACTTCGGAGTTGACTTCGGATCGTGCGTTGGAAGTCGGCATTCGGATCTCAATTGGTGTCGGAACAAGACGAGCCGGATTCGAGATTCTTCGAGACATCATCACTCGGCATCGCCGTGGTTGGGCAAAGTGGTATCTGGACGCTTACCTACACGAGCGCTGGCATTCCGAACTGAAGGAAGTGGCCTGGGAGTTCAATCGCTTTCTAGCGGCTAAGGGCAAGCCGCCGACTGTGAAACAATTCGTCGTGTTCGGTGAGACAGCAGTAGGTCACTGGTTCGGGGGAAGTATTGCCGATGCGTATGCCGTCTTTGGTGAGAAGTCGCCGGTAACTCAAACGCGCGTGGCGTTGATGCCGGCGAATCGAGCCGGGCTCGCCGGTCTGGTTTACAGGGAGCTCGGCGGTCGAATTCTTCCGCCCGAAGCAGCATGGGAGCACCGCGAGCTTTTCCACGCTCAGTTCGAGATCCGACGTCGGGCTGATGCAGCTCCGAGGTTTGTTCAGCTGCAGGAGGCGCTGGGTCGAGTTCCTACTACGAAGGAGTTCGGTGCCGACCGGTGGGGACAGCCAGATGAAGTCGAGATTCTCTGGACTCGCTTTGTCCAGGCTGTCGAACGCTCACTGCCGGCCGCCAGAGTCCTCCCGAAGTCCAACTCTTCACCGGCCCGGCCAATGTCGTCGGCGCAACCCGTCGTGCCATCCAAGCCTGCAACACCGGCTCGGGAATCGGCCCCGCAGTTAGTCACCACGCCGACCTCCGGAGTAAAGGAGTCCGGAGTCGGCGGTTTTCTCAAGAGGATTTTCAAGCGGTGATACGAGAACGGGCGACATCCGCAGCAGTTCACTCGGATGCGGACAACCGATTTGCCAACGCAGCGAATGGCGTATGGCTAGACGATCGCGCGTCCAGTTCATGGCCGCCGTTCTTTGCTGAGATCAGCGGCTGCATCGCGGAGCCATAGACGGAAACCGGGACTCCCTGCGCGGCAAGGTGGTCCATTGGCTCAGTCTGTTTGACGGCTGTGATCGTTCAGCTAACAATGACTGCTAGTGACGGGCCACGGATTCAACCGTGGTTGGCCTGGCGAAGATCAGCAGCCTTGATCCATTGTTGACGTCCGTTCGGCCCGCGCACCCGGCCGAACCACTCCTGGCGTTCTCGGACCCACCAATCGAGCGTTCCTGCCGCTGACCACGTGGCGACCTGCACTTCCACCGGCGGATCGACCGCCAGGCGATCCGCTTCGCCGTACTGGGTCGGATCGAGATCTTGCATATCTAATTAGAACACTTCTGCGAATCTCAATGGAAGAGAATCGCTGAAGTCAGCTCGCGGACCTTATTGGCGGCAGCCAGTTGTGGGAGGCAAGGATCTGTTCCGTCCGCTCCGACAGTTCCAGCGGCGGGTCGCCGTCATCGGATCGGTTGCACACCTGGTCGCGAAGGATCCGGGCGGCCTCCTGGCGATGTCCCGCGGCGCCGGCGACCGCGGCAAGGTCAAGTCGTGGAATCTCTTCGTAGGGAGCGGCGGCTGTCGCGATCTGGGTGGCCGCCCGGGCTGTGTTGAGGTCGCCTTCGGCGAGGGCATGAGTGGTGACGAGGTGGGCGACGTCGACGATGCCGCATATCAGGTGGTGGTCGAGCCGGTCGCCCTCGTACAGCCAGGTCCACCCTCCGGGCCGAAGTTTGTCGAACGGCTGTCCGGTCACCAGCCGGAGTGCTTGTCGTAGGTCGTCGATGCCGTCGGCGCCGCGGGACTCTCCGCGGACTCTGAGGCGGCGGAACAGGTCGACGTCCAGCAGCAGGTCTTCGACCTGGTAGACCCCGATGCCGCGTGCTCGGGCGGCGGCGCTGTCTCGGGCGTCGGGCAGATGCTTGCGGCAGGTGCGGGGGTTCACGCCGAGCCAGTCGCGGAGCACCTTGATGTCGTTGCGGACCCTCGGGCCGGTGATGGAGAAGGCCGCCGCGACCTCTTCTGGGGTGGCACCGTGCGGTCGGGTGGCCAGGTAGGCGAGCAGCTCAGTGTAGTAGGGCTTGCGTTTGGCGATCGCGGTGCCGTGGGTGCGGGCCCCGACCGGGCCGAGCAGGGTCAGCCGGGGCAGGTCACAGTCCTCGGCGAACCAGGCGTTGAGGTCGGCATCGAGGGCGGGGTCGGCATCTTCGACCGCCTGCCGGAGCCTGGCGGGCACCTGGGGGGCGAGGGTGGTGAGATCTTCGGCGGTCGTGGCCGCGGCGCTGAGATAGTCGTCATCTTCCCCGGGCAAGACCGAGGTGGTGGGCTCGGTAGCCGGGTCGGGTCGGGTGCCGCGGCTCTGGGTGTGTTCGGTGCGGAGGGCTCCGGCTTCGTCGGCGTAGGCCTGCCAGCCCTCGGCGTCGATCCGCTGTGGTATGGGCACATCGGGGGCGTCGGATGTGCTCTGGGCGATGAGGGCGGGGCAGCCGAGAGCCTCGTCGGCGGTCAGTCCGACGGCCACTAGGTCCAGACTCAGCGAGGGCACACCGAGCCGGCCCTGACCTGTCACATTGATCACTTCAGCGCCAACGTTCGTGTGATTACCGACGGTGACGACGGCAGCGGCGGTCCGACCGTGATGCTCGTGGACCAGGCTGATCAGTTGATCATGTGACCCCGATGGTGGGTCCGTGAGGTCGATCAGCAGCAGCCGAGCCGGCCAGCTGTCGGCGCCAGCTTGTTGGGCGCGGGCGGTTGCGATGTCAGGCTCTACTTCGTCAGCCCGTCCGAGCGTGGCGACCGCGTCGGCGAGAAGCTCTGCCGCCGGATTCGTGCCGGAGGGGTGCCGACGGATGCGATCGGGGTTCAGGACGGCGACCTCGCCGGCTACTCCGACGCAGTCGACCGTCACGGCATCCGACCAGGGGTTGCAGGCGAGCTCGGCGGCGAGGTACCGGGCGAAGTCGGTCCGGTAGGTGGGGTCGCCGGTGATGTTCACGACCGCCAGCTCCTCAAGATTTAGCAGCCATACGTGGCCGTCGTCATCGGAGCCGATGGTGACCAGCAGCGAGTAGGGCGCCGGCTGGTCGACCAGGTGCGGTCCGAGCTGGTCGAGGTCGATGGTGAGCGGCACGGTCCAGTACTGGCCGTCGGTGTTCTGCCAGGGCTCCGGAAGGTCGGACGGCTCGCTGAGATACAGCCGGATGGTGCTGCGAGACAACTGGACCGCGATGACCCGCGGCATTGGCTGTTGGACGGCGCTTTGGTTGGCCGCGAGCCGGCGGAGTGCCGCATCCACGACGGTGATCTTTGGGGCGCTGAGGTCACCGACTGCGGTGATGGTTTTCTCGACGGGAGCCAGCTGCGGGCCGGGGACGGCGACGGTTCGGCCAGGTCGACGGGTCCGGAACTGGCCGCGGCGGCGGGTTCGGAGCAGCAGCAGCAACGATGCAGCCAGAACGACCCCGCCGCCGGTGAGCCCCGTCAACAGCCAAGGCGACAAATCGGCATCGGGTTGAGCGGCGTCGTCAGCCCCATCGGCCGAAGACTGCGGCGTCGGCATCTGCGTGGCAGGTTCCGTTGGCTGGGCAGTCGGGGTGGTAGTCGGTGGTGCGGTCGGCGACCTTTGGGCCGTCGACCCAGGTATCGGCCCGTCCGCGGGTGAGTGGCGCTGGTGATGGGTGTCCCGGTGGCCATTTTCGGTTTTGCTCGGCTTCGCGGCAGCGTCTCTTCTTGGTTCCGGCCCGCGTACTTTGAGGGTCCAGCCGACGTCGATGACGTCGGGGTCGGCGAGGTGCCGGTTCCCCGGCTGGGTGATCGCCTTGGAAGCTTTGAAGATTTCGGGGTATCGGTCGGCGTCTCCGAGTTCTTCCTCGGCGATCTCAGACAATGTGTCGCCACGTTTCACGGTCACTGTGTGCGCGGCACGATCCGGGTCGGTGCGAGCCGTGGTGGGCAGGCGGAGGATGGTGCCCGCGGTGATGAAGTCGGGGCGTCCGCCCAAGATTTTGGTGTTGAGTTCGGCGATCTCGCGGTAGCGGGCTCCGGAGCCGAGCTGGTCACGGGCGATGGTCCATAGTGAGTCCCCGCTCCGCACCCGGTAAGGAACGGTTTCGACCTTGCCGCGGTTTCCTGCGGCCGTCGGCATGTAGGCGTTTGTGGGACGGTGTGGGGTTTCGTCCGGGCCGTGGTTGTAGGCCGCGGTGGTCACGGGTAGGGCTGCCGGTTCGCTGGGGTGCTGAATCTGCTGGTGGCTGGCGGCGAACAGCAGCAGGGCTGCGGTGACCAGGCTCCGGGCGGCGAGTTGCGGCAGCCGCAACCCCGGCAGCGCGGGTGTGGTGATGCCTCGCAGCCGAGATGCGGCTTCGATCAGGATAGAGCCGGCGAGGATCAGCCAGGCCATCCAGGCGATCAGGCTGATTGCGGCGACGGCCAGGGTTCCGTCATCCGGGCTGGTCAGCGCCCTCCCCACGTCGGACAGGGAGGGCAGCTGATCGGGCAGCGGGTTTCCTCCGACTTCGACCAAGATGACGGGTAGGCCGACGAGGATGCCTATGATCAGCATTGCGGCCAACGTCCCAGTGATCAGCCGCCGGAGCGTTGTCATCGTTCGACCCCGTTCACGGCGCGCACGATCCGGGATTCGGCGGAACCCGTCACCGGCAGTCGGTCGATTCCGATGATGCCGAGGAATTTGGTGTGGTAGGTCGCAGACGTGTGGACGATCACGGCGGTGCTGCCGTGAAGCTGCGCTGTCCCGACGACATCGGAGGCGGCCAGGTAGGCGCGGGCGGCCGCTGCTGCTAGGGCCGGGTCGGTGCGTACGCCTTGGCCGCGGATGGCGCGGCTGGCCTGCAGTTGCTGGCCGCCGGCCCGGGCCGCCTGCGCGGCCACATTAATCACATGTTGCCGGCTGAGGACCTGCCCGCCAAGGTCGACGGCGAGGCCGACCAAGATGATCATCGCCATAGCGGCGTTGACCATCCACAGACTCACCGAGCCGCGTTCACGGTTGCAACTGGTCCAGCCTCGCCGCAGGTGTGCTCGCATCAGTCAGCGCTCCCGGTAGGTGTCGATCGGTGAGGACATGGTGGCGGTGATAGTGCGGGCACCCGGCAAACCAGGAATAGAAATGTCGGACAGGTCAGCGACACAGGTGACGGTGGCGGTGACCTTCGCCGGTGTGCCGACCGGGGCGGCGAAGCCGCTGGTATCGATGTCGACGTGCTGGGAGGCGCATCGCACACCTTGATTCCGCAGGCTGATTGCCGCCCCGGAAGCCCCATCAGTTTTGGCTTGGTGTTGGGTGCGGGCGATCGATGCGGATCGGGCGGCTTCGGCGGCGGAGGCTTCGACCGCCTGCCGGGCGACGGCGATTCGCCCGGCGGTTATGATCAACAGCACGAACAGCAGAAACGCTGGGACGCCGATCACCGCCTCGATGGTGGCCGAGCCCTGCTCCCGGTTGGCGTGTCTGATCTGGTGGCTCATCCGGTGGTGATCCGTTCCACTGGGACGGTGGCGCTCTGCTGAACGCTTGGAGACCAGCCGGGGATGACGCTCAATGCCGCGCCTTGGATTGTCACCGTCGCCTGGGTGGCCGAGCGGCTGCCGGACACCGATGCGTTCTCTATGACGTCTGGTCCGCCGGCGGCTGCGATGAATGATGTTGCCGCGTCGATGCCGTCGCTCGTGGTGCCGGTTTCCGCGCCGGCGGCCCGGGCTCCCTGTTGCGCCGCGGCGATTGCGACGGTCCGGGCGTGATAAAACAGCGCGGCCTGCAGGCCGAGAAACATCACCAAGAACAGCACCGGCATCAAGATCACCATCTGCACCGACGTGGAACCCCGCTCGGTCCGCATCGCGAACTGCGGTAACGCTCGCAGGCGTGCTGTTCTCAATGACATGGTCGCTGGTTAGAGGCGTCCGACCTGGCTGGTCACGTAGGCCTTGATCGCGGCGACCGCGATAGCGACAATCGCGATCACCGCCGCGGCCCAGGCCACCTGATCGATGGTGACGGACCCCCGCTCAGGATCCTCGGCCTTGGCATCCAGGGCCTGCCGAAGCTGGTCGCTCAGCCGCAGACCGAGCAGCTGCAACATCAAGACGGGGTGACGCATCACAGTGGTCCTTTCCACGAGCGCGGACTTGGGATTGGAAGGTGATCCTGCGGGATGGAGGGTGTGCGGCGGCATTAGGTGCCTCCTACGAGGCGCAGCAGTGCCGGGCAGATCAGCATGGCCAAAAAGATGACGCCGAGGATGCTCATCGGAATAGACATGCGTTCGCCGATCTCGTTGGCCTTGGCCAGTTAGGCGTTCAGCATCGCCGCGCGCATGCCGGCGCTCCGGGCCCGCAGGTTGCTGTACACCTGGGCGCCCTCCTGCCCCGACAGCCGCATGATGTCGGCCAGGTCGGCCAACTCCGGCAGACCCAGCTCGGTCGACAGCGCCTGCAGCGCCTCCCACGGCGGCACGCCGGACCAGCGGCTGCGGGCCAGCTCCTCTTCCAGTCGCCGAAACACCCCACTGTCGCCGACGTCGGCGGCGACCTCCATGGCCTGCCGGGTGCCGCTGCCGCTGTGCCGTTCCAAGGCGACCAGGTCGATGTAGGCACCTAGAGCGCGGGCGAACTCGGCCCGAGCCTTCGTTGCCTCGTCGCGGACATTGACATCAGGCAGCCAAAACATCACTGCCGCCAACACCACCGTGGCCAGCACCGGAATGACTATCGGCAACCGCAGATCGAGCAGATGGAACAACGCGGTCAGCAGCGGCGGAACGCAGAGCCCCACCGCCGCGTAGAGCACCTTGTCCCCGTAGAACCGGGCGACCGGGATCCGCAGCAGCGCCAGCTCTCGGGTCGGGGTGCGGGTCCAGGCCGCAGCCGGCAACCTCTTCAACGCCCACACCCCGAGCCGCTGCCGACTATCGGCCACCACCGGGCCCGGGTCAACGCTGCGACGGGCCCGCTCCGGAGACAGCCGCTGGAGCGCGTCGGCCAGGTCGGGATGAGTCGGCGCTAAACGCCACAACAACAACGCCACCCCCAGACCGACCAGGGCGCCTCCCGCCAGCGCCAGCTGCAAGCCGGTAGTCATGACTCGGCCTGCTGACGGGCGGTCGCTCCGATGAACCGCGGCAGCGGTTTCCCGGCGGCCATGCGGCGCATCCCCACCAAGGTGGCGACATAGCCGCCGAGCAGCAGCACCAAGATCATCTGGCCGAGCGGGGTGCTGTAGGGGGTGATGTAGCTGCCGGTCAACGCCAGCACTGCCAAGACACCGAGGGTGATCAAGGTGACCCAGCGGGCGGTAGCTCGGGGTTTCGCCCGGTCGGCCTCGATCGCCCGGCGGGCGCGGACGTCGGCAGCAACCGACTCGGCCAGGCTCTCCAACACGTTGGCCACGCCGGTGCCGCGGCGGCGGGCCGCCAGAATGAGGTTCGCCGCGACCAGGTCGCCGGTCGCATCATCGAGGTCGTCGGCGAACATCCGCAGCGCCTCCTCGGTGGACCAGCGGGCCCGGAGCCGGGTCGCCAGCCGGGTTACCTCGGGCCGGATCGGATCAGGCGTCGACCGCAGGGTGGCGATCAGCGCCTCTTCCAACCCGATCCCGACGGTGAGCACCCCCGATAGGGAGCGGGTCCACTCCTCCATCGCCTCCAGCCGGTCGATCTTCGACGCCGCCGGTGAGGGCGAGAGCAGCACGGGCAGGCCGGCCAGCGCGGCCGGCACCAGCAGCGCCGTGACCAGCCAGCCAGTCAGCAACGCCACCAGCACACCGACCCCGAATCCGACCAAATCAGAATCCGGGTCCGCGGCCTGACCGTGCGCAGCCACCCAGGCACCCCAACCCGGGTTCGTTGTGGCGCCGGAGGTGGTTTCGGGGTCCGGCGGAGCCCGGCGACGATGCCGATCAGGCCCGCGATCAGCAGCGCCCCGGCCAGCGCCGGGATGAGCGGGGTCACGATGGCACCTGGCTGGATTCGGCGTAGAAGCCGGGCAGATCGAAGCCATACTGCTGGAGATTCCGGTACTCATCGGGCAGCACCCCGGCGACCGCGACCCGGCCAGCGCCTGCGGAGAAGACATGGGTCGTGGCGTACCCCTTCTCCCTCTCACCCGGGGTGACCGCGATGATCTCCGACACCCATCGGTCGCGGCGCGCCGCACCGGCGGCTAGCGGGGTGGTTTCCAGCTGCAGCTGCACCACCAGGTCGATGTTCTCCGCGATGGCTCGAGTGGCGTACTCGTGGGTGACATGGGCGCCGGCCTCCATCGCACACGTCACCAGCTTCCGCAACGCCGCCTCCGCGTTCGCGGCGTGGGTGGTGCTGATCGACCCGGCGCCGGACTCCATCGCCTTGATCATCGCGATCACCTCACGGCCGCGGACCTCGCCGACGATCTGGCGTGACAGGTTGAACCGGAACGAGTCATACAGCGCCTCATCCAAACTGAACTCACCGGCCTGCCGGCCATCGGCGCCGCGCTCCCCCGACCCGGGACGGGCCTCCCAGGCGTGCACGACCGGATGCCGATCCGGCATCTCGTGCAGGTGCAGCTCGTACTCGGTCTCAAAGGTGCCGATCGCCTCATACGGCGGAATCTCCGCGCACAAGGCACGCACCATCGTGGTCTTCCCCGACCCCTGCGGTCCGGCCACCACCACGCTCTTGCGGGCCCGGACCGCCGCCGCCAGGAACGACGCGGCCAAAGGCGTCAAGGCATGCAGCTCGACCAAATCATCCAGGCTGACCCGGCGGAGCCGGTGCCGGCGGATCACCACCGACGGCCGCGAGGTCACCCAGGCTGCTGCGGCGAGCCGGGCGCCGCCGTCCAACCGCAGATGCAGCCTCGGCTGGGCGGCACTGAACGGTCGCGCGTTCACCTCCGACCGGCTCGCCAGAAACACCAAGAACTCGATGAGCTCGGAGTCGCTGTCCGCGACCGGCTCGCCCGAGATGATTGTGCCGTCGGTCAACTCCAACCGGACGGTGTCATGGCCGGTGATGATGATGTTCTCGATCCGGTCGTCATCCACCAGCGGCTGCAGCCGACCCAACCCGAACAAGGCATCGAAGACCGCCTTCGCGACACTGTCCTGCTCCAGCATCGACCAGGCCCCGAGGCCGGCGGACAGGCGCTCCTGCGCCTCCGCTTGCAGCAGGTCGACGATGATGGAGCGGCCGATTTCCTGCTGAGCCTCCCGATCCAGCGGACTCTGCCCATCGCCCAGCTGCGCGCTCAGCCGTTCCGATGCTTGCGTACGCAGCCGCGCCACCAACGACCAGTCCACGCCCGCCCTGCTGCTGCCTAGGCGTCCGGCCCGGTGCGGCTGATCCCACCCTGGCGGCGGATTCTTGACCAGCAAGGCGGCCGGCGGCGACGCTGCCGATGTCTGGACCTCGTCTCGGGTGGCGGCCGGGTCGAGACGCATCGAGAACGTCGAACGGACCCGACCCGGGCGAGAAGCCGGAACGGGTGCAAAAAGCGGCAGATCGGCCGGGTCGTCGCAGTCCCGGAGTGCCGGTTCGCCCATCACGACCTCCTCATCCGGGGGGAGGCGAGCTGGTCTGCATCGGCCGCGATTGTGGATTCGATCGCTGCCCGGGCGGCCCGCAAGCTCCTCGGCAAAGCCCGGCCATCGAAGCGGCGGGGCGGGGCCGCTCCTCGGGAAAAGACTGCGGCCTCCGCCTCCTGCCACGCCAGCGCCGCCACCACCGGCAGCCCCAAAACCTTGGCAACATCCCGTCCGCGGTAAGGCCGGCCCTCCCCCACCAACAGGGCTTGCACCCGGGCCGGCGCCCCCAACTCATGGAATCCGGCTCGCAGCGTTTCAGCCCACGACCTCGCCGCCGCCAACGCCACCAAATCCGAGCGCATCACCAACAACGTCAGATCCGATGCATAGATCAGCGGTTCCGGCGACCCGACTAGGCCAAGCCGGCCGGCGTCGATGATCACATCACGGCCAGTGGAGTCCAACCCCTTTAATGCGGCCGCCAGCGGCTCCCACAGTGCGGCGAGGCTGCCCGCTTGGGTGTGGGAGCGGATTCCGGGCAGCAGCGACGCCGACGAGTCAGGAATCGGCATCGGCAGTTCAGCGAGAGCCTCGACTAGCAGTCCCTCCCGATGCGCCCAGGCCAGATCGATCAACCCTTTAGTCTGGGCCAAAGCGCCGCGGAAGAAGCCAGCCAGAATCGCTGAGCTGCCGGTTGGGTCCGCCTCGATCAGTAACACAGGCCGGGCCCATGTCAACGCCAACCCCAACGCCGACGTGGTCGCCCCCGGTGACCCAGCAGCCGAGGCAAGCACAATCACCGCCATCCGCCTCAGCGCTCCCGAGAATCCAACACCACGGCAACCTTGCCCGTGGCGGCGCGGGCAGCCAGCTCGGCAGCCCGGTCGTAGGGCACCTGGACGCTGACCACCGTTTGGCCACTGTCGTCGGCCGGGTAGACCCCGACAACGGTGGCGGTGATGGATCGTTGCTCCTCGTCTGTGACCTCACCTTGCTGTCCCGGTGTCGCCACGACCCGCACCTGATCGCCCGCCCTCAAAGGCTCGCCCGGCAGCAGCGCTGCCGGCACCGCGACACCCACCACCGACATGTCCTGCGTCGGAACGACCGTCGCTGTGATGCTGCCCTGGGTCACCAATCCGCCCGCTGGCAGATCCACCGCGGCCCGTTGACCCACCACGCCGTCCAGTTGGGCGGCCGGAATCGGATTGAGCGCCGGATCCACGCTGATCCGTACCGTGATCAGATTTTCGCGGCTGATCAGTTCCCCCCGCTGGATGGTGGTGCGCACCGCCACCACGTCCTCAGCGGTGGTTACCGAGGTGTAGGCCCACACACCGAGCAGCCCGCCGAAGCACACCGCCGCAACCGATGCCACCAGCAGCAGTGGCCGACGCCGCAGCTTGGGCGGCGGCGCAATTCCTGCCTCCACTGCCGAAGTCGCGACTTGCGCAGTCTTGTTGGCGCGCTTGGTAGCGGGCCTGGTCTTCGCCTCCGTCGTCACCGACATCGATCTGTATCCCCCTGAGTTGGCTCGATAGTGAGCTACCTGATTAGCACCTGGGCCTCGCCCATGGTGATGACAGCGGTGCGCGTGAAATCCAGCGGAATGGTGCCGTTCTGCCCAATCCCGGCCCAGGTCACCCGCCAATACGAGGTTGCCCGCACCGTGTAGGTGCCCTGCCGGGTATAGATATGGCCGCAATCCGGGCTCGCCCTCTTGCCGAACGAGTCCGCATACGGTGTGCCCCTCTTGGTGCAGATGACTGTGCGGCCGTCACCCATCGCCCAGACCACACGTTGGACCTTTGCCGTGGCCGTGACCCTGTAACCGACGGAGGAGGCCGTTCGAGTGATCGGACCCCACGTGTGCTGGCCCGGATTAGCAACCCACATCCACGTCGGCATACCGACGATTCCGACACTCCCGGGTTGGGGCTCCGGCACAATTCCAATCCCGATCGCCCGCAGTCGCATCGTCGCAATCGCCCGCAACGCCAGTGCGCGGGGCTCGGGCGGTGCCGCCGGACCCGTCGGAGCAGTCGCCGACCAAAAGGTAAACATCCGGGACCCCACCAGGGCAGGGGAATAGCACTCATAAATAGCGCCCGTCTTGTGACCCTCCCACTCCGGATCAGACTTGGCCGGTTGAGGATCCGCAAGGCTCACATAACAATCACGGGCATTCGACCACCAACTACTGCCATCCCTACACGGCACCTCCTTGCCGGAGAACGACGAAACGCACCTCTTCGGGCTCTTACTGTTGACCGGATGTGAGCCGGACTCTCGTTTAGTGCTGCGATGCGTGATCCCTGATGCTGGAGGCGTGACTTTGAGCACGCAGGTCACGGCTTGGGGATTCCAGACTGAGCCAGCAGGGCATTCGACCGGTTCAGCACTCGCCTGCTCCGCCACGACGATGTTTGCGAACGCTGCGAACAGCAAAACGAAGGGGGTCGTCCCCGCACGCTTCAGCAAGTTTTCGTCACCTTTTCCTTGATGACGTACCACTTTCGCTGGTCGTTCTCGATGGTGTAGTCGTAGGACACACGGCGAGGTCCTTCCGGGGGGACCACTGATTTCCCGTTTTTGTCCACTAGGTTGACTTTGCTCGCATCGATGCACGCGGTGACCTTGTAGAGGTCGTCATCCTTGGTTTGCTCGGCCACAACGTCGCGAACGGCAACTCGACCCTCGGCTTTGACCCCATCGAATCTGTACTGATTTATGTTCCTGGCCCACTGGGCCGCCACTGAGCCCCGCGAAACTGTCGTCAATTCGGTCAAATCTGAGTTTGGGTCAGCCGAAAGGCGATCGATAACACGCCAGAAGCGGTGTACAGCGCCCTCCGCTTTGCGAAGGTTCACATCCTCTTCGGATGGGCTAGGTGAGGCGGCCATGCTTGGTACCACAGGCGAAGCGACCGGAGTTGGCAAAGGGGTCGGCTGGGGGCCAGGGTTACTGCAGCTGGCGAAACAAACAACAAGGATCGCCGTCAGAACAAACTCGACGACCGAGCCGAGCCGCGTCTGCATCACTCACCTCCCATCGATCCCCTATCCCCCTAAGGAATCGCGCCGACCCTGGCGGTCAAGGGGGTCAGGGATGTTTGACGACGGTAATCCCCCGGCGGTACCGCACAGCCTTGGCGCCGGAACCTGTGCATAACCACCGCACCCGGACTCGGGTGCCCTGTCGGGAGAAGCCCCCGAGCACAACCGATATCGGTTGGACTGGACTCCTCGCGTCCAACGCCTATGTTGCACGCGGACGCGGCCCAGGTAGAGCAGATTGCACTGCGTGTCTGCGATAAGAAGCCCGCTCGCCTCGCTTCGCCGGAATATGGCGGCCTCTCATCGGGAGCCGCGGTTTCGAGCCGCGGTTTCTCCTGCCTGCTTCGACGCCATAGCTGTATGGGGCATGTTGGCGCTCTGATGGCCGTCGCGGTTGCCATGCGCCGTTTAGGTGAGGTGGATCCAGCTGCCTTCCGAGGGGACCCCCGTTGCGTTGACCACGAACAGCAGGTACCACCCGGGGGGTGCGATGGTCGCGGTCGCTGGCATCTGAAGGAGCACGGCCTCGGGGCCGGTCACCTGAATCGGGAGGTCCACTAGCCGCTGCTCAGAGTTGAGCGAGTGCGTGGTGGCTCCGGGCCGGATGAGACAGGCGGATGCAATCTGATCTGCGCCTAGGGCCGCCGGCACCCAGTCACCGTAGCTGACCTCAGTCGCCGACGGATTGCATGTGGGCCTGGGACCGGCAAACAAGTAGGGCGGCCAGAACACCTCAATTCGCAGCTCCTCGGTCTTGCGTGCCGGGTTGGAGCCGGCGGTGATCACTCTGCCGTCGGGCACAAGCAAAGCGACCGAGTGATAAAGCCGCGCCACCCGGCTTTTCGCCGCCATGGCCCAGATGCCCGGCCCGCCAGCGAAATCGGGGTGATAAATCTCGGCCTCAAGTGTGGCGTCTGCGCGGCTCTCCTCCATCATGGCGCCGCCATTGACCAATACGGTTCGGTCGGGCAGCAGCGTGGCGCACAGGTGCATTCGCCGCATCGCCATAGGCGCCGCTGTAACCACCGCGGGGTTGCTCCCAGACAGGTCGGTGACGGCTGTGGTGTTGGTAGCACCGGTCTGGTCGTGCATGTCTGACGGCCCACCACCGATGATCATGACCCCCTGATCCTGCGCCGGCGGCAGGAGCACGCTGGCTGCCTGGTTTCGCTTGCTCGCGTCGACAAGGACGCCTGCGACGTCCGTGGCGGTATTCGTCGTCAGGTCCCAGATACTTGGCCGTACTCCGTTGTTAGCGCCGTATTGTCCGCCGCTGTAGAACACGCGCCCGTCCTCCAGGAGAAACAGGTGACAGTACAGCGGCCAGTTCGACGGTGACCGGTGCTTATGCGACCAGTCGACGCCGTTATACGTCTCGGGCAGGACGTTGAGCTGGCTGGTCTGGTCCAGGCCCGACATTGCAAGCACGCGGCCGTCGTCCAGTGTGAGCAGCGTCGGGTACCAGCGCCCACCCACCATGTCGGGCTCACCGATCCAAGCCCCGGTCCTGCCCGAAGGACTTCCAGGGTCTGCCGGTCCGGCCTGTGGATCGAACGAGACGGCCTGCCTCAACCCGTGGAACGGGTCGTACTGCTCGGTGCCGCCGCTCGCGAGCAGCCGGCCATCGGCCAGGAACGAATGCCCGCAGCAAAACAGGTCCACCGGGGTTGGTGGCTGGCTGTACGCCGCAGCCGGATAGTGCCAGACGGCGGTGGCGTACTGCAAGGCGGCGTGGCGTTCCACGTCATTGCCCGATCCGGCGAAGAACAAGACGCTGCCGGTGTGCAGCAGTGCAGCATGCACCGGGTTCACGACGGAGTCGTTCTCAAGCAGCCGCCACACACCCATCTGGCCAGCCATTTCCAAATCGGTCACGACATCCAGGACTCGATACCAACCCCCGTTCGCTCCGGGCGGGTTGTCGACCGTGAGAACGGCCAGGTGCGGCCTGCCCGCTTGACCCAGATTCGCGACGGCGGCGGCTGCGCCTTGTCCCTCCCAGAAGCGCCAGTTCGGCACTGCCTCCCACGGCCCCCAACCCTCGGCTGGGCGGCCACCCGCGAGGTGCCAGCCCACCGAGTAATAGCCGCCGTTCTGCCCGGGCGGATTGTCGACCGCGAAAACAACGAGCTCCGGCCTGTCATCGCCGTCCAGGTCCGCGACCGCGACTCCGCCCCCCTGGTTTTCCCAGAAATACCAATCCGGCACGGCGACCCAGGGCCGCCATGCAGTCACCGTCCCGTCAGCATTCAGTGTGCCGCTGCGGTAGTAGCCCTGGTTGTGTCCGGCAGGCGAATCCACCATCAAGACGACCAGGTCGAGAACGCCATCGCCGTCCACATCTGCAACCGTGACATCGGCGCCGGCATTGAACCACGGGAACCAGTCCGGAACTGCCAACCAGGGCGACCAGCCGGTAACTTGACCGGCTGCGTCGATGTCCCAGCCAATCCGGTAGTAACCGGCGTTCTGACCGTTCGGAACGGCGTCAACCCGGAAGACGAGCAGATCTGGCCGTCCATTGCCGCTGATATCGGCGATCGCCACACCAGCGCCTTCGTTGAACCAGGAGTCCCACTCAGGCACCCGCGACCAGGCCGTCCATTGGCCGATCGTCAGCTGATCATCAGTGCCAAAACCAATCCGAAAATAGGCCGAACTCTCACCAGCAGGGTCGTCAACCTGAAGTACGACCAGGTCGGGGAAGCCATCGGCGTTCAGATCGGCCACAGCGATGCCCGCGCCGGCGTTCTCATCGGAGAACCAATCTGGGATGGCTGAGAAGTCTGTGTTCATTCACCTACCTAGTTATTTAATTCGGTGGGCTGCTTCAGAGATGAGTGCAAACCACAATTGGCCGGCGTGCCTTATTTTCGAGCCCTCCGCCGGGAGAGTGTCTTCTAAATGAAGTAGGTCGCTTGATAACCCTCCCGGGATAGCGCGCTCCCGAACCAACTCCTCACCACAGCAGTCGGGGTCGGTGATGACATCGTAGGTGTGACGGCGACCGACCAGCAGGAGATACCGCCACGCATCCCGATCAACTGGACCCATTAACGCCGGCGGATTCGTTTCCGACCGACCCCGCCGGGCTGCCTGAGGCTAGCCGCCCCAGCTGCTGGAGTTGGCCGACGGCGACACGCTAGAACTGCGCGTCGGCCCGGTGGCCAAACCGCTCGGCGACATCACCGTGCGGATGCTGGGCTACAACGGCTCCATTCCCGGCACGATCCTCAAGGTGGCCGAGGGCACCGAGGTCGCGGTCCACGTTGAGAACCATGGTGACCTTGACACGACTGTCCACTGGCATGGGCTGCGGCTCGAGAACCGCTACGACGGCGTTCCGCATGAGACGCAGGCACCGATCCCGGTGGGTGGGGAGTTCAGCTACCGCATCCAGTTCCCGGACCCAGGCTTGTACTGGTACCACCCCCACATCCGGGAGGACTACACCCAGGAACTCGGCCTGTACGGCAACATCCTCGTCCTCCCCGCCGACCCCGACTACTGGCCGCCAGCCGACCGCGACCTGATCCTGACCCTGGACGACATTCTCATCGAGGATGGCAAGGTCGCCCCCTTCAGCCCCACCGAGACCAGCTACGCGGCCATGGGCCGTTTCGGCAACCGGCTGCTAGTCGCCGGTGACCCCGACCTGCGACTTACCTTTCGGGCGGGCGAGGTCGTGCGGCTGTGGCTGACCAACACCGCGAATACCCGCGTGTTCAATGTCGCCCTGCCTGGCGCGCGGATGAAGCTGGTCGGCGGGGACAGCGGGCGGGTTGAGTACGAGGAGTTCGTCGAGCAGGTCCTGTTGGCGCCGTCGGAGCGGATTGTGGTGCACGTGGTGGTCGAGTCGCCGGGCGAGCTGGCCCTGGAGCACCACACCCCTAATCGGAGCTACCGGCTCGCCGCGATCACCGTGACCGAGGGAGCGCCGTCGACCGCCGCCACCGAGTTCGGACAGCTCCGCCGGGCCCCTGAACTGGAGGCCGAGCGTGCCCAGCTGGACCGCTGGCTGGCCGGGGCGCCGGACAAGTTCCTGACACATGTCGCGCAGATGGACGACCCAACTGCTATGTCGGAGGCCGCCGGGCCGGTCACTTATGCCTGTCCAATGCATCCCGATGTCACCAGCGCAGAGCCCGGCCGCTGTCCCAAGTGCGGCATGAAACTGCTCGCCAGCCAGGCCCCCACCGAGACCGCCTACGCCTGTCCGATGCATCCAGAGGTGGTAAGCGATCAGCCGGGTCACTGCCCAAAGTGCGGCATGAAACTGCTGGCAGTCTCGGAGCCTACGGCGACGACCGATGACGACCACGCCGGCATGGCCCACAGCGGCATGGATCACAGCGGCATGGACCACCGAGGCATGGACCACGGGGCCGCACAGGGGATTGAGTGGGAGGACGACATGGTCGAGGTCAATCGCCAGACCAACAGCGCCACCACGCACTGGCGCTTCCTCGACCGGACCACCGGTGTCGACAACCCTGCCATCGACTGGCGGTTCACCGTCGGCGACCGAGTCAAGATCCGGCTGATCAATGAAATGGCCTCCGACCATCCCATGCACCACCCGTTCCACCTGCACGGCGCCGGCCGGTTCCTCGTGCTGGCCCGCGACGGGGTCACCGAGCCCAACCTGGTCTGGAAGGACACCGTGCTCGTGCGTACGGGTGAGAGCGTAGACATCCTGCTCGACGTCACCAACCCGGGCCTGTGGATGGCCCACTGCCACATTGCCGAGCACATGCAAAGCGGCATGATGTTCAGCTTCAACGTGGCCCGCCGCTGATCGGCGCACGGCCTGCCGGCAACCCGATCCAACATGGAAGAACCATGCAAGACGATATGTCGCCAGAACGCATCACCCGATCGGCTGCTCGATGCGGTCGTTGCCGGCGGCGGCCAGGCAGGTCCGGCGCTCCCCTGGCACCTCAAACGCCAAGGTCTGCGGTTTGTGGTGTGATCCGGTTCGGATGCCTCGCCACGGCATCTGCAACGGCGGCACCGAAGCCATTAACCTGATCATGGAGAAGGTCCGCCGGCTCGCCCAGGAATTCAGAGACTTTGATCACTGGATGATCTTCACCGTCATATGCGATATGCATTCAGTCCTCCACAGACAACAACTCCCTTCGCTCTCTCGACTCGAGATGAGCCGAGAGTCCGGCCGAAGAGGGTCAATATTCGGCCGACGCTCCGGGATCAGTCTTCAGCCGTCGCTGACAGCGGCCACCATCAATGCATGCAGCGCATTGCGGACTCCGGTCCGCATGCCTGCCGGGCAGGATCGTGCCTTTCACTGACTTGGCCGGCATCAGTCCAAACAGCGACGTCAACAAGGCTCTCAGAGGCTCATCAGCGCCTCGACCTGCCCTGAGTTGAACGCCTCGGCGAAGGCGGTACGGAACCGCTCGGGTCGTTTCGGTGCCATCGGACCTTCTGATTCATTTCCGCGCAGTGGTCAACACAGCATCGAGGTCGAGTCGGAGCGCATCGCCGTCGAGAAAGGTGCGCCAGGCGGTCGTGACGTCCCGCTCGAGTGCCGCGCGCGCGTCGTCGCCGATCTCCCCGACCGGCCCGGCCAGAGGTGTGCTGGTCACGTACTGCCACAGGAACTCGCCTGGCGGCGGAAGCATGATCCGCAGTGGCTGGGACTCCACCGAGACCGATCGCAGGCCGGCGCCCTTCGCCAAATCCTGCAGTTCCCGGGGCTCGTGCAGCGAGAAAACCTGTCGCATGAATGCCGCCACCTCCGGCTTCACGTGACGAGCGAGGGCTTGCGCCAAGATCTCGAAGATCGGGGGGATCGCACCTGCAGTCCCGATCGCGACGCGTCCGCCGTCGGCGAGCACGCGTCGGATCTCGCGCATGGCCGCAGATCGGTCCGGCACAAACTGCAGGCCCAGTGAGCACGTCACGACGTCGAACGAAGCGTCCGGGCACGGGATGGACTCCGCGCTGGACTCGTGCCACTCGATCGACGGAGGTGACACGGATCGGGCGACGGCGAGCATAGCC
>Ga0307409_100000252_pt1 | contig 21636 bp, 19 predicted proteins | sample 322Ometagenome_2_FD_203888 | JGI IMG/M metagenome (GOLD analysis project Ga0307409, IMG submission 203888) | Maize rhizosphere microbial communities from greenhouse at UC Davis, California, United States - 322HYB-O-2 | ecosystem: Host-associated > Plants > Roots > Rhizosphere > Soil | place... | reverse complement strand
GGATGTAACCTGTGGACCGGCCGAGAGCAGGACCGGGCCGAGGCGATCTGCCAGTTTTGCGACACGGACTTCGTGGGCACCGATGGTCCCGGAGGTGCACGCTTTGCATCGCCGGAGGACCTGGCAGCGGCTGTCGCGGCGGCGTGGCCGGCGGGAAGTCGCCACCGAAGGTTCGTGGTTTGCACCGGCGGGGAGCCCTTACTCCAGATCGACGCTCCTCTGCTGGACGCCTTGCACCAGCAGGGGTTCGAGATTGCGGTGGAGACGAATGGGACGCGTCCACTCCCTTCCGGCATCGATTGGGCCTGCGTGAGCCCCAAGGCTGGTGCGCCACTGGTGGTTCACGCCGGCGATGAGCTCAAGCTGGTGTTTCCCCAGCCGGACGCCGACCCGGCGCAATTCGAGAAGCTCGAGTTCACCCACTGGTTTCTCCAGCCGATGGACGGGCCCGAACTGGAGGCCAACACGGCCGCGGCGCTGCAGTATTGTCTGGCGCACCCGCGCTGGCGGCTCAGCCTGCAGACGCATAAGCTTCTTGGAATTCCGTGACCCTTCCCGCCTCTAGCGAATGAACGGCTACTCCGATCGCATCAACCACGCGTTCGCCTTCGCCGCGAAGTACCATGGCGCGGTTGCACCGGCGGGCGCTGGAATGGATTATCTGGCGCACCCGGCCAACGTGGCGATCATTCTCGCGCGGTATGACTGCGATCAGATCACGATCGTCGCGGGGATTGTCCATCATGTTCTGGAAGAGGCGCTTCCGGATCAGCGCCCCACCCTCGAGCGCAAGATCGCGGACAAATTCGGACCGGTAGTCCTGGCGGTTGCCAAGGACGCTCTGGAGCCGAAGTTCGACCGCCGGGGAGGGGAGCGCGCCTGGCAGGCCCGGAAGCAGGAATACCTCACTCAACTGGCCATCGCCGAGCCGAGGGCGCTTGATATCTGCGTGGCGGACGAGATTCATGTCTGCGGGTCTACCATGACGGCGCTCCGACGGCTCGGCGTCGAGTACCTCCGGACCGTGTCGCGGGCTGGATCGGAGCAGACGATCTGGTGGTATCGGTCGATGCTGGAGATCCTTACAGCGCGCTCCGACTGGCCCCAGCGGGAGATGATCTCGGAGCTGCGGCTCATGAGTGCCGACCTGGTTCGCAGCCTGCGACAGCGGGAGGTGGATCTGTGAAATACCTCGCGCTCGGGTGGGGAATGCTGGTGCTTGGCTGTGTCAGCAACGCACCGCCTCCAATTCCTCTGGACCCGGTGCGCTTCCTGTTGATCAGCGATGTGAAGATTCCGGACACGCTGCCGAACGGCCGGGGAGGACTCGCCCGAGTGGCCACAGTACACCGGCGCCTGGCCGATCAGGGTCCCGTGCTGTTCGTGCTGGCGGGCAACATGCTAAGCGCCGGCAGTCCCCGCATGATCGACGTTCTGAACCGGGCCAAGGTAGACTATGCCACGTTCGGGGAGCAGGAATTTGCCCTGGGGGCGGATTCGCTGGTGGCTGAGATCGCCCGATCGAAATTCACCTGGATCTCCAGCAACTGCACCCGGCCCGACGGTACCGCCTTCCCCAAGGTGCTACCGTGGGACACCGTGCGGGTCTCGGGCCACAAGGTAGGATTGTTTGGTCTGACACTGCAGGGTCCCTACCCCGAGGGCATTCGATGCGCCAGTCCGGACAGCGCGGCCCACCGAAGCATCGAAGCGTTGGGGTCCGAAGGAGCCGATCTCATCGTGGCGGTCACCCATCAGACCACGGACGCCGATCGGAACCTGCTGGGGCGCGAGGCCAAACTGGACTTGATTCTGGGAGGGCACGAACAGAGGGCCACGGACTCGATTGTGTCGGGCCGTCACGCGGTCAAGGCCGAGGAAAATGCCCAGAGCGCGCAGTTTGTGACCTTGTGGGGCGGGAAGGAACATTGGAGGCAGGCCGTGGGATTAGTCCCGATCGATGGGACCTTGCCTAGCGATACGGCGGTTGCCGCGGCACTCTCGCGATAGCCCAGAAGCACAAATCCCGGCAGAGCTTGAGGCTCGCCGGGACCAGGTAGCTTTAGCAGTTTTCGTTACCCAGGCTGCAAAGCTAAAATCCCTGGGGCCCCAAAGGGCTATGTCCTACAATTCCTTGCGAAATAATCTAGTGACCCAGCGGCTCCGGCACAAGCCTCTCTCAAGGCTCGCCCCGCACGGTGGCGGGTTGGTATTATAGGACCATGGGTCTAACCCCGTACCCATCGGTTGCCACTCTACCCAGCGCCTTTGCAGCAGCTTGCCGGCTCTCCCGGACCGAGGGAGAACTCTTCGAGCGCTGCCGGGTGGCACTGGTTCGTCGGTTCCAGAGCGAGCGCATCTGGGTCGATCTGACCTCCCCCACCGGATCAGTCGCCCGGGTCGGGCCCCCGTCCGGGTTCGAGGATGCGCTCGAGGTTGCCCGCCTGGCCAGCGGCCAGACCGAGGTCGTGATCCACGCGGACCCGCTGGTCGCGGAAGAGATGCGTTCCGTGGCCATGTCATTGGCGTTGGGGCTCAGCGTGGTTCTCGAGCTGAGGAGCATTCTCCTCGAACGCCAGGCCGCCTTGGACGACGCGGTGTTTCAGCTCCGCGCCTTGCGGCAGGTGGCTCGGCTGCTCTCGTCGGTCCATTCGACCGAAGAGACCGAGCAGCTGATACTGGACTTCATGGCCGAGGTGTTCTTTGCCTGGTGGGCCTGCCTGTACCGCCCTGAAGCCCAGACCTACGTTCCCCGGGTATTTCGTTCGCTCAACGACCGGCTCCGGCCGGCTCCCATCGATCGCGGCGCCCTGGATCTGGCAGTCCCCCCGGGAAGCAGTGCCATCGGTGGGGATGACGTGTCGATCAGCGAGCTCGTCGGGCCCGGTGCAGAGCTGGTGGTTCCGCTTGACGCGGGTGCCGAGCGGATGGCGGTGCTGGTACTGGGCTCCAGAATCAGCGACAAGCTGTATGGTCGCCCCGAATCGGAGCTGGCGGGCACTCTGTCCTTTGCGGCCGCCATTGCCCTGAAAAATTCGGAGCTGGTCGAGCAGCTCCACAGCGCAGCCACCACCGACGAGCTCACCGGGCTATGTAACCGGCGGGCCCTGGAGGACCGCCTGGCTGCGGAAATCGCCCGCAGCCTGCGGCATCAACTCCACACCAGTGTCCTGCTGTTGGACTTGGATCGGTTCAAGGTAGTCAACGACACGATGGGCCATGCCGCCGGCGACCGTCTCCTGGTGCAGGTCGGCCAGGTACTGCGCAAGCAGTGCCGCGCCCTGGACGTGGTTGGCCGACTCGGCGGGGACGAGTTCCTGGTGATATTACCGATGACGAAGCCGGCCGAGGCCAGGGTATTCGTGGCCCGGGTTCAGGCCAGTCTTCGGGAGATCGAGAAGACCAATCCCGAGTTTGGTACCTGCACCCTGAGCATGGGAATTGCCGAGTCGCCCCAGCACGGGACCACGGTCAGCAGTGTACTTGCCGCGGCCGACAACGCGCTCTATCGAGCCAAGCGGGGCGGGAGAAACACCGTGGAAGTAGCGGAGAACTAGCCATCATCTCTCAATGTGAGTTCACCCTGCTGGGTGACGCGATCTGGCTGGACTTCGTAAACACGGCTCGGGGGCGCACTCCGTCCCCGCCGGATCTCCTGACCGATCATGCTGCCCTCGTGCGATGGGCCGAAGCCCAAAGTTTGCACTCGAGCCATGACCTGCCCCAACTGGAGGAGGTCCTGGGCCTCCGAGATCGGCTGACGGCACTGGCCGAGGCTCTCGATTCCGGATTGCAGTCTCCCGCAGGTGCAATTGCCGCTATCAATGCGCAGCTCGCAGGCGAGCCGGGGTTCCAGCAGCTGACCCGGACCGGCGGAGAATGGGAGCTGCGGTTTGCGCCGAGCCGCAGGCCCCCGCTCCTTTCCGCCATAGCACGGTCCGCCGCGGCTACTCTGGCCGAGCCGCTTCGCCGGGTGCGGCGCTGCGCCGGCCATGAGTGCTCCCTCTTCTTCACTGACGATTCTCTGAATCAGAGCCGGCGCTGGTGTAACGTAGCGATCTGCGGCCGCGAGGTCCGAGTCGAGCGCCGCCGCGGGCTGCTGCGCTGACTCCGGTCGAGCCGTTACGCTACTTCCAGCGGACCCACGAGGCCCTGGGGCATCGCTATCGGCTCGAGCGGACGGTGGCCGCATCGGCCGAACAGGTCCTCTTCGAAGCATACGACCTGATTCTCAAGCGGCGGATCAGCCTCCGGGTCAACTTCTATGAGGATCCCGCCGTTCGTGCGTGGTTCATGCGAGAGGCTGAGGCACTCAGCCGGTTGGACCATCCCGCGATCCGCCATGTGTACGACGCCGGGATCATCGGCGAGCTGGCGTTCCGCATCGGCAACTGGATCGAGGGGGAAGGCCTCCAGCAGGCGCTGCATCGAGGTCCCCGGCCCATTCCGATGGTGCATACGCTGGCGCGGGACATCCTGAGCGCGCTGGAGCACGCCCACGGGTACGGCATCATCGTCCGCCGCATCGTTCCTCCATCAGTCCTGCTGAGCACCGCCGGCCGCGGCACGGTGACGGACCTCCGGTTCTGCAGCTACACGCTTCCCGCCATTCCCCCGGGCACGGTGCCCACTTCACTGTCGTATATGGCGCCGGAGGTGCGTGATGGGGCGACTGGCGATGCCACCAGCGACGTGTATACCGCGGGCGCCTTGCTCTACGTCGCCATCACCGGGCAGGAGCCTCCGCTCGATCCGCGGCAGCTTCGCCGTCCGACCGAGCTCCGGCCGGCCTGCCCCCGAGCCATCGAGCGCATCATTCTCCGGGCGCTGCAGCCGGCGCAGGACGACCGGTATCTCACGGCCGCGGAGATGCTGGAGGACTTTGCCTCGGATGCGGGCACCTTCGAAACCGCAGCCGTCGCGGTTGTGCCCCAGGGATCGCAGGCCGATGCGGAGGACAACGTTCGCTGGGAGAAGCGCCTGCGCCGAGCACTGGGCGATGACTACGAACTGCTGAGTCTCCTCGGCACTGGAGGGTTTGGCCGGGTGTATCGAGTGCGCGACCTGCACCTGGAACGGGAGGTGGCGCTCAAGGTGTTACAGCCGCTGCTGACGCGGGACGCCGAGGTGGTGGAGCGATTTCGTCGGGAAGCCCAGCTCGCGGCTGGACTGAGCCATCCCAACATCGTGAATATTTTCGACATCGGCGGACGATCCGGCCTGCTCTGGTACACCATGGAGCTGATCAACGGTCCCAGTCTGGCCCAGTTGGTAGAGCGGGAGGGGCCATTGCCGCTGGACAAGGTGCTCCGGCTGCTCCGCGAGGCGCTCTCCGCGCTGGCTCACGCCCACGGATCGGGCCTGGTGCACCGGGACATCAAGCCGGAGAACATGCTCATCGACCAGACCGGAAGCTTGCAGATCACCGACTTCGGTCTGGCGCTGGCACTCCGGGGCAAGTACGGGGGCGCCACCAGCCAGAGCGGTACACCCCAGTTCGCCAGCCCCGAGCAGCTCCTGGGCGAACGGGTGGATCAGCGTTCCGACTTATACAGCCTGGCGGCTGTGGCGTATTTCGCCTTGCTGGGAACACCTCCCTTCCCCGGCCTCACCACCGAACAGGTTCTTGCGAAGCAGACCACGAACCAGTTCCCAACCTCGAGGGGCCGACGAGACGATGTGAGCGAGGCCCTGGAGAGCGTGCTGGACCGGGCGCTCCGAGCCGAGGTGAGCGAACGGTACCCGTCGGCCGCCGAGTTCCTCCAGGCAGTCAACCAGGCGGCGGGTACGCCGGGCCGAGAGCCCGCGGTGGATTGGGCCCGAGCCGCGGCCCGGTGGTTTCGCGGATCCCCCCTTGACTAAAGACGAGGGTTATACAGATTTGTCGGCGCGATTTGTACCCAAAATGCAGGTCTGACCGATCGGAATTCTTTTCTGAATGGCATTCAAGACCCGGGAGATCGCCCTGGGTCTTTCATTTTTTATGACGCAGGACAGGCCTGCGCTCATAAGAACTCGGCGGTCCGGAAGTGCCGGCGCCGACGCAGGCAAATAAACATGGAGTTGGCATAATGGCTCGCACCATCGGCACGGTGAAGTGGTTCAATGACGCGAAGGGTTTTGGTTTCATCACCCCGGAAAATGGGGACAAGGATTGTTTCGTCCACCACACCGCCATCAAGGCGGAAGGCTTCCGCAGCCTTTCCGAGGGCGACCGGGTTGAGTTCGACATCGTGCAGGGTGCGAAGGGCCCCGCCGCCGAGAACGTAACCAAGGTGAAGTAAGGGAGGGCCCGCCTCATGGCGGCCTGATCGAGAACAGAGAGGCCGCTCTTTCGAGCGGCCTTTTTGTTTGGTGTAGTCGAGAGCTCCTTCGCTTGCGCTCAGGATGACGCGGCGCCACTGCGCCGCGTCACTTATGCCGATAAATCACTCGCCCGCGCGTGAGGTCATAGGGTGACAGCACCACGCTCACCCGGTCTCCCTCCAGAACACGGATCTTGAATTTGCTCATTTTCCCGGCGGCGTAGGCCAGGATTTCGTGACCGTTTTCCAGCATGACTCGGTAATTCCGGTCCGGCAACACCTCGGTAACCACTCCCTCCATCTCGATTCCTTCTTCTTTGGCCATCCAGTATCTCCAAGAGGGTCTGCGGCAACCGGCGTGCACCCGTTCAGGCGGAGGGAATCTTGCCTCCTGCCGGCCGGGAATCAACTGCGCGGCAGGTCCGCCCGGGCCCGTTCGATCTGGCTTTCGACCAGCTCGACCAGCGGCCCGATGTCATCCACGTCGAAGGTGAGTTTGGCCCCCGCCGCGCGATAGATGTCGGGCAAGCTGCGCACGGCTCCGAGCGCGAGTGCCTCGCGGTATCGCACCACGGCCTTGGAAGGGTTTTCCAGGCTGTTGCGCCACACCTGAAGCGCGCCGATCTGGGCGATACCGTACTCGATGTAGTAAAACGGATACATGAAGATGTGCAGCTGGCGATACCAGCGCGCCACCCGTTCCCGCTCCAGTCCCGACCAGTCGACTCCCCGCTCGAAACGCTCTCGGATCCGAAGCCACGCGTCATCCCGAGCCGCTGCATCCCCTCCCAGCCCGCTGGTATAGATCCAGCTTTGGAAGGCGTCCACCGAGGCGATATGAACCAGGCTCAGCAGCACGTCTTCCAGGTGTTCCAGCCAGGCACTCCGAGCCTCGGCCGGGTCGAAATATCCGACTGGCTGGGTGAGATGGGGCGACGCGAGAAATTCCATGGACATGGACGCGAGCTCAGCCGCCTCGGACCCGGGATGCCGCTGCCAGATCAGCGGCAGAGGATGCGAGGCAAATGCATGAAAGGCGTGGCCCGCCTCGTGGAGGAGGGTCATCACGTCGTCGACCAGCCCCACCGCATTCATGAAGATGAAGGGCTTGCCCTGAAAGTGGAGCGTTTCACAGTAGCCGCCCGGAGCTTTCCCCTTCCGACTTTCGAGGTCGAGGAGCCCCTCGTCGATCATGATTTGAAACTCATGCCCCAGCGACGGGTGGACCCGATCGAACACTTGCCTGGCCTTGCCGACCAGATCGGAGGCATCAGAGAAGGGCCGGAGGGTCTTTTGCCGATACGGATCCACCGCGAGGTCCCACGGGCGGAGGGCATCCAGCCCCAGCCGTTGACGCCGATGCTCCAGCACGCGCTGCACGGCGGGAGCGGCCGTCTGTTCGATGGCCACGTGGAACCGCTCACAATCTGCCGGGGTGTAGTCGAACCGGAACTTGGCGGGAAAGATGTAGTCTCTGAAATTGGCAAAGCCGGCATTCCGGGCTGCCTGCGTTCTGAGCCGGTACATCTGGTCGAACAGCGCGGCGAGCTCGCTGCGGCTTTCCACATACGGCGCACTGGCCGCACGAAACGCTCGTTCCCTGACGCTTCGGTCCGGACTCTTGAGAAATGGCTGAAGCTGAGGGAGCGGCCGCTCGACGCCATCCCACTCCGCCATCATCGAACCGGTGATCCGCTGATAGCGGGCGCTATGCTCCTCCAGCTCGGCAAAGATCGGGACGTTCTCCTCGCGGAAGATTTCGATCTGGGTGCGGAAGCGGGCCAGCGTCGTGGTCAACTCGGGTGTGGTGTAACCGCTGTCCAACAGCTTACGAGCCAGCTCGACGCTGCGCTCCTCCATCCGGGGCAAGACCTCAGTAGAGAAGCGGAGATGATCCGCCTCCTTTTCCCGGTTGCCGGTATCGATGGTGTACGAGATCATGGCCCGAGCCGCCGCTTCGGTAACCAGCTCCTCCAGCCGGGACCACTCCTGTAGCCAAGCGGCGATGCTCTCAGGCTCCAGCTGACGCGCCGCCAACTCATCGAAGAAGGGGGCGATGTCTTCCCATCGAGCTCGGGCCAGAGCAGAGGGAGATGGCGGCAGATATGACACAGTCACGATAGCTCCTGTTCCCAGATCGCGGGCAAGCCCAAGATATAACGTTGGTCGGGCAAGCGTCACAACCCATTGGGCCGGAGCCGGTGAAATGTCGTGCGCTGTTGGTACTGGATCCCGATCTCGAGCAGAGTGGCTTCGCCCAGTGCCCGCCCGGTGAGCTGCAGACTGGTGGGAAGCCCGGCTTCTCCCAGACCATTCATGAGAAAGAGCCCAGGAACACCACACAGGTTAGCCGCACCGCTGATGTTGGTGCCGCCGGGGTACGTCGGATAAACCTTGTCAAACGGAGTATCGAGCGGCCAGGCAACTGTGGGCAGCGAGGGTGCTGCAATGGCGTCAACCCCGCTCAAGAGCCGGTCCAGCCGTGCAGCGGCAACGCGGCGGACCCGGAGTGCCCTCAGGTAGTCCTTGGCGAGGACGACCTGCCCGGCGTACCCGCCCAACCGGTCCTCCGGTGCGGTGAGCTCGGTGATCCGGCCACTCTCGAACAGCGGCTCGAACGCGCTCGCCGCTTCGGCGTCGATGATGACGCTGGCCGCAGCATCGAACGGCAGATCGGGAAACTCGAGGTCCTCCACCACGTCACAGAAGTTGCGCAGGACTGCCAGCGACGCTTCGAAGTTGCGAAGCACTTCCCGTTGCGTCTTCTCCCGAGTACCCCGCAGTATCCCTATGCGATAGCGACGAGGCTTGGACGAATCGGCTGGATATGCCTGGGAAATGGCCGAGGGATCCAGCGGGTCCGGACCCGCTATGGCGGCGAGCACCATTCCGCAGTCCTGAGCCGTCCGCGCCAGCGGACCGAGCTTATCCATGGTCCAGCTCAGAGCCATGGCGCCGTGACGGCTTACCCGGCCGTAGGTCGGTCTCAGGCCGGTGACCCCGCAGAAGGCCGCCGGATACTGGATGGAGCCCCACGTCTCCGAGCCGATGGCAAATGGAACCATTCCCGCGCCTACCGCTGATCCTGGTCCGCTGGATGATCCCCCCGACCAGCGCGTGGCGTCCCAGGGACACTTGCCCGGGCCGGTAAAGCTGGCAAAGGCCTGGTTGTAGCCCATTCCTCCGGCCAGCTCGACCATTCCCAGCTTGGCACAGAGCACGGCGCCGGCGGCCCGCAATCGACTCACGACTGTAGCATCGCCCTGCAGCATCTGTTCGCGATAAGGCGCGGCTCCCCACGTCGTTGGTGCCCCTACCGTCGCCAGCAGGTCCTTCACCCCGTACGGGATGCCATGCAGTGGACCGCGATCGGCTCCGGCTACTAGCTCGCGATCCCGCTCGTTGGCCTCCGCGAGGGCCGCGGGCCGAAGCAGGGTTACCACGGCATTGAACCGAGGACCCAGTTTCTCCAGGCGATCCAGGAAGTGCGTGGTCAGGTCAATGGCTGACATCTGCCGGGAATGGATCGCTGCGCTCAGCTCGGCAACACTCAGGAAGGAAAGGTCCGTCACCGCGGTGGACCGACGTGAGGAGTAGCCGTAAACACGAAGTCGGGTTCGTCTCCGTTGGCGAGCGGTACCTTCTTCAGCCGCTCAACTCGCTCCAGGCCACTTTGTATCTGCTCGGCTATGGTCGCCAGGTTCTTTGCCGAAAGGCGGGTGCCGTACTGCGCCCGAATGGCTTGCGTCAGAGCCTTGGCCAGAGCACCCGGAATGGTCGCTGACGAATTCTCCGGGGGAGCCCAACCGGAGATGCGAACTGATTCCGGAGGGACTCCCATCATCGGTGCCAGCAGGGCAACGGCGAGAGACTCCGCGAAGGCGCGTCGCGAGAGCCCATTCATGATGTCGTTTGGTGCGGCTGAGCCGAGGCGGCCCGCCCTTGGCGATGGTACAGGTATGCCAGCAGGAGAAAGACCAGCCCAAGGATGAACACGGACCCAACCCGGTAAAGAGCATCCAGCGAAGACAAATCGAACACCAGGACCTTGACCACGGCCAGGCCGGCCACGCCAAGTCCGGCGACCCGCACCGGCTTGAGTCCCCGACGAAAGCCCACACCGACCAGAGCCGCCGCAAACACCAGCCACCAGGCGCTCACCGCCAACCCTGACGCCAGAGACGCTGAGTGCGCCGAGAGATCTTTCAACTCGAAGTAGCGCTGGATTTCGGCGGTCACCCCGAACAGGACGAGTGCTCCGCCGAGTGCCCAGAGGCCGCCCTGAACCAGTGGGCCCGCGGCGGCCAATCCGGTGCGCCGCCACAACCCTGCCGCCAGCGCCGCTGAGGCGGCCGCGGTTCCCCAGAGAGCAAGGGCATACGACCCCACGAACGCCGCGTCACCCGCTGCGCGGCGGGTCAGTGCTTCGCCGAAGAGCTGCTGAAGTGCTGCCCAAAGAGTCCCCAGGGCGTACCAGCGTCCATCGGTGCGCTGGGTTCGATGGTCTACCGCCGCCCAGAGGATCACCAGTAGAAGTAACGCCCAGATCCGGGCCACACCGGTCCAGTGCTCCCAGGCGGCCAACCCCAGGGCCGCAGCGGCCACCAGGGCAAAGGCCGGGCGGACCCGCTGATAGCCCGCCACCACATAGGGGAAGGCGATGATGAGCGATACCGCACCGGGATGAGCATCAAACCACTGAGGATCGAGCCGATGGATGGTCCATCCCACCAGAACGGGTGTCAACAGAAAGTAGAGCGCTTCCCCCGGGGACCCGGTGGCCATCGTGGCCGGGGAGCCCTGGCTGAACGGCAGAATTCGATTGTTGCGCAGTGCATACCACCAGACCGGCAGGGCCAGCACCAGCCCGGCGGCAAAGATGGCCCAGGGATGATCCAGGTTCCGGCTCGCCGCGGCCACGAAGGTCCAGCCGCCCGAGAACGAAAGAAAGCGAGTCTCCCACCACCGCTCGCCAAAACCCACGTGAATGCCGGCACTCCCGCCGAGAACACCATACAGGAGGACGCCCCAGGGGGCTCCCCGGTCCGCCGCACCGGCGTACGCCACCCCGAAGAAGCTGAGCGCCACCACGAACAGAGTGAGCCGCCAGCGGCGGTGCGCCGCAACAAACCCGAGCCCAGCCGCCATGGATGCCAGGTAGAGGAGCAGGAGATCGGCATCCGCGTTGTTGCTCCCGAGGAGCAGCGGTGCGAAGAAAGCACCGAGCGCGGCAGTGGTACCCAGCGCCTCGACATCGATGGCATAGGCAATCATCGCGAGAGCCACCGAGACCAGCGCCAGTCCGAGAATGCCCGTGGTAGGCGGAAGCACGCCATAGAGCCGGGCAGCCGCCCAGACGCTCAAGTACACGATCGCCGCGCCGCAGCCGATCAGCGCCGCCCCATAGGTGCGGTAGCGCTGATGGAGGCGCCATCCCAGTGCTCCAACCACCAGCCCCGCGCCGGCACCACCGACGCACCGCATCAAGGGAGAGATCCAGCCGCGGTCAAAGGAGAGCCGCAGCAGATAACCCGCCGCGAGGATCAACGCCACGACACCGACCGCCAGCAGGACCCGCTGGCCGATCCATTGTTCGGACGAGAGAAGCGGGGCAGCGGGTAAACGGACAGCAGGGGACGTTCGTGCTGGTGCCGGAGCCGGTCCTGCTGGCGGAGTTCGCACTGCTTCAGGTCTACGCTCTGCACTGGTCGGCTTACCCACTTCAGCAGGCTTACCGGCGAGCTCGCTCACCTGTTCTTCCAAGGCCGCGAGCCTGCGCTCCAGGCGCTCGAACCTTTCGTTTTCGCTCATCAGGCTTCGGCTCCTTCCGCAGCCGGTTTGCGGACTCTGGGGTGCACATCCACCTGCAAAGCCATCAATCCCACGAGCGCGACATAGCCCGCGGCAACGTAGAAGGGCCAGCCATGTCCCAGCCGCTGAAAGGTTATCGTTGCCAGAATCGGGGCGAGCACCCGGGCCAGCCCGGCAAACGTTTGGGCGACTCCCATGGTGGTGCCCAACTCACGGGGATCCGACGCCCGCGACATGAGCGAGGTGGTGGCCGGAAAGAGCAGCGCGGTGCCGATGGGCACCAGCGGGATCACCAGGGCGAGACTCCAGAGCGTACGGGGCAGCGGATACAGCGCCAGACCCAGGATGAGCAGCACCGTTCCGATGCGCATGGCCCAGGTCTCTCCGATACGATCCACGATCGGTCCGAGGAGGACGCTCCGCATCACGAACGAGAGCACGCCCACATACAAGAAGATGTAGCCGATGGTGGTCTCGTCGATGCTGAACTCCGCGCCAAGGTAGAGGGCCATTACCGAGGTCATGGAAGAGAAGGCCAGCATGCCCACGCCGTATATCCAGAGCAGCCGGCCAATGGTAGTAGTGGGATGGCGCAGCGCGATCCAGGCCGGATGCCAGAGCGGCTTTCGGGACTGCGCCGCCATCGAGACCGGTTCCTTGTGGGACTCCGGCAACCATTTCCAGGCGAAGAACACGTTGATCAGGCAGAGCGATGCGGCGACCAAGCCCGGTGCCGCCTGACCCAGGTGGGCAGCGAAGGAGCCGATTGCCGGACCAACCATGACCCCGGCGGAAGTTGCGGCAGAGAGCCACCCCAATGCCCGGGCCCGATCGCCCTGTTCCACGGTATCCGCCACATACGCCTGAGCCACTCCGGTGGTGCCGCCGCCGGCACCCTGCACCAGGCGGGACAGGAAGAGCAGCCAGACACTGGTGGCCAGCCCGAACACCACATAGGCGATGGCGGACGCGCTGAGCCCGATCAGCAGTGCGGGCCGGCGGCCGTAGCGGTCCGACATGCGACCCCAGAGCGGGGCCGCCAAGAGCTGGGCAATGGAGAACGACGCGATCAGCTGGCCGATCGTCTCCGGGGAAGCATGCAGCTTCAGGGCGTAAAAGGGCAGGAGCGGGAGGACGATCATGAAGCCGATCATGTCCACGAAGTTGACTGCGATCAGCACGGCAAGCCGGCGGAACTGACTCACCCGGGACTCCCCTGCTCCGCACCCACGGCAAACACCGCCGCGCTCACCGCCATCAGCACCACACCGTATGCGGCGGCCACTCCGACGTCCGACTGGCGCAGGCTGGAGAGAATCTCCAGCGAGATGGGCCTCGTGTCATAGGTGTACAGCATGATCGAGGTGACGAAGTCACCGAAGGCGGTGACAAATGCCAGGCTTGCGCCGGCCACCAGGGCCGGCCGCAGGAGCGGCAGAGTGACCCGTCTCAATGTTCGCCATCGGCCGGCACCCAGACTGGCTGCGGCTTCATCGAGCGAAGGATCGAGCGCCCGCAGACCAGCCGCCACCGCTCGACTGGTGAGCGGCAGATTGCGGACGAGATAGGCCAACGGGAGAATCCAGAGGGTGCCTACCAGGATGACGCGCCCAGCCAGAGGAGCGTGGACGCTGAACGCCGTCGCAAGCGCAATGGCGAAGACGGTACCGGGTACGGCCCAGGGCAGTGCGAGCAGGCTCTGAATCGCTCCGCCGGCGCGGACCCTCTGGCGAATCGATAGAATCCCCGCGAGGAGCCCGATGGCCACGGCGACAAGAGTGGCGCCGGTGGCGAGCCACAAGCTGTTCAGCAGGGGGCGCGCACGCACCGGATCCTGAACCAGCGTCAGGTAGTTGCGCCAGGTATAGGCGGGAGGCAGCGGCTCGGTGGTCCAGGTGCCAACGGGCACAAAAGAGACCAGGAGCAAGGTGAGGTGAGGCAGCAGCAGTACCAATGCCAGACCCCAACCCAGCAGAGCCACGACAGCCCGCGCCGCCCGACTGCGGATCGGCACCAGAGCCGGGGGAACACCCTTGCGTCCGCCCGCAGGGTTGTCCGCCACCCGGGCACCGCGGAGCAGCCAAAGCGCCAGCAGCGCCAGCAGCGTGAGGGACGCGGTCTCGATCATGGCGAGCTGGTCGTCCCCGTTCAGTCGAGTAGCGACAATCTGAGTAGGCATGACCCGAAAGCCGCCGCCGAAGATGTAGGGCGCGCTGAAGGAGGCCAGCGCGGTCATGAAGGTGAGCAGCGCGCCCCCGGCCAGTGCGGGATAGAGGAGCGGCAGGACGACTCGCCGCAGGGTGCGCCAGCGGCCGGCGCCGAGGCTGGCCGCTGCCTCGAAGAGCGCGGCATCGAGGGAAGCCAATCCTGCCCGGGTGAACAGATAGAAGTACACGTACATCGAGTAGGCGTGGACCAGGAGAATCGCCGCCGCACCCTGAAGCCGCCACGGAGGCTCATCCAGCCGGAACAGCCACTGCACCAGCAGCGAAGTGAAACCACTCTCCCCATAGAGGAAGAGGAAGGCGATCACCCCAACCAGCGGTGGCAGCACCGCCGGAAGCGCCACCAGTCCGCTCAGGACCTTCCGACCGGGAAAGTCGAACCGCCAGAACAGAAAGGCCAACGGAACACCGATACCGGCGGCCAGCACCACCGTGGCCACCGAGATCCACAGGCTGTTCCAGAGCGCCTGCGCTTCATGCTTGCGGCCCATGAACTGCCGGACGAAATCCAGAGTCCACCCGTTGGGGCCGTGAAACCCCTCGATCAACACGAGCACCAGCGGATACAGAATCAGCCAAGCCAAAAAGGCCAGCAGCAGGCCGGCAGCGATGGTAGAGCGGGTCCGGGAATTCATCCTGCCTGAGCCGGGAACAGGTGGATGCCGCCACCCGCGCGTCGGCTGGGCAGGATGCCGGTCCGATCGCCCGCGGCAACCGCGCGCGGCGGCCCACTGACTTCCAGTGAAGCACCTCCATCGGTCACGACCGTGTAGAGGCTGGCCGATCCGGTAAAGCGGCGCTCCCGCACCACCCCATTGATCGTTCCGGGAGCCGGAGGCAGGAGGCGGAGCGCCTCGGGTCGCACCACCATACGCGCCGGGCCGGCCGGCGCCGCCGCCGGGGACAGATCGTTCAGCTCCCATTCGACGCTCTCGAACGAAACCCGGAGTCCCCGCTGCCCCGGCCCGAGTACCGTAACCGGGATGCTACTGGATCGGCCCACGAATTCCGCCACGAACTCCGTCGCAGGCATGGCATACAGATCCTCCGGCGTACCGACCTGCTCCAGCCGCCCTGCTCGAAGCACGGCAACCCGGTCACCGAGATCGAAGGCCTCTTCCTGTTCGTGGGTGACGAACACGGTGGTAATTCCCACCCGTCTGATCAGCTCCCGAATCTCTCGCCGGGTCCGCTCCCGGAGCGCCGGGTCCAGATTGGACAGCGGCTCGTCGAGCAGCAGAACTCTTGGCTCGGGCGCAAGGGCGCGGGCCAGGGCAACCCGTTGCTGCTGCCCGCCCGAGAGCTGGCCGATTCGGCGCTCCGCGAACCCGGCCAGATCCACCAGTGCCAGAGCACGGGCCACCCGGCGCTGCAGCTCCTCACCGCGAACACTCAGGGATTCGAGTCCAAATGCAACGTTCTGACCCACGTTCAGGTGGGGGAACAGAGCATAGTGCTGGAACACCATGCCGAAACGCCGGGCCACGGGCTCGAGGCCGGTGACGTCATCCTGCTCCACCAGCACGCGACCGGAGTCGGGGATTTCGAATCCAGCGAGCAGCCGCAGCGTTGTGGTCTTGCCGCTTCCACTGGGCCCGAGAAGCGCTAGCATCTCGCCTCGGTTGAGGGCGAGCGACACCTGGTCTACTGCGACCGTGCCGCCGAAACGCTTGCTCAGGCGTTCCAGCCGAAGAAAGCTCACGGCTGTCCCGTTCCCCGAACGTGCTGATCCCAGTAGCTCATCCAGGCGGGGCCATTGCGGGAGAGCAATCCCCAGTCCATATCCGCCACAACCATCTCCTGCTCCACCTGTGCCACCCAGGCTGGCACCGCATCCTCAGGCAAATCGGTCCGAGCCGGCAGCCGGAACACCTCTCGAGCGGTCAGCAGTTGCGCGGCCTCACTGCCGACGTATTCGATGAAGGCGCGAGCCGCGTGGGGATGGCGAGCTCCGCGGACCAGCCCGATAGCATCGTCGATCACGACGGTGCCGCTTCGGGGGAATACGTAGCCCAGCGGTATTCCCTTGGCTTGACTGATCAGAATGTCCTGCAGGTCCCACAGACTCACCAGCCCTTCCTGCCGAGCCAATTTTTCATACAGCAGGGCCGGACTGATGGTGTAGGTCTTTGTCTGGCCGTCCAGCCGACGGAGCCACTGCATCCCTTCTGCAGTGTCTCCGGTCTGCCTTACGCTTCGCACCAGAACGAGGCCCCAGATCGCGCGCATCGTGCCGCTGGCCATCGGGTCGCGAATAATCACTTTGTCCCGCCAGCGCGGCAGCAGCACGTCATCCCAGTCTTGGGGTGCCTGTTCCCGCGTGACCGCACGGCTGTTATAGGCGATCACCGCTGGGGTGCGATACACCGGGTAATAGAAGGTGGTTGCCCCGCTCTGTCCCACCCGGTCGGCCCACGACGGGCGATAGGGAGTGAGCAGGGAGTCGTGAATACCCCGATCGAAGATGGTCGCCGGACCGCCGAACCAGACGTCCGCCTGGGGGTTTACCCGCTCGAAGCGCAGGCGGTCCAGGATTTCTTGGGATCCCATATCGAGCCAGCGGACATCGATATCAGGATTCCGCCGCTCGAAATCTCGCTCCAGCAACTCCAGCTGATCCCGTCCATGGGGCGAATAGAGGACGACGGGCGTTCGATGATCGGAAGAACATGCGGAAACAGCGGAAAGCGAGGAAAGTGCGGGAAGTATGGAAAGCGTGGAGAGTGCGGAAAGAGCGGAACGCATGAAATCAGCCATTCCGCTCCTCCCGCGACTCCTGCTTCTTCCGCTACCGCCCACGCCCAAGTGCCAACAGATTGGCAAACAGCCTGAACGCACCAGGAATTCCCGCAGGGAGCTGCCGGAAAAAGCTCAGCCCGGTGTATACGTAGGTTCCTTTCCCAACGGTAGCGACGAGCAGACCTCCGGAGAGTGGCGCCTCTCCCGGATCGTGAGTCTCCAGCACCGGCCGGTATCGGCGATCCCAGCTTCGGGCAAAGTAGAGCCCACGCTCCTGAATCCATCCGTCCCAATCTGCGGCGGACAGCCGGTTCGGCGCCCGAAACAGCGGGTGATTGGGCTGCAACCTGCGTACGGGAGCGCGCTCGTCCACTACCCGATCGTGGCTGACCGGCTGAGTCGAGCGGGTAGCGCTTCCCGGTCCCCGCTCGGACGGACCCGCACCAATCCGGAGTGGCGGCCCCCCAACCTTCAAGGCGTAGGGGGCAAAGCCTCCGTTGAAGAAGCGATGCTGCTGATACTGGACGATGAGTAGGCCGCCGCGGCGGACATAGGCCAGCAACCGTCGGTTGTTTTCTACGAGGGCCAGGTCGGTCTCGTAGGCCCGTGGCCCGACGATGATCGCATCGTATCGGTCGAGGTTGCCTCGTTCCAGTATCTGAGGACTGAGGAGGGTCAACGGTACGCCGACATCGCTCAGGGCTTCGGGAACTCGATCGGCGGCCCCGCGCACGTAACCCACTCGCGCAAGGCGAGGCAAAACCAGGGGCGCGATGTGCAGCGCGGCTGTAGCGGGCCGGGTGTAGGATCGGGGGCGAATGTGCGGATAATCGATCGTGTACACGCCGGCGTCGTAGACCGCACCCGCACTGTCCCGGGCGACAGCCCTGATTTCCGCCCGGCCGGGAGCGAGCCTGGCCGGTGGCTTCACCTCGAAGTCAAAGGTCTCGCGTTCGTCTTCCGCACCGAACCCAAAACGCTGGGGTGAGACCGGCGGCCAGCCTCGGGGCAGCTGCAAGCTGACGGAGCCGGAGGTCGAGGTCCGAGCCCCATGCGTAAGGGTGACGGTAAACCGATGCGGGGTCATGGAGTTCAGCGGCCACAGCTCGGTGCCTGGATCCAGCTTGACGTCTACTCTCGGCACCACGAACACCGGACGGCGCACTTCGCCGCGGGCCTGGTCGTTGAACTGGAAGACAGCCTCCTGGGAACGCGCGGCTCCCAAACTGTCACCCTCACCGGCATTGACTTCGACCGAGCCGATGAACGTGGGCGATTCGAATGGCTCACCATAGGGCAGACTGCTGGTGAGATGCGACTGCTCGTCCTCGGGCCAGCGGTACGTGTCGCCCGCGCGAGGCTGAATCAGGAAGTACGGTGTAGACGGAGGCTGCTCCAGAACCTGGTTATCCAGGGTAAGGGTTCCCACCTGCCCAGCTGCAATGGTCTGAGGTGCCGGCGGCCGGTCGGGACTGTGGCACTCGGCCAGTGGAATGCACTGGGCTGCCCGCATGTCTGCGATGCGAACCCGATCCGACGCGTTCCAGGTCGAGAGCGACCAGTGCAGAGACTGTTCCGGGACGACTCGATCGTCATCCACCAGGACGTCGAAGACCGTTCGCCCCAAATGCCAGGCAGCGGCATTGAGGTGCCCCAGCTGGTCTTCCAGCTCGATCCCCCGGGTGTAGTAAACACCACGGTTGGTCGGCGATGCTTGCGGTGGCGCCGCGACGGCTCGATCGAGATCGCCTGCGGCGCGACCGAGCAGGCCTCGCTGCTCTCCGGTGGTTCCTCGAGCCGCTAGGAGAGAATCGATGCGGGCGGAGTACCGCGCCAGCTCCGGGGGCGCTGAGCTCGAGCGCACCAGCTCGGCCGAGCCGGCCTTGCGCCGCTCACCCAGAGGCATGGCCGCCAGAGTGGTATCGATCCCGGCAAAGAGCGCGGCTCCCCCCGAGGCGGTGCGGTCCTCGACCAGGGCCAGGCGCACCGCCGATGGTCCGATGCGCTGAAGCTGCCCCATGTCCTGGGATCGGTGCAGGCTCCGCCCAGCCATGGCGATCTGATGAAACGATTTTCCTACCGCCGGGTCGAGCACCCCACCGTTCAACGTCAAGGTGGTGGCAGTCGAGTCGAATCGCGCACTGCGATACAGCTTCAGCGCGGTCCACGGCACCAGCCCTTCTTCGCTGAATAGCTCCGGAAAGCGGGTGGAGTCGCCGGCAATGCGGAATGCTTCCTGGGCCGACCAGCCCGCCGCCTGATGCTGACCGTGTCCGTCCCGGGGAGTCCCACTGAAGATCGAGACAATGATCTGGGGACGAAACCGTCGGACGATTCGGACGACGTCCTTGAGGATGGTATCACGGGGCCAGTGCTGCCAGGTCTCGTCGAGGGTCTTGGAGAAACCGAAATCGTAGGCCCGGGTAAAGTATTGTCGGGCGCCATCCAGTCGCCGGGCAGCCAGCAACTCCTCGGTGCGAAGGAGGCCCAACGCCTCGCCCAGCTCCGGCCCAATGAGGTTTTGCCCGCCTTCTCCCCGGTTCAGGGAGAGGTAGGCGGCTTCGGCGCCCATTCCGCGCACCAACACCGTCAGCAGCTCGGTGTCTTCATCATCCGGGTGAGCGCCGATCATCAACACGCGCTTGTAGTGACCCAGCATCCGGAGCTCCTGGTCGAACGCAACCGCCCCCCCGTTGGATGGGGGCTCCAGTTGCGCCGCCAGTGGCGGAGCGAGAAGAGCGAACGAAATGACGAGGATGGAAGCGACGGGAAGTATTTGCCGACGCACAGACCCGGCCGTAAGGAGTGAGGCTGGAAAGTAATTCCGTTCCGACGGCTATGTCATTGTGGGGCGTCTCCTAACGGTGTTTCCCGGCAGGCAGCGCGGAAGTCAGGATGCCGGTTCCAGAGATACAGCCCCATGCATACGGCCGCGAGCGTATTGGCGACGACCACAGTCCAGAACGGGAAGAGCTCGTTGGTGCGCTCGGAGAAGACCTCGAGCAGGCCGTAAAACAACACCTCGAACACCAGGAAGACCGGGAGGAGGGCGTACCGAACCACGGGGTCCCGCACCCCCCAATGCACCAGTACTACCAGGCCCATCCCCAATAGCGTAAACACTGCAAAATGGAAGGCGGTGTACACGAGAATCGCCCCGAATACCAGGCGACCAGTGTCCGGCGTCGAGTCACCGAAAAGCACGACCTGCCCCAGGAGGCTGGGCGTCTGAAACGGATGACCGGCAATGGTGTCCAGCAGCAGAAACCAAGTGGCAACGGCGAGGCCGCCCAGAATGCCTACGTCGGTTCCCTCCGCCATCGTTGAATGGGAATTGTCCAGCATGTGACCTCCGGAGCGGGCCCAGGAGTCGTGATGCGGTAAAGATGGGGTTGTATCACATTGGGGCCCGAGTCTCCGGAACGCAAGGCGATAGCCGAACCAGCTCTACCTGAGCGAGTCGCCCCGCGCTCTGCCGGGAGGATGGGGTGGGGGTTTGACCTCGGCGCCCAGGGCTGCGCGGTCAAAGGTACCCCGGAGCGCCGGATGACGCCGCCACAGAAACAGGGCCATGGAACCCATGCCCAGTACGCTGCCCCCCAGGGCCGTCCACCAGGGAAGCCTTTGATCGGTGAGGGAGTAGAGCATCAGCAGGTGCCCGATGAAGAGCAGAAATCCAATCACCAGGCCAAGCCACACTCCCATGCGCAGAGAAGGATTGCGGGTTGCCAGATGCGCCAGCCACACGAGCAGCAGCCCGAGCACCAGGAACACGACGAAGTGGAGCACGGAATACTCCGCGACGGCCTGGGGCACAACGTGGTAACCAGGGGTGGTATCTCGCCCAACGAATACCTGTCCGAGCACGTTGGGAGTGTGGAACGGCTGACCCTTGGCAGCATCCACGATGAGATACCAGACCGCCACCACTACTCCGCCGATCAGACCGGTGAGAAGCCCTTCACCGACGTTCGAGTGTTCCCGGCTGTTCATGTGCGCGCCCACCCCCGTTTAATTAGGCCTAGCCTGCAATGTGGTACAGTCTGTCGCCAGCAACAGGACAATGGATGTGCTCGGGGTCACCGGCTGTGCTCAGCACCAGCCGGAGTGCACCGACTGCAGGGACACACCTGCTGGAGCCGGGCAAAGGTGTAAATCCCGGTCGAGTGGCCGTCGCTCCAGTGTATGCGGAGGCCGTAGGCACCCACGAGCGCCAGCGATACCGGGTGTATGTCGGAGGGTACGGACAGTGGATCGAGCAGCGGGCGGCCGCTCATTTCCTCCACGCAGCCGGCGCAGGGGCAGGCGAGACGCAGGAGGCGAGCAGGAAAAAATCCCTGATGGCCCTGATCGTCCCATTCAATGAGGAGGCCGTCATCGCGACGGGTGATAGCGTAGGGAACAGGCAGCATGGAATTCGAGCTGGGAGTTTGGGAAGCTGGAAACATAAAGACCCCCCGAAGATCGAGGGGTCTCTAGCTCCTAGCTCCGAGCTCTGTCAGGCGACAAGATCCCGCAACCGATCTCCGGTCTCGCCCTCGCGCAAACGGAGGAGC
>Ga0307409_100000251_pt1 | contig 21695 bp, 20 predicted proteins | sample 322Ometagenome_2_FD_203888 | JGI IMG/M metagenome (GOLD analysis project Ga0307409, IMG submission 203888) | Maize rhizosphere microbial communities from greenhouse at UC Davis, California, United States - 322HYB-O-2 | ecosystem: Host-associated > Plants > Roots > Rhizosphere > Soil | place... | reverse complement strand
CGACCTCGCCGGCGGCCGCGGGCAGCCGCCCGCTGGTCGCGTCCTGCCAGCGCAGCCGCGGGTCGGACGCGACGGAGATACCGAGCGTCCGCTCCCGGCGGTCCGGGGCGTGGGGAGGTCCGTCGCGGTCGAGGATGCGCACCCGGTCGGCCAGGCGCGGCTCGGCGACGGCGACGCCCGGGACCGCGCGCGCGGCGTCGAGCGCCGTCTCGTCGAGCCGGCCGTCGTCGCGGGCGGTGACGGCGGCGTCGACGCCGCGCTCCGCCTGCGCGAAGCGGTCGTAGAAGGTGGTGCGCAACGCGTCGGTGAAGACCAGCGTGCCGGTGACGAAGCCGACGCCGAGGACGATGGCGAGGACGGTCGCGGTCAGCCGGCCGCGGTAGGAAAGCAGCCCGCTGAGAGAGGCGCGCAGCACCGCGTCACCGACCCTCTTCCAGCCCGCCGAGCCGGTCGAGGACCGCGCTGACCGTCGGCTTCTCGAGCTCGCCGGCGAGGCGCCCGTCGGCGAGGAACAGCACCCCGTCGGCGTGGGACGCCGCGACCGGGTCGTGGGTCACCAGCACGATCGTCTGGCCCAGCTCGGTGACGCTGTGCCGCAGCAGGCCGAGCAGCTCCTGCCCGGCGCGCGAGTCGAGGTTGCCGGTCGGCTCGTCGGCGAACACCACGACGCTGAAGCGGCCGGCCGTGAACGACGCCGAGACGCCGCCCAGGGCGGTCACGGCGGCCTCGCCGCTGCCGTAGGTCTTGACCAGGTCGACCGCGACCACGGCCGGCCGCGGGGTGGGCGCCTCGGCCGCGCCGCCGGCCGCGTCCCGAGCCTCGAGGATGGGATGGACCGCTGGGAGTTGCATGCGTTGAGCCCCTGATCGGAAACGTTGCCATCCTGAACAACACCGCCACCCGCGGGGTTGTGACACGAAGGTCTCGGCGCCCCGATCACTCTCTACAACGCAGTCCACGCCCGTCCCGGGCGACGGCCGGCGACGACCCAACCAATGTGTCCCCTCGGCCCGGGATCAGGGTGGGACCGACGGTCCTGGCCCGTGTCCTTTGGGGGTGGGTCCGGTCGCCACGATGGACTCCATTCAATGCACAGTCCGGCGCCGCACGAGTCCAGCTATCCGCACTCTTGGCACGTACCGTCAACCCGACACTAGACGACGACCACCGAGCTCGACGTTGGACGCGCAGAAGCCGCCACCCCCAGGTCGGCGTCGTCGCAGCCGTCGGTGAGTCGAGGTGGAGGGGCGACCGTCCGGGACAGGGGCCTCAGTCAGGTGGACGCCGGTCGGTGGGGCGCCCGGGGGGACGGGCGGTTGCGCTGTGGTCGTTCGACGGCTGGTCCGCCGCGGTCCCAAGCGACGTGGGCCGGGGGCGACCTGCGCCGCGGCCCACGGCCGGCTCGCGTGCGCCGCCGAGCAGGCGGTCCAGGCGGAACAGCTCGATGTTGTGGCGGGACGTCCCGCGCTCGGCCAGGTCGGCCATGATCTCGCCGATCACGCTCGCGAACTTGAACCCGTGCCCCGAGCACGGCGACGCGAACGACACCTGCGGGTGGTCCGGATGGAGGTCGATGATGAAGTGGTTGTCGGAGGTGTTGGTGAACATGCATACGGCCAGCGACATGGTCGGGCCAGAACCGTCTGGGAAGTAGCGGGCGGCGAACCCGCGCAGCAGCTCCTCGTCGTCGCGGCGTGGCTCCCGCTCGAGCCGGTCGGGATCGACGGTCTCCTCGAAGTGGTGCTACCTGCCGAACTTGAACCCTGGCACGCCGAAACTAGGGAAGCCGTAGAAGCGGCCCTCCTCGCCGAGGAGGTTGAAGACCGGGAACCGGCCGGGGGTGAACAGCTCGGGGCGCCGCGGCTGCAGCCAGGCAAGCACCTGGCGCTCGGGCACGGCCAGGCCTTCCAGGAACGGCAGCAGCTTGGCGTTCCACGCGCCAGCCGTCACGACCAGATGGTCGGTCTCGTAGACCCCGTGGTCGGTGATGACGCGCACACCGTCGCCCAGCGGCAGCCACTCGAGCACCCGCTCCCGCCCGTGGACCTCGGCGCCCTCGGCCTGGGCGGCGGTCACATAGGCGACGATGCAGCGCTCGGGGAGCAGGAACCCGCCTTCAGGCTGGAGCACGGCCAGCGTCTCATGCGGAAGCCGGTAGCCGGGGAACCGCTCGGCCAGTTCCTTGCTGGTCAGCACCTGATGGGGCAGCTCGTGCTGGAGGCAGGACTGCAGCGAGCCGTTGAACACCCAACTGTTGGATGGCCCGGCGTCGACCGATCCGGTGATGTGCAGGAGCTGCTCGCCCGCCCTTGCCTGGATGCTTCGCCACAGCTCGTAGGACCGCTGCAGGAGCAGCACGTAGGAGGGGTCCTCGTAGTAGGCCAGGCGGATGATGCGCGTGTGCCCATGCGAGGACCCCATCGCGTGCGGGATGTCGTAGCGCTCCAGCCCGAGCACCCGCTTGCCACGGCGTGCGAGCTGGTAAACGGTCGCACTGCCCATCGCACCGACGCCCAGCACGATCACGTCGTAGCGTGCCGCCGCCATCCTGCCTCCCAGGCCCCGAGCCTATTTCGTCCCTGCCTGGGGGGGTGACAGATGGCGGCAGAGCCGGATCCAGCGGTAGCCGTACCCGGCGACGGTGAGCTTGCCCAGGTCGATGTCGCCGTACTGGCGGTCGGCGAGCATCTCGGTGGGCGCCTCGGCCACCTCCTCGAGCACGGCCAGGTCGAGGGTGACGTCCTGCTCGTCGAGGTCGTGCAGGAACAGGACGGTGCCGGTGTCGTCGTCGGCCCGGTGGGCCAGCACACCGGGCGGTGTGGGCACGTCCACGTGGGTGCACGAGCCGGTGTTGATCTCAGGGCACTCGCGCAGCGTGCGCATCATCCGCTCGAACCAGGCCAGCAGGGAGCCGCTGTCGTTGCGCTGCAGCCTGACGTTGACGTTCTCGAAGCCGAAGTCGCCGCCGGTGACGACCGGACGCACCAGCTGCTCGGGGGCGGCGGTGGAGAAGCCGCCGTTGGGCGCCGGTGACCATTGCATCGGGGTCCGGATGGCCTCCCGCCCCTCGAGCGACAGGTCCTCCCCCATGCCGATCTCCTCGCCGTAGCGCAGGACCGGGGTGCCGCGCAGGCTGAACTGCAACGAGTACGCGAGCTCGATCCGCCGCTGGTCGCCCCCGAGCATCGGCGCCAGGCGCCGCCGGATGCCGCGGTCGTACAGGCGCATGCTCTGGTCGGGTCCGAACCGGGCGAAGACGTCCTGCCGCTGGTCGCTGGTGAGCCGGGAGAGGTCGACCTCGTCGTGGTTGCGCAGGAAGGTGGCCCACTGCGCATCGATGGGCAGCGCCGGCGTGTCGCGCAGCGCCTCGATGATCGACTCCGGGTCGCGCCGGGCCAGGGCGAGCATCACGCGGCCGTTGAGCATGAAGTCGAACAGCATGTGGAGCCGGTTGGCGGAACCGCTGGCGTCGCCGAAGTACTGCTTGAGCTGCTCGGGCTCCACGTTGGCCTCGGCCAGCAGGACCGCGTCGCCTCGCTGCCACTGGAGGTGCTGGCGCAGCTCGGTGAGGAAGCCGAAGTCCTTCTCGGCGTCGGGGCGGCCCGGTTCGGTGCGCTCGATGATGAACGGTACGGCGTCCATCCGGAAGCCGGACACGCCGAGCTGGAGCCAGAACGAGCAGATCTTCTTGATCTCCGCCCGGACCCGCGGGTTGGTGACGTTCAGGTCGGGCTGGAACTTGTAGAACCGGTGGTAGTACCAGGCGCCGGCGGTCTCGTCGTAGGTCCAGGTCTCGTCCTGCTCCCCGGGGAACACCATGCCCTGCTTGCGGTCGGGTGGTTCGGTCTGGGACCAGACGTACCAGTCGCGGTACGGCGAGTCCGGTGACGAGCGGGCAGAGGCGAACCAGGGGTGCTCGTCGGAGGTGTGGTTGACTACCAGGTCGATAATCACCCGGATGCCGCGGCTGTTGGCCTCCTGCAGGAACTCGGCGAAGTCGCCCAGCGTGCCGAGCTTGGGGTGCACGTTGTAGAAGTCGGTGACGTCGTAGCCGTCGTCCCGGTCCGGCGACGGGTGGATCGGGTTCAGCCACAGGCAGTTCACGCCCAGCCGGGCGAGATAGTCCAGCCTGCGGATCAGGCCGCGGAAGTCGCCGACCCCGTCACCGTCGGCGTCCTGGAAGGTGTCGACGTCCAGGCAGTAGATGATGGCGTTCTGGTACCAGCGCGCACTCATGTCCTCCTGCCTGCCCGGGCCGCACGCCAGGCAAACCGTCATCCTCTACGACGGGCGGCAGCTCAAGGGGCACGGCGAGCTGATCGGCCTGCTCTGCTACGGCGGAGCGGTGGTCGGCTCCGCATCGCCGCCGGCTTCCTGCTCGGCCCGATACCGGGGTAGCGGCGGCTCAGCCGACCGCGCGCGGTTCGCTTCGGCGAGCCGCTCTCTGGCGAGGGACCGGGCGGCGCCTTCCGCGCCGGGATTGCTGGTGACCGCGGCGATGAACGTCTCGGCGTCGATCCCGAGCAGCCGGGCGGGGCCGATCGCGACCACGGTGGCGGTGCGGGAGATGCGGTGCAGCAGGGCGATCTCGCCGAAGCCGGCGCCGGCCGCCAGCCGGCTGCGCTCGGCGCCGTCCACCTGCACCGACAGCTCGCCAGATTCGACGACGTAGAACAGGTCGCCCGGCTCGCCCTGACGCACCACGACGCTGCCCGGGTCGACGGCGAGCGCGGCCGCCCGCCGGGCGATGTGCTCGAGCGAGACCCGGGACAGCGGCGCGAACAGCGGCAGGCTGCGGAGCAGGGCGATCCGGTCCGCGTCGACCGCCACCTCGGTGTCCACATGCCGCAGCCGGGGCCAGAGCAGCCACGGGACCAGCGCCATGACCACGCCGCTGCCACCCATCGCGGCGAGCAGGCCGACGCCGTCGATGAGCGGGGCGGCCGCGATCGATCCGACGGCCACCCCGGCCATGGCCAATCCCCAGAATGCCCCGAAGGCCCGGCCGAGCCGATGATCCGGGATGAGCCGGTGCATCACGGTGAAGCCGTTGACGTCCGCGACCGCGTTCCCGACGCCGACCACCATGAGCGCGAGCCAGGCCACCAACGGCTTCGGGACCAGCGCGGCCACCAGTACCGGCAGCCCCCACATCGTCATCCCGACCACGAACGGCGCCGCGAGCCGGCGGGACGCGCTGGTGGCCAGGGCCAGGAGCGCGCCGAGCAGCCCGCCGACCCCGAGCGCGGCGAACAGTGGGCCGGCGCCGGCCCGGCCGACCCCGAGCACCCCGACGGCTGCGACGATCACGTAGACATTCAGCAGACCGCGCATGACGCATTGCGCCACGAAGACGGTCACCACCGAGCCGACCGAGGGGTTGCCGAACAGCGTGGAAAAGCCGGCGAGCGGCTCCAGCAGCCGCCTGAGCGGCTGGGCGGGCTCCCGGGCCGGTGCCTTGGCGGTCGTGCGGACCCGGACCACCGGGATCGCCGGCAGCGCGACGACGGCCGAGCACACCGCATAGGCCGCCGAGGTTGGCAGCGTCTGGATGAGGACGCCGGCGAGCAGCGGCCCGAGCAGGGTGCCGAGCGCCTCGAGCGTGCTGTAGATCGAGTTCGCGGCGGTCAGCTCCTCCGGCTGCTCGACCACCTGCGGGACGAGCGCGCTCACCGCCGGGCGGAACACCGAGGAGACCACCGAGGAGACGCCGACCACGAGGTAGAGGGGGACCAGTGAGCCGGCCAGCAGGGCCAGCGGTACCAAGCCGACCAGCGCCGCCCAGGCCAGCTCGACGGCCACCAGCACCCGGGCCCGGGGCAGCCGGTCGATGAGCGTCGACCCGAGCGGGGCCGCCAGCGCCGCCGGCACCACCCGCACGGCGCCCACGATCCCGACCGCCGCCGCGCCGCCCCGCTCATACGCGGTGACCGACAGCACCACCAGGAACGCCCACTCGCCGGCGATTCCCGCGCCCCAGGCGACGAGCACCCGGCGAAGCTGCGGGTTGGCGGCGACGAGTCGGGCGTTGCCGGCGACGAGACGGACCACCCGAAACGCGGACACGAGACCGACTGTGCGCGTGCCGGGACAGGGAGCGCAAGGTGTGCCGCGGCGTTGCCAACCCTTGGCCGGTCGGGTGGGTCATGGCCGTGCGCTGCTGGCGGTGAAGGCTGGTTCGAAGCTGGCCAGCAGCTGCTCGAGGGCAGCCTGGTCGGGTCCGACGAACAGCCCCAGCGGCCGACTAAGCAACGCCCCCAGGCCAGTAGGGCACCGTCGTGCCATCTCCGTGCCAGGACAGCTCAGGAACAGTGCGCCGTCAGGTCCGGTCCACCCCGGTCATCCGCCGGGCGCTGGCTGCCAAGGCTCCCCGCCCGTGGATGGTTGCTGCTGGGGAACGCCAGCCAGCACGGCGGACAGCGCCCGGTCGGCCTGGTCGACCCGCGGCCGCAACAGCCGCCAGTCCCGCCCGATCGCCAGGGCCTCGTTCTCGGCGTCCACGGCGGCGACCAGCTCCTGGAGCAGGTTGCGGACCTGTCCAGTCCGGTTCCGGCGCTGGTCGCCGGGGGCGCGCTCGCCCAGCAGGTCCCAGCGGCCCACGAGCTCGGCCAGCTCGGCCCGCAACGGCGGCCACGACAGGGCCCGCTGGCCCGCATCCTCCGCGGTCAGGACCGGTGGCAACCGCGTGCTGGTACCGGTACGGGTGTCGGTCTCCAGCGCCGCGGCCTGGGCGTCCCAGGCCGACCTCCGGCGCGACCGCCAGAGCAGCCAGCCGCCAGCCAGCGCGACCACCAGCAGGATCAGCAGGGCCCAGCCGACGGCGCCCAGCCCCTCGGACTCGGCCGCGGCCGGCGTGCCCGCAGCCGAGGACATGGGGGCCGAGGTCGGCGCCAGCGCCTCAGCCGACCTCTCGGGGGTGGTCGTCGGCGAGTTGGGACGCTCGGCCGTGGTCGGGGGTCGGGTCGAGGCTGGCGTGTCCGCGGTGGTCCGGGGTGGTCGCGTCGGTTCGGTGGTCGTCTCGCTCGGTGACTCGGTCCCGCTCGGGCTGGGCCGGGTGCCGGAGCGTTCGGTGGTGGGGCGGGTCGCCGAATCGCTCCCACCGCCGGCACCGCACCCGCTGAGCCCCAGGACCAGGCCCGCCACGAGCCCGGCCAGCAGCCAGGCCGTGGCTGCCCGGCGCCCACGGATGCCGGGTCCCACCCGCCGGTCCGTGGTCGCGGACACGATCCGCCGCGCCAGCATCCAAGACGTCGGCATCCACGACCACCTCCGGATCGGCCGGGGCAGGAGGGGGAGCCCGCCCGGCATGCGCCGTGACCACTCTCTGGCCTCCCGGACCCCCCGGTCATCCTCCGAAGCGGGTGAGAACGGCGTCGGCTGGGCGCAGGTCGACCTGGATGTCACCACGGTGTCATGGCCTGAGGATGCGGGCCTTCTGGGCGGTGAACTCCTCCTCGCTGAGGAGTCCACGCTCCTTGAAGGCCGCCAGCTCCTTCAGCTGGGCGATCGGGTCGTCAGGGGTCGCGGGCTGGCCCGCCCCTGCCTGCTGCGCCTTTGGCTGACGGCGGGCCAGCCCGACCACGATCGTCTCCCCGGCCGTCCTGCCGATCAGACCCGGACGGCCATATCTCACGAATGGACGGAGCAGCATGGCTGGTTCCTCCTCAACGATCGTCTCGGGTCACCATCAGGGGGTCGTGAGGTCGGCCAGTGCCTGCTCCACGATCTCGTCCGGGACCCGCTCGCCGGCGATGATGCTCCCGCCCGCATCCCGGATCGCCTGTGCCACCCGTGCCGCCCAGCGGTGCTCCCAGACGATCAGGGCCGCCGAGCTGTCGGGCTCGAGGGTCTCGGCGGCCAGCTCGAGATCCTCGTCGTTCAGCAGCCCTCCGGCTTCGCCGTCGATGTCGGCGAACCCGAAGGCGAGGACGTCGTCCAGCGTGTCGTACTCGAACATGGTGGTGTTCCCGTCGGCATCCTTCTTGATGAAGGCGACGTCGATGATGCGGATGACGTCGTTGTCGACCAGCTCCGCCAGGGCCGGCACGATCTCGCCCTTGAACCGGTTGCCCGGAAAGCCGATGACGACGTACTCGACCGGTCCCATGCTGGCCATGTATGTCCCCTCCTGATCCACCATCTGCCGCTGGCGGGCACCATATGACCCGGAAGGCTGGGCCCGCATCAACCCCTGCAGCGGGCCTCCGGACCCAAGCGCGGCGTTGGCGGTTCAGGCGATCCCGAGCGCGGCGCGGACCTGGTCGAGCATCCGCTGCTCGCCGGCGCTCACCTGTTCGCCGCCAAAGCCCATGAAGCCGCCCTCTTTGCCGGCGTCGGCGGCCGCCTGGGCCGCGACCAGCAGCCAGCGGCGGAACGCCTCGGCCTCCTCTGGTGTGGCCTTGGCCGTCACGATCTGGTTGACAGCTTTGAGCTCCTCCAGCACCTGCTGGCCGCCGCGTGGCTTGAAGTCGCCCAGCGGGTTCTGCCTGTGCTGGGTCATCGCCTGGATGTCCAGGGCGACGGAGGCCAGGAGCTCCTCCTGGCTGGGGGGCAGGGTGGCCGACCGCACGGTGGCCATGGTCTCTTTGGCCATCTCGATCGGGCCGCCGGGGTCGGCAAGGGAGATCGCGACGCCGGCGACCAGGGGAGCTCGGCGGATCCGGATCCATTCCTCGTCGGGGAAGTCCTGCTTGGACGTCATGGCCACCTCCGTGGGCGCGGGAGGCCAAGCCTAAACGAGCTTCACCCTTCGCGGAGGATGATGAGCGGTTCTCAACCCGGCTCGACCGACAACACATGGTGGAAGACCTGGTGGGGATCCCATCGGCCCTTCGCTTCCTGGAGTTTCTTGTAGTTCCCGCCGTAGTACAGCTCGGACCATGGGACGCCTGACTGGTTCCATTCCCCTTCCAGAAGATCCGGGTCCGGCCAATTGATGTAGCAGCCGCCGGTCCGATCGTTGGGTACCGGCACGCCACCGGTGGCTGCGAACACATCCCGATACAGGGTTCGGGCCCACGTCAGATGCTTTTCGTCCTCTTCAGGGTTCTCCCACAGAGCGCCCACCGAGAAAAGCGCCACCGAGTCTCGCTCGGCGACGGCAGTGTCCTGGGGACCTAACGTGTTGATCTGCCCACCCCAGGTCACGAATGCAGCCACGACACACGACCGCGAGGCCGGCTACCGGATCCTGGAAGGGCATGCCTGCTCCGCCCTGGCCGAGGTCCAGCTGGCCTGTGGCCGACCCGGCCAGGCGGCCGAGCACGCCCGCGAGGCGCTCGCCGTCCACCGCGAGACCGGGCACCGGCTCGGCGAAGCTCGCACCCTCCGCGTCCTCGCCACGCCATCCGCCGCACCGAGGGACCGACGCCGCGCTGCCCCACTGGCACGCGGCGCTCGCCATCCTCGACGACGCCGGCGCAACCCCCGAAGCCGACGCCCTCCGCGACCTCCTGGCGACCGCCGGTCAGCTGCGCGATCACCTGGATACGTGAGCTGCTGTGCGGGGTCATGAATCCCCGGCGCTTGCAATGCGTCCAGGAATGATCCGTGGTGGCCCGGTGTTCGGAGACGGTGTTGATCGATCCAGCGGCGATAGGCGAAGACAGTATGGAAGCGGAAGCAGGTCACCACTGCGTTCTCATGGGCGGCCCCTCCGGTCCCCCTTGGGGTGGCGGGTCGGCGCATGGATAGAAGCCAGCTTCCTTCCTGGGTCGAGGATGACCGCGGCGATGTGGCCGGCTCGCCCCGTCCTGAGCTGCTGTGGACCAAGCTGGTAGCGCCGGCCCCTCGACCAGGGCTGCTTCCCCGGGCGGGCCTCCAGTCGCTGCTCCAAGCCAGCTTGCAGGCCAAGCTGTGCCTGGTCGCCGCCCCGGCCGGGTCGGGCAAGACGACCCTGCTGGCCCAGTGGCGAGCCGTGGCCGGCGGGGGCCGGGTGGCCTGGGTGTCGCTGGAGGAGAGCGACAACGACCCCACCCGGTTCTGGAGCTATCTGGTGGCGGCGTTGCGGACCGTCGAGCCACAGGTGGGCACCGTTGCCCTTGAGGCGCTGGGTGGCCCCAGCGTGGAGCTGGAGCGGGTGGTGGTGCCGTCGCTGGTCAACGACCTGGCCACGGTGGGGGCGCCGCTGGTGCTGGTGCTGGACGACTACCAGCTGATCACCGGGGCGATCTGCCACCAGACCCTCGGCTGGTTCCTGGACCATCTCCCGCCCGCGGTGCATGTGGTGCTGTCGACCAGGCTTGACCCGCCGCTCGCTCTGGCCCGGATGCGGGCCCAGGGTGAGCTGGCCGAGCTGCGGGTGGGCGAGCTGCAGTTCAGCGGCGAGGAATCCTCCGAGCTGCTGAATGGCTCGATGGGCCTGGCGCTGGCGGCCGAGGACGTGGCCCGGCTGGCCGAGCAGACCGAGGGCTGGGCGGCCGGGCTGGTCCTGGCCGGGCTGTCGCTGCGCGGCCGGCCCGATTCCAGTGGGTTCATCGCCGCCTTCTCCGGCGGTGACGGCCACGTGGCCGACTACCTGGTCGCCGAGGTGCTGGAGCGCCAACCAGCGGAGCTCAGGGAGTTCTTGTTGCGGACCTCGGTGCTGAAGCGGCTGTCTGGTCCGCTGTGCGACGCCGTGCTGGAGACCCAAGGGTCGGCCGAGCTGCTGGGCGAGCTGGAGGCGTCGAACCTGTTCGTGGTGCCGCTGGATGACCGGCGCCAGTGGTACCGCTACCACCAGCTGTTCGCCGACCTGCTGGGCCTGCAGCTTGGCGCCCGCGAGCCTGGGCTGGTGGCGGTGCTGCATCGGCGGGCCGCGGCCTGGCATCGTCAAGCCGGCAACCTCGACGAGGCCATCGGTCACGCCAGCGCCGCCGGCGAGTTCGGCCAGGCGGGGGCGCTGATCGCGCGGCACTGGGCCAGCCACTGGCTCGGCGGACAACGAGCGACCGTGGCCCGCTGGCTGGAGGGGCTGCCGGAGGCGGCCATCCTGGCTGATCCCCCGGTGGCCCTGATCGCCGCCTGGAGCCGCGGATTCCAGGGCGCCTCCAAGCAGCAGACCGAGCGCTGGCTGGCCGCCGCCGAGGACCAGGGCTATGGCGGACCGCCACCGGACGGCATGAGCTCGCAGGCGTTCGGAGCCGCCCTGGCCCGGGCCACGCTGATCTTCGACGACGTCGGCCGTGCGCTCAAGGCGGCCCGCCGCGCCCTGGAGCTGGCGGGCGACCTGCCCGCGGAGTCCTCCTGGGCGGGGTCGGCGCTCGGCCAGGCGCTGTACCTGTCAGGGCAGGCCGCCGAGGCCCGACCGCGGCTCGAGGACCTGGTCAGCCAGGTGCCGGCCTCGGTGCAGCCGTACGCCGTGGTCACCGCCCTGGCGGTGCTGTCGCTGCTCGCCGCCGACCAGGACAACCCCGCCGCCGCCTCGCTGGCCCATGGCGCGGTGGCCACCGCCGAGGCCCATGGGGTCAACTTCGAGCCGCTGAGCGGGATCGTCTACCTGGCCCTGGGCCGGGCGCTGGCCCGCCAGGGGAAACTGGCCGAGGCCGAGGCCCAGCTGGCGCGGGCGCTGGAGCTGTTCGAGGTCGCCAGCATGGGCCTGCACCGCTGTTTGGCCCTGCTGGTGCTCGCCTCGGTGCGGCATGGTCGGGGCGACCTGCCAGGCGCTCGGGCGTTGGCCGGCCAGGCCCGCGAGCTGGTCGACCAGTCGACCGATGCTGGCGTGCTCCCCACGCTGCTGGAGCAGGCCGGCGAAGCGCTTGATTCGCGGCCCCGCCGGCCGGTGCCGATGGCCGCGCCGTTGACCGAGCGGGAGCTGGCGGTCCTGCGGCTGCTCCCCACCCGGCTGTCGACCCGGGAGATCGCCCGCGAGCTGTCGGTCTCGGTCACCACCGTGCGGAGCCAGGTCCAGGCCATCTACCGCAAGCTCCAGGTCAGCAGCCGGGCCGAGGCGGTCACCAAGGCCCGTCAGCTCGGCCTGCTCCCAGCGGCATGAATCCTCGGCGCCGCATCGACGGATCCTGGGTGTCATAGGGCACGCTCGACTCCTCCTGCCGTGTCTCGCCGCGGCCGGTGAGATGCCACAAGTCACCCGTTCCGAGTGATGCGCCGGGCATTGCTGGTACGGTCCTCTGACGGTGGCGGGGCCCCGACCCCGGTCGGAGGTGCGCGTGGACCTGACCAGGCGAATGACCAACCTCAGGCGCCGCGTCGAGCCGGCCGTGCGTCTCGCCCAGAGCGGCCTGCCCGGGAGGATCCTCGGCCGTCTCATCGAGGTCCAGTTTCTCGACCGCACCGTCATCCTCGCCGCCCAGGCCTTCAGCGCCATCCTGCCCCTGTTCATCGTGGTGAGCACCATCAGTCCGCACCCGGGCGGTGACAGTCCCGCGACGATCCTGGTCGGCAAGCTCGGCCTGGGTGGCGCCGAGATGTCGTCGCTGCAGACGGCGGTCGCCCCGCCTCCATCGGCGCGGGCCTCGATCGGCGTCCTGGGCGTCGTCCTCACCCTGCTCACCGCGACCAGCTTCGCGCGGGCCTTGCAGCGCAGCTACCAGCTGGCCTGGCGGCTGCCGCCGGTCGGGCTGCGGGCCGCCTGGCGCCCGCTGGCCCTGGTGGTCGGCCTCGCGCTCTACATCGAGCTGCTGTACCTGTTCGGCCGCCTGGTCCGCGGCGTCCCGGCCGGCTCGGTCCTTGAGGACCTGGTGACCTTCGCCGGCGCCTGGGCGTTGTGGACCGGCGCAGGGTGGATCCTGCTCGCGGGCCGGGTCAGGCCGCGGCTGCTCGCCGTCGGCGGGCTGCTCACCGCGGTCGGCTTCGCGTCGCTGCGCCGCCTGTCCGCCTTCTACCTACCGAGCCTGGTGGTCAGCAACCAGCGGCAGTTCGGGCTCCTCGGGGTGGCGTTCACGCTGTTCAGCTGGCTGTCGGCGTGCTCGTTCATCATCGTGGTGGCCACGGTCCTCGGTGCCGTCCTGGCCGAGGACCCCGGCCGCCTCGGCCGGTTCATCCGGGCCTCCGACTGGGCCCCCGCCGCGGGCAACCAGGCCAGATGACCCGGGCACCGGTCAGGTGCCGAAGCGGTGGACCAGCAACCCGTGGCGCAGCCCCCGGTCGCTGACCGTCAGCGACCGCTGGCCCAGCTTGTCCATCACCGTCCGGACGATGCACGCCCCGGCGAGGATGACCTCGGCGCGCTTCGGCTGGAGTCCGACGATCAGGCGACGGCGCTCGGCGTCGCGGGAGCGGTAGAGCTCGATCTGGCGGTCGAGCTCGTCCCGGTCCAGCACCGCCCCCTGGACCCGATCCGGGTCGTAGCTGGCCAGCTCCAGCTTGACGGCCGTCATGTTGGTCACCGCGCCGCCCATCCCCACCAGCTGATCCGGCCGGGGGCGGCCATCGAGCCGGGACAGGTCGGCGGCGATCGCCGCCAGGGCATCGCCCAGCGCCTCGGACGCCACCGCGCCGGCCAGCCCGAACCGCTCGGTGTACCGGACCGCCCCGACATTGACGCTGAAGCGCTCCTCCACCCGTGGGCCCTGCCCGAAGGTGAACTGGCTGCTGCCGCCTCCAGTGTCGAAGACGACCAGGGAACCCTCGGTGACGCCAAGCCCCGCCCGCACCGCCAGGTAGGCGAGCCGGCCCTCCTCCTCGCCCGAGATCACCTCCACGGCGAGGCCGGTGCGGGCCCGGATCGCCGCGATGACCTCCTCACGGTTGCGGGCGATCCGCAACCCGGCCGTGCCCACCGCGGCGATCGCTCCCACCTCCTGGCGGCGCGCCTCCTCGACCATGGCGGCGATCGCGGCCGCGGTCCGATCCAGCGGCTCCGCGGCGATCTCCCCCTGCTCCCCGAGACCCTCGCCGAGCCGCGTCAGCTCGGCCCGGTCGACGACCGCCCGCCAGCCCCCACCGGGGTCGCGTTCGCTGATGTGGAACTTGACCGAGTTGGTCCCGACGTCGATCACCGCATGCCGCCGGGCCTCGTCGTCCAGGTGTCCCCACAGGCCCCGCGGATAGCCGGTGTTGGCCTGGTCATCCAGGCCGAGGCTGCGGACGGCGGCCATGACCGCGGACGGATCCTCGGACTCGACGGCGATCGTCCGCGCGACCCGGCCGTCCACCTCCAGGTCGGCGACCTCGGCCATGCAGCTGGCGGAGGTGTACCGCTGGCGCCGCTTTCGGACCCGCACCGTGCGGACGGCACCGCTCGGCTCCACCAGCTCGGTGAGGAACTGGTCCAGCGTGTAGGCGTCCCGCGTCAGTGGGGACGCCATGACGCCGAGGGCGTCGAGCACCCTGACCGCCTCGGCCGCCGGCAGCGGGAAGCCCGCCTTCAGCACCGGCTCCCACCGCTCCAGCCCGTCGCCGTCGACCTCCCGCAGGAGCTTGATGTCCATGAGGTCGTAGCGGACCTTGACGTTCGCGCCGGTCGCCGAGAGCAGGTACAACTCGTCGCTCGCCTCGACCGGCCCCGGAGTCCACGCGGCCAGGGCGGCCTCCGTCGCCGCGACGTCCGCACCGAAGATGCGCCATTCCCACCGCGGGATGATCGTTACCACGGCCGACTCCTCACTGGACGGCGCAAGGTCAGGGCGATGCGCCAGCGCCACGACTGTCGTCAATGCCGTTGAGCGTGGACGAACCGGACGGTCGAAGCCTCATCCCGATCGAATGAGATTCCAGCAGTTGGACCAGGCAAGGTTCTCTGCACTCCGGCACCTCGTTGTCGGCGACGATGGCGCAGACTAGATTGCCTAGCCAGACGCTCAAGGGGGAACGGTGGTCCAGCAGTCCCGGCGCAGTGCGCGGCCCTTTCTCGTCGCCATCGTGGTCGCCGTGGCGCTCATCGGGGGGCTTCGCTTCCTGACGACCCGGGACACGTCCTCCGGTGACGGCGGCGGCACCGGGTCGGCCGGGGGCCGGTGCCGCGGCGACGCGGTCACGCTGGCCGTGACCGCGTCCTCGGAGAAGGCCCAGCTGATGAAGCAGCTGGCGGCGGGCTACATGGACGAGGGCCACACCGTCGACGGCCGCTGTGTCCAGGTCCAGGTGACCAGCAAGGCGTCCGGCGGGGCGATGGCGGCGCTGGCCAAGGGCTGGGACGAGGCGACCGACGGGCCCCGACCGGATGTGTGGACGCCGGCGTCCTCGGGTTGGGTCAGGCTGCTCGAGCAGCGCACGCTGGCGACCGACCGGCCCAAGCTGATCCCGGCCAACACCCCCAAGATCGCCGCCTCGCCGCTGGTGATCGCCATGCCCCGGCCGATGGCCCAGGCCCTCGGCTGGCCGAAGAAGCAGCTCGGCTGGGCGGACCTGCTCGAACTGAGCCGTGACGACACCGGCTGGGCCCGCAATGGCCACCCCGAGTGGGGGCAGTTCCGGCTCGGCAAGACCAACCCGAACTACTCCACCTCCGGCCTGAACGCGACCATCGGGGCCTACTTCGCCGCCACCAGGCTCTCCAGCGACCTGACCGAGAAGGACGTGGCCAGTTCGAAGGCGCGCAAGTTCGTCGAGGGGGTCGAGCGGTCGGTCGTCCACTACGGCGACACCACCCTCACCTTCCTGTCGAACCTCCAGCGCGCCGACGACCAGGGTGCCGGGCTTTCGTACATCTCGGCGGTGGCCGTCGAGGAGAAGTCGGTCTGGGACTACAACCAGGGCAACCCGACCGGCGACCCGGCCACCCTCGGCCGGCACCCCAAGCCGAAGGTCCCGCTGGCCGCGATCTACCCCAAGGAGGGCACCCTGCTCTCCGACCACCCGTGGGTGGTGCTCACCGCCCCATGGGTCGACGACGCCAAGCGCAAGGCGGCCGCCGACCTGCTCGCCTACCTGCAGGCCGGCAAGGCGCAGGCCAGGTTCCAGGAGTACGCCTTCCGCGACGGCCAGGCCAAGCCCGGCTCGCTGATCACCGAGGACAACGGGCTGCTGCGCGACGAGCCCAAGGCGCTCCTGTCGCCACCGGCGCCGCGGGTGCTCGACAAGCTGCTGCAGAGCTGGGGGAGCCTGCGCAAGCAGGCGAACGTGCTGCTGGTGATGGACACCTCGGGCTCGATGGGGGAGCAGGTGGCCGGCACCGGCAAGAGCAAGCTGGAGCTGGCCAAGCAGGCGGCGCGGAACTCGCTGTCGCAGTTCGCCGCCGGCGACCAGGTGGGCCTGTGGATGTTCTCCACCCAGCTCGACGGCGAGACCGACTACCGCGAGCTGGTGGCGGTCGGGCCGATGGACGCCCAGCGCCGGGAGGAGCTCAGCCAGCGTATCGACGGCCTCCAGCCCAACGGCGGGACCGGCCTCTACGACACCGCACTGGCCGCCTACCAGTTCGTCAGAGACCGCGCGTCACCGGACGACATCAACGCGGTGGTGCTGCTCACCGACGGGCGCAACGAGGACAACGGCATCTCGGTGGACAACCTTCTCAGCCAGGTCCGCACAGAGGAGGGAGCGCGGTCGGTGCGGCTGTTCACGATCGGCTACGGCGAGGACGCCGACCTCGCCACCCTGCGCCGGATCTCCGACACGACCAACGCCGCCGCCTACGACTCCTCCGATCCCACCAGCATCGACCAGGTCTTCACCGCGGTCGTGTCCAACTTCTGACCGTGGCCCTGAAGGAGGAGCTGACCGAGCCCTGGGGCCTGCTCCTGGGCGCCGCCGCCGCCGGCACGGCATGGGCCGTCCACCTTCCCCTGGCAGCGGTCGGGGCGGTGGGGGCGGCGGTGTGGGCCACCAAGGTGGTGACCGCGGCCCTGGAACGGCGGCGTCCCCGCCAACTCGGCCGCCGGAGGACACTGCCGGTCGACGCCCGCTCGGCCGAGGGCCACTGGGTGGAGCGGTCGGACCAGGCAGCGGCCGGGTTCGCCGAGCTGGCCGGCTCCATGAGCACCGGGCCGCTGGCCGAGCGGGTCGCGATGATGCAGCCCGAGGTCGCCGACACCGCACGGGCCCTCCATCGCCTCGCGGGCCAGGCGACCGCCGCCGGGCGGGCCCTGGCGCGGATCGACGGCGCGGCCCTCGCCGCCGACGCGGACAGGCTCCGGGCGGCCAGGGCGACCGCCTCGGGCGACATCGCGGTGCAGCTCGACCGCTCGCTCGCCTCGGTTCGCGCCCAGCAGGACATCCACCACCGGCTGGTGGCGGCCCGTGACGGCGTCCTGGCCCGGCTCGAGTCGGGTACGCTCGGCCTGGAGAGCCTGGTCGCCCGGGTGATCGAGCTGTCAGCCATGGCCGTCGGCGGCCCGGCCGGCGAGCTCGGCGCGGTCGACCAGCTGGGCGACGAACTGGAGGGCATCCGCCAGGGCCTGGCCGAGACCGAGGAGGTCTCCCGCCAGGCGCTCAGCGCCTACCAGCGGAACGAACCGGCGTAGGAGGTCAGCATGGGCAGGCTGCTCCGGAGGGCGTGGCGCTACCTGGTGGCGGTGCTCTCCGGCAAGCTCGACCAGGCATCGGACCCGAAGGTCCAGATCGAGCAGGCGATCGAGGAGGCGAGGCAGCAGCACGCCCTGCTATCCCAGCAGGCCGCGGCCGTGATCGGCAACGAGCGCGAGCTCCAGCTGAAGCTCACCCGGGCGGTCGAGGAGACCGAGAAGCTCCAGGCCAACGCCCGTCAGGCCCTGCTCCTGGCCGAGCAGGCGCGCGAGGCCGGCGACCAGGCCAAGGCCGCCTCCTACGAGGACTCGGCGCGCGCGTTCGCCACCAAGCTGGTCAGCGCCGAGGCGGCCATGAAGGACCTGCACGCCATGTCCGAGCGCGCCGCCCAGGCGTCCGCCCAGGCGCGATCCGCGGTCGAGACCAACGCCCTCGCGCTCCAGAAGAAGATCGCCGAGCGGACCAAGCTGCTGTCCCAGCTGGATCAGGCCAAGATGCAGGAGCAGCTCAACCGGGCGATGACCGGCATGACCGAGCTGGCCGCCCCCGGCGACACTCCCAGCCTCGATGAGGTCCGCGACAAGATCGAGGGCCGCTACGCCCGCGCCCTCGGCGAGGCCGAGCTCCAGTCCACCTCGATCGAGGCCCGCATGCTCCAGGTCGAGCGCGCCTCCATCGACGCCGAAGGAGCGGCCCGCCTGGAGTCGATCCGCGAAGGGCTCGGCCTGCCAGGCCCGCCCGCCGCCCCCGAGATCGAGCCGTCGAAGAAGGCGCCAGGCGACGGGTCCTAGCCGTCAGTTCGGGACTTGTCATAGAGAATGCCGTCGTCCCCTGACCGGTCCCGCGGAGACAACGGCAATCTCGAGCAGACAGTCAATGCCGGCCGCTCAGGGCTACGGGGAGCCGCGCTCGGCTTCGACCGTCGGGTTCGTCCGTGCCGCCTCTTCGGGCAATTGCGACTGGAACGCCGAGTATAGCGTGCGGATGCCGCACGACATGGTAGGATCTCCAGCAAATGCCAACCTATCGGATCGGCCAGGCGGCCGAGCTGCTCGGGGTCAGCGTCGACACCGTCCGCCGCTGGGCCGACGCCGGCCGGCTCGGCGCCCAGCGGACCGAGGGCGGCCAGCGGGTCGTCGACGGGGCCGCCCTGGCCGAGTTCATGAGCGGCCATTGGCATCTCCCGGAGCGTGGCGAGGTGATCGCCCAGTCGGCCCGCAACCGGTTCCAGGGGATCGTCACCCGGGTCGTCAAGGACGAGATCGTGGCCAAGGTCGAGCTCCAGGCCGGCCCCTACCGGATGGTGTCGCTGATGACCCGGGAGGCGGCCGACGAGCTCCAGCTCGCCCCCGGCGTGCTCGCCGTCGCCGCCGTCAAGGCGACCAACGTCGTCGTCGAGCTGCCGGCCCTGTCCCGTGCCTGAGCCCCACTCGCCGTCGAAGCCCAGTCGAAGAACGAGGAGGCCTCATGCTCCGGCCCCGGATCCGCCTTGCGGCCGTGCTGGCGGTGGCGGCGCTCGTGCTGGCCGCCTGCGGTGGTGGCGACGACGACTCGGGCGGGAGCTCGGGTGCGGCGTCGGCGGGCGAGCTCAAGGTGTTCGCGGCGGCGTCGCTGACCGCCGCCTTCACCAGGATCGGCGAGCAGTACGCCGCGGCCAACGGCGGCGACAAGGTGACCTTCAACTTCGCCGGCAGCCAGGCCCTGGCCACCCAGATCCAGCAGGGCGCCCCGGCCGACGTGTTCGCCCCGGCCGACATCGCCAACATGGACAAGGTCAAGGACCTGGTCGGCACCCCCCGGAACTTCGCCGGCAACCTGCTGGCCATCGTGGTCGAGAAGGGCAACCCCAAGGGCGTCAGGACCCTGGACGACCTGGCCAGTCCCGACCTCAAGGTGGTCCTGGCGGCCGAGGAGGTCCCGGCCGGCAGGTACGCCGAGCAGATCCTCGACAAGGCCGGGGTCAGCGTCCGGCCGGTGTCGCAGGAGGACAACGTCAAGGCGGTCGTCACCAAGGTGTCGCTGGGCGAGGCCGACGCCGGGATCGTCTACGTCACCGACGTGACCGCCGGCGGGGACAAGGTCGAGGGCGTCGACATCCCCGAGGACCAGAACGTGACCGCCACCTACCCGATCGCCACCGTCAAGGCGAGCAAGGGCCAGGAGGGGGCGTCGGCGTTCATGGACCTGGTCCTGTCGGCCGAGGGCCAGCAGGTCCTCAGGGAGCACGGGTTCCTGCCGCCGCCGACCACATGACCGCCACCGCTCGGCGGCGGCGCCGGGCGGCCACCCCCCGGGCCGGCGTCCCCCTCCCGCTGCTCGTCCCGGCCGGGCTGGCCGTCGCCTTCCTGGCCATCCCCCTGCTCGGCCTGCTCGGGCGGACGCCCTGGGGGAGCATCGGGGCCGAGCTGGCCAGCCCCAGGGTGGCCGAGGCGCTGCGGCTGTCGCTGGTCTGCTCCCTGGGCGCGGTCGCGGTCTCGGTCGTGCTCGGGGTCCCGCTGGCCTTCCTGCTCGCCCGGGTCGAGTTCCCCGGCCGCAACCTGGTCAGGGCCCTGACCACCCTCCCGATGGTGTTCCCCCCGGTGGTCGGCGGGGTCGCGCTGCTGCTGGCCTTCGGCCGGCGCGGCCTGGTGGGCCAGTGGCTGGACCGCGCCTTCGGGATCACCCTGCCCTTCACCACCGCCGGCGCGATCCTGGCCGAGGCGTTCGTGGCCATGCCGTTCCTGGTCATCACCTGCGAGGCCGGGCTGCGGGCCATGGACCGCCGCTACGAGGACGCCGCCGCCACCCTGGGCGCCGGCCGCTGGACCACCCTGCGGCGGGTCACCCTCCCCCTGGTCGCCCCGTCGCTGGGCGCCGGGATCGCCCTCAGCTGGGCGCGGGCCCTGGGCGAGTTCGGGGCCACCATCACCTTCGCCGGCAACCTGCCCGGGGTCACCCAGACCATGCCCCTGGCGGTCTACATCGCCCTGGAGACCGACCTGGAGGCGGCCATCGCCCTCAGCCTGATCCTGCTGGCGGTGTCCCTGGCCGTCCTGGTCGCCCTGCGGGACCGCTGGTTCCCCAGCGCGAGCGCATGAGCGGGACGGGCTTGCGGCGACCCCGGGGTGGACGCCGGTGAGCCTGGAGGCGCGGCTGGCCCTCACCCTCGGGCAGCTCGAGCTGGCGGCCGAGCTGTCCGTGGCCACCGGGGAGCTGGTGGTGCTGCTCGGCCCCAACGGGGCCGGCAAGACGACCCTGCTGCGCGCCCTGGCCGGCCTGGTCCCCTTGGACCGGGGCCGGGTCACCCTCGACGGCACGGTCCTGGACGACCTGGCCACCGGGGAGCATGTGCCGACCGAGCGGCGCCCGGTCGGGTTCGTGTTCCAGGACTACCTGCTCTTCCCCCACCTGTCGGCCATCGAGAACGTCGCCTTCGGGCTCCGGGCCCGCGGCCTGCCCAGAGCCGAAGCCCACCGTCGGGCTGGAACCTGGCTGGAGCGGGTCGGCCTCGCCGGCCACGCCGGCGCGCGGCCCCGGGCCCTGTCCGGGGGCCAGGCCCAGCGGGTCGCCCTGGCCAGGGCCATGGTCGGCGACCCCCGGCTGCTGCTGCTGGACGAGCCCCTGGCCGCCCTCGACGCCGCCACCCGCACCGAGGTCCGCCGCGACCTGCGCCGCCACCTGGCCTCCTTCGACGGCACCCGGCTGCTGGTCACCCACGACCCGCTGGAGGCCGTCGCCCTGGCCGACCGCCTGGTCGTCCTCGAGGGCGGCCGCATCACCCAGACCGGCACCCCGGCCCAGGTCAGCGCCCGGCCCCGCTCGGCGTACGTGGCCGAGCTGGTCGGGGTCAACCTGTACCGGGGCCGAGCCGACGGCCGAAGTGTCCAGCTGGCCGGCGGCGGCACCGTGGTCGCGGCCAACATCAACCACGGCGAGGTGTTCGCCGCCGTCCACCCCCACGCCGTCGCCCTGCACCGCCGCGTCCCCGAGGGCACCCCCCGCAACGTGTGGGCCGGCACCGCCGATGCCGTGGAGGTGGTGGGCGACCGGGTCCGTGTCCAGGTGACCGGTCCGGTCCCGATCGTGGCCGAGGTCACGCCCGCGGCCGCCGCCGAGCTCGGTCTGGCCGACGGCGGCCAGGTGTGGGCCAGCGTCAAGGCCACCGAGGTGACCGTCTACCCCGCCTGACCACAGGACCGGCGCCCAAGAGCGGTCGCGGCAAGGGCAGGCTAGGTGGTGCGCTCCCGTGGGGGTGCTTGCGTCGGCTCGGGCTCCTCGGCGGCGGCCTCCTGCTGTGACAGGGGCGGCCGGACGATGAACGGGATGATGGCGCTGACCAGCATGATGCCCGCGATCACATACAGGGCGTTGCT
>Ga0307409_100000250_pt1 | contig 21701 bp, 7 predicted proteins | sample 322Ometagenome_2_FD_203888 | JGI IMG/M metagenome (GOLD analysis project Ga0307409, IMG submission 203888) | Maize rhizosphere microbial communities from greenhouse at UC Davis, California, United States - 322HYB-O-2 | ecosystem: Host-associated > Plants > Roots > Rhizosphere > Soil | place... | reverse complement strand
ACCGATTTGACGGATGCCTGGACAACCGTGAACGGGGACAAGAGGAGCGTGACGGCGAAAATGACCGAGGGGATTTTCATGGCTGGTTTGTTTTGTGCCCGGTTTGCCGGGATAGGTAGGCGGAGGAGAACATCATTGGGATGCGTGGGGTAGTCGAGGAGATGTCGCTCTGCGGCGGCAGGCAACCAGACGGTGTGGTGAGGGATTGCTACTCCACCGTAGGGACACCGACGGAGGGATGCACCTCAAGCGAGCGTCCATCGTAGCGGACTTCCATCGCGGTATCCGCCGCTTCGATGCCCGTGCCCGATCCGGGAGCGACGAAGACGACGCGGAAGGTGCGACTTTTCAACATGCCGGGAAACTCTCCCCGGCGCGGACCGATGACGAGCGTGCGGGTGCGGTCGTTCCAAGTGAACGGGATGGTGGCATGCCGGCCCTTTTCGTAGCCATAGCCGTCGCCTTCATCTTCGTAGAGGGTGAAGGTGCCGTCGGCGCCGGGGTAAACGCGCAGCTCGATGGGATCGGCGGGTTTTTCGTTGGCGTATTGGACGTCGGGACCGAAGGGGACGATGGAGCCGGCGCGCACCAGGAGCGGCATCTGGTCAAGGGGCGCGGCGACGGTGAGTGTCCGGCCGCCTTCGTGGGTCTGGCCGGTCCAGAAATCCACCCAGCGAGCGCCGGCGGGAAGATAAACCTCGCGGCTGGTCGCCTGTGGCTGGGTGACGGGTGTGACGAGGAAGGCGGGGCCGAAAAGGTATTGGTCGGCGATGTCCCACGCCTTGGGGTCTTGGGAGAAATCCATGCCGAGGGCGCGCATGAAGGTGTAGTCCTGAAAGGTCACGCGGGCGGCCAGGGAGTAGTTGTAGGGCAGCAGACGGTAGCGCAGTCGGTCGTAGGCGAGCAGATGCTTTTGGGTGTCGGGCAGCCATTTCCACATCTCGGTTTCGGTTTTGTAGCCGTGGACGCGGAGGATGGGGCAGAAGGTGCTCCATTGGAACCAGCGGACGAGAAGTTCGTTGAAGTCGGCGGAAGTGTATTGGTCGTCGGGACGAAAGAAACCGGCGCAGTCGGTGGTCCAATAGGGTTGGCCGGTGAGGGAGATGTTGAGGCCGGCGGGGATCTGGCGGCGGAAGGTTTCCCAATCGCCGTTGATGTCGCCGGACCAGGTGGCGGCGGCATAGCGTTGTTGGCCGGCAAAACCGGAACGGGTGAGGGCGACCACGCGTTTGTCGGAGGAGGTGGCGCGCTGGCCTTCGTAGAGGGAGCGGCTGGCGAAGAGCGGGTAGGCGTTGGTGAATTGGTCGCCGGGGCCCATGGCGGTGGGTTTTCCCAAAAGGAGGGTGCCGCCATCGCCGGGTTCGGTGGCGTCTCCCCACCAGGCATCGGTGCCGAGGGAGAAAAAGGCTTCGTTGAGGTGTTTCCAGCGGATGTCGCGTCCTTGGGCGGAGAATACGTCGATCCAGTCTCCGACGAGCGCGTGGTTGGCCTTCAGATCGTCGCCGGTTTTTCCGTGCGGATTGCACCAGACGGAGATCATGAACTTGAAGTTTTGATCATGGAGGCCTTTGAGCAGGTCGGCGGGGCGGGGATAGTGTTTGGCGTCCCATTCGTAGCTGCCCCAGCCGTGAGGGCCCCAGTATTGCCAGTCTTGGATGATGAGGTCCACGGGGATGGCACGGCGGCGAAACTCGGCGGCGGTGTCGAGCAGGTGTTGGGAGCTGGTGTAGCGTTCGCGGCATTGCCAGAAGCCGAAAGCCCACTTGGGCCACAGGGGGGCCTGGCCGGTGGCGGCGCGGTAGGAGGCGATGACGTCGTCGAGCGCGGGGCCGTGGAAGACGGTGTAGTCGATGGCCTGGCCGAAGTCGGAGCGGAAGGTCGTGTCCTCGGCGAGGGGACGGGCGAAGAGTTTTACGTCCTTGCCGCCGCCGCGCACAGTGAGGACGACTTTTGTGCGGGCGGGGAGGGGGATTTTTCCAACGATGGCGCGCGGAGTCCACACGTTGGTGACTCCGGCGATCTGGCGGCCATCCACCAAAATGGCGATGTCGTCGCTGCGGTCGGCATCGCGGACGCTGAACACGTATTCGCCGGCTTCGGCGGTGGTGTAGGAACCATGGCGGAAAGAGCTCTTGCGGGAGGCGGCTTTCGGCGTCGCGGTGAGTTGTTCGGTGGCAATGGGAGCCGGGGCGGCGTTGTCGCTGGACTGGGACGGGGCGGAGAGTGCGACGGGTTCGCCGGGCAGGTTAAAATCGGTGCGCGAGGCGTTGTCCCAGAGCAGGCCGTAGCCTTGGTTGGAGACGAGCACCGGGATGGCGATCTGGGTGTTGACCTGGCGCATCTCCACCGGGATGCCCCGCCAGTCCCAGAGTCCGTCCTGATATTGACCGAGACCGTAGAGTTTTTCGGAGGCGGGGGATTGGAAGGTCTGGCCGACGGTGAAGACGGGCTTGCCTTGGAGCGTGACGGGCCGGAGCAGGCGTCCGCCGGGTTTTTCGGCGAGGAAGGCGCGGCCGTTTGCGTCTTGGAAACTGAGGGAGCCGGTGGCGCGGTCCACGACGGCTCGCAGTTGGGCGGTGGAGACGGTGATCGTGCGCGAGTCCTCATGCACCTTGAAGGAGGGGATGGACAATCCCTCCTTCAGCACGAAGCCAGGCGTCTCGGCGGTTTTCCCGTCGGAAAAACGCACGCGAACGGCGCGGTCGTTGACGGGGCGCAGTTCGAGTTGTCCATCGGCGAGGGTGAGCGTGACTTGGTTCGGCTGCCGGGAGACGGAGCGGACGGCGTTTCCTTCCGCGTGCGCCAGCAGAGCGGCGGTGGCGAAGAGGGCTGGAAGGAGGAGGCGCATGGGATAAAAACCAGCGGATCGGCGTTATTGTGGGGGGCGCCGACCCGGCTTTTTAGAGCTTTACGAGGTCTTTCACCTCCAGGTTCACCGTCGTTTCTTTCTGATTACGGATCACGCGCAGCTGCAGCTTGCCGTCGTTCACGGTTTGGAGCGCTTTGCGGAGTTCCTCGATACCGGTCATCGGCTTGCGGTTCAGCTCCAGAATCAGATCGCCTCTTTTCAGGCCTTGGGGGCCGCCGAGTCGGGAGTTGTTGTCGATATCATCAACGGCGAGGCCTTTGGTGTCGAAGGACACGCCGTAGGCGGACATCTCGCTGCCGGTCGCCACATGGAGGCGCGCCCCCATCCAGACGATGCCCGGCATGGCCGCGCCGGTTTGGAGCTGCCCATTGGTTTTCACTTGTGGCATTTCGGGCGTTTCGGCGATGGCCTTGAGCGCGGGCTTCTGGACGCCGAAACGGTCCATCGGGAAATTTTTGAAGCCGATCTGGTTGGCGAGAGCCGTGTTTGTCACGGTGAAATCGCCCGAGGCGGGATTGGCAAACTGCGGGTTTCCGACCACCGAATGGGCATCGGCTCCATTCGCTGCGAAGCGCGAGCGGTCACGATCGTTGCTGGCGAATAGATTGCGGTCGATTTCCTGCCCCCACTTGTCCTTGGGCATGCGGGAGGGACTGTAAGCCTTCATCACGATGTTGCCGGTGAAGACGTCGCCGCTGTCCGGATACCAGACGTGCGGGTGAACGGTGTTGTTCACCAGGATATTGTTGGTGACGATGCGCCGGTAGCCCTCGCGGAGCTTGAGACCGCCGTTGAGCATGAGGTTGTTGGTGATGACGTAGTTGGTGGAGCCGTCGTCGAGGTCGATGTCCCAACCGTGATCGCAGCGCCAGCGGCTGTTGCGGATGGTGATCGGCTCGATGACGTCGAGAAACGGCAGCTCCGGATCCTTGGCGACTTCGCGGGCGGTGATGCTGGTGTCGGGAACCCAGAACCGGTCGCGGCCCCAGGAATTGAACGAGCCGTGGTCGCCCGTCTCCTGCACGGTTCTGAAGACATCGCAGCCGTCGATCACGTGTCCGCCCCAGGTGCCTTCGTTGATATTGATGCCCGAGCGGGAGGTCTCGTAGATGGAGCAGTTTTTCACGGTGATGCGGCGCGACATGGAGATCTGCACGCCGGCACCCTGCTTCTCCACGGTGCCGACTTCGTGGATCAGCGAGTCCTCCAGAACGCACTCCATCGGGTAGTTGTCGGTGATGGGGCCGGGAGTCCGGTCCACCTTGGCGACATCATGCGGGAATTCGTAACGGAAGACGGGATTCCGCACCGCCTTGGGATCACCGACGAAGGCGACGCCGCTGGCCCCGCAGTCGAAAATGTGGAGGCCCGACAGGCGGACGCGGCGGTTGTAGTTATTGACGAAGACGGCATTGGCGCCGGGCTGGTCGATGAAGCAATTCAGCAGGGCGCAATCTTCCGCGCCGTTGAAGAGAACGGTTCCGCTTCGATTGATCGTCCAGTCCGAGCGCAGCAGCGGCTCCTTGTTCTCCATGAACGTGCGCGCGGTGTGGCGCAGGGTGAAGCCGTTGAACGCGACCAGGCGCACGGGTTTTTCCCGGGAACCCTGAAACTCGATCAAGGTGGGTAGGCGCACGCCCTCCACCGTCGCCTTTGCAAGATCGAGACCGGCCGGCGGATGGAAATAAAGGGTGTCCGTCTTGCGGTTGTGGAACCATTCGCCGGGAGCGTCCAGTTCCTCGAAAATGTTTTCCACCATGCGGAATTTGGGGTGCATGCGGGAGGGCCGGTTGTTCTGCCATCCGCCTTCATACGTGACGTCTCCCGCGGCATTCTTTCCGGTGATCCGATAATCGAATCCGCCCCAGAGGTCCGAGTGCATGGCGTGGATGAATCCCCCGGTCGGGTCCGCCCATCGTGTGGCTCGTTCACGGGAAATGGCGTCGGTCGCCGAACCGCGATAAGGCACGGCTTTTTGGGCCGGATCGTAATTCGGATAACGCGCCATCAACTGTCGCACGCCATCGACGAAGAGCTGGTCGAGTTCGAGACCGGGCGGAGTCTTGGCCTGAAAGATGCCATTTTGATAGGGCGTCCACCGCAACGTGAGCGGCATGCCGCCACTGAGAACCGCTTTGCCTTCGTGCGCGGCGCGGTAAATGACGGGGAAGCCGGGCGCGCCGGAATCCTCGCCGTGCAGCACCAGCGCCTTGTCGAAGTAGTAAACCCCGTCCTGCACCGTGATCGTGATGCGTTCCTTGCCGGCCTTGGCGCGAGCCAGCTTGCGGGCGGCTTCGAGCGATTTGACGGGAGCCGCCTGCGTGCCCGGTTGCTGATCGGAGCCGTCCGGCGAGACGTGGATTTCGAGCGCGGCGGCTGACGAAACCAGGGTGGCCGAGAGCAAGGCCATGACGGCGCTGAAAAGGCGTTTTTTGGTGGGGAGCGAGGTGTGGACAAGCATTGGAAGTGGTGATCAGTGGGGAACTGATGATATTACGGTTGAGAGGCGCGAACAGGTGTCGGGATGGTCGGCGTGGAGCCGGCATCCTTCGGACCAGAGTTTGTCATAACGGGCAGGGAACGACGGGAATCCCTGCACTCCCGCGCAGGGCTACGGCCAAGCAAGAAATGGGTGCGAAAATATTCCGGCTTGGCGTTTGGTCGGTGGAGCAAGGGGCTGGACTGATCAGGGCCCAATCGAAGGCGAAGTGGGCGGGGTGCAAGCTGCGCATGGGGTAAAAACGCAACGCGACCGGCGGGCGAAGCGCAGGGCGGGAGAGCCTATGTTTTGCCGACCGGTCGCGGAGGGGCGGGGTGCTTACTTGAGCGTGATCTTGAAGACGATGGCGGCGTCGGAGGCGGGTTTGGCGGAGGCGGGCGTCACGTTGAGAGCGTCGGCACCGAGGGTCCACACGAGGGCGCCGGTGGCGCCGAGTTGTTCGATCTTGGAGACGGGGCGGTCGAGCAGAGCGGCGGTTTTGCCAAGGGATTTGAGCGCGACCTGGCCGGAGGGCAGGCCGCAGACGATGGCGTAGAGGGTCTTGCCGTCCTTGGAGACGGTGTAGCGGACGTCCTCGGCACCGAAGGGCTTGCCCTTGCCTTCATTGAAACCTTGGGCGGAGAGGGCGTTGCCGGCGCCGGCGGGGCCTTCGCCGAAGGTCTTCCACGGACGGGTGGCGAGGATGGATTCCTTGTTCACCTCCATCCACGTGGCGATGCCTTCAAGGACCTTCTCTTCCCGGTCGTCGATGGAGCCGTCGCCGCGCACGGGGATGTTGAGCAGGAGGTTGCCGTTCTTGCTCACGATGTCGGCGAGCATGTGGACGACGGTCTTGGCGCTCTTGTATTTATTGCGGTTGTAGTCGTCGAGGTTGTAGTGCCAGCCGCCGATGCAGGTGCAGGTCTGCCAGGCATAGGGCAGGATGGAGTTGGGCACGCCGCGCTCGATGTCCCAAACGAAGGTCTTGAGTTGATCCGGGGTGGGGATCTTGCCGAACAGCACGCCGGCGCCGACGCCCGGGCGCTTGAGGTTGGTGTTGTAGAAGTGGGCGGCGATCTTGAGGCCGGCGTCGGTGACGGGCCAGAGGGGCAGCGCGGTGTCGTCGAAGTAGATGAGGTCGGGCTGATACTTGTTAATCAGGTCCATCGTGCGGTTGTAGAACTTCTCGCAGTAGGCCTGGTCGGGTTGGCTCACGCCTTTGCCCCAGTTCCAGCGGGCGTGGATCGAGTTTTCGCGCTCGAAGCCGGGGCTGGGCTGGTGGCGTTGTTCATAGAGATCCTGCGGGTCGAGGCCGTCCCACCACTTGCCCTTGCCGTCGGCCTTGGTGAGTTTGCCGTCGTAGGGCACGCCGGCCTTGGGACCGTTTTTGTCGGCGCCTTGCGCGGTCTCATACCAGGACCAGGCGTGGGCGGCGTGGACGCTGACGCCGAAGGGGAGGCCTTGGGCGCGGGCGGCCTTGGACCATTCGCCGATGATGTTTTTCTTGGGGCCGACGGCGACGGAGTTCCACGGCTGATACTTGGAATCCCACATGTCCAGATTGTCGTGATGGTTGGCCATCGCGAAAAAGTATTGGGCGCCGACGCGCTTATAGAGGGCGACGAGTTTTTCGGGCTCCCACTTCTCGGCCTTCCATTCGTTGATCACGTCCTTGAAGCCGAACTCGGAGGGATGGCCGTATTTCGCCAGGTGCGTTTTGTAATAGCTGTTGCCCTCCACATACATCTTGCGGGCATACCAGTCGCCGGCCTCGGGCTGGCATTGGGGTCCCCAGTGAGCCCAGATGCCGAATTTCCGGTCGCGGAACCATTCGGGCACCTCGTATTGGGAGAGGGATTGCCAGGTGGGCTGGAACTTGCCCGGGGCGACCGGCTCGGCGGTCGTGGAGACGATGACCGCGGGCTTGATGTCGCTGGGAATGGAATCCGCAGCGAGGGCCTGGGTGCCGAGGCACAAGGTGCCAAGGAGGGCGAGTAGGCGGGTGCTATGTTTGTTCTTCATGGGGAAAGTGGGTTGCGCCCGCCGCGTGACGAAGGGGGAGCGTGATCGATCGGATTCAGTTTCGCTTCGCGCGCAGATGTCGTCAGCGACGGGAGGGCCGGTAAAGGGTCTGGCGGGCATGGGATGAATGGGTATTGAGAAACGGGGGCCGATGGTCAATTCGCTCCGACGGGCTTGAGGTCGTTTCCGAGCCGGAGGGTGCCGCCGGTGCCGAGCGGGCAATCGACGGTCTTGTCGCCGTAGCGGACGCGGGGATTCACTCCGCCCTTGGCGCGGATGACGGCTTGCTCGAGCCGGCCGTCGTGCCAGGAGAGATCGACCTCGTAGCCGCCGCGGGCGCGCAGGCCGGTGACGGAGCCGGTCTTCCACTCGGAGGGCAGCGCGGGAAGGAGGTCGAGGACGTAGCGTTCCTCGGGGGCCTGGTCGTTGTCGTGGTAGAAGACATGGCTCTGGAGAAGCAGCTCGCACATGCCGGAGACGGCGCCGAAGTTGCCGTCGATCTGGAAGGGCGGGTGAGCGTCGAAGAGGTTCGGGTAGGTGCCGCCGCCGCGGATGCCATCCGACTTGTCGGTGGTGACGTAGCGGAGCTGGTTGCGCGGAGCTTCAGGGCGTGGTCGCCGTCGCGGAGGCGGGCCCAGAAGTTGATTTTCCAGGCGAGGCTCCAGCCGGTGCCGTCGTCGCCACGGAGTTTCAGGGACTTCTTGGCGGCCTGGGCGAGTTCGGGCGTGGTGAGCGGCGAGATCTGGGTGCCGGGGAAAAGCGCGAAGAGGTGGGAAACGTGACGATGGTGCGGCTCGGGGGCGTTCAGATCCCAGTCGCCGCTCCATTCCATGAGCTGGCCGGCTTTGCCGATTTCGGGCGGGCGAATCTTGGCGCGGGCTTCGGAGACGGTTTTTTGGAAGTCGGCGTCGAGGCCGAGGACGCGGGCGGCGAGGAGGTAGTTGGTGAAGAGGTCGTGGATGATCTGGCGTTCCATGGCGGCGCCGGCGTCGACTTGGCTGGTCTTGCCGTCGTCAGTGCGGAATTTGTTTTCCGGAGAGGTGGAGGGCGCGGTGACGAGGCGGCCTTGGGCGTCGGGCGTGAGCATGGCGAGGTGGGCCTGGACGGATTCCTTCATCGCGGGATAAACGGAAGCCAGGAACTCGCGGTCGCGGGTGAAGGCGTAGTGTTCCCACCACATGCGGCCATACCAAGCGCCGCCGACGAAGAAGGTGCCCCAAGGCAGGGCGGAGCCGGGGGAGGTGTAGCCCCAGGCGTTGGTCTGCACGGCGAGCATCCAGCCGGGGGCGTTGAAGTATTCTTTCGCGGTTTTGCGGCCTGGCTCGACGACGCTGAGGTTCAGGCGCGAGGCGGGGAGGAACATCTCGGAGAGGTTCGCCGGGCCGGCGGGCCAGTAGTTCATCTGGTAGTTGATGTTCGACTTGTAGTCGGCCTTCCATGGGAGGTCGAAGCCGTCGCCCCAGATGCCTTGCGAGTTCGAGGGGAGCGGGTTGTCGGGACGGCTGGACGAGATGAGCAGGTAGCGCCCGAACTGGAAGAACAGGGCGGCGAGCGAGGGGTCGTCGGCGCCGTTTTGGAAGGTTTTCAGGCGTTCGTCGGTCGGGGCGGTCGCGGCGTCGGTGGAGCCGAGGTCGAGGGTGACGCGGTGGAAATATTTTTGGTGGTCGGCGACGTGGTCGGCGCGCAGTCGATCATAGGGTTTCTCGACGGCGGCGGCGAGTTGTTGGGTGACGATAGGCTGGGGATCGGGGCCGCGGTAGTTCGCCTGGTGATCGAGGGCGTAGCTGGTGGCGCAGGCGAGGATGACGAGGGCTTCGTCGGCGTCTTTCACGACGAGGCGGTCGCCCTCGGCGGAGACGACGCCGCCTTTGGCGACGACGCGGACGCGGACTTGATAGTCCAGGTTGCCCTTCTCGTGGCCGTTGCGGTTGTTGTGCTTGTAGTCGGTGTTGCCGGTCATCACGAGCGTGTCGGAGCCGAGCGCGGTCGTGGAGGCGGAGTGCTTACGGGAGAGGCCGAGCGTGAAGGAGACGCCGCCCTTGCGGGTGGAGGCGACGCGGGTGACGAGGGCGCGGTCGGGCGCGCTGGAAAAGGTCTCGCGGGTGTAGGTCGCGCCATCGATTTGGAAGGACACGCCGGCGACGGCGGTGTCGAGATCGAGCCAGCGGCGATAGCCGGCGGGTTCGCCGGGAGGCAAGGAGTGGTCGAAGCTAAGATCGCCGAGGGTCTGGTAGGAGCCGCTGTAGGCCCAATCGAAGTTGCCGCGGGCACCGGTCATGGAGCGGGCGGTGAGGTCGGACGCGGCCTGGTAGTCGCCGGCGGCGAGGAGGCGGCGGATTTCGGGGAGGTTTTTGTAGGCCTCGGGGCGGTCGGTGTCGGCCTGCGGGCCGCTGGACCAGAGGGTGACGTCGTTGAGTTGCAGGCGCTCCTGGCCGGGTTTGCCGAAGACCATGGCACCGAGACGGCCGTTGCCGACGGGCAGCGCCTCGACCCACTCAACGGCGGGGCGGTTGTAGTAGAGCGTGAGTTGCGGGGCCGCGAGGGCGGAGGCGGCACCGGCGAGCGCGATGCCGACGAAAGCCAAGCCGTTCTTGATCAGGGGGCGGCGGACGGGTTCGGACTTTTTCAAGGGGAAGGCGTGAGGACTGCGAAGCGATGGGGGTGGAGTTTTAATACACGCGAAACTCCCACAGGCCGGGTTCGCCTTGAAGGATGGTGAGCCGCAGGTAGCGGGCTCGGACGGACTTTTTGTCCACGTGGGGGGAGCGGAGCACCACATCGGTATGGCCGCCGTAGGAGGACCAGGTTTTTCCGTCGAGGGAGGACTCGAGTCCATAGGCGTGACCGGCGGCGGGTTTCACGAAATAGGCCTCGGTGCCGGTGATGTCGCGGGCGGAGCCGAGATCGATCTGCCACCAAGGCGTGGCGTCGGCGGTGGCGGCCATCCAGCGGCTGCCGTTGGAGTCGTCGATCGCGAAATCGGGCGCGAACGTCTCGGTGCGATCAAGCGACGAATCGCTGGTGGGCTTGATCTTCCAATTTGCCCGGATGGAGGATGCCGAGGCGGTGCCGGCGAGAGCGAGATTGGTGCGGGCGGGAATCTTGTGGAGCGCGCCGACGCCTTGGTTGGTCAACGTGATGGGCCGGAGGGTGCCGTCCTCGTTGAACTCCATTTTCTGGGCGAAGGTCTGGCGGTTGGTGCCGCCGCGTCCGTATTCGAGATGGATAAAATACCAGTCGTCGGTGCCGACCGGATTCAGGAAGCTGCCGTGGCCCGGACCGTAGAGGCCGACCGAGGCATCGGTCTTGGCGATGATTTTCTGTGTCGGGATGGTCCAAGGGCCGGTCGGCGAGGCGCCGCTCATCACGTAGGCGTAGGTATAGCTTTCGTTCCCGCCGAGGGTGTAGAGGTAGTAGTAGATCCCCTTGCGTTTGAAGACCCAGGGGCCCTCGGAGTAAGCGCTTTCGCCCGTGTCAATGGTGACGACCGGGCCGTCGGGGCCGGAGAGGTCGGGCTTGAGCTTCACCACGCGGCGGCGGGAATAGAACATATAGGCATGGCCGTCGTCGTCGCGGACGATCTCCGCGTCGATCGAGGATTTTTGTTCAATGGGAAACGCGCTCCAGCCCGATTCAGGATAGATATCTTTGCCGTCGAGCGTGCGGAACGGGCCGGTGGGCTTGTCGGCCACGGTGGCGGTGATCTTCCCGTCGAGGGTGGGAAAGAGGTAGTAGCGGCCGTCGTGTTTGAAGGGGGCGCCGGGCGCCCAGTATTTGGCGTTGAAGTTGTCCGGGTAGAGCGAGCCTTCGAAGCTCCAGTTCACGAAATCATGCGAGGTCCAGACGACGGGTGTGCCGGAGGTGGACAGGTGTTTGCCCCAGCCGTCGGTCGTGCCGTAGCAGTGGAAGACTCCGTCGATTTCGACGATGCTGGCGTCGGCCACCAAGTCCGGGATGAGCGGGCGACCAAAAGGGTGCTGCGTGGTGGCGGCGATGGAAGCGCCGCCGACGGCAAGCAGGCCGGCGAGAAGCATGGCCGAACGCAGCATCTCAGCGGGTGGCGGCGGAATCGTAGCGGTAGGTGAAGGAATCGAAGTCGGCGTGGCCGGCCTCGGCGTTGTTGTTGTAGGAGAACAGGCCGATGCGTTCGCCGCGGTAGTCGTTCCAGCCTAAGCGGAAGGGCTCGCCGAGCGACGTGAAGGACTTGCCGTCGGTGCTGTAGGAAAAACGACTGAGACCGTCCAAGCCCCACTCGGAGCGCAGCCACAGCGGTTTTGCCGCAACCGCGGGGCCGCGCAGGATCTTCTGGTTGCGCGCGGACTCGATCGTGAGTTGGCCGTTCTCGCGGCGCACGGCGATGGTGCCGTAATCGCGGTGGAAAAGGGTGAGGCCGGCGACTTGCCCGTCGGCCATGCCGGAGGGATCAAGCTGGACGGTGACGACGTTTTCGGTGGTGCGCATGACGCGCTGCGTGAGGGTGTTGCCGGCCTTCTTCAGGTCGTCCGGCTTAAGCGGCTGCCAGGCGCGCAGACGCAGCCAGCCGGGGCGCTCGGTGAGCGACCACTTCTCGGCGCGAGGCTGGTAGTTCCATTCCCACTGCACGTTGAGCTTGGGGCTGGAGAAATCATCGTCGCTTTGCGGGACGAGCACGGGGCCGCCTTGGACGGGTTTGCGCCCGCTCCAGACCATGGTGCCGATGCCGTCTTCGCCGACCCGGCCAATGACGGGCCAACCGTCCACCCAGGTGACGGGCAGGAGGCTCATGGGGCGGCCTTCCCAGTCGCCGGCGCCGTGGTGGGTGAGGAAATACCAGTCGCCTTTTTCGGTCTGCACGATGCCGCCTTGGTTGGGCTCGTGGAATTCGCGCTGCACGTGGCCGAGCTGGCGGGGCTCGGAGTAGGGGCCGGTGATTTTGTCGGCCCGCTGCATCATGACGTAGCGCCCGATGTTCGGCTTATGCTCGCTGAAGAAGTGGTAGTAGGTGCCATTCACCTTGAAGAGCTTGTTGGCTTCGCGACGGTTGCCCTCGTTGATGAGCACGCGGGATTCGGGGACGAGGTCGCGGCCGTCGGGGGTGAGTTTATAGAGCCAGGTCTTGTAGCCGCCCTTGAAATGGGTGCCGACGAAGTAGCCCTGGCCGTCGTCGTCCCAGAAGGGGCAGCAGTCGTCCCAGCCGCCTTCTTTGGTCATGCGATGCAGGGGCTCCCACGGGCCGGCGGGGTCCTTGGCGGTGGTCATGAAGTAGCCTTCTTCGGGGGTGCCGAAATAGACCCAGAATTTGCCGGCGTGATGGCGAATGGCGCCGGCCCAGACGCCGCGTCCGTAGCGGTTCATGCGGTCCCAATTCATCTCGGGTCCGATTTGAGTGACATCGGAAACGGCGTGGCCGATGATGCGCCAATTCACCAAGTCCTTCGAGCGCAGCACGACCATGCCCGGCGAATACTGCATGGTGGAGGAGATGGCGTAGTAGTCGGAGCCGACGCGGATGCAGTCGAGGTCGCTGTAGTCTCCCGGCAGGACGGGATTGCGGTAGGTGCCGTCCTTCTGGTCGCCCCATGCAGGCCAATCGCCCCAGCGGGTCGGCGCTTGATCGACGACGGCGGACAGGCCGACCAAGGGTGATAAGAAGGCCATTGCCACAAGCAGGGGGATACGGTGTTTGGGGGTCATTGTTTGGTTCTGGGTGATATGCTTCAGGGGACGGCAACTCGATGAGCGAGATGTCGGAGTCTTTTACGTCATCCGGGGAAGACGAGGCGCAGGTAGCGCGCGTGTCACGGGTTTTCGCTCACGGGATTAATTGGGGCGGGATAACTCGGTGGTCCTTTCGGGGACGCAAGCTCACAAACCATAACAGGCACGGGGCTTTCTCCCAATATCCTCAAATAGGGGGTGATGCGCACCTGATTCGGTCTCGGCCTAATCACGGAGACGATATGAGGCGGTCATGGAATTAGAACAATTCGATAGAATCGTTTGGCCTGAGATGACGCGCCGGGGTCAGTGACTTGCATGACGACGCCTGTGCCGAAGATATTGTCCGGCAGAGTTGTCCATGAGCCGATGGCCAGCGTATCGGAGCGTTCCACCCGGTAAGACTTCCCGGTGACGGTCGGGAAACTCACGACTAGGTCGTTCTCGTTGATCGCGATGCTCGCGCGCAAAACACTCGCCTGATCGTTAGGCGCGGTGCCGGCGGCGAATTCCTGGGCATTGGTCAGGCCGTCGCCGTCGGGATCGGCGCCGTCGGCGGCGTTGCCGCTGTTGGCGGTCGTGCCGAAATACGTGAGGCGCCAGTTCTCCTGCACCGTCATCATGGTCAGGTTGAGCGTGCCGCCGCTCGCGCCGAGCGTGCCGACGTAGCCGGAGGGCGTCGCGCCGACGGCGAAGTTGCCGGCGCCGATGCCGCTCGCGCCCGTGATGAGCGGATACGTGCCCGAGCCGGCGAAACCGCCGAGCGTCGCGAGGCTGATCGTCGTCGTGCCGGTCGCGGAGAACGTGCCGCTCACCGCGATCTTGTCGGAGGTCGTCGTGCCGGCGAGATCGAGGCTTAGCACCGCGCCGTTGCCGAGCGCGAGGCTGCCGGAGAGCGTCAGCGTGCCCGCGGCGCCGGCGCCGCCGTTGCCGGGCGAGATCGCGCCGCCGCCGGCGACCGTCGTCGCGCCGGCGACGCTGCCCGTTCCGGCGAGCGTGCCGCCATTGTTCACCGTCACCGCGCTGGCGCCCGAGAGCGCGCCCGTGATGTTCAGCGCGCCGGCGTTGATCGCCGTCGGGCCGGTGTAGCTGTTCGTCCCGGACAGCGTCAGCATGCCCGCGCCGATTTTCGTGAGCGCAATGCCGTTTTGAATTTTGCCGCTGAACGTCGTGCTGCCGCCCAGCGCGCCCACCGACATGGTTTGCGTGCCCGAGCCGCCCACGATCAGTCCGGAGCCGCTCAGCGAGCCGAAGGAGATCGTGCCGGTGCCGAATTCCAACGACGTGCCGCGGTCCTGCGCGCCGCCGATCACCCAGGCCGCGGTCGCGCTGCCGGCGTTCGCGGAGCCAATGCGGGTGACGGTCTGGTTGTTGCCGCTGCTGTTGGCGATGGTGATCGTGCCCGTCAGCGTGTTCGACGAGAAGCTCAGGTAGATGGAATTCAACGGGCCTCCCGCGGGGGCGACGGTCAGGTTGCCCGAGCCGCTGATCGCTCCGGACAAGGACAGGTTGCCGGCGCCGCTGCCGAGCGCGATCGTCGCGCCGTTGGTGCCGATGGCGATGGCGTTGCCGACCGTCAGGCTCGAGCCGGTGTTGTTCAACGTGACGCCGTTGAGGGTCGCGGTTCCGGTGCCCAGCGCGTTTGCGTTGCCCACGATGATCGTGCCGGCGTTGGCCGTAAACCCTGCGGTGAAGCTGTTCGAGCCCGTGAGGCCCAGGGTGCCCGTGCCGGTTTTGGTGATCGCGCCGCCGCCGCCGCCGATGACGCCCGAGATCAGCAGGTCCGTGGCCGCGGCGCCGTCGGCCACGTCGATCGTCATGTTGGCGTTGTCGCGCAGCGTGATGCCGCCGCTGATCGTGGACGTGGCGGCGCTCGCGGCGGACGCGATGCCGAAGCCGGCCGTGAAGTTGAAGCCGCCGCCACCCGTGGAGCTCATCGTGCCGCCGGTGAGCGTGACGTTCGTGCGGTAACCCTGGTTCGCGTTCACGCCGTCGTCAAAGGTGCCGCCGGTGATGTTGAGCTGGCTGAGCCGGGTGCCGTCGTTGTTGTAGCCGAGGGCGTCGGCGGCCATCGCTTTCAGGGTCGCGCCGGAGTTGACCGTGACCGTGCCGCGGACCGCGCCCGAGCCGCCGCCCGCGCCGAGCGCGAGCGTGCCGGCGTTCACGGTCGTGTTGCCGGTGTAGGTGTTGATGGCCGAGAGCGTCGCCGTGCCCGCGCCGGCTTTCACGAGGCCGCCGCCGCCGCTGAGAACTCCCGCCAACGCGACATCGCCGCTCGCATTGGTCGTGACGCTGTGCGAGCCGGAGGGGATCGCCATGGCGAGATTGATCGTCTGCGCGTTCGAGCCGCCATTGGTCACGCCGCCGGTGAGCGTGATCGAATTGCCGCCGAGCGTGAACGCGCTCGAGCCGGAGGGGAACACGAGCCCGCCAAACGAGGTGTCGACCGCGAAATTATTGGTCGCGGTGAGCCGGCCGCCGGCGAAGTTGAGCGTGTCGCCGGCGACCGGCATCGTGGTCCAGTTCGCCGCTGTCTGCCAGTTGTTGTCGGCACCGGCGCCGATCCAGGTGAGCGCGGGGAGATTGATGCCCGCGACGGCTTCGGTGGCGTTGAGCGTCGCGCCGGACGCGGTGTTTGCCGAGACGGTGTAGTAATAAAGGGTGCCGGAAACCGGGCTGGTGTCGCTGTAGCTCGTGCCCGCGTAGCCGCTCTGGAGCGTCGTGTAGGGGCCGCCCGACGCGGTCGCGCGCTTCACTTCGTAGCTGGTCGCCCCGGCGAGGGCGTTCCACGACAAATCGATCGCGCCGCCGTTGACGATCGCCGCGAGGCCGGTGGGCGCCGCCGAGGGCGGATTGGGGAGATTCGGGTCGCTGGCGATCACGTAGCGCAGTTCAACCGGCGAAGGCGTGGCGCCCGCCCCGGAGAGAGCGCCGGTGGCGGCGGTGAAGATCGATTTGGTGAACGGGGACCAAGTGTTGTAGGTGGAGTAAACCGCGCCGTGCGTCCAGAAGGGCGAGCCGCCGGTCGCGCTGTCCCAGTAGCCGAAAAGCATGCGCTTGTTGTCGCGCGAGATCTGCGTGCCGCTGGCGATGGAGTTGGTCGTGCCGTCGAGTTTGATGCCGTTGAAGGTGAGTTGCCAGCGGCTCTTGTTGAGGTCCATGCGGATCTCGACCGGAGAGCCCGTGCCGGTGAGGTAACCGGTTTGCGTGCTGGTCCACGCGGTGGAATAGGCGGGCACGAAACTGAAAAGCCCATCGTAGAAAACGGTCTCGCCGCCCGTGTCGGGGCGCGCGCTGACGATCATGCGGTTCTGCGTGCCATTTTGCGTGATGGTGATGAGGATGCCGGGGTTGCTTCCCGCGGTCACGGAGGTGGGCGCGCCGCCGCCCCAGGTTTCGTTCGCGAACCAGAGGCCGAAGGAGGTTTTCTGGTTCGTGGGCGTGGCGTTCTTCACCTCCCAGAGCCAGCGGACGGTCGAGCCGTTGGCGTTATCCCAGTAGAAGGGCGAGGTGGTCTTCGACGCCGCTGTCGCGGTGAGCGTGGGCGTGAGGGTGTAGGTCGTGTTGTTGCCCGAGGTCGCCTCGACGGCGGAAGCGCCGGACTGGCTGATGTCGGTCATGCCCGAGAAGCCTCCCGCGCCCGCCGTGATGTTGGCATTGACGGGGAAAATGTCGTCGCGGTCGAGGTAGTCGATAGCCTCCTTCATCTCGGCGTCGGAGGGGTCGGTATGGCCTCCGGGACCATCGTAGAGGAAGCAGATCTGGCCCTGCGGTTCGAAGGCGCAGTGGAAACCTTCCACGAAGTAATCCTCCCGGTGGTCGTCGTAGCGCGTGATGATATACGAGCGCAGCTTGTTTGTCCGCCCCGCCTGCTCGATGGCACGGTGCGTTGCCGGGGCAAAGACGTAGTAGTAATTGAACGTTTGGTTGGAGTAGTTGAAGTAACTATCCGTATTGGTGCTCGTGTTCGGGATGTAGTCCGGCGTCACCGCGTTAAGCCGAGGAAGGTTGAATCCCGACGCCGGGGCCGCGCCATGGATCACCTCCGAATGATAGAATGCCAGCGCGTTTGCCGTTTGGGCGCCGCCCGATTTGCCGGACACGTAAACGCGACGCGGGTCGATATTGAACAGCTCCTTTGCTCGATAGATCGCCATGAGCGCGGCACCGTAGCGGTCGGGGGAATTGGCTTGATTGCCGACATTTCTCGGCGCGATCCAGATGATGTTTTTGTCGCTGGACGCAGTCTGCAAGACCACGCCACCCGTATTGTCGTCCGAGGTGATGTAAGCCACGACGCCGAAGGGTTTCGTCGCATCGTAGCCAGGCGGCACATAAATATCGTAAGGCCAAGTGCTAAGACTGAAGTCGTAGTTTACCACCGCAGGCCACTGCCGATTGACCACGGAGGTGTCCTTCAGCGCGCCGAGCGTGATGCTGCCGAACAGGCCCGTGCCGTGCGTCCACGGGTCCGTCGGGGCGGCGCGCAGCGAGCCGCCGAGCAGGAACAGCGTCAGCGCGACCAGTGAATACGCCCGGAGCACGGAGAGGGACCGCTTCCCTGCGGACTGGCTCAACACGGACGACACGGAGGGCGTCTCTCCCTGCGGCTGTTCCGCACGACCGCGTGCAAACGTAACTGCACGCGCATCGGAGCGGGCGGAAACAATCTTTGTCTTCATTGGCAACCGACCATGAGGCACGGCTCAGGGAAGGAGGACAATGCGATAAAACCGTTTGGCCTGAGATGCCGCGCCGGGGTCGGTGACTTGCATGATGACACCTGTGCCGGAGATATTGTCCGGCAGAGTCGTCCATGAGCCGATGGCCAGCGTATCGGAGCGTTCCACCCGGTAAGACTTCCCGGTGACGGTCGGGAAACTCACGACTAGGTCGTTCTCGTTGTTGATTGCGATGCTCGCGCGCAAGGCGCTGGCCGAGTCCGTGGGATCGGTGCCGCAGGAAAATTCCTGGGCATTCGTCATGCCGTCGCCATCGGGATCGGCCCCGTCCGCCGCGTCGCCGCTGTTGGTCGCGGTGCCGAAATACGTGGATCGCCAGCTTTCGATGGAAGTGAAGGTGGTGGCGGCGATCTCGGAGGAGACAGGCCCTTCGTAGACGGAGTTGGCGGCGGAAACTATGTAATAGTAGGTGGTCCCGTAGCCGAGGCCGGAGTGAAGCTGGTTCGTGGCGGAGAGGCCGGAGGCGAGCGTGAGGTAGGGACCGCCGCTCGCGGTCGCGTATTTGATGGTGTAGCGCGTGGCGTTGGACACGGCGCTCCACGTGAGGTTGAGCGAGAGCGGGCCGGGAGCGGCCGCGAGGTTTTGCGGCGCGGCGAGGGGCGCGGCATGGAGCGCGATCTCGGAGGGGCTCAGAGCCTGGCTGTAGAGGCGGAAGTCGTCCAGGGCGGCGTCGAGGTGGGGGTCGGAGCCGAACTGGGATTTGCCGAGGTAGTTCAGCGTGGTCGTGCCGAGGTCGGAGGGATTGAGGGCGATGGTGCCGGAGCCGGCGATCGAGCCGTTGACGTAGAGGGAGACGGTGGTGCCGGAGCGGGTGACGGCGACGTGCGTCCACGTGCCGGCGGTAAGCGCGATACCGGTGCCGCTGACACTTTGTTCGGCGACGGAGGGGGTGCGGATGCCGAAGCGGAGTTTGGAGGCGTTGGGCGCCGTGGCGGTATACTGGGTCGTCAGGAACATGTAGTTGTTCGTGCCGGTGCCGAAATCGAAGATGCGCTGCCAGGTCGCGAAGGCGTTGACCTTGACCCAGGTGGCGACGGTGAAGTCGGTCAGTCCGCTTACGATGCCGGAAGGAAGCGTGGCATACTGGGAGGACGCCGCAGCGAGGGTCAGGCCGTTGTCGAGCCTGGCGGCGGCGAAGGGGGGCGCGTTGACGAGGGTGGCGTTGCGGTCGGAGCCGCTGGCGTCGGCGGCGACGGAGCCGGAGCTTTCGTCGAATTTGAGATGGAGGCGCAGGGTGCTCGGGGTGAAGGAGACCTCGGCGGAGTCGGGGCCGGAGCCGAGATCGTTGGTGCCGACGACGACATAGTAATAGGTGACGCCGTTGGTGAGGCCGGTGTCGGTGTAGGTGAGGGCCGTCACGCCGGTGGCGACGGTGGTGTAGGGGCCGCCGCTCGTGGTGGAGCGTTTGATGGTGTAGGTGTCGGTGGCGTTGGGGAGCCAGACGAGGGTGGCCTGGGCGTCGTCGGGGACGACGGCGAGCTGCGCCGGAGCGCCGGCGGCGGGATGCGCGAGGGCATTGATCTCGGCGGCGCTCATCGCTTGGCTGTAGAAACGGAAGTCGTCGAGGGTGCCGTTGAGATAGGGGTCGTTGGACCACTGGGATCTGCCGACATAATTGAGCGTCGTAGTCCCCAAGTTCGACGGCTTCAATGTCAGCCCGGCATTGGTTCCAACCGAGGTGCCGTTGATGTAAAGGGTTCCCGTCGTGCCCGACTGGGTTAACGCGACATGGGTCCACACTCCGGTTGGGAATGTGTAGGTGGTGTTGATCTGCTGGAGGGTTCCGCTCGACACGATTTCATACCGCACAAAGCCGTTGGCCGAGGTCTTCGGGCAAAGTTCCATGTAGTTGTTCGTGCCTGTCCCGAAATCGAAAATCCGAGTGTTGTTGGACGAACTATTTAGCTTAACCCAGGTGGAGATGGTGAAGTCGGTCACCCCGCTGGTGATACCCGAGGGGAGCTTGGCATGCTGGGAGGCGGTGGCGGGGAACGTGATGGCATTGACGAACTTGCCCGCGGCGAAGGTCGGGCCGTTGACGAGCGTGGCGTGATTGGCGCGGTCGCTGGAGTCGGCGGCGGTGGTGCCTGCGCTTTCGTCGAACTTGAGCTGGACCACCAAGGTGCTCGGAGTGACGGAGACCTCGGCGGAGTCGGGGCTGGAACCATGGATGTTAACCGCGACGACGACGTAGTAATAGGCGACGCCGTTGGCGAGACCGGTGTCGGTGTAGGTCGCGCTCGTGACGCCTTCGGCCACCGTGGTGTAGGGGCCGCCGCTGCTTGCCGAGCGTTTCACGGTGTAGCTCGTCGCTCCGCCGGAAACCGTCCAGCTCAAGGTGACCTGATTTTGGCCCAGGATGGTTGTCAGGCCAGCCGGGGCGTCTGGCGGGGCGGTCAGCGTCGTGGCGTTGGCCTGCGTGGAATCGGTGCTCTCGCCGCTGCCGTTTACCGCCGACACGACGTAGTAATAGGTCGTGCTGGCGGTAAGGCCGGTGTCCGAGTGGCTCGTGATGTTCACCCCGGCGGAAACGGGCGTGTAGGGTCCTCCGCTGACGGTCGCCCGCTTGATGGTGTAACTGATCGCGCCGGGGCTGGCCGTCCACGAGAGGTCGATCTGGCTGATGGAGGCCGCCGTGGCCGCCAGGCCGGTCGGAACCGGGGGGATGGGCTGCAGCGCGCTGCCGATGCTCGGCATCCAGAGCTGGCTGTCGCCGCCGTGGTAGGTCGATTGGACGATGTTGGCCCCATCGGCGGTCGAGCCGCCGCTGACGTCGGCGACAAGGCTGCTGCTGGCGGACGCGATGCGGTAGAAACCATCGCTGTCGGAGGAAATCGTCCAGCGCTGGCTGGTGGCTCCGCTCGAAGGTTGGATGACCAGATTGGCGCCCGTGTTCGAGGTGCCTCCATTGTCGATCGCCTTGGCGCTGGCGACTCCGGTGGCGCGATACTGGCCATTGCCTTGCCAAGCGATGTCCCACTGCTGGCTGCCGCCGCCGCTCCAGTCCGACTGCACGAGCGGTGAGCCGTTGGTGGTGGCGCTTCCGGTCACATCCACGACCTTGTTGCTGTGGCGGTTGACGAGGCGGTAGCGGCCGTCCGGGAGCGTGCGGCCGGTGTTGCCCCAGAGGCCGAGGTCGCCGATGGCCACGCCGGTGGCCCCGTTGTTGGCGGTGATGTCGATACGGTAGTAGCGGTAGGCGGTGGTGTTGGCGATGTCGTAGGTGTTCATCCCCATCCGCAGGGCGAAGGACTGGTTGCTCTGTGAGTCGAGGGTGGTCCAGTTGGTGGCGTCTTGGGAGCCGAGGAGGTTCCAGCTCTTCGGGTCGCGATCCGCCACGTCGGCACTGTTGATCGTGTAGCGTTTGACGACCTGCGCGTTGCCTGCGCCGAAGTCATACTGGAGCCAGCCGGTCGGAGCGTTGTAGCCATACCACTTGGAGCCCGGGTCTCCGTTAAACGCATCGTCGGAGCCGCCCACTTGCGGGCCGGTGTTGATGCTGGCCGTCGTGGTGCCGCCGAAGGCGAGGTTGACCAGCGGCGCGGAGAGCAGAGCAGCTCCGAACTCGGATGAGTTGGCGCTGGTGCCGGCGGAATTTTTCGCCCGGACCACGTAGTAGTAGATGGTGCCGACGTTCGCAGTGGTGTCCACGTAGCTCGTGCCGGAGAGGTTGCTGGCGAGAGCGGTGTAGCCGGAGCCCGAGGTGGTGGAGCGGAGCAGGTCGTAGGCGGTGGCGCCGAAGGAGGCCAGCCAGCGCAGGGTGATGGCTTTGTTGGAACCGCTGGCGATCAGGCCCGCCGGGGCGGCGGGAGCCGTAATCAAGCCGCCGGTGCCGCCAGTGAAGGCCACGTTGGCGAAGGTGGCGGTAACGGATGTGGTATTCCCGCTGCAG